>OFQV01000005.1_pt1 | contig 70415 bp, 87 predicted proteins | sample 1542971 | NCBI WGS metagenome assembly OFQV01 (sample SAMN07774229, study PRJEB24372) | wastewater metagenome | isolation source: WWTP Cannobio (Effluent) | place: Italy: Cannobio | collected 2016-01
AGGAACGGCGTCACCTGGTAGACGGTGGTGATGCTGGTCCAGTCGGCGAGCTTGCCCAACGCCGCGGCGCCGAGGCCGCCCAGGCCGAACGAGAAGCCGAAGAACATGCCGGCCACCAGCCCGACCCGGCCCGGCAGCAGCTCCTGGGCATAGACCAGGATCGCGGAGAACGCCGATGCCAGGATGATGCCCGCGAGCATGGCAAGGACCGTTGTCCAGAACGGGTCGGCGTAGGGCAGGAGCAGCGTGAACGGTGCCGCACCGAGGATCGATACCCAGATGATCGTGCGATAACCGACACGGTCGCCGAGCAAGCCGCCCAGCAAGGTGCCGACGGCAGCGGCGAAGAGGAAGAGGAACAACTGGACCTGTGCCGCCTGCACGGTCGCCCCGAACTTGCCGATGAGGTAGAACGTGAAGTAGCTCGTCATGCTGGCGAGGTAGAACTGTTTCGAGAAGACCAGCAGCAGCAGGATCGTCACCGCGCCGATCACATGCTTCTTGGAGATCGGCTTGCGTTGGACAATTGGCTGACGTGCCTGCCGGTGGGTGCGCAACGCCATCATGCGCAGGTACCATGTGCCCACCCGCCACAACACCACCATGGCGATCAAGGGCAGCAGCGAGAACCACGAGATCTTGCTCTGCCCGAAAGGGACGATGATCGCCGCAGCCAGCAACGGCCCCAGTGCTGAGCCCGCGTTGCCGCCAAGTTGGAATACCGATTGTGCCAGTGCGCGTTTTCCACCGGATGCCACGTACGCCATGCGCGATGCTTCCGGGTGGAAGATGGACGAGCCGATCCCCACCAAGGCAACAGCCATCAGCAAGGAGTTGAACGACCCCGCCCAAGCCAACACCAACAGTCCGGCCAGGGTGAACACCATGCCTCCGACCAAGGCGAACGGCCGTGGCCGTTTGTCCGTCAAGTGCCCCACCAACGGTTGCAGGATCGATGCCGTGAGCTGGAAGGCCAGAGTGATCAGGCCCACCTCGGAAAAGGTAAGTTGGTACGACTCCTTCACCAGCGGATAGATCGCGGGGATCAGGGCCTGCACCGTATCGTTCAGAAGATGCGAGAACGCGATCGCGATAAGGACCGGGAACGCCGTCCGTTCAGCGACGTGCTGTACGGTGTTCTGGGGAACCAGGTGTGGCGAAGCTGTGGGGACCGCCATGCGATGCGGCGAAGCTACCGCGAGGGGGAAGTTGTGTCGTGATCGCCGGATCTTCGGGGCCTACTTTTGGGGAAAGAGGGGCCCATGACAACCGCCAGCAAGAAAGCGCTGCTCAAGAAACTGATCGAGTCGGAACGTGATCCTGCGGTCCTCGATCTGGTGGACAATGTATTGCAGCGTCGCACGCGTGCGGTGGCCTTTCAAAGCGAAATGGTGCAACGGGTGATGCGTGCCGAAGAGGACTATAAGGCAGGGCGATACCAGACCTTGGAAGAATTCGGGAAGGACATGGAGCAGTTCATCGACGGTCTGTACGACAAGAAGGGCAAGGCCAAGCGCGGCGCGTGAAGCTCATCGTTCCGTACATTTTGGACGCGGCGTGATCCGAAGTTGATGAAGGGGGTGAGGTTCTTTCGTGAAGCTCGCGAACTAGCCGCTAAAGCACAGCCGCTTCTTGCATATTGTTGGAGAACATCACTGCATCCTTTGGGTCGATGCGCGCTATACCAGAAAGGATGACCGCTACCATTTCATCAACATCTTCAATAGAATCCGGTACCGATGCTTCTGCTGGTGGAAGTGTTGAACTGTCGAGACGCACAATGATTGTTGACCGGTGAAGTGAGATCGTGTATCGAGGGCTGTCGTACGGAACTTGCAGGAAGAGCAAAAAGTTCAGTGGCCCACCGCTTTTGCCGATTTTGCCAACGGCAATTCGACTTACACCGGCTTCGAATGTCTCGATGGATTTGGGTGGTATGGTCGTGGTCATGGGTTTCGAGCATTTAACGCTGCGCATGAACTATCCACAACAGTGCCACGGTACGACGCTGACAAAATGTTCCTTGAAAGTGGCTTGAGGTGACAAGCCGACCCTATCCCGCCACCGTCTCCACCTCCTTGCTCACCTTCTTGAAGAGGCCTTGCAGAACGTTGCCGGGGCCAACCTCCACCACGCGCGTAGCGCCGTCGGTGAGCATGTTCTGCATGGTCTGCGTCCAGCGCACGGGTGCGGTGAGCTGTTGGATGAGGTTGGCCTTGATGCGGGCCGGATCGCGGTGCGGGCGGGCATCCACGTTTTGGTAGACCGGACAGCGCGGGTGTACGATGGGCGTGAATTCGATCGCGGTGGCCAGTTCGGCCCGGGCGGGTTCCATCAGCGGGCTGTGGAAGGCGCCACCAACGCGTAGTACGGTCGGGCGCGGCCAGCGGCGTGTAGACGTACGTCGGGAGGACGGGTGCGACGGGCGCGGTGATGTCGGCGAGGTCGATGGACGGGGCGTCCGGCGCGGAGCCTGAGTCGTCCAGCGGGAACACCGTCGAGGGCAGGGTGACGGTGATCGCCGTCGGTGCTGCCACGGTCGGCGCAGTGGGCCACTCCAGATTCATCTCCAGCGACGGGAGCTGCAACGACCCCACCACTGTCGCGAGCGCGTTGATGTAGGTATCGGCCTTCGCCGTCGCGGCGTTCGCGTAGAAGTGCGCGGCGGTGAACTGCTGTTCGACTCGTTGGTAGGCCATTACATTCTCCGGTTGGCCGAGGCCCCAGTTTCAAACTCGATGGTGTCCACCGTGATGGCCGTCAGGCTCGTTGCCTTGACCCCCATCTGAAGGTAGCTATCGCGCACTCCGCGCCCCAGCGTGAACCGGCTCGCCCTTCTGTGGCGCTGCGGCTTCCCGTACTCGTACGACCCGCTGGTGGACACCACCGTCGCGGACATCCCGTCGCTATTGTCGCAGTGGACGTAGGTGTAGCGCGGACTTTGGAGCCGGGCCTTTTCGCCCAGCGTGAGCCCGAACTGCGCAGTCCAGGTGATGGCCGTGCCGTCGTCGGTCGTGCCCCCCACCTGAAAGACACCGTCGGCGGTTGCTTCGTACGCTCCCGACAGTCCGGTGAAGGGCGTCGTGTACTCGGTCACGGCGAGCGAGTCCAGGTTCAGCACAGTGGTGTTCATATCAGCATCACGTCCAGTGAGTTCGAGTCGATGAAGATCGCTCGGGCGAGATACTCGTCAGGCGACCCCGCAGTTTCGCCGAGTTCCTTCCAGGCGTTGAGGATGTCCTGAAGGGGCACGGTGCCGGTGCTGTTGCCGATGAGGATCTCACAGTACGTCGGTCTGAGGTACGTGCCGAGCATCGCGTCGGGGTAGCTCGCGTCGTCGGTGTGCTCCGCTCCCCAGTACATCTGCGCGATGAACCCGCCTGTGCGAACGTCGTAGAGGACGTGGTCCTTGAGTTCGTACAGCCGGTCCCATCCCGAGCGCGGGAACACTGGGTCGAACTCGCCTGTGGAGATGCTGCCGGCGTAGGGCTCCGGGCCTTCTGCCACGATCACCTCAGTCACCTCGGGCGGGTACATCCACGTTCCCGCCCCGCCGAGGATGGCGCCCTCGGTGTGGTAGAGAGGATCGACGAAGTTGGCGGCGAGCCATGCGTAGTGGGCAATGGTCTCAGGCAGGAGCGAACTCGGGCGCTCCGACGCCAGCGCCCCGAGCGAAGTGCTCCGCTGCGTGCCGGTGAGCTGCGTGTACGACACGCTCCACGACGACCACGCTGTGAACCGCCCGCCGCCATTCGATCCGTTGGCGAGCAGGTAGGCGGCGTCGGGCGGACGCTGCCCGGACGGCCACCCCGGAACAATGTCGGTGCGCCAGAAGTCGATGCCAGCGATGTTCGACAGATCAGGGAATCCGCTGGCTCCGATGGTGCCGCTGGTCGGCGCGGCCCGCTGGTAGGGCGTGGCCATGAATGGAGACGCCACACGGTAGGTCTCGCTGGGGGAGTACGCCAGCGTTTGTGCGGCCATAAACGGCGCGATGCCCGGCATCAGCGAGGCCATGTTGCTCCACTCCGCAACCGCCGTGCCGTCCGGGCGCAGCAGGCGGTGAGTGAACCGCCATGCGCTGAGTGTGGTGGCCCAGACGGCGCTGAACTGGACGTTGATCGTGCCGCTGAAGAGGGTCACCGTCTCCGACGAAGACGCCATGCTCCCGCTGCGGCCCTGGTCAGACCGGAACGCGAGCTTGCCGGTGTGCCTGTCGGTAGCTGAGTACCGGCGCTTGCCAACTTCGGGCTCGTCCCACGAGTGCGTCGTCGGCGCGCTGTGGGAGACCAGGGTTCCGCCGGACACAGTGGCCGAAAGCTCCCCGCCGAGGAACGACCGGGTGCCCGTGAACGACAGCGTTGTCGCCCCGTCCACGATGGACATCCCTGTTTTGGAATAGGTCGAGTCAATCGTGTGGTCTGCCGAGGCAAGCGGAAACAGCACCGAGTCTGATTCCGCCGTGTACCCTGACCGGCTGAAGGAGTAGCTTGCGGCGTACTCGTAGGGGCGCACCGTCGCGACAAGCGGCACCTCGCCGCCGAGGAACCTGTCGTACGTCCGAGCGGGCGTGCCTCCCGACGCGGGCACCACCGTGGTGGAGACCGAGAGGCTCTCGTTGGCCATCCACGAGTACGGGTATGCCGTCGTCCCGTCCACCACCCATCCGCCCGGCTCCCAGTGCGCGATTACACCCGCTGGGGTGAAGGACTGAACCCCCGGGAACGAATAGCTGGCAGAGTGGACGTAGTGGCTCTTTGTGCCGACGACCTCCAGCGTGTCAGGCGAGGCGACGATGTTGCAGCTCCCCGTGATCGTCGGGAGCCTCCCCGGTACTGGGGTGATCGTCACTGAGAACCCGCTGCACTGCCCCGCCCCATTCGTGCCCGAGCAGACCACGGTGAGTGAGCCGTTGCTGTTGACGGTCTCGGTAAACACTGTCCCGTAGGTGTTGGCCAGCAGCGCCGGGCGCGCGCCCGTGTCGAGCAGCTTCCACGTAGCGGGTTCGCCCGCCTCGGATGCTGTGTTGAGCGCGTAGAGCCGGCGCTCCACCGCCATGATGACGATGCCGCCGGCAGCAGCGCCCAGCTCGAACGAGGGTGCCCCGAAGCCGACTGTGCGGAGGCGCACGCCGGCCTGGACCGGGTCTTCTATGACGGTGAGGGGCGGGATGCTCTCGACCCTCTTGCCGCAGTAGTAGAAGTCGCGGTACTCGCCTGAGCCGAGCGAAGTCGAGAGCAGGTACGCGCCTTCTTCGTCGTTGACCTCCACCACTTCGCCGACTGCAGCGTCAGCGATGCGGTAGATTTTTATGGCGCCGGTCTCGACGCCGTTGGCCAGCGGCTTGTCCTTGGCGATCTGGATGATGAGCCCCTCCGCGAGGTCATCGTCTTCAGTGCCCGGGGCGGCTGGGCGGCCTTCCTTGAACGCGGAGAACCCCGCCGACTTGATGTGCGAGGGGGTGTACTTCAGGTCCGGGCGAAGCAGGTTACCCCCGCCCCCGCTGCCGAAGAGAGCGTCTACCGCGTACGCCGCTGCGTTGTCCGGGCTCATGGCCTTGAGCATGAGCAGGATGCCCCCGTAGAAGGGCTCGCCCTGCGGTTCGCTGGCGGAGGTGAGCACGTCCACTGTCACGACACCGAACGCTGCGCGCATCAGCGCGGTGGCCCCGTCGCCCAGGTCAACCTCAATGCGGTGGTGCGGGGCAGTGCTGAGCCGCACGTCGTGCATGAACGAGATGAGGTGCCCCTCAGTAGCCTGCAGCGCCCGCTGGTGGTCTCCGTTGCCGAAGATGTGGATGCTCGGCGGCACTACCCCGCCCACCGGCTCGCCGGACGGGCCGTAGAAGTCTGCCGAGAGGGTCATGCCGGTGCAGCGAGGTACTGCATGAGGCCGTCACGCATCCGCACCGTCGCGTAGACCTCGGTCGCCTCGGTGCGGTAGCGCTCAGCCGTGAGAGCGATGATCTGGCCGTTGCCGTAGATCAGGTGGGCGACGCCGCCAACAAGGCAGATCGCACCCTGGAGCAGACCCTGCGGGCGCTTCTTCTCGTTGAGGTAGCCCAGCGGGAACTCGACGGCGGACCCGAGCGCGACGTGGCCCGTGGCGATCTGCTGGCTGCGCATCTCCCCGAACACCGTACCGTCCAGCCACGTGATGCCCTCGCTCGTGCCGATGAACACGCCGCTGTTCGTTCCGTAGATGAGGGTGATGTCGTGGGGGAACTGGATGAAGTCCTGCGTCAGGTCCACCAGCTCGGGCTGCAGCGGCCGCGTGGCCCAGAGCGTGCTGCCCTGTGCGAGCAGCACCCGCGAGAGCCAGGGCGTGATCTGCGTGCCGGCAGGCGGCCGCGACAGGCCGATGCCGGTCCACTGCCCGCCAAGCACCGGCCCGCTGTGCGTGTAGGTGTCGGTCAGCGTCGAGCCCGCCCAGAACATGGCCTGCCCGTGCGGCGCGAAGTAGACGTTGATCATGTAGCCGTCCACCGGCTGCAGCCCGATGATGGCCTGGGCGGTGTCAATCAGCGTGCCGTACGTGGGCGGGCCTTCAAGCCCGTCGCTCAGCCGCGTGTAGCTGACTTGGTACATCGTGTCGCCAGGGATGCCCTCGCCCGCTGTAGGCGGGGCGTCGATGCCCCACTCAGCGGTGGTGGTGGCGGTGGCCAGCCCGTTGATCAGCCCGTTCGAGAACGCAACGCGCCCGTCAGCGAGCGTGGCGTACCAGACCCGCGTGTACCCGATGGACGGGTACACCGTGCGCAGCACTGCGCCCGCGAAGTCGGTGAGCACCAAGTCCGAGTCGATGACCGCGAGCAACCCGAAGGCCGACTCGTAGATCGAGTGCGCCGCGCCGGCGGCCAGCAACTCACGTCCGCGCCGGCCGCCGAAGTTGCCAGTGCTGCCGATGTCGATGTCGGTGGCCGCGACCATCTCGCCCGTCTTCAGGCGCGTCTTGTCGGCGATGTTGTTGATGCCGAGGAACTGCGTGATCTTCATGCGACGAACCTCTCGGCCTGGGCCCGACCGAACGACGTGCGGAACACTGCGCTGCGCGTGCGCTGTGCGGTGTTCAGAGCGCTGGGGGCGCCGAGCGCAGTGCCGGCGAACCCTGTCGCTGAGAACCTGCCGATGCTGCGTGCTGCTGGGGAGCCGAAGTTGCCGACGACGAACCCGCTGGCGTTGGTGTGCCGCACGGACGCAGCAGCGCCGAAGGCTGTGGCACGGAAGCCCTCCGCTGCACCAGAGGCGCCGCTTCGTGCTGCGCCGAACGTCGTGCTGGGGGTAGCGCCGGTCGTCTGCTGCGCCAAGGTCGCCGTGGGTTCGGGGATGTTGCCCGGGGCAATCGACGCGGCGGCCACGGAGATGCCGCCGCCCCGCGTAGGGGTGCCGAACTCAGTGCCCGGGGCCAGCCACGATGCTCGCCCGACAGGCGGCGGTGCATCGTCGCGTATGGCGGTGCCCTCACCGAACGCGGTACTCGGTGCGGCACCGCTGGGGTTGACCGTGCGGTCGTAGACCTGGGCGGCGGTGCCGAACGTCGTGGACGGGGCGGCGCCGGTCACGGGCGCGAGGATCGTGTACGCGGGGGTGCCGAACGTCGTCGTGGTCGTGCCGGTTGCTTGGCAGATCCCCGTCATGAATACCGGAGTGCCGAACAACGTGGTGGGCCCGAACGACGACGCAGTTGGCGGCTGGAGCTTGCCGAGCGGGCCGGACGTGGTGCCTGAGACGACGTGGATGTAGTCCGCGAACAGCGTGGTAGCGCCAGAGCCCGGATACACCCCCGGTGGGAGGATGATCGCGCTCGCGTCGATCACGTTCGCAGACGGGACCGTGTACGTGTGGGTGGCGAAGAGGGTGCCGTCCACGTAGGCGCGCAGCACCGTCGCATCCACCTCGATACGCAACACGGTCGGGGTAGCTAGTGAGTGCGCCGCGCCCGCCGTGTATGTCGAGCCGCCTGAAGTCTCGAACTGCACACCGTTGCCACCATACGAGGGGTGGTCGAGCAGTAGGTAGACGTAGGAGCCGCTGCTGTCGAAGCTAAGCCCGATGCCTCCGGGGCCGTAGACTTTGACCTCCGCGACGAGGACGCCGGTGCCCCGGGTCGTTACCCCGTCCATGGCGCTGACAGAGCCGCCGTTAGTGGTTGCCGGCTCAGTCCATGTGGCTCCTGAGGCGGAGCGGTTGGATGAGCCGCCACTGCTCACATCCGCCCATGCAGCGACCGCCGCAACCTTGACCGGCGCGGATGTTCCGGCCAGGACGCCTGAGCCCCGGAAGTCGTCAGCGAGGTAGGTTGTCGCCATGCGTAGCCCTGCTCAAAGTTCAGCGGCCGAAGCCGCCAGGGTCACAGCGAGAAAATCTTGTACGCGCCCGCGTCCCACACGATCAAGATGTCGCCACCGTTCGTGGCCAGCGGGAAGCCGGTGATCGTGTCGATGTACGCGAGCAGCGGGCTCGTGCTGGCCAGCCCGGTGTCCTTGTAGAGGACCACGGCCTTGGCAGTCGCGCCCGAGGACACCGCAGTGAACGTCACGTCGGCCGCGTCCACAACGCCGAGCGTGGTGGTCTTGCTGGCGAGGGTCTGCGCGGTATTGAGCACGTTCGCCGAGATGGCGGTCAAGAACTCGTCGGTGCTCAGCGAGGGCGAGTAAGCGCTGCTGACGAGCGCTGCCTTGATTGTGTCGCTGCCGAAGTTGATGGAGCCGGCAAGGAGTTTTTCCTTGCCCTTGCCGTAGAGAGCGTTAGCCATGGTGGCCTCCTGAACAGTGGGAGTTACAGGGCCAGGGCCCTGCGGTCATTCTAGCTTCGATCCAATTTCGATAAAAGGTGCGCGCCCAGCCAGCAAGGAGTTCCTTCGGGCGCGCGGCAGGGGTTGGGTAACGAGGCCGATGAACCCCGCAGCGCGGCGACACCCCTGCTAGTCAGTGCCGCGTGTTCTCCATTTGGTCACCGGCTCCCCGGCGATCCGCTCGCAGGCCCGCCCTGCCCGGCCCCTGGCGTCGGCGAGCGCAGCAATCTCTCCAGCAGCCTCGCCAATCCGGCTGAGCACGTCGGCTGGCAAATCTCCGGTGTCGGCGGCTGGCGCGCTTCCGGCGGCAGCGGCAGGCGCTGCGCAGGTACGACCAGCGGCGCGGGCGCGCAGCCGGCGCAGAGCATCAGCAACAGCGTCAGCCCCAGCGCGTTCAAGCTCAGCGGAATTTCGTGCTTCATTGATCGCTTTCTGTTGGTTGATGGCCAGCCGCGTCAGAGCGTCCTTGGCGGCCTGCGCGGCTTCGAGCCGCAGGGTGGATAGCTCGCGCTCTGCTTTGACGGCACGGTTGCCCGCTGTGGTGGCCGCATGGCGCTGCAGCGCGCCCCAGCCCAGAGCTGCCGCCAGAGCCCAGGCCCAGATGGGCACAGCGCCGGCAATGCGGCGCAGCAGAGCGAAGGCGGTCAGCCACATCAGGCCACCCCTTGCAGGCGCTGCCCGTAACGGCGCCACAGCACAAGGCCGCAGATGACCACGACCAGACCGGGCAGAAAGAACTCAGTGCCGAAGCCCAGTGTCTCGGACCAGAACGACTTGGCGGTGGACACACCGGCGCTCACCGGGCCCAGCGTTTCGCCGGCTTGGGAGACCAGTGTCAAGGCACCCGCCGTGGCTCCTATCGACGCCGTCTGCACCGTCGGGCTCTTGGCCATCCTTTGCTCACTGGCCACCTCCTGTGGCATCTCGTGAGCAGAGCCTTCGTTCGGGCGCAGGTACAGAGCCGCTTCTGATGCGCGGCGACTGCGCAGGCCACCGGACACTTCCAGCTTGCCTGTCTTGGGGTTCCTGAACTTGTCCACCAACTGAATCCCGTTGGCAGCGGCGAGCGTGTCGCCACGGTTGTGCGCTTTCAACGCGGTGGAGGTCTTCCACGCGCCGTAGTTGTACGCAAAGCTGACCAGGGCAGAGAGCTGGTTCGGGGTCGGCTCCTGCGTGCATGCCTCCAGTACCAAGTTGGCGCGCTCAGTGAGGCTGTCGCAAAAGCGCTGGTCTGCATAGGCTTTTGTCCACTTGGTCGTGGCAGTCACCCCGCTCGTTTCGCCCCAGCCGCAGGTCCACTTTCCGGCGGGGCACTTGTAGGCCGAGAGCAGGCAATTCTCGTGGCCTGCGATTGGGAGCACGCCACTCTCGTAGTCAATGGGCCAGGGCAGCGACGGGTCAGGCTTGGCGGTCATGGGCATCTCCTTGTCTGGTCATGGCACTTGCTTGCGCTGCTCCAGGGTCTGGATGCGCTGCTCATGCACAGCGAACTCGCCCCTGGTCACGTAGTTGGCCTGCATGGCAGTCACGGCCCCTTCGAGCTTGGCCACCTGGGTCGCGAGCGCTTCGATCTTCACGATCATGGTGGCCTGCACTGCGTTGGCGTCCCACAGTGTTTTGCTGGCGAAGAACAACGCGGCTGTGATGACCGCGAGCATCAAGGACTGGCCGTGCTGCTCCCACACGCTGATGCGGCGGATGATGTCTGTGTGCTCGACAGGAAATTGGGAATCAGGCACTCAGCGCTCCTTGATCTTGAAGTACACGGTGCGGTCGTCGATGCGGCCGCCCGCAGTGGTGACACGCACCGTGACTGAGGCCGGCTCGCCGACCACGCCGCCCGAGACCCACAGCACGACGTACGGGCCGACGAAGGTGATGCCGTTGACGGTGACGCCCACGACGTTCGTGGTGACGGCCGTCGCAATCGTGTCGGGTACGGTGCTGGCGGCGGCGAGCCAAGCCGTGAAGCGCAGCGTGTAGTCCAGGTGCGCGTTCGGATCTTTGAGGATCGTCCGCTTGCCGGCAGAGAGCGTGAATGAGGATTCGTCCATGTCAGACCCCAGTGGTGTTGAACTCGGCGGGCACCTCGAACCAGCGGCTCTCGGGGTCTACCTCGATGAATCGGAACTCAGGGTCTTCCTCGGTGAAGCGGAACTCAGCGTCCACATCGCAGATGCGCGTGGTCGGGTTTGAGTTCGCCGTGACGAGGTAGGCGTCGAGCATGGTTGCCGCTGCCGCCGCATCCGCGCTGAACTTGATGAGCGCGGTGAGGTCGGCCAGCACCGTGGTCAGGACAGCAGGCGAGGCGCTGAGCTGGATCGCCGTCGTGACCGCAGCGGTGAGCGTCGAGCTGGCGCTGGCGTTCGCCTCCAGCGCGGCGAAGTTGCCGATGGTCGCGCTGACCTGGGCCTGAGCCTGAGCGTCAGCGGCCAGCCGGATCGCTGTGGTCAGCGCGGCTGTGGCCTGGGCCTGGGCGATGGCCGTGGCCGCGAAGCTGATCGAGGTCGTCAGCGCAGCGGTGGCCGTGGCCGTGGCCGTGGCGGTGGCGTTGATCGGACGCAGTGCCGTGAGGTCAGCGGTGACTGCGGCAGTGGCTGCGGGCGTAGCGGCCAGCCGGATCGTCGTGGTCAGCGCGCCGGCTGCGGTGGCTTCGGCCTGGGCGTCGGCAGCGAAGCGCGTGGCGGTCGTCAGCGCAGCGGTGGCGGTCGAGGCAGCCGCAGGCGCGGCGGCCAGCGCGATGGTCACCGTCAAATCCGCAGCAGCGGTGGCCTGCGCTGCGGGCGCAGCGGCAAGCTGGATGGCCGTGGTGAGCGCTGCGCCGACCGTGGCCTGGGCCTGGGCGTCGGCGGCGAAGCGCAGCGCAGTCGTGAGCCCGGCAGTGGCCGTGGCGGTAGCGGCTGCTGCTGCGGCGAAGGTCGAGACGGCCGTCAGGTCAGCGGAGACAGTCGCGGCGCTGGCCGGCGCAGCAGCGAGCTGGATCGCCGTCGTGAGCCCGGCGCTGGCGGCGGCCTGTGCTGCGGCGTCAGCGGCGAGGCCGTCAGTGCCGGTGGTGAGCGAGGCGGTGACGGCGGCTACAGCCGCAGGCGCAGCGGCCAGGGCGATGCCGGTGGTCAGGCCGGCGGTGGCTGCGGCGACAGCGTCAGGCGCGGAGGCCAGGGCGATGCCTGTGGACAGGCCGGCTGAGGCCGTGGCGGTGGCCGCAGGCGCGGCGGCGAGCGGAATGCCAGTGCTGAGCCCAGCGGTAGCCTGGGCCTGGGCCAGCGCGGCGGCTGTGGCCTGGATCGCGGTGGTCAGCGCTGCGGTCGTCGTGGCGGCGGCTGCGGCATCAGCGGACAGGCCGGGGCCGGGTGCCGTGAGGTCAGCCGTGGTCGTGGCAGTAGCGGCCGGCGCAGCGGCCAGCGCAATGCCCGCGGACAGGGCAGCAGAGGCCGTGGCGGTGCTTGCTGAGGTTGAGGCCAGAGCGGCGGGCAGACCACCACCGCCCCCGCCCGTGTTGTCGGTGGTGCCGGTGACCGACACCACATTGCTGTTGACCGACGCCACGACCTGCACCATGTCCCAGGCGTAGGTGGTGGCCGGCGTCAGGCCCGTATAGACGAGAGCGGGCGTCGTACTGCTGACGGTGACCGATTGTCCGGTGGCGATGATCGTGCTGTCCGCCGCAGCGCTGCCACCGATGCGAGCCAGCGCGTAGAGCGTGCCGCTGGTCGTATCGGTCGTGCAGCCTACCGTGTGGGTCGTGCCACTCGCGGGGGCCTGCGTGGGTGCGCTGATAACTGCGGCGCTGCTCGCCGACGCACCAATGCCGAGCCGGATCACATCACTCGGCGTGTACTTCAGGCCGAGCGTAATGATCGGCCCAATGGCGGCCGACGGGGGCGGGGCAGAGTCCAGCCCCTGACGAACGAGGTCGCTGGGCGTGCTGCCCAGGCCCTGCCGGATGAGCGATGCGACCGACACGGCGCTCTATCAGATAGCGCGGGTGATGGACGTAGGCGTGGTGGCGCTGTCGAGAGTAAAGGTCGCCGCGCTAGTAGTACCGTCGATCTTCTTGATCGTCTTGGTTGTGCCTGTGATTGAGCTTTCGCCAAGGTGCGCAACAACCTCGTACAGCAGTTGCGCCACGGTGCCAGTCGCGCCGTCTGCGCGGTACGCTTCAGTCAGTGCTGTTGTGAACGCAGCGCCGATCTTTACATCCAGATCGAGCCCACCGGCATCGCTGATAGGTAGGCCGCCAGCCGCATCGGCCGCCGCGTTCGGCAGTGCAGTCATGCCGCCGCGTACCGCGTCCTCAAGGTCGATGCCGACGAGTTTCACGCGCCCGCCAACAAGCGTGAACCCGGTTGCCGTACCGCCGTAGTCAACGTAGTTCGCTCCGGTGGCGAAGGCTGCATCAGGCAAGTCGAGCCGGTACTCTCCGTTCGCCACGGCCAAGAACCCGCCGTCTGTGTGCGCAGTTGTCAGTGCTGCAAGTGTGGCTTCGGTAACGCTCACGACAGCCGCACCCTCGCGCCGATACCAAAGGTCGATACCGCTGGAGTTGTAAACCAAGTCGGCTTTTGCCAAGCCTGTGGTGTTGTCGAATGCGTAGACGGGCACGCTGCGGTCAACGGAGCCCTTTTTCACGATGTCTTGCAGTGCCATGAATTACCTCCGGTGGCGATGTTGGGAGAAGATCGGGACTACGGTCGAGGCGGCAGTCACACCCACCACGTCGAACCCGACGCCGCCACTTGCTGGCGTGTACTGATAACCTGAAATCGTCAGACCGAGCGTGGAGGTCGCAGCACCGACCTCATTGAGCGCGAATGAGTGATGCCGATTGACGAGCGCGTTTTGAAACCCGCTCAACGTAGACCCAGATGCTCCGGCGTAGGTCGGGAATGGGGAGGTCCAGTTGTTCCCACCAGATACCGTCTGGGAGTCGCTCACTCCGAGCACTACGGCCTGGCTGTTCGTGCTGCTGGATACGCTCCAAGTCGGTGATGCGCTTGCGTATTCAGCCCAAGCACCAATGTTTATTGCGCTTGCGTTTTCGCCCCACATCACGATCATTTGCAGGCGGCCGCCCCACTCTGCCGTCAACGTAAGCGTTGCTGTGCCGGTCGGAACGCCCGTCGATCCGTCATCGCTCAATAGGCTGAACGGGCGCGAGTTACCCCCACCGCCATTCGGCGTTGCCTCGTTCGTCCCAGCCGTCAGGGCATGCGCGCCGGACGCAACTGTGCTGAGAGTGACGTCGTTGTTGTCGCTCGTCGCAAGAACAATGCACCACCGCCCGGTGCCGGTGCCGAAGTCAATCGGGTCGCCGCTTGTGTCGAGCGTGGTGGCGAAACTGGACGACTGGTAACTCTTGCAGCCGAGGATGGTGGGGGTGGGCATAGCTCAGGTTCCTGTCGGGCGGATGGCGTAAATCTCGTCCACCGTTGGGCCGGGCCTGCCCGCCGCCGCCATCCAGTTTGCCCACACGATGCACTTGGCCGCTGGCGCGTAGTCAAAGCGGTTGTAGCCCTGGAAGACGTTGTAATTCACCACCTGGGTCGGGTAGGTCACGGCGCTCACTGTCCACGTCGATGAGAGCGTGACAGGGATCTCAATCTCGTAGTGACCGGTACAGGCATAGGTTGCCGTCGTTCCAGCGCGAGACACAAACGTGCCGCCCGCGCCACCGACGATGATGCGGTTGTTGTCAGAGCACCAGCATGCAGTGGTCCACCCGTCAGGAATGCTGATCGAAGCACTCAGCGTGACGCCTGCCCTTACCCACGAAGGCTGCGCAATGGAGGGGTCCACATCCATGTACTGGATGCGCAGGCCGCTACCGCTTGTCGCTGCGTCCAGGCACAAGATCAACTTGCGCGACGGAACATAGAAGATGGCCGCACCGGGCTCGCTACCTGCTGCAGTGATGAGGCGGCTTGTTCCGGTGCCAGTCACCCACGGCGTGGTAGGCGTTCCCGATGCGTGGTCGTACCAGCGCGGGGCCGCAGAAGCCATGGACTCCACGAACGTCACGTCACGGTCTGGAACGTACACCGACCACTGCGGTGCGTTTTGTGGGATGTCTCGCCGTGGCGTCGCTGCAAGCCGCGCCCAGGCATTGCCTGCCGATCCGGCTGTGTTCACGAAGTCCAAACTGTGCCCGGCCAGCACGGCAGGAGTGCCATAGGTGCCGTTGAACTCGATATTCAGCGTGGCCTGCTGCACGCGGCGAAGCGTGCCGTTGGCATGCCCGCCATCCGCCGGCCCGACAATCGTCAGCGACCCATAGCTGTGGTCAGAGCACGGTTGACCGTCGATGCCCGCGTTCTCACCCCAGTCCCAATCAATCTGCGACCCGTAGTGACCGACTGAGTTGTTGCCTTGCGTCGTGGTGTCCGTGCCGGCGCCAGCGAAAGGCGTGGGGTCCGTGAGCCGTCGCCAAGTGCAAGCGCTCGATCCAAGCTCCAGCGCCAGAACACTGTTGTCGTTGGTGCCGGCGTGACCGCTGCCGAAGCACACATAGGCACCGTAGGTGCCGTGGTGCGGGTTGTAGACCCCGCCGCTGTAGGCGTTGAGCGTGTTCGGGTGCCAATACTTGCCGTAGTACGGGGCGCACGAGTCGGTGTAGACGTTGGTCATCGTCCCTGCTGCCAGGGTCAGCATCACTGCATCACCAGCAGCGGGCGCCCAGGCCGGCACTGTGGTGATTGGTAGTCCGTTGCTGGCTGGTATCACCAGCCCGGCCGCCCCACTCTGCGGAGCAAGCGATGTGCGCGCTGCCGAAGACACCGCAGCACCCATCACCGCCGCAGAACGCAGGATGTCGTCACCAGCCGGCACAGCTACGATCACGTAGGCAGCAGTGCCGGCCGCAGCGAACGTGCGCGCCGTAATAGCGCCAGCACGAATCTGGCGCGGCACAGTGTTGTCCTGCACCCAGGCCGCGTGCGTCGCAGTGTCGAGCAACACATCGGCGGCGCTGTAGTAGCGTATCACCACCGCTCCGCCCGCCCACGGCGCGACAAAGGCCGCGAGCTGGGCCTCTTGGTCGGTGGCCGCGTAGACCGCCAGGGCAGTCCCCGCGTGCAGGATGCTAGTTGACACGACGCTCCTTCAAATCTTCACGAGGGGGACTGAAACTGTCTTGCCGCTGCCGTCGATCAGGGTCTGCGTCTCTTCTGACATCCCCTGCGACATCGCGGCCGCGCGGACGAGGTCGTTCTGCACAGACTCACGTGTCACCTTGGACCGCCCCCGGTCGTTCCACACGAACCACACGGGCTTCGGGGGCAGCTCGGTCTGCATGTCAGCCGGACAGGCCGGGAGGTGGGGGCGTGGGCGGGGGCTGCGCCTCCAGCACCTGCTTCGTCACCGCCAGGAGGCCCCGTACGTCCTTGAGCACCTTCGCCATGTCGATGGCGCCGCTGGCCGTGCGGTCGGTGGCTCGCGCCTCGGCCATGTTCGCGACGAGCTTGCGCTCAGCGTGATCCTTCTCGAACTGCATGTGCGCGATGGTCACGGCGCGGGCCTCTTCGACCGCAGCGACCTCGCGCTGGCGCAGGGCCAGCATGCCGGCGTGGTAGGCCGCAAGATCGGCCGCCGCAGCGGTCTGAGCCCGCGCCGTGAACGCCGGCCACATCTGGGCGTAGTACGCCGCCCACTGCTCGGGCGTGGCGTTCGGGCCGGGGTCGGCCTGTTCTGGGGGGAAGTACATGGTCGGCTTAGTTGTCGATCTGGAAGGTGAGCGCGTTCGCGGCGAAGCTCGGTGCGGCGTCGCCGTTGTTCACCGTCTTGCTCACCGTCAGCGCGGACCAGATCAGCATGTTGCCGCCGCTGGCCGCGTCGAACAGGGCCATGCCGGTCACGGTGCCCCAGTTGGCCGTGGGTGCGGGGAACGTGATCGCGCCCTGGTTGCGCGTGGTGCCACCAGTGCCGCTGGACACAGCCGTCGAGCTGGCCGCCTGGGTGTTGTCCCACGCGGTGAGCGCGCTGGTGACCAGGACGCGGGCGTAGGAACCGCCGGACACTTCAGTGCCGCCGGCGGTGTCCGTCGGGTTCGCGGTGTAGAGGCCCACGTACAGGGCCGACGGGCCGGTGCCCGCGCCTGCTGATGCGCCCGTGATGCCCAGCGCCTGGGCGCGGAACAGGAAGTCGATCAGCTTGTTTTCGAGGTAGTCGGACATTGCGGCCATGATGGGGCTCCAGTTGCTATTTCAGATGCCGCCGTAGGCGACTGTGCGGACCTTGAACGCCTTGCGACGTTCCTCTTCTTGGACCTGGGTGCAGTAGCCGAGGAACTTGCCCTCGAACTCTTCAGCCCTGGCACGGTCGAAGGTCTCGGCGTCTTGCTTGAGGTACGCGAGATGCTTCATCCACAGCATCAAATGCCGGTGGTGTTCCTCGTCCACCTCGAACTCCTGGTCGCCGTCGTCAGTGATGGCCACCAAGGGCAGACGGAAGACTTCGAGCTGGAGGGTGACGGCTTCGTTGGACTTCGGGTACACGCGGGCCTTGTGGGCCTCGGAGCCGATGACCAGCGCCTTGACTGGCCCGGTGCGGCCGTCAAAGTACCAACCGCGCTTGGGCATGTCGTCGCGGTTGATGATGTCGATCTGCCGCCCGGTGTCGGTGCGAATCGCGCTGCGGATGCGCTTGATGCTCTTGTGCAGAGCGACCCAGTCGGTATCGACCACGGCCGCAATCTCGGTGACCGCCGTCGTGCTGGCATCGCTGATGCCGTCCGTCTTGCGGCAGAGCATCTTCTGAGCGTCGTCCGCGTACCCGAAGATGTCGGTATCGCTCCACAGGTACGGCTCGACCGTGTCGCCCATTTCTGAGCGGAAGAGGTCGAGCAACTCGGACGAGTTCACAGGTCAGCCCTGCACGGCCTGGAACTTGGCCCATTCCACGTCGCGCTCGGCGGCGTCCACCGACCAGCCCAGCTCGGCCGTCAGCGCCTTGGTGTGAGGCAGGTTGTTGGCGGTGAAGTCGGTCTTGCGGTTGCGCGTGACGACGATTTCCAGCGCGGCCTGGATCAGGCCAGAGCGTTCGGCCGGGTCCGTGGGCACGATGGTTTTGGTCTCTTCGCTCTCGGGGATTTCTTCCTCGGGCACGGCGCCGTGCTGTTGCACGATGTCGTACAGCGCGGGCGGGACGTTCGTGGGCACGCCCTTCTTGAACTCGATGCTGTGGCCAAGAGTCGTGGCGACAACGCGGTCGCGGGCCATGGTGAATTTCATGAGGTCTCCTTGGAAGAGCGGGGCCCGCAGGCCCCGCTCGGGTTGAGGTCGATCAGCTCGAAACCACGTCGTGGACGCGACCGTCGATGGTGTACATGACACGCACGCGAACCTTGCCGGCCGTGGCGTTGGCCACGGTGTAGGCCATCGTGACGCGCAGGTTCGTACCGGCGTTGGCGATCAGCGGCACCGTCAGGCCCAGCGCGGTGCGCGCTGCGGTCTTCAGGTCCACCGTGGTGTCGCCAGTCAGCTTGTCCAGGTCACCACCGCCGACGCCCAACGACAGCGTCGCCGCCGTCGAGGTGGCGTAGGCCGTCTCGACGATGACTTCGCCGCCGGTGATCACAGCCCCGAGGGGGATGTTGATCGCGTCAAACGAGATGGTGGCGGCCACGGCGCCGGTCAGACCGGACACCGCGCCAGAGGGATCTGCCAGCGCGACGGTGGAGCCGAACGTCTTCTTCGAGCCATCGGCCGAGTCGGTGACCCAGTCGTTGTAGTTGAAGACGAACTCGGCAACGGCCGGGTACTGGGCAGAGCGGCTTGCCAGAAGTTTGCTCATGGTCAGTGCTCCTTACTGAGCCACGTAGCAGGAGATGACGCCGAAGTCTTCGACGCTGCCCTGCTCGTAGATGTTGCTGAACTTGGGCTTCAGGAAGCCGGCGATCTTGCCGACCGAGATGCCCTGCTGGTTGCCGTAGTCGAACTCCTTCTCGACCCATTCCGGCGCACCGATGTCGGCCATGCCCAGCGCCTGGGCGCCGCAGAACAGCACCTGACAGCCGTCCACGTTGTTGCCCGCGCCCCACTTGCCCGTGCCGCTGACAGCGTTGCGGGTGTTGTAGACGTGGCGGAACTCGTGCAGGTAGATGCCGTCGATCTTCACGCTGGAGCCAGTGAACAGCGAGTCGTTCTTGACGGTCTGCGACGAGTAGCGCAGGTTGGCCATGTAGGTCGGGTCCAGCTTCAGCTTGGCCATCGCGGACGGCGACAGGAAGGCGTGGTAGGTCTCTTCGCCGCCGTCTTCCTTGATGCCGCGCACGTAGCGCTCCTTGGCATAGGCCTTGAGCTGCACGAACATCTCCCAGGCCGGGGTGTCCGTGGCAACGACCGCCGAGGTGGCGGCGCTGGCGATCAGCGACTTGGTCGCGCTGGTGCCGTCCCAACGCAGGCGACGGTTGGCGCTCGGGGCCGACACGTCGGCCGCGAACTCCAGCGAGGGCAAGTCAGAACCGACGCGGGCGATGCCGCTGTTCTTCATGCTGTAGGACACGCCCGACATGGACAGGAACGCGAGCTGGTCGATACGGTCGGCCAGCCAGTAGGCGAGCACGTCGCGGCTGTTGCCACGGAACTCGACGATGGACTTCTGGTCGGCCATGCGGCCTTCGTGACGGTTGGCGTGACGAAGCTGGTCGATGCGGATGACCTGATCGAAGGTCTGCATCGCTTCTTCGTTGCCTTCCAGGGTGCGGTCACCGGCCACGCCGTCGCCTTGGAGGTCGGCCAGCAAGGTGATGACGGCGCGGGCGCCCTTCTCGGTCTTCTTCAGCTCGGTGATGTGCTGGATCAGACTGTTCGGGCCTTTGCCCAGGAACCGATTGATGAAGGACTGGTTGCGCGCTTGGCGCCACAGATCCATTGACCAGACGGTCTTCTGCTCGGAGGTGAGCAGGCCAAAATTGGTGAGTGCCATGAGAGGCTCTCCTTCGCGTGGAAACTAGACGATGGCCGTTCAGCCGCCTTGCCGCGTGTCGCCGCGACGTGCGAAGGAGGACTTGCCGCGCCCTCTGGCGGATGGACCGTTTCGTGATCCCTACGAGGCAGGCGCGAAGCCTGCGGGTCGAAGTCTAGTCGAAAAAAGAGCCGGCGCGAAGCCGGCTCGTTTCGGGGCTGAAGATTTTCAGGCGGCGAGCTTGCTGCGCAGCTCGTAGCCCATCAGCGGCCACACCTTGTTCACGGCGTTCTGCCGGGCGATCTTGCGGCCCACCTCGGCGTCGAAGTTCTCCGGGCTGGCACAGGCCGACTCGCCGGTGACGGTGAAGCCATTGCGCAGCACCAGTACGCAGAAGGTCAGCAGAGACAGGGCGGGCGGCACGGTGTCGGCACCGCTGGGCGGGTTGAACGCTGCAAAGGCCCCCTGCTCGGCTGTGAAGTAGTGCTCGCTGTCGATGTTCTCCTCGATGTCAGTCGGCGTGATGCGCGGCGCGGTCAGGCCCTTGGCCTTGATTTCCTGCTCGATGGCAGAGTCATCAGTGCGGGGCGATTCGATACGGATCATGGTTCACTCCTTGGGATTGAGGGTCAGCGGAATTCTTCGGGGCACGTGAACACGGCGATGCGTTCACCGAGGATCGACGAGTACGCCTGCATGGCGACGGCCTGACGGCTGAGCCGGTTCTTCTCGTTGCCGTCCAGGCCGGCGAACACCGGCGAGTCGAAGAACGCCACCAGCGCCGTCAGCTTGCCATCCAGCTCAGCCTTCTCGGCCACGACGCGGCCCTGGTACGCAGCGAGGCCGCTCATACGAGTTCGTCCCCGCGCATCTTGGCCAGCAGCTTCTCGTCGAGCTTGGCGAACTCGTCCTGGCTCATCTTGATGACGGCCTTGGCGTCGAGCACGCCGCCCAGCTTGTCGCTGTCCAGGCCCACCTTCGTGAGGCTGGGCGGCTGCTTGGCGGCTGCGTCCGCAGCTTTGGTGCGCGAGGCGGCTGCGCGCTCCTGCGCCGTGGCCTTGGCCACCTCCGCCTTGTCCACGCGCACGTCGGCGGTCACAGCCGTGTCCTGACGGGCCGTGGCTGCGCCCATGAGGGTCTTGGTGGCCTTCTGGATCGCTTCAGCGCGGCCGTACCTGCCGGTGGACACGTAGGCGTCACGCAGCTCGACGACCTCGGTGGTCAGCGCGGCGTCGTAGTCCGCGTGGTCCGGGTTCAGCTTGGGGTAGGCCTCTTCCAGGCGTTCGACGACGGTGTCGTAGCGCACGCGCTCGTAGGCACGGGCCTCGGCAGCCTGCACCATCAGCGTGGACTTGGTCTCGTTGATGGCGCGCTCGACCTTGCGGATGTCGCCCAGCAGCTTGGAGGCCTTCTCGACCTCGCCGTCAGCCAGGAGCTTCGTGTAGTCGCCCTCCAGCTTGATGAGCTTGTCCTCGGCCTCGGCGATCTTCTCGTTCGTGACGGCAACCTGCTGGCCCTGGCGCGTATTGGCCAGCTCGCGTTCGAGGGCCTCGCGGCGCTCACGTTCCTTGCCCAGCAGTTCCTCGTGGCGAGCCAGCGGGATGCGGGTGTCCTTCTTGGGCGACTTCTTCTCGCCCTTGTCGTCCTTCTCGTCGCCCTCGCCTTCACCCTCGTCGGCCTTGTCCTCGACGCCGACCTTCTTCAGGTCTTCGTCGGTGACGGTCGCCTTGGAGGCGTCGGGCTTCTTGTCGTCCAGGTCTTCGGTGGGGATGTGGTCGTCGCCACGGTCTTCAGTTGCTCCAGGCACGTCAGGCTCCTTGCTTGCTGGGTTGGGGTTGGGGGTTGGCGGCTTGCTGCACGCGAATCTGGCGCTCCGTGGCAGCCTGCTCAGCCTTGAGCTGAGCGTTCTGCTGCGCCTCGGCGCGTTCGATCTGCATCTTGTGGTTCAGCTCGGCGTAGTCGAGCTGCTTCGTGTGCTCGAACTTGCGGTCTTCGAGCTGGATGTCGGCCTCGGCCTGCATCTGCTTGGCGGCCGCGCCGTTGTCCTCGGGCGGGGTGGCCGCTTCCTTGGCGGCAGACACGCGCTCGCTCTGCGTCTTGGCTTGGCGCAGCCCGGTGTCGGCGGTCTTGTTCTGCGCCTCGGCCTCGGTCTTGATGACCTCGGCCTCCTGGCCACGCAGCGCCAGCTCGCGCTGCTTCTGCGCCTCGGGCGAGTTCGCCTGGGCGTTCATCTTCTCGATGATTTCCTTCTTGTCCAACAGGCGGCTGGAACCGATCAGCACGTCGTCGGGGATCATGATCCCGGCCTCGCGCAGGGCCATGGCCTGCTCGAACTGGCTGTCTTCCAGGGTCTCGCGCTGCGGCACCGAGCTGATGACCACGTCGTACTCGCCCAGCGTCAGGTCGTTGAGAATTTCCTGGTACGGGGTGCCTTCGTCTTCGGTCTGCGGCTCGGGGTTCGGCTGGTTGATCGCGATGGTCTCGGACTCGCCGGTCATCTTGTCGTGGGTGATCGTGAGCAGGCGTTCCTCGGTGTAGAACTCCTGCACGAGGTCCAGCACGTTGCGCGCGAGGATGAAGTCGCTGCGCACCAGGGAGTCCAGGGGCTTGGCGAGGTTCGTGCCGCCCGCTTGGCGCTTCTGCTGGATGGCCTTGGCCGACACGTCCTCACGGTCGAAGCCCTGCATGCTGTCGGACACGCCAGAGATGCTCTTGATGCTCTCTTCGGCCTTGTAGCTGATGCGGTCCAGGCCCGTGGGGATCTGGTTCGGCTGAATCTTCTCGATGTCGTCCGGCGAGCCGTTGAACTCCAGCACGAGCCCGGTCTCGGCGCCACGCTGCTCCAGCTCCTGCGTGGTCATGTTCGTGAGCGAGCCGGTCTTGACCTTCCAGCCGCTGTTGGCCGTGGTGTTCACCACGTGCAATTCCTGGCTCAGCACCTTGTTCAAAATCTCCTGCGGGCCCAGCAGGTTCTCGACGAGGCCGATGGTGTTGCCGTAGCGGAAATAGGGGAAGTACGGGACTGGCGTGAAGTGCTTGTACGGGCTCCAGTCGTCGTGCAGGATGAAGTTGTCGGCCACCGTCACCCAGCGGATGCGGTGCACGAGCTTGGGGACGACCCTGAAGCCGAACTTCTCGACGAACCACGCGATCTTGTTGCGGTCGAAGTCCTTGGGGATCGCCCGCATGTCGCCCGTCTCGGGGCTGAGGAAGTGTTTTTGCTTGTCCAGCAGCCGGTACTGACGTTCGATGACGCGGATGTTGCGCATCACGCTCGACTCGTCGTACGTGCCGTTGTACATCGGGTTGAAACGCTCCCCGAAGCGGTCACGGCGGCTCTGAATCGAGTCGTAGCCGTAGGGGAAGAAGCTCTGCTCGCGGTTGCGCAGCGCTTCGGCGTCCTCGGGGTTGTAGAGGACGGCGATGTCGTCCGCCGTCATCCATTTCGTCACGAAAACGTCGTTCCAGGTGTCCGGGTCGTAGTGCTCGGCGTCCGGGTCCACGATGACGTTCTTGGAGTTCAGGTTTTCGATGCAAACCTCGCCCTGCATCGAGTCGTTGAAGCTCAAGCGCACGTCCAGGAAGCCTCGACTGCGGATGCAGCCGTCAGCGAACATGTCGCTGCGCTTCCAATCGAGCTGGTTGTTGTCGCTGATCTGCTTGAACACCTTGGCCAGGACACGAGCGGTCGCTTCGGGCGCTCCTGAGCGCGGCCGGAAGCCAATTTCAGAGCGAGCGAAGATTTGCTCGCCGAACACGTTGGCCAGGGTGCTGAGAATCTTGTTGCTGGTGATCGCCGGGCGCCGCTGTAGCTTGAGCAGCGCTTTGTCGAGGGCTTCCCACTGGTCCCCGGAGAAGAAGCGGTCGCAAATGTCCGCCTTCTCGACGAACTGAGCGTGGCCGTTATCGCGGCACCACGCATAGCGGTGCCACACCTTCATTGCGAGGCCTGTATCAAGGGGCATGGCTCAGCTCAGGTTGACGATCTTGTAGATCGTGCGGTCGCAGACGGCAGTGATTTCGTCAATCAGGTTCTCCAGCTCGCGCTGCCCGCGTGAGGCAGCGGAACGGTGATCGACGAGCCACTCGCGAAGCTCCTTAATGGGTGTGAGTTCGCCCGAGGGCACTCCCACGTCGGGGTAAGAGGGGATGACGCCGAAGACGCCCTGGTAGCACTCGGCAAAGGCGTCCACAACGCCCACGAGGGCGTCATAGAACTCGCCCAGCGCGACATGGCAGGCGTACTTGCGGCATTTGAGGTGCGCGAAGTGCGCGGCGGTGCGCGCAGCGAAGCAGCGGGCGACGAGTTCGGCGGCGGGGAGCGTCACCGCTGCATCTCCGACGCGAAGACCATCTCGAAGATCATGCGCCGGCAGGCCAGCGCAATCACTGGGGGGCGGAAGGGGGGTTGTTGTGACTTCATGAGGCCATGTGGGACACGTTGCCGTGCCCTGCTCCGTTGAGACGATCACGCCAGGACTTCATGCCCTGCTCCTTGGGCTTGGGTGGCGGGGCGCGGTTGACAGCGAGAGTGGCCATCCACGCAGCGGAGTCAACGCAGTCGTCGTGCACACCGGCTGGGAAGCGCAGCATCTCGGAGCGAACTGTGTCAAACCACTCTCCCTGGCTGTTGAAGCTCACCATGCCCTGCTGCATGCGGCCCTGGAGGACTCGGGCTCGCGCCAGCTTGTCAGTCAAGGGCTTGAGCACCTCGATCACCGGGTAGAAGCGCCGCTCGTGCATGCGCTTGCGCAGCATCTTCTCAATCGCCCGGTAAATCTGACCGTCCTCGAACCCAAGAATCAGGTTTGGACTGTACCACCTCGCACAAAGATTCAAAATAGACTCGACGATGAAGAACGCGTCCCCGGACTTGAAGCGCAGCACCTCTCCGACGTGCAGCATGTCGTCCGAGTCCTGCAGTCCGACGGTGCCGACCGTGTAGTCGTTCTGCTTCTTCTCACTGATCGCAAAGTCCCACGCGATGAACACGTTGGCGCGCTTGATGGGCGGCACCGGGGCCCGCTTGAACTGGTCCTTCGTGAAGTACGCACCGTCGTCCGGCACCGGGTTCTGCTGGTACAGCGCAGCCCAGAACCGTGGCGGGATCGTCTTCTTGATCCGGTTCAGCTTGATGATGTCGTAGCGCTCGGTGTGCAGCGCGTCGCCCTTGCGGCGCAGCAGCGTGAACCCGGGCGCGTCCTCGTCGAAGGCCTCCAAGTCGTCCGGGTGGACGATCCGGTCAGTGCTGTGGTCGAGCCACTCGTCATGCTCGGCGATGGCCGGGTACTTGACGACCTCGAACTGGTCAGCCTCGTCGTCCGCCTGCATGGCCATCTGCAACCGACCGGCCAAGTCGTCGTCGTGCCACCACGTCTGAATGATCAGCACCCCGCCGCCTGGGGCAAGTCGGGTGTAGGCCGTCGAGCCATACCAGTCCCACAGCTTCTCGCGCACATCCCCACTGTCGGCCTCTTCGGCGTTCTTGATCGGGTCGTCAATCTGCAGGATGTGTGCGCCTTTGCCCGTGATACCGCCGCCCACACCGGCTGCGACATACCCGCCGCGCTTGCCGCCGTCCAGGCCCCACTCTTCTGCGCTCTGGTGGTTCGGATTCAGGCGCGTCTCGAACACCGTGTGGTAACTCGGATCTTCCAGCACCTCCTTCACCTTGCGGCTGAAGGTCATGGCGAGGCCCACGTTGTACGAGCACGCGATGATTTCGTGGTCCGGGTGCCTGCCCAGGTGCCAGGGCGGGAACATACGGCTGGCCAGCTCGGACTTCCCGTGCCGTGGCGGCATCAGGATCATCAGCCGTGGGCTCAGGCCCTTGGCCACCTCGTCGCTGAAGCGCTCCAGGCGCCGGGCGATGTCCTGGTGGACCCAGCCAGCGTGGTAGCGGGGATTGATCCGCTGCGTGAAGGCTATGAGCCGCCGGCGGGCCAGGACGCGCTGGGCGAGTTCCTTCTGGACGGCGAGGGTTTTGTGGTCAGAAGGCGTAGTCGCCTGCACGGGCAAGGCCGTTCCAGGCGACTTGGGCGCGGTGGTGGGCCCTGCCGTGCGTTTGCTGGGGGAGCTGGCTGCTGGGCGTGGGGTCTTCGCCGTCGTAGGCTTTGATCCAGACCCGGATGGCTTCTTCGCTGCGGCCGGCTTTGCGGTGCGCGAGGATGTGCTCGTTGCGGGCGCAGCCGAGCGGGGTTTGGAGGATGAAGGCCGCGAAGTCTTCGTACTCAAGGCCGTCTTCGGCGATGAACGGGACAAAGGGGTCGCGGGTTTGCGGGGCATGGGTGCTCATACGACCGAGTTGATGGCAATCACGCCGAAGTCGCTCGGGCGCTTGACACCGAAGGTGTATCCGAAGGCGTAGCGCATGGCGTCGATGCGGTCCTCGTGGGCCGGCTCAGGCGGGCAGAGCTTGTCCGTGACACGGTCCACGGTGGCGCGCTCTTGCTCGCGCTTCATCCACTCGCTGATGCACTGGCGTTTGGTGGGGCCGACCAGGGCCTTGGCCATGAGCCTGTCAATTTCATCGCTGAGGGACACGGCGGCGTCGATTCTGGCCAGTTCGCGGTAGTTGCCCTCCATCATGGCGGTGACCCGGCGGACCTTGGTGTCGTCGTTCATCCTGCGTCCTCGTCGTCGCCCGGGGCGGGCGTGCTTTCCAGCAGTTCAAGCTCGGCTGCGGCGCCCTGCTGTATGACCCGCAGCAGTTCCGCATCGCTCATGGCGTTCATGCGGTTCATCTGGATGGAGCCGGTGACGTTGATGTCCAGCCGGCGCTTGACGGGCTCAAAGTAGCCGCACATCTGGCCCACGGTCTTCCAACCGGTGATCACTGCGTTCGGGTCGCTGACCAGCTTGGCCATCTCGATGCCCTCCAGCAGGCCGTCCATGACCTTCTTCCTGGTCATCTGGCTGGCCTCTTCGTACGCGGCCTTCTCGGCGTTGTAGAGAGCGACGGCCTGGGGGAAGCGGACGAGCTTGTAGGCGTATGTGGCGCCGTCCCCGTAGCCGGCACGGGCGCTGGCGCTGGAGATTGACTCGCCCTGTGCCCAGAGCTTGACGAACAGCTTTGCCTTCTCGGTCAGGGGCTTGTTCGGGTCAATGGTGCTGGCTATCTCGGCGGTCGGGATGTTCGACGCGCTGCGGTACTTCTGGCGGTTGTCCGCGATGGGCTTGGTGCGGTCCTTGTCGGCTCCGCGTTTCTTGGTGACTGGGCGCGAGACGACCTTGAGTCCTTTCCCGTTTCCGTGGCGATTGAGGCCGTCGGGGTTTTTGGGGAGTGGCTTGGTCATTTGGAAGCGGAGTCTAACGTAGGGAGCGATTTTGGGATTTGGAATTTTGGCAAAAATTTTGCAGGTACGGCGGCGTGAGGCTCTTATCCCCCGTCGCTCAGAACCCGGTGCCACTTCGGGTTTCGCATTCCGACCTCGGGATAAGGATGCTTATCCACCAGGAGCGCTCGTTCCTCGCGCTCCCTCGCTCTGCGGTTGTGTTCTTTCACCTCAGCCGCTTAAGGAGCGCACCTCATGAACCGTCTCGAATCCACCATCCGCACTGCCACGCATTTCGTGGTTGGCTTCATCTCAGCCTACGGGCTGGCCTGCGCGCTTAGCGTGCTGCTGTGGAACTGGCTTGCAGTTCTCATCACCCTCTTGCTCTGCTGGTTCTTCCAGGATGAGCTGCTCGCCATCGGCAACAAGGCTGGCGACAAGGCCGTGTACGGCGCAGCTTGGCTGCTCAACAAGTACCGCTCTGTTCAAGGTCGCGTCGTTGCGAGCGCTGACGCGCAAGCGCAGGCCGCGTCATGAGCGACGGCCTCATCCCTGTCGGCGAAGCAACTGAGTTGTTCGTCGAACTCATCGTCCTCTAGCTGAGTAACCAAGCCCTCCTTCGTCGGGCTTGGTCGCTCTGCGTTTGTGTTCTTTCAACTCTTCTTCAAGGAGCCCATCATGGCCCGCACTTCCCAGTCCTCCATCATCGCCGCTCAATCCGCCACCATCACTGAGCTGACTGCTCAGGTCGAGGCGCTGCAAGCGCAGCTTCACGCCGCCAAGAAGGCCGCCGGCAACCGCCGCGTCCTGCCTGCCAAGGTGCCGCACCAACTGCCCGCGCACATGGCCGCCGCGAAGGCGATGGCCATGGCCACTGGCCGCACGGTGCTCGCATCGTGAGCCGCTTCCCCATTCCGCGTGGCACCGCCCGCGCAATCCGCCGTGGCAACACGGCGCCGTCACTCGGCTTCGAGCCGGTTGACATGCGCGAAGAGTTCACGCGCAGCGAAACGCTCATCGAGTGGTGCGAAAGCGCTGACAGCCTTGAGCGCTACCGCGATCTGCGCGACGAGGGCTACTCGTACACACAGGCGATGCTGATGTCCGGTCGCGGCGACCCGGACTCACTCGGCTGCACGTGACCAACGTAATGCGCAGCGTGTCTGTACATTGCGGCGTTCACCGCCACTTCATCAACTTTCATTTATCGGAGATTCATCATGGTTGCTCGTACCACCACCAAGACCGCCGCTCCCAAGTCTGCCGCTGCTCGCACGGCGACCAAGCCCGTCACGCCCATCGAGCCGGTCACGGCCAACGTGGACGCTGACGAGGCGGACGCAGCCACTTGGCTGCAGCGCATGCGTCAGTCCGCTGACGGCTTCATGGCCTCCATCGAGATGCCCTCGTGGACTCGTCGCATCGTGAGCACGCTCATCGGGCTCACCACCACGGCCTCCGTGTTCTACGGCAGCATGGCGCTGCTCGACATGCTGCTCGCTGGCGTCATGGTCTACACCGGCGCCGGCTTCATCAGCTTCATCGTCGTCTTCATCGGCATGTTCATCGCCGTGATGGCGGCGGTCACCGCCGGCAGCAAGGTGTACGGGTTCTGCATGGAGTTCGAGTTCAGCGCGGTGCGTAGCCGCGTCTCGAAGTTCTTCGCTCCCAAGCAACGCGTCGCTGCCGCTCCCGCTGCTGCGTGACATCAACCCGAGTAGCGAGGTGCATTGCACTTCGCTACTCACCAACTAGGAGTTCACATGCTCAGCATGGGAATCGTTGTGTCGCTCGGATTGCTTGTCATCTTCGTCAAGCTCTCATGGGTTTGGCGGATGCGGATGCTGTCCAACCCCGTGGTCGTTGATGTACTGATCTTCAGCATACTGACCATTTTGCACTGGGGCACCTTTAGTGGCGTGATGGTCGCCACCGTTGGTGCTCTCTTCACTTCAATCGTACTCAGCGCTGGGCGCTGGGCCTTTGGCTTCATCAAAGATGGACGTTATGTGCGCGGCGCCTTGGCCGACGTAAGGAGCAAGCTATGAACCGTGATCTTTCATTCATTCGTGGCGAACTTGTCGGTGCCGCTCGCGCACTGCTCGCCACCCATATGCTGTTCTCTCAGCCACTCACTGGCGAACGCAAAGAGATGCTCACCTCAGTGTTCAACTTGCAGGAAGGTGAACTGCGGCGACTCGTCAACAACGAGTTTCAGTTCCACGGTAACGAGCTGAGCGATCCCGTCCAGTTCGCTCTCACCATCCTGTTCATGAACGGCGAAGAGCACAACGCTTCTGGTCGTCATCGCAAGTAGTTCGTTCCGAGCCCTCGTTCCTCGGGCTCGGTCGTTCTGCTGTTTTGTTCTTCAACTTCTGGAGGTCATCAATGGCCCGCATCCGACTGCAGGATGAAATGTCTACCGAGCAGGAGCGTCAGCTCGCTGCTCTCCATGGCGTCGCTACCCCCATCGAGTCCGACGACGACGGCGATGACAACGAATGGGGCATGGACCCGTTCGAGTTGCTCAGCCGTCGCGAGGAACGCAGCGGTACGTCGTTGATCCACATGCGTGTGGACCACGACGACTAGGCAAGTACGCCCAGTGCAGCAAACCACTGGGCCCCTGCAACTCGTGTCTATCGCGAGTGATAAACAACGATAGCGTTTACTCGCAGCAACGAAGCACAGAGGCTGCGCACTACGAGAACGTGCGCCGACGAGGGTTGGGTCCGAGTCGAGAACATGACGCGCTGCACCCACTGCAGGCTGGACACCGTAACCAGCACCAACTCATCAATCAACCCAGTCACTGAGGCCCAGTGACGCATCAAGGAGTCGCATGCACTTCTTCACTCTGTGCGCGTAAGGAACATCGCGCCCTCCGTCCCAGGCACTGAACGTCTTGGCTACCACCAAGCGGGGCAGTACAGCCTGCAGCACTAGCACTCACACGTCGTGCGAACCCTGCAGCTTCCAGTGCTTGGCATCCACCTGAGTCGCTCACATCACGAGCTTCACATGCACCGTCTTCTCGGTGCTGGCTTGCACGAGCTTCGGTCTCACGCAGCCACTTCACTCTACGTTTGTCCGTCGCTGAGGCGAGGACACGTCGCGGCTGAGCTGCCGCGTCAACAAACCATCCAGGTCGTCAGTTCGCTTGCTGTTACGCAACTGGGTACTGAGCACCCACCACACGGGGCTCGTCAACCTTTCATTCATTGGAGATTCATCATGTCCCGTACCCACTTCATCGCTGCCCCCCAACCCACCGCGCTGGCTGCTGCCCTCAACGAGGTCAAGCAGGACATCGTCGTTACCACGCCTCCCACCAATCAGGTGGACACGTGGTTCGACTTCATCGACCAGCTCAGCACTGCGCCGCAAGGCCGTCGCTACACCATGTGGATGGCGTGCAACTCGCTGAACAACTTCATCATCGCCAACCTGCAAGCCCATCTGCGCGCAGAGGATCGTCTGATCAAGGGCGAGCAAGAAGTCAACCGCTCTGTCGAGCACCTCGCCCGTCAGGGCCTCGACCAGAAGGGCATCGACGAGTTCAACGAGCAGATGGCCGCTTTCGAGCAGATTCGCGCGGCCAGCGAGAACCACACCGAGCAAGGCTTCGAGGAGCCCGTGCCTCCGCTCGACGTGGCTGAGTCCCTCATCAACATCCGCAGCTACATCGCTGCAGGCATGCTCTCGCTGGCCAAGTCTCCGCGTGACGCGGCGCAGTCCATCGCTGACAGCATTGCCTTCCGTCTGTCCAAGATGCCCGTGGTCGACGACAAGAAGGTCATGGCGATCCACATCGCCACGCAGATCCCGCTGGAAGCGCTGCGCAAGGCCGACTTGCAGATCAAGCTCAGCGACCGCAAGCAGCTCATCGAGCAAGCTGGCCGCATCATCGACCTGTCCAAGGAGCTGGCCTGGAAGGGCCTGCCCGCAGACGCCGAGGTCGAGTCGGTGTTCGACAAGCTCCCGGTGCAGACGCGCTACCGCCTCATCGGCAGCACAGTCCGTGCACTGAAGCTGGCCATGGACGCCGAGGTCAAAGCACTCATCCGCTTCAGCCGTATGGACTCGGTCACCAACCGCGTCCTGATCGACAACGTGATGCAGGGCTACGTGACCTTCTTCAACAAGTTCACGCACGACAACGGTGATGCGTTGCACGACTACGAGATGCGCGGCTATGCGCTGCCCACGCTCGACGAGCTGCTGGCTGACAAGGAGTAGTCACTCCAGCACAGGCCGACACCCACTCAGGGTGTCGGCCCTTTCTTCGTGAGGGCCAGGGCAAACGGACTGCCTTACCAACTTACCCCCACGGTTCCTATCCTCTATAGGAAACTACTTTTCTATTTCTACTTTTATTTTTCTCTATAAAGATTAGGAAGAGTAAGAGTAAGAGTGTAAGAGTAGTAGTTCTATATAGGTAAAGTGCCTCATTTTTGAGCATCCGCTCTTACTGGATTCCTTACCCGTTGGCTGTGCCCGCAGCCTCGCCTATGATCATCGCCCGATCAGCGTGCGAAATTTTCTCGGAGACCCACATGTTTCTTTCGTTTTTGGAGGCGTCTGTACCCCTCACCAAGACCTACGTGTCGAAGGGTGGCGTGCTGACCAAGACCCCATATCCGTTCGTGTGGGAGTTCACCTCGCACCTGGAAGAGGTCAAGACCCTGCGTGACCTGGAGACAGCGATGCTGCATCACGCATCCCTCGGTCACTGCCTTCTCAAGGGTCAGCTCAACAAGCCCCTTGTGTGCGAGTCACGTGCTGGCTCCACCTCCACGGGTGACATGACCCAGCTCCTGGTGCTCGACCTCGACGGACTTGATGCCCCATCCATCCCCGCCTTCCTCGGCTACCTGGGCCTCAGCGACATCAGCTACATCGTCCAGTGGTCTGCGTCATACGGCATCGACAGCAAGGTGCTTCGTGCGCACATCTTCATGCTGCTTGACAAGGCGTACTCGGCACCACTGCTCAAGCAGTGGCTGATCCAGAAGAACCATGAGGTGCCGCAGCTCAGCGATGCGATGTCGTTGACCAAGACTGGCAACTCCATCCGCTGGCCCTTGGACGTGAGCGCATGCCAGAACGACAAGCTCATCTACATCGCGCCCCCCGTGCTCAAGGGTCTCAAAGACCCGATGGCCAAGCAACCCCGCATCCAGCTCGTGCAGCGCAGCAAGCCATGTCTCGCCATCACGACCACCATCAACAGCACGGACAAGAACCGTGAGCTGACCACAGCGCGCATTGCACGCCTGCGTGAAGACGCTGGTCTGCCCAAGCGCAAGATCACGTACCGCATGCACGGCACGACCGAGGTCATGGTCAAGCCTGACTCGTGCGTGATCACCGAGATGAAGATCGAACGCGGGTTCGTCTACTTCAATCTGAACGGTGGGGACTCGTGGGCCTACTACCACCCTGAGAACAGCCCCGACTACATCCACAACTTCAAGGGTGAGCCTAGCTACCTCACCAAGGAGCTACTCCCCGACTACTGGGAACAGCTCCACTCATCGGTCAACTCGACAGTGACCAGCCAAGGCCTGCTGCGCCTTGCGTTCCTGGACAGAGCCACCAGTGCGTATTGGCGTGGCAGCTACGACACCGTGAAGGACGAACTCAGCCTCCACGCTGCCAAGAACGAGACTCAGCTCCGCCACTTTGCCAAGCAGACCGGCACACCGTTGGGTGAGTTCATCCCCGAGTGGGACATCACCTTCAACCCGATGGACAACGTGCGTGTGGACCCCACAAACCACACAGTCAACCTGTTCCAGCCAACCGAGTTCATGCTGGCCACGCCCAACCCGCCCAAGACCGTGCCCAAGACGATCCTCAAGATCATGGATCACGCGCTGGGCAACGACCCCGCAGTGCTCGAACACTTCATCAACTGGTTGGCGTTCATCATCCAGAAGCGCGACCGCACCAAGACAGCCTGGGTGCTGCACGGTGTGCCCGGCACTGGCAAGGGCCTGCTCTGCAACGACGTACTGCGCCCCATCTTCGGTGCTGCTCAGACAGCAGCACGCCGCATGGAGGAACTGAACGAGCCCTACAACCACTTCATGCGGAACAGTTTGCTGGTCTTCATTGACGAGGTGCAGACCAAGGCACTGCAGAACGAGCGCAGTGTGATGGCCAAGCTCAAGAACTTCATCACTGAGCCCATGGTGCCTGTGCGCATCATGTACGCCAACGCGATGGAGGCCAGGAACTACACGAACTGGATGTTCCTGAGCAACATGAGCGATCCGGTGTCCATCGACAGCGGTGACCGTCGCTTCAACGTCGCCAAATACCAAGTCGCCAAGCTCGTCATCACGGACAAGGAAATCGACACGATCCCCAAGGAACTGCAGGCGTTCCACGACTACCTCCTTGCCTACCCCTGCGACGCCGACAAGGCGCGCACGGTGATCCAGAGCAGCGACCGCGACACGATGATCAGCCTGTCCGAATCCAGCATCGACACTGTCAGCCGTGCCCTGCTCGGCGGGGACTTCGAGTTCTTCGTGGACCAGCTCCCAGCCGACGACAACTACAAGTTCAATGCCGCAGAACTGAACCGCGTCGAGAACTACCGCAATACCCTCAAGACCCTGATGGCCCGCACGCGGCTGACAGATGGGAATTGCAGCATCTCTCGCGATGAGCTGCGCGTACTGGCCGACTACACGGTGGGCGGGATGCCTACCTCGCCTTACAAGTTCACCACGCTGCTCAAACACCACCGCATCCACATCACGCCGGTGTGGATACCTGCCAAGACCGTCAAGGGCATCAAGGTGGAGTGGCAAGACACGAAGGCATGGCCCGCCTACGCCGCAGTGGTCACGCCCTCCATGGCGCCAGCGGCCAAGGCCAAGCCGGCAGCCAAGAAGGCGAAGCCGTGACGACCAGCATCGACACCCTCAAGCGTCAAGCCCGGCGCATGACCAAACAGCCCGGTAACACGCTCACCCACAGCCAGTGCCTGGAGCTGCTCTCACGGCAAGCAGGGTTCAAAAGCTACGCAGCACTCAGGGCTGCCACCCCACGAGAGGAACTGAGGAAATGAAAACCGTCTCTGAAATCCTGCGTGACTGTGCGTTCGCACTGCCCCGCAGCGAGGACTACGACGCCGAGCGCATGAGCGCTGCACTGGGCGGCAAAACCAAAGTCAGTTCCCCCTTCATCTGCGACTACCTTGAATGGACTGTTCGCGACGAAGGCCACCAACAGCTCGCCGACGAAACCAAAGAGTTCCTCCACAACCTGGGCATGGGTCGGGGCACCGGCGAGTTCGACTTCCGTGACCGCACCGGCGACGCCACCGTCGAAACCCAATACCAGCGCTGCATGTGGCTGTTCTTCGCTGCTGACCTGTGGGACGAGGGGTTCAGACCATGAAGACCATCTTCGGCGGCTTCATCAGCATGTGCAAGCAGGCCACAACCCTGGCCCAGGCCAGTGCCAAACCTCAGTCCCAGCTCGACCGGATCAATACCGCACCACGCCGCTCGCTCAGCAACGAGACCGTGGCGCAGATCAAGAAGGAGCTGCGCACTCTCCGGGTCGTTGATGTCGCGTGCATGCACGGCCTCAAGCCGTCAGTGGTGCGCAACATCAAGGACGGCCTCAACTACAAGGAAGTGAAGGAAGCCCCATGAACACCGAAATCATCGCCATCCTCGACCGCAGCGGCTCGATGAGCCGTCTCCAAGCCAGCGCCATCGCTGGCTACAACGAGTTCATCGACGGCCAGCGCGACGTGCCCGGCGAATGTCGCGTATCGCTGGTGATCTTCGACCACGCGATCGAGCGCCCGTACTCGAACATGCTCATCAACAGCGTGCCCCGCCTCGATTCGAGCGTCTTCTATGCACGTGGCAACACGGCTCTGTACGACGCCATCGGCAGCACCCTCGATCGCGAAGGCAAGCGCATTGCCACTGAAGGCTGGGCCGACAAGGTGATCGTGGCCATCTTGACCGACGGCGCCGAGAACGGCAGTCGCCAGTACCGCGCCGATCAGGTGCGCAGCATGATCAGCCACGCCCAAGAACACGGCTGGGGCTTTGTGTTCCTGGCCGCCAACCAGGACGCCTTCGTCGCTGGTGCGAACCTGGGCATCGCACGCGAGCACACGTACAACTTCGCCGCCAGCGCCGAGGGCACGCGCGACGCCTACACGAACATGTCGAAGTCCACCACCGCCATGCGCGGCACGACGTTCTGACCGCCCTTCTTCTCACCTCGAACACAAGGACACCCCATGAACACCAAACTCGCCGAACGACACTACACCTCCGTCGAGGCTGACGCCTTCGATGTCTTCGCCGCTCTCGTGGCAAAGACCTTCGCCCTCATCACCGGCCCGCTGTTCACCACAGATGTTGCCAAAGGCCGTCTCTTCCAGACCTACCTCCGCAGCTTTACCGATCCTGCCGAGCGCCAGCACCACAACTGCAGCTGCTGCCGCCACTTCCTGGAGCGCTACGGCTCACTGGCCACGATCGACATTGACGGCACGGTGATCCCTGCCATGTGGTCATGCGACGAGACCAGCGTCCCGCCCATGTTCCGCCCAGCATTCCGTGCCATGCGCAAGGTTGTGTCGAACGCCGAAATCACCGGCGTGTTCCTGTCCAAGGACAAGGTGCTGGGCACCCCGCAGACCGGCAAGTGGAAACACTTCGCTGTCACCCAGAGCAAGGCCAGCATCTACACTGAACGCAACCTCACTGCAGGCCAAGCCATGGCCGCCAAACGCGAAGAACACCGCATGCTGGTCGAAGGTCTGAGCAAGATCGCCCCCAAGACCCTCGATGTCGCCATCTCACTGCTGGAGAGCGAGCACCTGTACCGCAGCGACAAGTTCCTGGGCGTGGCGCAGGGCTGGCGTGACCTGAAGAAGATCGGCAAGGTTGACCCCAACGCGTACTGGCGCGCAGTGGCAAAACACGGCCCTGGCTTCTCCCACATCGGCAGCTCTGTGCTGAACACGCTGCTCGAAGACATCGCCGCCGGCCACCCGCTCAAGGCCATCAAAGCGCGCTTCGACGACAAGGTGGACCCGCTGAACTACCTGCGGCCGCAAGCCGCGCCCAAGGTGGGCAGCATCCAGGCCGCTGAAGAGACGATCGCCAAGATGAACCTCGCTCCTGCACTCGAACGCCGCGTGGCCGAGTTCGCAGAAGTCATCAAGTACGCTGTCTGGAAGCCCAAGCTCAGCGGCAAGCTGAAGTTCCACAAGTCCCCAACCGGCATGTTCGCCTCGCTGAACCCTGCACAACCGGCGCTGGTATCGAGCAACCCCATCACCTGGGTCAAGTTCGGCAACTCAGTGCTGAACACGGCGCTGGCCATCCAGGTCATTGCCAAGGACAACATGCCCTATGGCGGCATCACCGCAGCGGTCCACAAGAAGGCCAAGCAGCTCTGGGCCTGGAAGCACCCGTTCTCCTGGTACAAGTGGCCGACCGCCAGCGCAGCGAACTTCGATCTGCTGCCCGGCGCCCAGGCCACAGTCATGGCCATCACGCCTTTGCCATGCAACTGGGGCGATGGCGAAGGCCGCTTCACCCACCACGGCGTGATCCTGCTGCTCGACGGCGCCTGTGACCTGAACCTCCACAAGGCAGGCATCAACCTGTACCCCGAGCTGCTCGCCCCCGAGCTGCACGGCATCCGCCGCGTGATCGAGGCGTACAGCAACAGCAAGACCCTGGCCCCGGCGCAGAACCCGGCCATGGGCCTCGTGCTGCGCAAGGGCGTACCGATCAACCTGGACGTGCTGGTGACGACACCCCACGGTGTCGTGGCCTACAAGATCGACCGCTGGGAGTGAACGTGAACACCACACCCCTCTACATCTTCGACCTCGACGGCACGCTCGCGGACATCGCGCACCGTCGGCGCTTCGTCTCCCTGCAGAACGGCTCAGAGGTCACAGTGCAAGGCACGAAGGCCATCTACCGTGGCCCGAATCCTCGTATCCCTGGCGACCTGTGGATCGAGTACCCGGGCATCAACAGCGGCCTCTGGAGCTACGACATCAGCGATGTCAAGTTCAAGCCCAACTGGGACGCCTTCCACGCCGCGTGCGTGAACGACACACCGATCTATGCGGTGATCGACACGCTGTGCAATCTGCGCATGAGCGACTGTGACATCTACATTTGGTCAGGCCGCATGATCACAGTGCTCGCAGAGACACGACAGTGGCTGCTGAAACACGTCGGCCTGACCAATGCCAACGAGTTGCGCATGCGTGGCGCGGGTGACTACACCCCAGACGATGTGCTCAAAGAGTCCTGGTTCCATGGGCTCTCTCCCGAAGACCGCGCACGCCTCGTGATGGTCTTCGACGACCGTGATCGCGTCGTCAACATGTGGCGCCGCAACGGCGTCGTTTGCGCCCAGGTGGCGCCGGGAGATTTTTGATGCCTAAACATCTTCAATCCCGCCCCAAGACCCGTGCGCCCCACGGCAGTCCCGAGTTCGTCGAGCGCATCGCCATCTACTGCACAGCCAAGCAGAAGCGGAAGTTCGAGAAGAACGGTGGCAGCCAGTGGCTGCGCCGTGTGGTGGACAACACAACTGAGCCGAGGATCAAGACATGACCAACTCAGCTACCGGCCTGAGCAACGCTTGGACCGTAGCACTGGCTGACCTAGAGACCGTGCAGACCCGGAACTCCCGCGAAGCCTTCGAGCGCTGGTTCACCGGCTCCCTCGCACGAGCCGACTACCGCGAATACATCAGTGCCAGGACACAACGCGCCTGGATCGTTTGGCAAGCAGCCTGGATCGCAAAGCCATGAACCACATCACCAAGAGCCAACTGCTCTGCGTCATCGCCTCCTTCACCGCCGAGCTGGCCAAGCTGGTGGAAGAGAACCGCGAGGGCTGCGTCCGTGCCGAAGATCTGAAACGCGAACTGAGGCACCTCCAGCGCATAGTGGACTTGCTGTGAACGACCGCGAACTGCTGGAGCTGGCGGCCAAGGCTGCGGAGGTAGAGATCGACAAGTCACCATATAACGGCGGAGGTCACGGCAATATCGGGTTCGATGTCATGGGGAACGCTGTTCTTGACTGGCACAACGGCACGAAGTGGAACCCGCTCGCCGACGACGGGGACGCGCTGCGGCTGGCGGTGACGCTGGGAATCAGCATCACGCCGTATCCGATCTACAGGTCAGACGCACGGCACGCAGTGGTTGCCAAGCAGCGACGCAGCGGAGACACCTTGCGAGAGTTGAACCCGACCGAAACGCTTGAGCCGTATGGAGACAACCCCTGCGCCGCCACCCGCCGCGCCATCGTGCGCGCTGCTGCTGAAATCGGGAAAGGAACGCCGTGAAGATCAAAGTCTCCGAAGCCACGGGCAAGGCGCTCGACTACCTTGTGGCCTGCGTGGAACTCATCACCTTCCCGTCGCTCAAGCACCTTGAGTACCCGGACGACGCCCCATGGTTCTTGCACCCTGACGGGACCATTCGCAGTGCTCAGGAAATCCCAAGCAACGCGATGAGCCGGCACTACGACTACACGTTCTGGTCACCCTCCACCGACTGGGCCCAAGGCGGGCCGATCATCGAGCGCGAAGGTATGGGGCTGCGCTACTACGGTTTTGATAAAGAGCCCTACTTCGTAGCCACGTCTGAGCACAAGTATTTCCCCAAGAAGTTCGGTGCTCTCGGCTCTACCCCACTCATCGCAGCCATGCGCTGCTTCGTCGCCAGCAAGCTCGGGGACGAGGTGGACGTGCCGCAGGCGCTGTTGGCATGAAGGTCGCCAATCCCGCAAAGCTCCACGACCCGTCGATGCCCGACTTCCAGGTCGGCGGCGGGTGTTGGATTTATCGGCACGACAACCGCTGCTACACCGTGCGAGACATTCGCGGCGACATGATCTTCTTTGTCGATGGTGGCGACGGCCTGCTGATGCTCACGGCGTGTGAGGCGGCAACCACGATGAGGCCGACATGAACAACTCTTGGTGCCCTGAAGTCGGCACTTGCCGTTCGCTCTGGCAGCAGTTCACATCTAAGGCTGAGCGCGACTACGCCGCGTCCCAGGCGCCCAAGATGCTGGGCTACATCAAGCACACCATCGGCGGATGGAAGCACCCGCACCAGAAGGAAGTCTTCACGTTGTACGTCTACCTCAAGGAGAAGCCGTGACTCCCGCACGCATGAACGAGCTGATCGGCCGGCTCACTGGCATCTCAGCCAAGGTACTCGCCGCCGTGCCAATGCAGGAGACGTGGAACTCGTCCGACATCATTCGTGAGCTGTTCCGTACCGGCACGCGCACTGAGCTGAAGGTCGTTGACGGGTGCCTCGACGGGCTCATCCGCGACGGCCTCGTCAAAGAACCAGAACGCGGGTATTTCACACGCGTTCAAACCTTCAAGGAGCCCAAGGTGGCCAACACCTTCAAACCACCCGCCCCTCCCGCCCCAGTCGAACCCGCCCAGCACTCGCTGATGGATCGCATCAGCGCGGTAGCTTCTGAGTTGCGCAACACGGCTGATCAGCTCGATGAAATCGCGCTGCTCGTTGACGAGCAATTGCTGAAGGCTTCGGCCGGCTCGGCCAAGCTCGTCCAGTTGCAGGAACTCCTGCGGGGGATGGTGTGATGGCTATCCCCCCAGGACACCGCAAGAACTTCGAAACGCTGCGCAGAGCGTTCGAGAACGGCGACGTGGCTCTGTTGGAGTGCAAGGACGCCAAGACCCAGCAGCCGGTCATCGCCGTCTGCATGGTGTCGCGCGCGAACGGCGAATACACCATGACGCCTGTTGCCAAGCTGTTCGACGGCAATCCCTACAAAGAACTCACCCCGCCCGAAATATGAATCGCTTCATCTTCCTCGACTCTGGCCGCCGGCGTCGTCGCCAAGCCCTCAAGCTCATCACCGTCGTGCTGGGCACCTTCGCGATCGTGGCCATCTTGTTTTTCAGCCTCGGCCACTTCATCACCAAAGGAGGCATCGGGTGAGCCATAAGTACATCCGCACCAAGGACCACGGCTTCATCATCTGGCCGCGCAATGACGACCTTTGGCACAGCCATGTCGCTCGTGTCGCGTGCAGCGAAGTCGTCTCGGCCGGCTTTGTCTTCTTCGAGGACGGCGAAGCTGTCTGCTATGGCGAGAGCGAATCCCTCAAGATGAAATCCGACAGCAGCGACAGCGCCGCTCTCACCGCTCAACTCGCCAGGCCGTGCAAATGAAGCGCATCTACGTCCTTCAAGCTCGGTGGGTACTGATCGGCGAAGTCGCTTCTGAGCTTGCCGGTGTGACAACACTCAAAGACGCAGCGGTTGTCCGTGCTTGGGGGACGACCAAGGGCCTCGGAGAAATCGCGCTGAACGGCCCGACAAGCAGCACCAAGCTCGATCCTTGCGGAACAGTGCGCTTTCCAGTTTCATCTGTGCTGTTCACCATTGATTGCATCAAGTGAACTCACTTATTTCCGGCAGCGGCGGCAACAGCGGCAGCGGCGACGGCGACGGCTATGGCAACGGCTATGGCAACGGCTATGGCAACGGCGGCAACGGCAGCTACGGCTACGGCCACGGCCACGGCGACGGCTACGGCGACGGCGACGGCTACGGCGGCGGCTACGGCGGTAGCGGCAGCGGCTACGGCAACGGCTACGGCGGCGGCGGCTACGGCTACGACGGCGACGGCGACGGCAATCTTCAGCCCTTTTTTATTTTCACCACCGGAGACGACGTGCAGTTGTCAGTCCGGGAAATCAACCTCAAGGAGCTTCTGCATGAAACCTTCTGAACTCTTCGCCGCGCTCAACGGCCTGATCAACGTCCGCCTGCCCGCTTTTATCTGGGGCTCGCCGGGCATCGGCAAGAGCGACATCGTCGCCCAGGTGGCTGCGTCCCGCAGCACTGCCAAGAAGCCCTACGAGCTGCGCGACGTGCGCCTGGGCCTGTTGGACCCGACGGACATCAAGGGCTTCCCCAGCCCCGACGCCAAGGCCAACGTCATGCGCTGGCTGCCGCCGGACTTCCTGCCCACCAAGGGCTGTGGCTTGCTGTTCTTGGACGAGATGAACACTGCCCCGCCAGCGGTTCAGGCTGCGTCCTACCAACTCTTTCTGAACCGCCGTGTGGGCAACTACGAGCTGCCTCCTGGCTGGGATGTGGTGGCCGCCGGCAACCGTGACAGCGACCGCGCTGTGACCCACCGCATGAGCACGGCATTGAGCAACCGTCTGATCCACCTCCACCTGGAGCCCGACCTGGACGAGTGGGTCAGCCACGCCATGGCCAACGGCATCCACGAGCACCGCATCGCGTTCTTGCGCTTCCGCAGCAACCTGCTGCATGCGTTCGACCCGAACACCAAGACCCACGCCTTCCCGTCGCCGCGCTCGTGGTTCTTCCTCGACAAGATCGCCCAGGGCGCGGGACTGAACAACCAAGTCGAACACGCTGTGCTGGAAGGCACCGTGGGCGCAGCGGCGGCCGTCGAGTATTCGGCGTTCATCCGCGTGATTCGCGATCTGCCCACCATCGACGAAATCCGCGTTAACCCCGACGGCACGCCCATGCCTGACTCGCCTGCCACGCTCTACGCGCTGACCACCATGCTTAGCATGGCTACGACCGAGTCGGGTTTCTCGCGGCTCATGCAGTTCGTGAACCGCATGCCCGCCGAGTACCAAGTGGTCTACATCCGTGACTGCTTGCAGCGCGTGAACAAGATCAAGTTCGACCCGACCTACGCCACATGGGCCTTGAAGAACTCGAACGTCGTGTCGTGAACTGGGGCTTGCGCCCCATGGGCCGCACCGTGAGCACAACATCAAAAGCCGCGCCTACAGCAGCAGGGATCGCGCTGCTGATGCAGCAGGCGCAGGCGAAGCCGAACCAGTCGCTGGTCCCGATGTTCGCGCCCCCGTGGCCGAGGGCGTTCTTCGACGACTACATCAGCGCTCGTCGTTGGACAGAGTACGACTCCTCCGCTGACAACTACGCCTTCGGCGCGGCGCTGCTTGCCCTCAAGCACCCGCGCGCCAAGGAGTATCACGCACTCACGCAGCGCGGCAAGTCGCGCATGCGCCGGGAGTACGAGACCAAGATGAACTCGACTCACCCCCACATGGCCAAACACAAAGAGTTGGCCAAGATGTTCGCGGTCATGCAAATGACCGCAAAGCTGGAGCAATCATGAAAGACTTCGTCGGCGTGACCTTTCAAGTCTGCCCGATCTGCGGTGTCGAACACAGCGAGGCGGTGGCGATTCACAAGCACATGCGGAAAGTGCTCGAACCGCGTAACTTCGAGGGCTTTGCGCTGTGCGACGAGCACAAGGCGATGCAGGCCGAATACATCGCCCTCGTCGAAACGAGCAATACGCCCGAGGGCTCAACCCTCAAGCCAGAGAACGCAGTGCGCACTGGTGTCATCGCTCACGTGCGGCGTGCTGCGGCAGCCCACATCTTCGACGTGTCGTTCCCTGCCACCCTTCCGTTCGTTTATGTCGAGGTCGGCGTCATCGGCAAGATCAAGGAGATGACCGAATGAGCAAGCCTCTCACTACCCACGCCATGCTGGTCACGCTGAACATCGGCCAGTGGACTGCGCGCAAGCACGACAAGTCCGTCACCGCTGAGGTGGACAGGGCCCACGCGGCTAAGGACGGCGGGCGTTACAACAAGCTGCTCATCGACAAGGCCGCACTGGACCCCATCGACCAGATCGTGGGCGCTTCCCGCCAGCACCACTACAAGGTGACGCTGGCCTGGGGCGACAACGGCGACCGCCTGCTGGCTGCATCGTTGTTCATGGAGTTCACGCAGGAGATGCGCCGGTTCCGCACCGAGTTCGAGCAGCGTGTGCGTACGCTCGTGAACGACTACCCGCGCCTCGTCCAGGAAGCACGCAAGCGCCTGGGCACGATGTACGACCCGAACGACTACCCGGCCACGTCGGACATCAGCAACCGCTTCTACTTCAACCTGGAGTATTCGCCGGTACCAACGGCGAACGACTTCCGCGTGGACCTGTCGGCCGAGCACGTCGAGGCCATCAAGGCAGACATCCAGCGCGTCGAACACGAGCGTCAGGACAAGGCCATGCGCGAGGTGTTCGACCGCGTGCGCAAGATCGTGGGCAAGATCCATGAGCAGACCAAAGACGAGGACCGGCGCATCTACGACAGCGCACTGGAGAACGCCCGTGATCTGGCCGATTTGCTGCCCGCTTTGAACTTCACCAACAACCCGCAGCTCACCACGGTCGAGGCCGACATCCGCAAGCTGCTGGTGCCGGCCGACCGCTTGCGTCAGGACAAGCGCCTGCGCGCGGACACGGCCAAGGCTGCGGACGCCATCCTGGCGGCGTTGCCGTGGCGGTAGGTCTTAGCCCAGCACTCCAGGCAGTACAAGACGCGCTTCACGCGCAGATCAACGCGGGCCTGGGGCCGTTGCACGATTTCCTCAAAGCGATGGACACTGTCAACCGCTACCAGGACATCACGCGGCTGAGGCAGTTGTACTGGGGCATGAGCGACGACCGCAAGGCGAAGTACATGGCCCACGTCCAGAAGCTCGCGGCCGAGCAGCCCGACAAATTCCCACTTTTCGTCAAGCTGACGCTTGAGTACACAACCATCCGTATGGAGCGCTGATGACCACTGACGTTCAAGCTGCACTCAAGATCACCAAGGCCCGCGTCGGCCTGTTGATGAAGCAGCCTTTCTTCGGCACTCTGGCCCTGCGCTTGCGCATGGTCGAGGACTCCACCCTCAACCCGCCCACCATGGCGGTCGACGGCAAGAGCATCTTCTACCACCCGGACTTCGTCAACAATTCCACGCCGCATGACGTGGAGTTCGTGGTGGCCCACGAGGTGATGCACTGCGTGTTCGACCACATGAGCCGACGCGGTGGGCGTCGTTCGAAGAAGTGGAACTTCGCCAACGACTTCGTGGTGAATGCGACGCTCAAGGACGCCGGCTTCTCGTTGCCGCCCGGTGCGATGTACAGCCCAGTGTACGACGGCATGACCTCTGATCAGGTTTACACCATGCTCCCGGACTTGCCGGACGACGATCCGAGTGATCAGTTCGACAATGTCCGTGACGCCTCGCCCGCAGACTCGCAGGCGGTCTCCAACGACTGGAAGGTGGCCACCGTCCAGGCGGCCAATGCTGCCAAGGCACGCGGCAATCTGCCCGGCGCGCTCAAGCGCTTCGTGGGCGAAATCACCACGAGCAAGACCGACTGGCGCTCGCGCCTGCGGCAGTTCGCGGTGGAGGAGACCAAGAACGACTACAGCTTCCAGCGCCTGAACCGCAGGTACATGAGCCAGGGCATCTTCTTGCCCGGCCTGCACAGCGAAGCTATGGGTACGATGGTCATCGTCACTGATGACTCGGGGTCCATCGGCAACGACATTCTCAAGGCCTTCGCCGGCGAGATCGACAGTATCCGTGACGCTGTGCGGCCGCAGCGCACGATAGTCATGAGCTGCGACGCCAGGATCAACCACATCGACGACCTGGGCGAGTACGACCCGCTGGAAGTCAAGTGCTACGGCGGTGGCGGTACGGACTTCCGCCCGCCCTTTGCGTATCTTGAGGAACACGGCATCACGCCCGCGTGCCTCGTGTACCTCACCGACCTCTACGGCCCGACGCCTGACGAGGCCCCGCCCTACCCGGTCATGTGGTGCTGCACCACGGACCAAGTCGCCCCGTGGGGCGAGACGCTGAAGATCGAAGTGTGAAGTTCAGCGAGCTGAGCAGAGAGGTCCAGGACCGCGTCCGCTATGCAGAGCCCTGCCATGAGTGGTGGGACGGCGTGTACGAGGACGCGAAGACCTGTGCTGAGCTGCTCGGCATCACGTTCGCTACACGTCAGGCCAAGCTCCTGAACGGCAAAACGCGGGACGACCTCTGCCTCTGGTTTAGCGGGTTCGGTCATCAAGGTAGTGGCGCAGCGTTTGAGGGCTACTGGGAGTTCAAGCCGGGCATCTGCGAGGCCATCGCTCAGCACGCACCTCAAGACCAGGAGCTGGCCGGCATCGCCCAGGCTCTCTGCCTGCTGCAGACGACGACGGTTCTCGAACTCGGCGGGCGGCTACATACAGTCGTCGATGTCAGGGGCAACTACTCGCACTCGGGCGCTATGACCGTCGAAGTCACCCTTGACGGAGACTCTGAATACGTGCCTGAAGAGGTCCGTAAAGAAGCCGAGTCGCTCATGCGCCGTTTTGCCGACTGGATCTTCGACCAGCTCAGCAAGGAGAACGAGTACCTCAGCTCTGACGAGTATTTTAGCCAGTACGACTTCGACGAAGACGGCACTATCATCTAAGTTCGACCTACTTACGAGACACACATGGCCGTCAACTCCTGGTCCCACAGCAAACTCGTCGACTTCGAGAAGTGCAGAAAGATGTTCTGGCTCAAGCATGACCAGCGCATCCCCGAGCCCGAGCGCCCGCTGCCCCCAGGCAAGAGCGAGCACGCTAACGACCGTGGCTCGCGCCTGCACGACAACGCTGAGATGTACGTGTCCGGCCAGGAGTACGACCTCCTGCCCGAAGTAGCCAAGCACTTTGGTCCGCAGCTCGACCTCCTGCGCGTGCTGTACGAGGAAGGCCGCGTCTCGCTCGAAGGCGAGTGGGGCATGTCCAAGACCTGGGAGCCCGCACCGTGGGCTACTGCGTGGCTGCGCCTCAAGCTCGACGCCCTGGTGTTTTGGTCTGACACCGAGGCCACGGCCATCGACTACAAGTCGGGCAAGAAGTACGGCAACGAAATCAAGCACGGCGAGCAGCTTCAGCTCTACCAGCTCGCCACGTTCCTGCGCTATCCCAAGCTGGAGGTTGTGCACACCGCGCTCTGGTATCTCGACATTAACGAGGTGACCGAGAAGACCTTCACGCGCCAGCAAGGCCTGTTCTTCAAGAAGGGCTTCGACCAGCGCGGCGTCAAGATCACGACCTGCAACGAGTTCCCCGCCAACGGCAACATCCACTCATGCAAGTGGTGCCGCTACGGCGACCGCCCGGACGGCACCGGCTCTGGCCATTGCAAAGAGGGGGTGTGGCGGTGAACCGCTTTGAGTTCGCGCTCGACGCAGCCGCGAACCCTCTCAAGCACAAGCTCGCCGACCACATCAAGGCTGCAGCGGCCGCAGTCGAGCAGATCGAGACCGAGGGCAACTCAGTTGAGGAAGACCCGGCCATTCTGGTCATCGGCTCGTTCATCTCGTTTCACACGCACGCCGACATCAACACGTTCAACGGCTTCACACAGCTCTTGGACTTGTGTGCGCGGCGGATGAGTGGCGCGTCCACTGGGTCGTTCGACCCGAACCCCGCACAGATGAGGTTGTGTTGAAGAAGCGAGTCAAGCATGCGTCCAGCCCCTGGCCTTGGGGCTGGGGCACTGAGTGTGGCCTGACCGGCAAGGGCGGCGTCACGGACGTGCCCGCCAACGTCACATGTCTTCACTGCATCCGCCTCCGTGTTGCACGAGTCACCAAAACCCTGGAGTCCAAGTGATCAAGTCCCGCGCCCGCCAGCTCATCAAGCCGATGGCCCATCAACTGGTGAGCCTGAAGCATGACAAGACCACACCCATCGTCTTCGACATGAGCGACCCTGGCTGTGTTTCCGCAGACACAGAATACCTCACCCCCACAGGGTGGAAGCGCATTGACGCATACACCCCCGGGGACCGAGTCGCTCAATTTCATCCGACGACACGTGAAATTGAGTTCGTTGAGCCCCTCGGCTATGTGAAGCGGCCGTGCAATCGCATGATCGCCATTGCCCCCGCACGCGGCACATCGCAACGTTTGTCGCACGAACATCGCGTCCTGTATTACGACAGTATGGGCGCTCACGGCGTTTGCTCCGCCGCCGAGTACATGCAGCAGTTGCACGCACGAGGCGCGAATCACCTGAACCGCAAATTCTGCACGACCTTCTCACTTCGCAATGAAGGCGTCTTGCCATTGAGCGACGCTCAACTTCGTCTCATGGTCGCAGTTATCGCAGACGGGCACTTCGGCGGGGAGTCTCTCCGCTGCGTCATACGGCTTAAGAAGCGCCGCAAGATCGAACACTTGATGTACCTGCTGATGCAGTGCGGGATCGCGTGGGATACGCGCCAATGCGGCGGTAGCGACCCGAGCTTTCAAGTCTTTACGTTCGACGCACCACTGCACGACAAAGAATTTGGCCCGGCTTGGTGGGGCGCCAGCCAGAAGCAGCTCGAAGTCATCGCCGATGAACTGCCGCACTGGGATAGCGCCATCGACTCAAGGCCTTCTGCGGGCGTGCGGTTCAGCTCGTTCAGTCAGGCCTCTGCGGACTTCGCGCAGTTCGCGTTCGCCGCAGCGAAGATGCCAACATCACTGACGCTCAGTTACCGTGACCGCACATCTGAGGGGCGCGGGCAAATGCTGGAGTACACCGTGCACGCCCGCGCAAAAGATGCGATGGTCGGGCCCGGCCGCAAAAGCAGCGTGTACGAAGTACCGAATCCCGAAGGGTTCAAGTATTGCTTTGAGGTGCCTTCGACCTTCTTGCTGCTCAGGCACAACGGGTACATCTTCGCCACCGGCAACACCGGCAAGACCGCTGTCCGTATCTGGGCCTGGGCCGAGCGCCGGCGCAAAAAGGCCGGCTGTATGCTCGTCCTGGCGCCTCGCAGTCTCCTGCGCGCTGCCTGGGCCAACGACTTCGCCAAGTTCGCACCAGACATGAAGGTGAGCGTGGCCACGGCAACGAACCGTGAGAAGGCGTTCGCCGAGCCGGCGGATGTCTACATCACCAACCACGACGCCGTGAAGTGGCTCGTCAAGCAGAAGGCCGTCTTCTGGCAGCGCTTCACCGACGGCGATGTGGTGGCTGATGAGGGCACCGCGTACAAGCACCACACCAGTCAGCGCAGCCGTGCCGCACTCAAGATTTTCCAGCCCGCCAAGACGAAAGTGTTCAAGCACAAGGCGGTCCTCACAGCCACGCCCACGAGCAACGGCATCTGCGACATTTGGCACCCGATGGCGCTGCTCGACGGGGGCGAGCGCCTGGGCTCCAGCTTCTATGGCTTCCGCATGCATGTTTGCGAGCCGCAGCAAGTAGGCCGCGACCCTCGCGCCGTGCGCTGGACGGACAAGGAAGGTGCGGAAGAGGCCGTGTTCGGGCTCATCAATGACATCGTCATCCGCCACCGCTTTGCAGACTGTGTGGACATTCCGCCCACGCACACCTACTCCGTCAACTATGAGCTGACGCCCAAGCAGCGCAAGGTCTACGACGACATGGACGTGGCCAAGATCCTGGTCACGCTGAACAAGGGCAAGCGCATCGCCATCTCGGCGGTCAACGCCTCGGCGGTGGCGATGAAGCTCTGCCAGATCGCCAGCGGCGCGGTGTACGACAACGACAAGGTCGTGCAGCTCATCGACACGGGCCGCTACGACGCGATCATGGACATGTGCGAGGTGCGCAAGCATCCGCTCGTACTGTTCTACTGGAAGCATCAGCGCGACGCCCTGGTGGCTGAGGCCGAAGCACGCAGCATGACGTACGCCGTGCTGGACGGCGGCCGCAACGACAACGAACGGGCCTGCATCGAAGCGGCCTACCAGCGCGGCGAGTATGACGTGCTCTTTGGGCACCCCAAGAGCGTGGCCCACGGCTTCACCTTCACACGCGGCACCGCCACGATCTGGTCCGGCCCTCCTGCGGACCTGGAGTGGTGGCTGCAGGGCAGCCGCCGGCAGGCCCGCATCGGCCAGAAGGAGAAGACCGAGGTCATTGTCATGCTGGCTGAGGGCACGGTCGAGGAACGCATCTACAACGAAATCCTGATGCCCAAGGACGGCCGCATGAAGAACCTGCTGGACCTGTTCACCACGGGGGGACTGTGACCACCATCTCACAAGACTCCGCGTTCGTCGAGATGATCGCTGTGGGTGTAGAGCGCTGCGGCATCGACGTGAGCTTGATCCGAGAAGACTACTGGCGTCTCTGCGACATCGCCAACTCGGTCGCTCCAAGTGCTCAAGAAGTCAACAGAAGCTGTACCCAGATGCCTCTTAGCGAAGCCCGCATTCTCATTGGTAAAGCGCGTGCGGCCCTCGTCCGCCGTATCACCTCCAAGCTCGAAGCATGAAGCTCGTCAACGCACGCGACCAGTGGATGATCGAAGGCGTAGTCCTCGGCCTCATCTACAAACACAAGGCGCTGAGTGCTGACGAGATGCAGACGTTCTACATGGGCGTCGAGCCCGGCATCCCGGTGTACGAGCGCTTGCGTGCCCCGATCCGATACGACCGCACGGTCTTGCTAGCTTCCAACTTCCACCTTTACATCATCCCCATGACTCCCGACATCCAGGTCATCGAAACTGAGGACAAAGCATGAGCTGGGCGACTGCTGTCCGCAAGGCCCCGGTTGTGCAGCGCGCTGTGTTCAATCGCCCGACGTTCCCTACCGAGAAGGTGGACTGGGACCGGCTCGTGGGGATTGACTTTGAGACGTTCTACGACGACGACTACACGCTCAGGAAGATGAGCACCAGCGAGTACATTCGTGACCCTCGGTTCGAGGCCACGATGATGGGCGTGAAGGTCGGCAAGAAGAAGCGCGTCGTGATCCCCGGCCCGAAGATCAAGGCGTTCCTCAAGACGATCCCTTGGGGCACGCACACCGTCCTGTGCCACAACACGCAATTCGACGGCCTGATCCTCAGCCACCACTTTGGTGTGGTGCCGAGCAAGTATTACTGCTCGCTGAGCATGGCCCGTGGCCTGCACAGCAACGAAATTGGCGCCGGCCTGGACGAAGTGGCCGTGCACTATGGCCGCGCCGGCAAGCTCAAGGGCGCGCTGGAGGCCATGAAGGGCAAGCGCTACAAGGAGCTGGTCAGCGAGGGCCTCTACTGGCAGGGCGCTGAGTATTGCGGTGTGGACGTGGACGAGATGGTCGGCATCTTCAAGGAGATGCTGCCGGCCATGCCCCGCGACGAGATGGAGCTGATCGACCTCACGTGCCGCATGTTCTGCGACCCTGTGCTCAAGGTCGATCTGCCCCGCGTCAAGACCGAGCTGGACCGCGAGGTGGAGAAGCGCCGCGTGCTGCTGACCTCGCTCATCGACACCAAGCTCTACGAGGACCAGGGCCTGCTCAAGGGCCCTGCCGAACGCGCCCTGGTAGGCGACGAGCGCGCCATTCTCATCACCAAGCGGGTAGTGGGTAGCAGCGAGCGCTTCGCCGACCTCTTGCGCGCTGAAGGCGTGGAGCCCCCACGCAAGATCAGCCCGGCCTGGATGAAGAAACCCAAGGACGAGCGGCGCGACGAAGACAAGTACGCCTACGCCTTCGCCAAGGACGACGAGAAGTTCGTCAACCTGCCCGATGACATCGAAGCGCTCAGCGTCGGCCTGAACCTCGCCAAGGTGGCCGATGTGAAGAAGCTGGCCGCCCGGCAGGCACGGCTGCGCGCCCTGGTGGACTGCCGGCTGGCCGTCAAGAGCACGACGAACGTCACCCGGGCTGAACGGTTCCTGGAGGCCGGCAAGAACGGCTGGAACCTGCCGGTGGGCTATGCCTACTACAGGGCCCATACGGGGCGCTGGGGCGGCAACAACAAGATGAACATGCAGAACCTCACCCGTGGTGGGGAGCTGCGGCTGTCGATCCTGGCAGCAGCCGGGTACAACATCTGCACGGTTGACTCCGGCCAGATTGAGGCCCGCGTCAACGCGTGGCTGTGGGGTCAGGCCGATCTGCTGGACTCGTTCCGCGCAGCAGACCTCTGGGACAAGTCCAAGGGCACTGCGCACGGCATGGACCGTGACGCCTACTGCAAGTTCGGCGACCTGATCTACGGCCGCGAAATCACGACCGACGACAAGACTGAACGCTTCGTCGGCAAGGTCTGCGTGCTGGGCCTGGGCTACCAGATGGGCGCGGCCAAGCTCCAGATCACCCTGGCTAAGGGTGCGCTGGGCGGCCCGCCGGTGTTCTTCACTCTCAATGAGTGCAAGGCCATCATCAACGCCTACCGCCGTCAGAACCACAAGATCAAGAGCGGTTGGGACATCTGCAAGGGCATCATCGAAGACATGGCTGCTGGGCGCACCGGCAGCCACGGGCCGATCAACTGGGAAGCCAACACAATCTGGCTGCCCAACGGCATGGCGCTCAAGTACCCGGACTTGCGCAAGAGCCAGAGCGAAGAGGGCTGGGACGAGTGGTCATACCAGTCCGGTGATCAGCGCAAGAAGATTTACGGCGGTCTGCTGTGCGAGAACCTTGTCCAGGCCCTGGCCCGCATCATCGTGGGTTGCCAGATGCTGCAGATCAGCAAGAAGCACCGCGTCGTGATGACCACACACGATGAGGTCTCCACGCACGTGAAGGCGAAGCTCGCACCGGCTGCGTTCGCATTCATGCAGAAGATCATGAAGACGCCGTTGGAGTGGTGCGCGGACATCCCGCTCAACTGCGAAGGCGGCTTCGATGTCAACTACTCGAAGTGATGCCTTCGAGCAGTGCCTGCCTGTCGGCTCGTATGTGATTCATGACATTTTCGCCACCAAGATTTTTCTCGTTGTGCACTACGGGGAGTTCAGCAGGCAGCTTAGCTTCCCTGATGACGCCTGCCATCCAGAGATATTCGAGTGCGCACACCGAGTTTGGAGAGAGCTGGTCACGCTCAGCAAGACAACTGATCTTTTGGAGAAACCATGAGCGACGAGCTGGTGCTCACAGACAACGAGTTCGGCCTGTTCGAGCTGATGCGGGACGGGGTGATCACGAACTTGGTCAAGGTCTCTCATAAGCCTGACCTTTGGCGCTGCACCACCGATGTCGCTAACGAAACGAGCATCATGCACTTCGAGTCCAAGCTCAGTGCGCTCGATGCATTCATGAAGGCGCGGACCCACATCTTCACGATGAAACTGGAGGGCCGTGAGGTGTACACATTCTCTGCGCGCCAGAAGCGCAAAGAACTGGGGCTCGCATGACCGACACCGAAATCCTCGACTACCTCGGCGAAGCAGTACAGCGTTAGACGATAGCGCGGGACGTGCAAATCGGCTCTTGCGTCTTCACGATTGGTGTTCGCAACGAGCAGCGCACGTTTCGGGAAATCTTGGTAATGAGCATCGCGCATGACAAGCGCAATCAGGTCAAACGGGTCACGAAGCTGCTGGAGGATTTGTGAGCGAGGTCAGCGATACGGAGTTGCTCGATTACTTCGATCGCGCATACATGCTCCAGACCGCTGACGAGCAGGGCGTCAAACACGTCCACGGCATGACGTTCCGCCTCACGCTGACCATTAGCTTGCTCGGCCACGAAGTTCAGGGCAGCTCCTTGAGGGAGTGCCTGACGAAGATACGGGTAGCGTCCATCCCTGAAATCATGGCGCTCGACCTTCAGAAGTTCTAGCGCCTGATTCAAGATTGTTGTATGATCGTTCATCTAAGGAGAATTTGATGGCACGTGCCAAACCGGCGATTGAGAAGGTCGCCACCGCCCACGCCGAGAAGACCTCACGCACGGTCGAGACGGTCACTCGCAAGCTGGTGGGCACCATCGGCTCTCGCATCGACACCATGTACGCTCTCCGCGAGCAGAAGCGCGAGCTGGAGGCCAAGGTCAAGGTCATCGAAGACGAGTACAAGGTCATCGAGACCGAACTGCTCGAAGCCCTGGAACGCGAAGGCACCAGCAACGGCAAAGGCAAACATGCCTCGGCCTCAGTCTCAGTTTCGGTGGTCGGCCAGATCACCGACGTGGAAGCCATGAACGCTTACATCAAGCGCTCTGGGAACTTCCAGCTCTATCAGCAGCGTCTCAGTACGCTCGCTGTCCGCGAATTGTTGGAGACGAAGGGCGCCATCCCCGGTGTCACTCCCTTCAACAAGGTCACCCTCACCCTCCGCACCCTTTGACCCAACTAGGAAGCCACATGGCCACCAAAAAGACTGCCCCTGCTCCTGCCTCGAAGACCTCGACTGCTGTCGCGGTGAAGAAGCCTGCCGCCGCGAACATCGTGACCATCCAGGAAGCGCTGAAGAAGCAGGCCGGCGAACTGGCCACGCGCATCGCGCCCGCCAGCGGCAACAAGATCCGCGTCACCCAGGACAAGAAGTTCGTCCTGCCCGACGGCACCAAGACCGAAGGTCCGCTGGAGCTGGTGATCGTGGACTTCGTGACCACGCACTCGTTTTACGAGACCGCGTACGACAAGGACAACATCGTCCCGCCCGGTTGCTTCGCCATCGGCCTGAACCCCAAGGCCATGACCCCCAGCAGCAACTCGCCCAACCTCCAGGCCGACTCGTGCCAGGGCTGCCCGATGAACGAGTTCAACTCGAACGGCAAGGGCAAGGCCTGCTCGAACAACCGCCTGCTGGCCGTGCTGCCGCCTGACGCCGACGAGGACACGCCGATGTGGACTCTGTCCGTGTCGCCCACCGCCCTCAAGGCGTTCGACGGCTACGTGGCCGGCGTGAACCGCGCCTTTGGCATGCCGCCGGTCTCGGTGGTCACCACGGTGGGTTTCAACGACGCGAGCGACTACCCGCAGCTCACGTTCAGCAATCCGGTGCAGAACCCCAACATCGCCGTGGGCTATGGCCGTCAGGCCGAAGCCCGCGACATGCTGATGGTCGAACCCGACGTGAGCAGCTACCAGCCGCCGGCCCAGAAGCAGAAGCCGGCTGCCAAGAAGCCTGTCGGCCGTCGCTGACATGCCAGTTCGTCGTGGCCTCGTGGCGCAGGCTCTGGAGTCCTTCCAGGGCTTGGCTGCGGCCATCAACGAGCTTACCGAAGAAGAGGTGCTTGCGTGTCTCGAACTTGAGGCCGCAAGCCTTCGTCGCCAGTCGGTCATCGACCGCCTGATTTCCCGTGCAGTCCGTCTGCGCGAATTGTCCTATGTTGCCTACCTCAAGGAGAAATTCCATGGCACGCACCCCGAAGACCATCACCCCCGCTGAACTGCGTTCGGCCAAGGCTACCCTGAAGACCGAGCTGGCCACCGCCAGCGCCAACGCCAAGGCCGCCGACAAGGCGATCAAGGAAGCCCAGAAGGTCCAAGTCGCCGCCCACAAGGCCGCTGACTCGACCCTCAAGGCTGCCGAGAAGGCCCACACCGCCGCCATCAAGGAAGCCGACAAGGCCTTCGAGGCGGTGAACAAGGAGCAGGGCAAGATCGCCGGCGCTGCCGCCACCGCGACCAGCAAGCTGCAGGCCAAGCTGACCGCGCTGGACAGCGTCCAGGTCGCCCCGGCCAAGGCCGAAACCGCCACGGCCTAAGCGCAGGCCGGCTCCCCAGGACCGCGAGTGGCTACCTTCAAGGCCCGCTCGCGGGCTCCCCGCTCCCCCATCTTCAAGCCGTACATGAAACACGTGATGATCGACGCCGAGACCCTCGGCACGAAAGCCGACTCAGTGATCCTGAGCCTCGGCGCGGTGAAGTTTGACCTCGACAGCGACGAGATGGACCCGGAGGGCTTCTACGCCTCCATCAGCATCGACTCCTGTCTCGACCACGGGCGCAAGATCGACGAGTCCACGTTGATCTGGTGGCTCGGCCAAAGCCGGGAGGCACAGGCTGTGTTCCACGAGCCCAAGCAGTCGCTGGACGCGGCTCTGTCGTCCTTCACGGACTGGCTGGGCCACAACAAGCGCTGCATCTGGAGCAACGGTGCCGACTTCGACATCCCCATGCTGAATCACGCCTATGCCCGCCTGGGCTGGGAGCAGCCGTGGGAGTTCTGGAACAGCCGTTGCGTCCGCACGTACCGGGCACTGCCCGGTGCCAAGGACGTGTGTGACCGCATCAAGCGCGAAGGCACGCACCACAACGCTCTGGCTGACGCTGTGCATCAGGTTCGTCTGGTGCAGGCCGTCCAGGCGAAGCTGCGCGGCAAGGTGACGGCGTGAGCGGCGCCCTTGAGGTTCAGGTTGGGGGCGACCACTACAAGGCCATGGCCATTCAGCCGGTCGAGTTCATCCACGCCAACAGCATCCCGTACTTCGAGGGCAACGTCATCAAGTACGTGTGCCGCTGGCGCTCCAAGAACGGCTTGGACGATCTCAAGAAGGCCAAGCACTATCTGGAGCTGCTGATCGAGTTGGAGACCCGCTGTGGCGTCCAAGCCTGAGACCACGTTCTACACGAGCGTGCACCGGCACCTCCCGCCTCCGAGCGAGTTGTACCGGATGAAGAACAACAACCAGTTCATCGCAGGCATCGCAGACCACTGGTACGACGGTCTGCGAGACCTGTGGGTGGAATGGAAGTTCATCAAGGTGCCGGTGCGCGACGACACGGGCATCGACCTCGTGATGGGCAAAGACCCGCCGATCAGTTACCTGCAGCAGGACTGGCTCTCGGCCCGGCATGCCAACGGCCGCGCTGCCTGGGTCATCGTTGGCAGCAAGGACGGCGGCGTCATCATGCGCACTCCCCGCGAGTGGAAGCGCACCTGGGACGCCGCCCTTTTTCGCGCCTCCTTGGAGTCGCGCCCACAGATCGCGCAAGCGATCACGCAGTTCTGCCTCACTCGCAAATGAACTTTCAACCTCTCTTCACCACAGCACGGGTCATCACGGCGATCTACCGGATCACCAGCACGACCCTGCTGCTGCTTTACTTGGCGCGCAGAGTCAGCCAAGGTAAGACTGTCCCCCGGGCGTCACAACGCTACCGTGAACTCCGAGGTTACGACCCTGACCAGATCACGTACAGAAACCGCGAATGAACTGGGACCACCTCATGGTCGAGAGCGCCGCCAAGGAAGGCTGGCGCCTCGTCGACACCATCGACAACGGCACGGCCCACGTGTACGTCGTGGTGGCGCGGGCTGCACGCACCCAGTTCAAGGACGACGCAGCGGCCGTGGGCTACGTGATCGAGTCGGCCAAGCAGAACTCGCCCCTCCACAGACACGCCTTGCAGCTCATGGCTGCGAGCCGCATCAGGACCAAGAAGAAATGACCAAGATCCTCAAACCCCAGCTCGCCGAGGACGCCATCCTCGAAGAGGTTCGCTTCCCGTGCTGGGTGCAGCCCAAGATCGACGGCGTGCGTGCCCTCAACCGCACGGGCCGACTCACCGGCCGCAGCCTGGACGAATTCAAGGGCTACCTCATCTCCGATTTCTTCAGCCGACCCGGGTTCCTGCACTTGGACGGCGAGATGATCCTGGGCATCAAGCCCAACTGCACCGAGCGCCTGTGCAGCGCCACCACCGGCGCCATGGGCCGCTTCAAGGGCGTGACCGAAATGGCCAACGTCCACTGGTGGGTGTTTGACTATCTGGGGGCGCCCGACCTGCCGTACCGCTCCAGGTACTCCTTGTTGGAAGTCAAGGTCAAGGAGCTGTCTCATCCGCGTGTCCATCTGGTGCCCTACGCGGTCATCAACAACTACGCCCAGCTCCTGGCCATCATCGCCGAGTACGCTGCGGCCGGCTACGAGGGCACGATCATCCGCAACCCCGACGCCCCCGCCAAAGAAGGCCGGGCGACCCAGAAGGGGCAGGAGCTGTGGCGCGTCAAGCCGTGGGCCGACGCCGAGATGCTGGTCACTGGCATCACCGAGGGCACCAAGAACGGCAACGCCGCCAAGACCAACAGCCTGGGCCGTACTGAGCGCAGCAGCGCGGCCGCCGGGCTGATCCCCAACGGTCAGGTGGGCTCCATTCAGGGCACGCTGCTCAAGGACTTCATCGACCCGATCAGTGGCAAGAAGCTGTTCAGCAAGGGCCTGCCCATCACGGTGGGCAGCGGCGAGATGAGCGTGGCTCAAGCGACGCACTACTTCGAGCACCCCGAGGAAATCGTCGGCCACATCGTCAAGTTCAAACACATGACGCACGGCGTGAAAGACGTGCCGCGTTTCGGCACTTACGTGAGCCACCGGCTTGCCGAGGACCTGAGCGAATGAACCACTCTCCCGCACCTTGGATCGCGGACGAGAACGGGCACGATGTCATCGACGCCGACGGCATGCTCGTTGTCCAGGCGTACGTGTCTTTCTGCGACCGTGAGCCTCTCGCCAAGTCCAACATCGAGCGCATCATCGCCTGCGTCAACGCCTGCGCCAGCATCCCCACCGAGTCCCTGATCGCCTTGAACTGGCAGCTCGCGCCCGTGGGCGGCGCGCGCCCGGTGGACGTGGCTGCGCTGCTGCTCAAGCTGGGCGAGTACCGCAAGGCTGCAGAGCAGCTCGTCGGGCAGGCTGAGTGCTGCGACTTCGTCGATGACCATGGCCACAAGCTGACCATGAACACCGCCTACCACGCTATCAGAGAGGCCCTGAAGTGACCCGCCGCGCCCGCAACTCCGGGTGCGTCTACACGGGGCTGGTAGGCGCTCGCATGCGCCCTCCTGTGCGCCGTGTGAATCGACGCATCAGGCGTGCCTCTGTCACCTTCCACGACGGCCCGCTGCGCGGCCTGACCGCCCAGCTCGACTGGGACTCAGGGCGCACCACTCTGCCCCTGGCGCCCATGCAGGGCTGGCCGGCAGGGCGTTACGTCGGCTCAGCCTGGGTGCCTGATGGCAAAGAAGCTCCGTGACCGAGAACTCATCACCCGCATCCAAGACACGCTGACGGAGCTGGGGCCCATGACACTCATGGAGCTGACGCTGAGCCTGAAGCTGCCCAAAGCGGTCGTGAGCAGCTCGCTTCAGGCCATGCGCAAGCCGAGACTGAAGAGGCTTCCGCGCCCTCAACTGGTCTATGTCCAGAGCTGGGTTCGTGAGACCGAGGGCAGCAAGCGCACGTACCCACGCGCAGTCTTTGCGCTGGGGGCCAAGGCCGATGCACCCCGGCCGCAACGAATGACAAGCACTGAGCTGGGTCGCCGTTGGCGGGCCAAGCTCAGTGCGGTGCAAGAGGTACTGCACTACAGCAGCATTTTCAACCTGGGCCGAGGGCCCACTTTCCAAGGAGCGACCATGAAGTTGTACCAAACCACTGTCCTGCACTCGGGGCTGAAGTTCCAGGAGTTCAGCTCCAGCAGCGATGCGGCCTCGAAGGTGCGCACGCGCCTGAAGAAGAACGGCATGCCCGGCCCGACGACCGAAGAGGTCGATGTGCCCACCACGCGCAACGAGCTGGTGGCCTTCCTCAACAAGCGCTTGGCCCATCCGTCGCACATCCCGCCGGCTGTGGCCGAGCGCTTGACGGCCACTACCGAGAGCTGACATGAGCTGGGGCGGAGGTTGGGGCAACCACGTCCCAGACACAGCGCGCACGGTGGCCAAGGCCTTCTACGAGGGCCGCACGTGCCGGCGGGGCAACTGCCGCACAGATGGATTCGCCTACTACCTCGAAGAGACAGCCATCGCTGTGCGCCGGCCGCCTGAGGTGATTGCTGCCAACGTGGCAGCCATGCTCCTTAGCGAGACCGGGACGGTCAAGTTGTCCTGTGTCCCGCTGGAGTTCACCTTCGGCGGCTGGCCGACCAAGATGACGGCGCGGCACCTGTCCGCGCTGGGCGTCAATGCCGAAGTCATCGGCGTCAAGAACCCTGAGTGCTACCTGGACGGCAAGCCGTGTTCATCTGGTGTGTGGTACACGCCTGAGCAGATCAAGGCGCTACCGCCCAAGCCAGTGTTCGTGGCGAAGAAGGCGCGCGAACGCGGGTTCATCAACCTCACGCCGGACCTGTTCACGGGTCTGTGCGACTCTCAGTAGGAGCCACTGATGTCCTGCGTCCTTCGTGGGACAGAGCCACAGCACGAATCCGCGATCCAGCTCCTTTTGAAAGTTAATCCGAAGGAGGTTGATTACTGGTGCCGCCAGTTTCACTCCGCAGGACTCGACATGCACAGTGTCCCTAAACACCGCGTGGCCCTAGTGGTCGCAGCGGTACTCACTGAGTAGAGCAGTCTTTTACTGCTACTACTCCATAGCGCCCGGAGATTTTCTCGGCGCTGCGAATAGCCCAGAGGTCTGTCCTGGGCTTTATCACTGAGCACCACACGGACTGCGCCTGCACTCACACTGGCGGCCGACGTGCCCCACAGCGCCCTTTCGGTCTTACACGATACGGTTGCTACCTCTATAGAGAAACAAATTTTCTAAATCTACTATTCTCTTCTCTATAAAGATTTCAAAAGATAAGAGTAAGAGAGTAAGAGTCAGTAGTTCTACATAGGTAAAAGGCCTCTTACGACCTCTCGCCCAGACCCTCAGCTCTTACGCGAAATTCTCAGCCCGTCGTCCTCGGGTCCAGGGGCTCAGTCTCGAAGGCACTGGAGTACAGGGCGTTGGCCGGCATCGACTTGATAAGGAACGGGGCGAACTGCGCCTTGCCACCCAGCACCTGGACGGCACCGCCAAGCTGCTCCAGCGTGGGCCCAGCCAGCGAGCCGATGCCGCCCTGCACCCCATCCACCACGAACTGCCCGGTGCCCAGCAGGCCCGCGCGCTCCACGCCACTCCACACGTAATCCTGTGCGGTCCAGTTGCGCTTCCACTCGGGCTCGCTGCCACCGCCCTGGATCAAGCCCTTGAGCATGTCCGCTGCGATCATGATCGGGACGTAGCTGGCCAGGGCCATCGCCGGTGCGTGGTTGCCGTGCTGGTACTCATGGATCACGCGCTTGAGGATCGTCTCGTGGAAGCTGAAGACGAACTGCTTCAGGTGCGCAATGAGCGCGAAGTGTGGGTCGCTCATCCAGATCGGCTTGTCCACCGCGTCAGGCCGCAGCACCGCACCGTCCACCCAGCGAATGATGGATTGCTTGACGCGCGGGTCGGTCACGTCCACCTCGCCCTGTGCGTTGAGCTTCACGTCGCCCACTTGCAGGCCCAGCTCATTGAGCCAGCGTGCGCTGTGCTTGGAGGCCTTGCCGTCAGCGTGGCGCTTGAGGAAGCCCATCGCCGCCTGGGTGGCGCCCACGCGCATCGACGTGTTCCACTGCTCCATCAGGTTGAAGCGGAAGAAGGCGTCGTTGATCTTGCGCCCGGTCTCGCTGGCCATGCCCTGCATGTAGATCGCACTCATGGTGTGCGCGAGCATCGAGTCGTCGATGCTGCCGATGTCGGTCGCCAGCTTCGTCATGTCGTCGTCGGTGGCGTTCTTCTTGAAGCTCTTGACTGCCTCGCCCACGCCGCGCTTGAACGTGTTGAACGCATCGCCCACGGTGCCGCCGCGCACCAGCACACCCATCGGGTCCACCACTGAGCTGAAGATCGCCAGCGGCAGCAGCCGGATGTTCTGGTACACGATCATGTTGCCCATCAGCCGGCGGGCCTCGGGGTTGATCGTGTCGCCCAGCGTGCCGTCCACACTGCGCACAAACTTCTGTGCAGCGTCCAGGTCCGCGTCGCTCGCGCCCTGGTGCTTGGCCTTGTTCATCAGGTCCACGACGCCCTGCCCATCGTCCTGGAAGCGGCGGGCCCACTCAGCGCGGCGCGTGGCCTGCGAGGTGTAGCTGCTGAGGATGTGCAGCACGTCCTTGCGCATGAAGGGCGCCAGCTCAGCGTCGGGGATGTGGGCCAGCTTGCGCGGCTTCAGGTGCTGCATGCCGGGCTTGTCCACCTCGACGGTGAACTCGTTGCCGTTGGACACCATGAGCTTCTGCACTACCTCATCAGCGCCGTTCACGCCGTGGCGAGCCAGGACGTTCTTGAACTCCTGCTGGTGGCTGCTGATGTAGGCCGCGTCGTACACGCGGGGGAAGTAGTCCTTCCCGTAGCCGAAGTCGTTGACCTTGACCTTGGCGTCGCGCATGTAGTCGAAGGTGTCGTCCAGGTGCTTGCGCAGTGCCTTCTTGGCCAAGCGCGCAGCCAGCCGGTCCTCGGGCTTGGCCATCGCGTCGATAGGTGCGTTGCTCTTGGTCTGCAGGCTCTCCAGCGCAGCGGCCAGCGTAGCCTCGGGCGTGTCGCGCAGGGCCTTGGCCAGCTTGTTCATGCGCTGGGCGTGCTCAGTGCGAGCCGCAGGTACATATCCCGCGTCCTCGCCGTCGGCAGTGCCGTGCAGCTTCATGGCGTCGGCCAGCTCACGCAGCGCCGGGATGCCCGTGTCGCGCAGCCGCTGGCCGCCGGCCACCATGAGCGACTCGCCCAGGTTGCGCAGGGGCTCGGTCATCTTGCGGGCGTGCTCCAGCGCAGCGTTGCGGTGGCTGTCTATGAGCTTGGTCTGCACCAGATCGCGGCCGCGCCCCGTGGCCATGTCCTTGGCGAAGTCGCCCTCGTGGAAGTAGCGCAGGATTTCCAGCGCCCGCTCGTCGTTGCTCCAGATGCCCAGCACGGAGCGGATGAAGTCAGCGATGCGCTGGAAGACGTTCTTGACCTGTGGGCCAACCTGGAGCTGGCCGCTGGCCCAGAACTGGTACATGTAGGCCGCACGTTCCTCGGCGTTGTTGAGCTGGCGCAGCGCGTCGGGCTCGTTGGCCAGGAGCTTCTTGAGCTGGGCCATCACCGGGGCGGAAGACGCAGCGCGCTCCAGCACGTCCATCACGTCGCCGTGCTTCATGTCGGTCAGCTTGGCGAAGAAGGCGTGCATGCTCTCGTGGTACGCAGGGCTCAGTGGGTTGAGGCTGTGCACGCTCAGGCGGATGACATCCTCCCAGCCGCCGATCTGGTCGCGCACACGCTCGAACTCACCGGCGTGCAGGAAGTTGGCCCACGCCAGTTGCACCCACTGGCCGAGCACCTTGGAGATGTAGTCGTGGACTTCCTTGCGGTTGATGGGGCCGGTGGGGTTGGGCGTGACGCGCTGGCGGCTGTACGCGTACGCGTGGTCAGCATCGTTGGCCCGTTGGAGCGCTGCCTTGGCCCGCTCCCTCGAACTGAAGGTGCCGCTCTGTTCGGGGTTTTCCTCGAACGTGAACCCCTTTTCGTTGAACTCGTCGCTCAGCTCCAGCCGCTCGCCGCTCGCCGGGTGCTTGAACCCCCACCGGCCATCCTTGCGCTGCTCGATCTTCATTTCTCCGAAAGACCCCACTTCGTAGGTGTCAGCGCCCTTGTTGCGCATCAGGCTGAAAGATACCTTGTGCGTCGTGATGAGGCTGTCTCTATAGACGACGTACTCAGGGCCGCGAGCCGAGCGGTACTTTGCGCCGACGATGCCGGCTTTGTCCAGAGCATCGGACACCTTCCCCATGTCGAACACGCGGTTGTAGAGGTCGTATCCATATATTTCGTGAGCGGGCACGTCCTCTTCAATAATCCCCTTGATCTGCTTCTCGGAGATGCCCAGGTCGCGTGCTGCTTTCAGCAGTGCCTCTTGAACTTCTTTCGGCTGCTTCGAGAACCTTTCATCCCAGAGCATGATCTGGTGCGGTTCCGCGTTGAGGGTGACGTGATACGTGGCCGGCTTGCCCCTCTCGTACCCTGTCGCCTCGAATTGCTTCGGGGTCATGCGGCTTTCCATCAGCCCCTTGAAGTTGGCGTGAGCGGCGGCGTTCTCAGCCGGCATCAGGTAGGTGCCGGCGCCGGCCCTGGATTCGCCTTGACCGGAGCGCAGGTTGCCGCGCCAGTCAAATTTGCCGTCGTGGCGCACGTTTGAAACGTGCAGTCCTTCAAGGCTGTACTTCTTCGTCCCCATCCCGTAGGCCACGCTCTCATCGCCCCGTACCAGCGCGCCCAGGCGGTCATTGGCGGTGTTGATGGCCACGCGGGTGTTGGCGTCAGGGGTGTCGGCGTTCAGCGCCTCCAGGGCGCGTTGCAGCGCCTTCGCGTCGGTGCTCGAAGCGAGTTGGGTTAGGAGCCGGGGGTCACCAGAGGAAGCTGCTTCCAGGAGTGCCGCCTTCTTGGCGGCTACGGCTTTTGGGTCGGGGGTGCCCTCCCTGCCAGCCTCGGCCATCTTCGTCGCCGTGCGTACCGTGTCGCGCAGCCCCTTGCTGCTGCGGGCCGGTAGCTCACTGCCGCCGTCGCTGTCGTTGCGGTTCGTGGGGCGCATCATCGACTCACCCTCGACGCCGTCGTAGAACGAGTTCAGGTCGGCCATCGAGTCGGGACCGAACAGGCTGTCCAGCGTGGCCAGGGCCTTGCGCTGCAGCACTGGCAGGCGCTTGTCCTGCTCACGCCGCGCCTTGTCCTCGGCCTTCAGCTCGCCGTAGCGCTTCTTGGCCGCGCTCAGGAAGCGGTCCATCTCGGCAGCGGTCTTGATGTGGCCGTAGTCTTCCTTGGCCAGGGCCGTATCGAGCTGCTCGGATTTCTCTTGGGCGGCGCCCTCAGTTTTGCCGACTGGGCCACTGCCGTCGTCGAACAGCGTGGTTTGCGTGCCGGTCTTCAGGAACTCGTCAGGGTCGCCGTTGACGCGGCGGCTGTCGCGTACGGCTTCGACGCCTCGCCCGGCTGCGCCGGTTGCTTTGCGGCCACCGCTGCGGCCGGCAATGTCGGTAGACCCTCCGCGCATGGGAGTAGTCGAGGTGCGCACCACCTCCCCGCCGGTCGGGCCAGTCAGCGCCGGGGCCATCTCGTTGCGGTCACGGGAGATGGGCGCGGGGTTGCGGGTCTCGTCGTAGTTGGCCGCTTGGTGGATCTGGCCGAACGGGTCAATCTCGCGCTGGCCGCTGCCCAGAGAGTCCGCTGAGCTGCGGCGATTGAGCTGGGCCTTGATGGTGCGGAAGTTGTCGCTCAGTGCGCGGAGCTGGGCGCGCAGCTCGGGCGCCTCGGGTGCGTACCCGTGCAGCGAGCCGAACTCGTCGATGCGCTGCTGGGCTTCCGCCAGGGACTGCTGCAGCCCCTTCTTGGCCACGTCGATGCCGCGCTCCACGTCGCCGTCGAAGTCGAGGCTGTCGTCCAGCTCCGTGCGGTTGTCGTCAGCCGTCTGCTCGCGGGTCACGGCGAACTCGCGGTCGTTGACGATGTCGCGGCCCTTCTCCAGAACCTTGTCCTGGGCCAACGCGGTCGCGTACTTGCCTTCCTTGGGCATCACGCGCTTGCCGGTCTTGGGGTCCAGGCCGCTCACGCGACGGAACTCCTTGCGCAGGTTCACGAGGAAGTTCGTGTCGGCGTCGTAGGCCTTGTCCTTGTCGGTGCGGGGGTCGAGCTTCTTGATGTCGCCAAAGGTCACGCGCTGGCCGTTCTCGACGCCGATCACGGTGCTGTCGGGGATGGTGAACGCGGTCTTCATCCCGCGCTCGGTCATCAGGTAGTCCTGCGCTGCCGCTGCCGCTTCGATAAACATGCGGGCCATGCGGAACCGAGGGCCCTTGTCGTCGCCCTCGGTGAACTCCATGTCGGCGCCGCCCTTGCCGAACCGAGCCTGCATCGCCCTGGTCATCTTCACGGCGTCGAGCGTGATGCCTTCCACGCCGGTGTCGATGCGCGCCGGGCTGGTGCCGTGCTTGTGCGTGTCCAGGCGCATGCCGTCCAACTCGTCAAACGAGAGCTGCGTGCTCTGCCGCGAGTGCTCGGAGGTCCAGGCCCCGTACTTGCCAATCTCCTGCTCGGCGTAGACCTCGCCGTCCACGCCAGTGGCGAACCCTGCGCGGGCCAGCCGGTCTCGGGTCTTCTGCACCCACGGGTGATCAGCGCCCATGTCATCAGAGCTGACCCAGCGGTAGACCCTGGCTGGATCTTTCTCGCCGGCCTTCAACTTGTTGAACTTCTGCACCGCTGCAGAGCCGTACTGGCTGGCGTTCGTGTCGTGCTCGTCGGCGAGCATAAGGTTGTCGCCCTTGGGGCCACCGCCGTGGAACACGAGCTTGCCACCATCAGGGCTGGTGCGGTCGGCGTCCAGCACGCTCGCACCCTGGCTGATGATGTTGCCCTCCTCGTCGGTGACGTGGCTGGCCCTGTCGAGCATGTTCTGCTCGGGCCGGTGGGCGGCCTCGATAGCGCCCAGCACTGCGTCTACCTTGTCCCCGAAGTATTCGCGCATGGCGTTGCGCACCTCGCGGTCCTTGAGGGCGTGCCGGGGATCGTCAGCATGCTCACGACCTTGCGCTGCCCACTGCTGCAGGCCCGAGGTCAGAGACTGCAGCTCATGCTGCGGCATGTCCTTGTGCTGCGGCGCGAGGTTCTGCTTCACGGCACTCGTCAGGCTCTCCCCTGAGCGCTGCGCCTCCACGGTCTGGTCGATGGCCTTCAGCACCGCAGCGGCTTGCTTCTTGTCGCCTGTGTCCACGGCGCGGTACGCTGCCTGGATGATTTCGTCGGCCCGGCCGTTCGAGACCTCCATCAGCGCCACCAGGGCATCGCTGTCCACTGGTTTGCCGGCAGAGATGTGCGTGAGGAACTTGCGCAGCGCATCGCCGAGCTGGTTGAGTGCTGCGGGGTCCGTGCCGTTGGCCAGCTCGGGGCGGACATCCATGAGCACCGGGATCACGTGCTCCATGATCTTGCTGCGGACGGCCGAAAAGTCCTCGGACTTCTTGACGGTTTTGCCCTCATCTGCGAGTTGGGCGTCTGCGCCCGCGTTGACCCGTTCGGCGAACCTCCCGATCTGCGCGGTGGCTGCTTTGAACCCGTCCCGGGCGATCTTCACGCCGGCCACCACCGCTTGGTTCGCCCGGTCGCCCAGGTCCGTAGCTGCCTGGGTCACCTTCTCGCGCTGCTCGGGGGTCATCCCCACGTCGCCGGCCAGCTCCTGCAGCATGCCGTTCACGGCCTTGAAGCGCTCGCCGTCGTTGCCGCCGACCGCTGCCTTGAACTTGTCCTTCGCCATGGAAGCGAACTCGGCCGGGTCGCCGATGACCTCGGCCCCGTCCGCGATCTGCTTGGCGACGGTCTTGGCCTTGGTCTTGGCGCTGTCGAAGAAGTCCGTGAGCTGGGTGGGAATCTCGTAGCCGGCCAGCTTCTCGCCGGCGTCTTCGAGGGTTTCCCCTACCTTGGTAGCCGCGCCGGCCACCGCTTGGCCCACAGGCCCCTCCTGCACGTCCTTCGCAGCGCCCTTGGCGCGGTCCAGGAGCCCCGTGGCTGCGTTTTTCGTGGCCTGGACACCCTGACCCACCTTGGAGGCGTTCTGGTGCGCGAAATCGCCCACTACGCCCACCCCGCCCATCACCCCGCCGCCCAGCGCGCCGGCCACGGCGTTGTCCACGGCAGCGCCGTAGTCCAGGTTGTCCAGGGTGTTCGTCGAGCCGAGCTGCTTGGTCAGCTCACCGCCGAACTCCGCGCCTGCTTCGATGCCGGCGTCGGCGACCACGGCGCGGGCGCCACGGGCCGCAGTCATGGGGGCCTTGGATACGGCGCGGCCTGCCAGCTTGGCGCCCACGAGACCGGGCACGATGCTCTGGCCCGCAGCACTGAGCCCGCCTGCCATCGCCGCGTCGCCCAGGTCCACCGGCTGGCCGGCAGCACGCTGGCGGGCGACGGTGTCGCCAATCTCCAGCGGAGCGTAGGCCGCAGTGCCCGCCAGCATGGCGCCAGCGGCGCCTGCAGCGGCCGGGGCCATCAGGCCAGCACCCACACCCACGGCGGCGGACGGTACAAGGCCGCCCAGTGTGCCGGCGGCCCAGTCGCCCAGGTCACCAGCGCTGCCGATGTCCCGCCACGTGTTCACGCGGGGTGCAGCGGCTTGCGCCCGCATGCCCAGCGCGTCGGCGTCGGCGTACTGGCCCTTGGCGAAGTCCTCGAAGCCCAGCGCGTTGCCGGCAGCCCCCAGGAAGTTGCTGGCCTGGGAGCGCATGCCCAGCGTGCCGCTGCGCATGCCCTTGGAGAACTCGCCCTCAGCGGAGAGCTGCGGGGCTTCGCTCGCCAGGAGCTTGGGGTCGATCAGGTCGAGGATGCCAGCCATGTGTGCCTCAGCGGATGGAGACCAAGTCGGAACGCTTCGGCTCGAACGTGGGCAGGAAGGCGTTGTCGTCCACGCCGTACACCAGCTTGTTCGTCGGGATGCGAGAGCCGTTGTTGGTCACCGTGATCGGGTTGCCCAGCAGGCCGGTGTCCTTGCCCTTGGGCATGAAGTCCAGCAGGTTCTGCGAGCGCACCACGCTGCCCTTGCCCGGCAGCACCCCTTGGGACTGCTCGGCGATGGACGACACCTCGAACAGCTTCTGCATGAGGTCGTGGTCCTCCGGGCCCATCGCTGCCTTGCCGCGAGAGTTGAGTTCCTTGGCCTTGGCCAGCGCCTGCGGAGTGCCGGTCTGCTGAAGCATCTTGATGAACGCAGGGATGGTTGAGTCCACCGCCGTGTTGAACTGGGCGATCTTCTGCGTGTCAGGCTTGCCGTCCTGGCCGACGAAGCGCTTCTCGGCCATGCCCTGCCACGCCTTCTCTTCGGACTCGCGAGCGGTGCGGTTCGCGTCGGCCACTGCCTGACCGTGCTTGGCGAGGTCGAGCTTGTAGGCGCGGTCGTCCTTAAAGCGGTCGTACTCGCGCTGGCCCTGAGCGATCTGGCGCTGGATCAGGTTGTTCTGCTGGGTCATGTCCTGGCCGCGCATGGACACTCGGGCGCCCACGTCAGTGCTGTGCTGCTGAGTCGCGCTGTTGATGTCGGCGGTGCGCGCCGCGTTGGCAACCTGGGCGTCGGCAATCTCCTTGGCCTGGAGCTGCCCCGAGTTCGCCAGCCTCCACTGGGCCGCGTCGTATGGGCTCATGCCACGAGTGGCTGCATCCGCCGCGAACTCGGCCTTGCGCTTGGCGATGTCGGCCTTCCACGATTCGCCGAGGCCTCCGATCAAGCCGCCACCCCAGCCCTTGCCCTCTGCCGCGTCAATCTCCTTGCGCAGTTGGTCGTTGCGAGCTTCGATGACCGCCGTGCGTTCTTCGATACCCCGGCGGTTGTCGGCGTCGCTGATCGTCGTCGGGCCCTTGCTGTCGAAGACCTTCTCGCCGGCGTTGTTGTAGACCGTCGCACCCTGCGTGTTCCGCGCGCCTGACGGCGTACCGACAGGCGTACCGACAGGCGTACCGACAGGCGTACCGACAGGCGTACCGACAGGCGTACCGACAGGTGCGTCGCCGTTCCTGATGAAGTTGCCGTCGCGGTTGTTCTGAAGCACGCCTGTGGCCGCACCGCCGTCGTTGCGGATCGTGGCGCCCTCCTTCACGTCGCGGCCGCTATAGACGGGGCGCCCCGTGGCGGGGTCGATGGTCTTGTAGACCTGACCCTGCTGCAGCATCGACAGGTCGGTGGGCAGGCGACGGTTCGGGCCGCCTCCGCGTCCGTTGGTCGGGTCGAACCCCTTGCCGTCGCCGCCGCCTGCGAGGTAATCGCTCAGCGGCTGGCCGCCAGGGATGTCGATCACACGCGGGTCAGTCGCCGTGGTGCCGCCGCGTCCTGCTCCCGCAATGCTCGGCTTGACGCCGGCGGTCAGCGGAACCTGTGCGTTGCGCATCGTCGGGGCGGGGGCGTCGGGGTTGGCCATCGGCGGGTTCACGAAACCCCGGCCTGCGCCGCCATCAGGCAGCGTACCCGAATTGTCCACGAGCTGTGGGCCGAACTGGTCGCGCAGCGTCTTGTTGTACGCACGCGATACCGGCGCGTCGCCAGGGACGAAGACATCGGCGACGTTGGCGGCGATGGAGCCGACATCCATCATTGCTTCGAGGCCACCCTTCCCCAGGCTGCGTGCCGCCCCCGAGAAGTCGCCCTCCTTGACTGCACGCATCGTTCCGGCGGCGGACGAGTCCACGGCGGGGTCGTCAATCTGGTAGTCCCCGAGGTGACCCACGACTTCGGCGCCAGCGCCGAGTGCGCCAACGCCCTTCGCGAAGCGGGCTGCCTTCTGCAGTCCGGGGGCGACACGCGCACCAAGCTCGCGAGCCCGCGAGGTGAGCGAGCGGCCAGTAGGCATCTCCACATCGAATGCCTGCCGTGCAGTCGTCGGGATGTTGGGGCGGCCGTACGTCCAGTTCGTCGAGCGCGCCGACACGGCGGTGCTGGGCGGTGGCCGGGCAGGGCCTTCGAGTGCAGGGGCTGCGTCGATGGTGGCGACGCCGGGGCCCGGCAGGGCGCGCGGCTTGAAGAACTGCCAGTTCGGGTCGGCCATGCGAGGCTCCTGTGTTCGGTCTTGGTGGGATTGTAGGACGCGGCTACCTCTAGCTGTAGTTCGGCGCGGCCCTTGTGTCGCTGGTGCGGCCGCTGTAGCTGAAGCCGGTGCTCGTCGAGTCTTGGCCGCTGACCTGAGCGGAAGCGCGGAGGGTGCCGTACGCCGAGGCTGCGAGCTGAGAGTTCACCTGGGCTGCGACCTTCGATGCGTCGGCGACCATGCTGCGCAGGGTGAAGTAGTTGTCGCCGGCGATCTTGGCCTTCTGGAGGGCGATGGACTTCGTGGACTCGTACAGTGAGGCCATGGCGCGGTACAGCTCGATCTGCGTGCGCCCCTGCTGGATGATCTGGTCCGAGCCGGCCTTGGCCACTTCGGCCTGGAGCCCTGCGACGCTGGTGGCGGCACGAGACTGCTCCGATGCTGCACCGACCCGGGTCGCGTACCCTTGCACCTTGCTCGTGTACCCGCGCACCTGGGCGTCGTAGGTGTCAGCGATGGCCTTCGCGTACGTGGCCTTCGCGCTGACCTGTGCAGCGTACGCTTCGATGTTCGAGCGGTAGGTGTCGGTCAGCACGCGGTTGCCCTCGTTCTGGACCTTGAACACTTCGGCCCTGACAGACTCGGCGTTGATTTCGGCGGTGTAGGCCCGCACGCGCTCGCCGAACACTTCGAGTTCCAGGCGGTTAGCGCTGAGCAGCACCTGGGCCGCTTCGATTTCGCTGCGGTACTCGGCCACCGTCGCGCTGCGCAGCTCCACCTGTGCGCGGTACTGCGCGGTGAGCGCTTGGTTCACATCAACCTTGGTGCGCTCCGCGTCGAGCATCGCGCGGTACTGGGCGATCTTGGCCTGCTCGCCGTCAATGGCTGCACGGTAGATCGCCGCGCCCGTGGCGAACTTCTCCAGGTTCGCCCGGTACGCCGCGACCTTCGCGTTGAAGATTTCGATGCCGCTCTGCGCGGCGAAGCGCGCAGCCTCGAACACGCGCTGCTGCACGTTGTTGACGGCTTGCAGGAGCTGGCCCTCCAGGGCGAGGCCCTGCTCCAGCGCGTGGCGTGCGTTCTCCTGCGCCAGCTTGGCCTGCTCGATGGAGATGTTGTGGGACAGCTCGCTGAGCTTGCCGTGCGTGGCGCGCTGCACCTCGCGGAGCTGCGCGTGCATCGCGCCAGTGGGCAGCGAGAAGCCCCGCGACTCGGCCGTGCGGATCACGTCCGCTGCTGCGGCTGCAGCGGCCTGGGACTCCCTATCACGGCCCCGGTTCCACAGCTCGGCCTCGACCGCTGCCGGCAGCGCCGTGTTGCCGTTGATGCGGCCCAGGATGTTGGCGGTCAGCGCTTCCAGCAGCGGGGTGGACTCCACGTCGTCTGCGGTGTAGGTGAACGCGGACGGCTCGACCAGGGAGAGGGTGTCGGGGACGCTGAGCGCCGAGAGCCTGTCGTCGTGCGAGTTGACGCCACCGAACGGCTCGATGGAGAGCTGAATGAACTCGCGCGGGGGCGGGGGAGTCCACGCCTCCAGCGCAG
>OFQV01000009.1_pt1 | contig 63661 bp, 92 predicted proteins | sample 1542971 | NCBI WGS metagenome assembly OFQV01 (sample SAMN07774229, study PRJEB24372) | wastewater metagenome | isolation source: WWTP Cannobio (Effluent) | place: Italy: Cannobio | collected 2016-01
GACATCGTGATCGAGAACATGCAGGTTCAGTTGATGAACACCATCAACTTCGCCCTGCAGATGGCCGAACGCTGCACCGGCATGTCCGCACAGCAGGAAGGTGCGCAGGGCGCGAACCAGGAAACCGCCGCCGGCCGCGAGATCCTGCAGGCCAATGCCGGTGCGTTGATGCGCCGCATCTGCAAGATATTCGATGACCGGATGGCGCCGCACATCGCCCGTTATTACGAGTGGTTACTGACCCACGGCGACGACGAATCCGAAAAGGGCGACTTTGTAATCGACGTGCTGGGCTCGACCGTGATGTTCGAACGTGATGCCAAGAATATGCTGGTTTCGCAGATGATCGACCGCGCTGCCAACCCGATCTATGGCCTGAACCCGAAGAAACTGGCCAAGGAATGGCTATCGAGCCAGGGCTACGACGTGGAGCGGGTCGAGTACACGGCAGAAGAAGAGAAGCAGATGGCCGAGGCCGCGGCGAATCAGCCGCAGAACCCGGCGGTCGAGGTTGCCACCATCCGCGAACAGGGCGCCACGCAGCGCCAGCAGATCAAGTCGCAGGAAGTTGCCGCAAAGATCGCCGCCGATACCGACCGCGACACGCTGTACGAGCAGACGATGGCGCAGCGCGAACAGACCCTGCAGGACTTCAAGGAGCGCGAGCTGGTGCTGAAGGAGCGCATCGAACTGCTGAAGCAGAACGGCGAGATGGCCCGCAAGTTGAAAGACAGCGAGGACAAGGCCGACAAGATCAAGGCCGAACTGGCGCAGACCGTGATGGAACTGGACGCGCAAAAGCAACTCGCCGGCCGCGATGGCATGGGTCCGGAAGTCGCCAAACCCAAGAATGAACCGCCAGGCCAGGCGCCGGACGGGACCGCATTCCAACGATGAAACTCACGTTTCAAGAAGCCAACGAACCGCTGTGGGTCAAGTTGAAAGAACACTTCCAGGGCGAGCTGGCCGACATCCAACTGAAGAACGAAGCCCTGAATGTTGACGTGGTGCAGACCGCAGCGCACCGCGCCAACATCCGGCTGTTGAAAAAGATCATTGATATGGACAGCGCAGCACGTCCGAAAGAGTAGTTTCAAGCCTGGTAATTGGTGAGCACTAGAGAGGCGTGCTTTCAATGGGGCGCGGGATTGACCCGGCGGCGCAAGCCGATAAATGGGGAACCAGCAGCCAGTTATCAGACTTGAAGCTACAGCAGTAAAGCGCCGGCGCGAAAGCCCCGGCAATCAACGAGCGACCCCGCAAGGCTGTCGCGCCCCGAACCCGCCATTGAGCGGGTTTTTTATTTGGAGAAGTCATGTCCGAAACAGCAGAAGCGCCAGTAGTCGAACAAACATCCGAACAAGGCAGCGCCAGTCTATCGGCCGGATTCAACAAGGTGCGCGGCACCCCGCCCACCGAATCCCCGCCAGCAGACGAACCCAAGCAAGAGGTGGAACCCGAGGTGCAAGCCACGGAGCCCGCCACCGCGGAACCGGAAGCGCAAGCCGAAAGCCCCGCAGAAGAGCCGGTTGCATGGTTGGGCCTGACCCCATCGGAAGTGAAGGCGCGACTGGCCTCAATTGACGACATCAAGACTGATTTTGAGCAACGCGAACGCAAGTTGCTGGGCCACATGGGATCGCTGAAAAGCGAACTCATGAAGTCCATCAACGAGAAGTCCACTCCTGCGACAACTGCGGCATCGCTGAAAGCCACCTTCAAGCATCTGCGCGAGGCGGGCTATGACGATGTGGCCGACAACCTGGAAAAAGACCTTGGCGAAATTCAATCGGCCCCCGCTGGAACAGTGGACGCCGCAGAGATCGCTAAGTCAATTGATGGGCGAGTCAACGAGGCATTGACCGCGTACCGCAAGGAAGTGGAAACGGAACGCTTCACCGAGAAGCATCCCGACTGGCAAGACCTCGCTGTGACGAGTGATTTCAAGCTGTGGCGCGGGCTTCAAACGCCCGAAGTGCAGCAAGAACTCACTAAGAGCATCAGCGCGCGATTCCTTTCTTCTCAGTTCGACAACTTCAAGGCGTGGAAAAGCAAGAACGATCCCGCCGCACAGAAACAAAAAAACGCCGCCCGCCTGGAGGGAAACGTGACGCCGCAAGGTGTTCCGTCCCCCGCGCATGCGGAACCCAACGCAAAACAAAGCCTCGCCGCCGGATTCAACAAAGTCCGACGACTTGGAGGCTGATCTTATCTGAGGAAACATCATGGCTGGACCACAAACCTACGCGACCCAAGCGGGCCGCATCAACGAAATCAAGGGCGAGATGATCGCCCACGCCGTACCGCACGAAGTCCTGGCGCTCGGCGCCACGATGAAGGAAATGCCCAAGAACAAGGGCGACAACATCACCTATCGTCGCGTACTTCCGACTGGCGGCTCGAGTTCCACCGCCAACACCATCAACCGCTGGAGCGTCACCGCGGCATCCCATGCTGTGACTGAAGGCGTCACGCCCACCCCGGACGTGCTGACCTACCACGACGTGAGCAAGACCATCGACCAGTACGGCGTGCTGTATTCGTACACCGACAAAGCCGCCATGTTGTACGAGGACGACATTCCGGGCGATCAACTGCAGCAAACCGGCGAACGTATGGGCCTGGTGCGCGAGATGATCCGCTACGGCTCGATGAAAGCCGCAACCAGCGTCTACTACTCCGGCGGCACCACGCGCCCGACGGTGGACGAAGTGGTGACGCTGAATTTCCTGCGTCACATCACCAAAGTCCTGAAGCTGAACGGCGCCCGTATGCGTAACAAGGTGCTGGCCGCTTCGCCGGACTACGATACCAGCGCGATCGAAGCCGGTTATCTGGTGTTCTGCTCGACCGATCTGGAACCGGACATCCGCGACTTGCCAGGCTTTGTGCCTGTTGCCAAGTACGGCAGCCGCAAGCCAATCAACGAGCATGAGCTGGGTTCCTGCGAGAACTTCCGCTTCATCACGTCGAAGGAACTGATCGCCTACCCGGATACCGGCGCGGCCATTGCCGGCACCACCAACTTCAGCACGACCGGCACCAATGCGGACGTGTATCCGATCCTGGTGATGGGTGAAGATGCCGTGTTCGACATCGCCCTGCGCGGTGAAAGCTCGGTTGACCCGACCCACATCCCGCACAAGACCAAGACCAAGGACGACCCGCACGGCCAACGCGGCTATGTCGGCGCCGTGTTCTGGTCCGCCGTGCTGGTGGCCAATCCTGGATGGATGGCGGTGGGAGAGGTAGCCACGACTAACACCACCCCGGCGTAAGCCATAACCCCTGAGTAAGGCCGCTTTCGGGCGGCTCTTTTTCATTCTTTCAAAGGAAACATCATGGCAGTCAATACCGCCTACACGACCAACAGTGCAACACAAGCCCCGGACGCGCCGCAACGCGCTGCCGGCCGCATCACTTTCCCCGCCACCGCCATTACCGCAGCAGATTACGTTGTGGTCAACCTGGGCTTCACCCCGCGCTACGTCTGCTGGACGAACAACACCTCGCGGATCGAAATCGAATGGTTCGACGGCATGGCAGTCAACACCTGTATCAAGGCTGCTGCCGGCGGCACGCGCACGCTCGAAACCACCAACGGCGGCATTACCGTTTGTGACGCCGACGGCACCGCCAATACCGCTGGCAAGGCGTTCAAAGTTTTGCAGAACGCCACGCTCGCGGCCATCCTGGCTTCGGAAGTCTGCAACTGGCGCGCCGAAGGCTAAACCGCTTCACATCCCACAACAATAGCGGCCCTTCGGGGCCGCTTTCAATTCTAAGGAAGCATCATGAATCTCTGGAACCGCATGGTCAACGGACTCGTTGACAAGAACCTTCGCTTCAAGAAGAACGCCACCATCACCGTTGAAAATGCGAGTGGTGCGGGCGTCACTACGCTGTCGGCCAATGAACTGCGCTCGCTGGATACGTCCGGCCAAGTGGTCAATTGCACCGCATCGACCCTGACCGTCACGGAAGCGTTGCACAACAACCGCACCATTGTGCTCGACCGCGCCGCCGGTATCGCTGTCACCCTGCCGGTGGCTGCTGCCGGCCTGAAGTTCAGGTTCGTCGTCAAAACCACCTTTACGGGTGCGGCGTCGATCAAGAGCGTGGCCGGTGCCGACATCATGATTGGTCACGCGATCATGGGCAACAACGCCGACAACACGGTGGTCAACTGGCAAGCCGTTGCCGCCAGCACCATCGACACCATCGACTTGCTGGGCACGTCCAACAGCACGGGCGGCATGGCCGGTCAGGTTGTTGAGATCACCGGGCTTGCCGCGAATCTGTGGTTTGTCACGATCATCGGTGACGCAGCCGGCAACGAAGCAACGCCGTTTGCAGACTCCGTAGCCTAACCAACGCAACACCCTTCACGGGCGCCTTCGGGTGCCCTTTTTCATTTCAGGAGAATTAAATGCCCCGCACAGCAACCGCCAAGGTTACGAAAGCCTCATCGAATCCCGTTATCCGCAGCAATGTCATCGACTCGACACAGGAGAAAGTCGGCCAGGACGTTCCGCGCGTGCTGAAAAGCACCGGGCCGGCATCAGAGGCGCTGTCACCCGCGGACAACAGCCAGCAATTCGACCGCATCATGCCGGGTGGCGGCATCGACCTGTCCGGCCTGAAGCCGGAAATGACCAAAGCGGAGCGCCTGGCATACAAGCGCGCGCACGACCAGGAGTATCAGGAAAACCTCAAGTTCTACGCGGAATTCCTCGAAATTTACATCCCGCCGACCACCGACAAGAACGAACCGACCCGCTTCCCGGTTGAAACCAATACCGGCTCAATCGTGTTTGAGCGCGGCAAGACCTACACCGTGCGCCGCAATGTGGTGGAAATTCTGGCGCGCTGCAAAAAGACCAGCTACACGCAACGAGATTTTGTGAATGCCGAGGGCATCCAGGACTCAATGCAAGTCCCGACTACTGGCCTCGCCTTCAACTTCCAGGTGACGCGCGATGACAACCCCCGCGGCAAGGAATGGCTGCGCTGGACCTTGGCGCAACCCTGATGAACAAACTCGCGCTCTGCCAACGGCTGGCCACGGAAGCCGAAGTATCCGGCGCATCGAGCGGCACGCTGCCGTCCGCGACCACCGGGCAGACCGGCGAGATGCTGCAGGTTGTCCGCGACATTGAAAACGCCTACGAGGAATTGCAGAACCTGCGCCCGAACTGGCTTTTCATGCGCGAGGACTTCAGTTTCAACACGGTATCCGGCACCGCGGCTTATACACCGATCACGGCCGGCCTCACCGACTTCCGCGCCTGGCGCACCGACACGCTGCGGGCTTACCTGACGGCGACCGGCGTAGCCGATGAGCAATGGCTGGAGTTTGTGCCGTGGGACCGCTTCCGGGATTCGTACATGTTGGCCGACCAGCGCACCACGCCCGGTCGACCGCTGCGCTTCACCGTCAAGCCGGACAAGAGCCTGCAATTCTGGCCGGTCCCCGACGCGATCTATACCGTCGTGGGGGAATACCAGTTGCGCGCACAAACGCTGGCGAGCAATTCCAGCGAACCGCTCATGCCGGATAACTTTCACATGATCCTGGTCTGGATGGGAATGATGAACCACGCCCGCCGCCAGTCCGCTCAGGAGTTGTACGTCCAAGCCAAAGAGAAATATGGCCCGCTGATGGACGCCCTGAAGCGCGATCAACTCCCGCCGGTCGGTATCGCCGGCCCGATGGTCTGACATGCAGTTTCCCGCGGTAGAGGTCAAGACCCAATACGTCCGATTCCAGGGCGGCATTGACCGTGAAACGCCGGTCCTGTCGATTGACCCGGGCGCGTTGCTGGATGGGATGAATGTCCAGCCGGGGTTGTTTGGCGGGGTAGAGCGCGTTGACGCTTTCGAGCGTTACGACGGCAGGGCCAGGCCGAGTGATGCGACTTATTGGATTATGGACTTCTGGCTTGGCGACTTTTTCGGCTCCAGCGTATCGCCGTACACCTTGCTTGTCGGCCAAACGATCACCGGGGATAGTAGCGGCGCGTCTGGTGTGATTGCCTATATGTCGACGGGACTATTCCAAATCGAGATGGTCCTGACAAAAGTAACCGGGACTTTCTTGCCGTTTGAGTTGGTGGTACGGCAGAACACCGGACTACCTTTGTTGCTGAATATGAATTCCGCCGCAGAAGAGGTGGGCTACATCCTATCGCAGCCGGAATTGCGTGGCTACGCCGGCGCCGAAGATGACGCGATTGCGCTGAATGCAGCAGCAGACATTTACCGCGATGACATCGGCCCGGTGCCTGGCTCCGGTCCTGTCCGTGGAGTTCACGTCTACAACGGCGTGCTGTACGCATTCCGTGATGACGTGCTTGGCGCGTACTCCCAAATGTGGAAAGCCACGTCGACCGGCTGGGTGCAGATTCAGATGGGCGAAGAGATTGCCTTCACCGCCGGCACCGACCTGGTACTGGACGGCGACACGCTGACCCAAGGTACGGCGACCGCGCAGATCGCTCGGGTTGTTCAAACGACAACTGCCGCCAGCCCAAGCCGGGTAGGCCGCCTGATCCTCACCGGGCGCAGCGGAAACTTTTATGTCGGTCCCGCCACCACTTCAAGCGGCGGAACCCTAACCATTTCGGACCTGACCCCATGAAGAAATACGAAGGATTGGTACAGGACGAAGAGGGCGACAAGGTTTCCAACGCCACGATCACGGTCAAGGATTATGTTGGTGGGGCGAACTCGACCATCTACGGTTCCAACGCCATTGGCTCGAATGTCAACGGATTCAGAAATGAATCAGACGGCACGTTCTCGTTTTACGCCAAGGACGGCTACTACAACATTGAAATTTCCAAGCCGGGATTGACCACCAAGACTATCCCCAATGTTCACATTGAGCAGATGGCGGAAATCGTCAGCGTCAAGGGTGGCGGCGCGGCAGCAGATGACTCAACAGATGACACCGCGATCATTCAGGCGGTGATTACCGCGAACCCCGGAAAGCGCATCTACTTTGGCGAGGGAACGTACCGGACAACGGGTGTTATCAACGTCACCAGCGCCAATACCATTCTCGTCGGCGCGGGCACTGGCGCCACACAGCTTTCGATGGTCACAAGCACCACGGCGGATCAGTTCAAGTTTTCCCCGGCCGGCGCGGCGGCAACAGATGGAACGAAACTGGCGCAATGCGGCATCCAGGGGATGTATCTCTATCGTTACACAGACGGAACCGCGGGTGCTGCGGTGCATTGCCTGCAATGTACCGAATTCAAACTGGATGATGTCAAGTACCTCGACTACCCGGAGGGCATCAAGGTTGTAGGCGGCACGCTCGGCAACTATCAGAACTTCCAGGGTTATGCGACGGACAACCTGACCGGCGCCCCGGTTGCCAATAGTTCGTTGCTGAGTTTCACCGAAGCGGCATTGGATGGTGGCGTGTACCAGGTCCCGTACACGATGACCGTATCCAACTTCAAGATTGCTGGAACGCGGCATATCGATGCACAGATTATCGTGCGCGCTCAAGACGGCCTTGCCATCACCAATGGCTATGTTGGCAACGGCTACAACGCGAACATTCGCCTGAAATGCCAAACCGCGAATATGTATATAGGCGCACTGACGGTCAGTGGCGTTTATTTTGACGGCGTGGTGGCGACGACATCGGGCACGGTGTACGGTCTGGAAATACCATCGGATGGCGTTGGGTCAGCGGTAGTGGCCTATGTCGGGTTTGACAACTGCGACTTTGCAAACTATCAGACGGCGGGCATCTTTGCCAGTGAGGGCTTCCTGCTTCTTGGCATCAACAACTGTCGCATTTACAACGTGCGCGGCTGGGGCGCGAATATTGCCGGATCGAACACGGTCAGTCATTTCTCGTTCACCAATAACCAGGTTTACAACTGCGCGAACGTGACCGCCAGCACGGGCGGAATAACGGTATCCACCTTGGCGGATTGCACCATCACCAACAACCAATTCTCCAATCTAAGCACGACCGGCTCTGATACCGCCATTTCCCTGAATGGCACCAACGTCAACGGGGAAATCAGCGGCAATACGTTCTACAACTGCACATCGAAAGTCACGAACGGTGCGACGTGGACCGGCAAGATTTGCGGTGTGCCGGTGTCCTATACGCCGGTTCTGGATTATGCGACCGTCGGCACGCTTGCGGTCACGCCCGCCGCCTCCACCTTTGGCGAATATGTGCGGCATGAGAACACCGTCACTTACGACTTCATCTACAACTCCAGCGCCTTTACGCTCGGCACCGCCACAGGCAACTTGCAATTAAGTTTGCCGCTTTCGGTTAAGACGTTGAGCAATTACGGCGCACATTGCACGGTGATGTTCGGGGGAATTACGAACGCGAACTTTACGAGTATCGTCGCCCGCGCCCTCAGTAACACCGCCGTCATGACGTTTGTCGGCTCCAGTTCCGGCAACGCGCCCGCCGCCGTTCAACACTCGGATACACCCACTGGCGGGAGTTTGGTGTTGCGCGGCACCATAACCTACGAATGCGCCCCATGATCGACCTCAAAACCGCCCCTCTCCTGACCAGAATCAAGCAGGCCGGCCAGAAGTACCACGACCGCCCGGTATATATCGAGTCGCGCGGCAAGGAACTGGCCAAGGCGGTAGGCCGCGCGACCGGCACCTGGATACCGAAGGACATCAAAGAATTGACGCACTACGAGCGCACGCCGCTGGAGTGGAAGTAGATGCCAACCATCATCGTATCCGCATCATCGGGTTCTCTCTCCCCGATCACCCTGCAGCCAGGCGGACGTTACCAGTTCGACAACTACAACTTCAGCGGCTCGACCGACACGCACAAGATGTACGGCTGTGATGGGGTCAACAAGGCATTTGAATTCGACGGCACCACCTATGTTCCGATTCATACCGGGATGACTACTGACACGCCGAGCTTCATCAAGGCACACAAGAACCAACTGTTCCTGTCGTTCCGTGGATCCAGCCAGAATTCTGGTGTGGGCTTCCCGTATATCTGGACCACCGTGACGGGCGCCAGTGAAATCGGCATTGGCGACACGATTACCGGCTATGCCACGCTGCCGGGTGAGTCCCTGGCCATCGCGTCCCGCAATTCACTCCGTAACCTGTCCGGCTCGACCACCGATGACTTCCTGCTGAAAACCATCAGCGACGAACGGGGTTGTATTCCGTACACGATGCAGACAGTCGGCAACGGGTTCTGCATGGATGACGCTGGGATTGTCCGCATCACCCCGACGCAAAGCTACGGCGACTTCAGCGAGGGCATTGTCAGCCGCCGCGTTCAACCGCTGATCGACGGATTGCAGGCAACGGCGACCGCCTCTGTGGTCTACCGCCACCGCAACCAGTACCGGGTATTCAGCGATGACGGCTCGGGCCTGATCATGGCGACCTCGACCGATGGCAAGGGTCGACCGACTTTCCAGTTCACCGAATTCGATTACAACTCTGGCCGCACGTCTGACCTGATCAACGTCACCTGTGCGTGCTCGGGTGAGGATTCGACCGGCAAGGATGTCGTTTTCTTCGGCGCCGACAACGGGTATGTCTACCAGTGCGAGAAGGGTACGAGCTTCGACGGCAACGATATTGAATCGTATATCCGCCTGCCGTTCGGGGACGCGAAAAGCCCGCGGGTGAAGAAGCACTACCGGAAGATTGTGATGGAGATGGAATGTCAGGGATACATGGCACTCCGCTTCCACCCTGACTTTACCTATGGCAGTCCGGCCATTGCCAGTCACCAACTCGAAACGCAGGACATTGTTGGTTCTGGCGCGTATTGGGGCAGCTCTGCCGCGGTGTGGGGCAGTTTCTTCTACGACTCCCCGATTGTCTCGACGCCGCAATTCAAGATTGCGGGTTCAGGCACCAATATGTCACTGCTGATGTACGCCAAGAGCGCCTATCACGCGCAATGGAATTTGCAGGGCTGCATCGTGCATTACTCGCCGCGCAAACTCGTTCGATAACGCATGGCTGAAAAGGTTGGCGGAATTTACAAGATCACAAATCTTGTAAATGGGAAGTTTTACGTTGGCAGTTCGGTGGACATTAAGAATCGACTGCGCCAGCACTTCGGCAATCTGAGGCGCGGCACGCACCACAACCACCATTTGCAAAACGCCTGGAATAAGTACGGCGCAGAAGCGTTTGAGCATTCAATGCTGGAGCAAGTGACTGGTATCGAAACGCTGGTTGAGCGTGAGCAGTTTTGGATAGACGAACTGCAAGCAAATGAGCGCGGATACAACGCGCGCACCAAGGCCGATAGTAATTTTGGACACTGCCCATCGCCGGAAACGAGGGCGAAGATCGGCGCGGTTAATCGGGGCCGCAAGATCACCGAAGAGCAGCGCGCAAAGCAGATGGCTTACTGGACGCCAGAGGCGCGAGCAGAACAGGCAGCAAGAAAGCGCGGCTTGAAAATGTCTGACGCCCACCGCGCCAAACTCAGCGCCATCAACAAAGGCAAGAAGATCAGCGATGCGCAACGCCGTGGCCAGTCGGTACACATGATGGGAAATACGAGGTCGCTAGGCGTCAAGAGATCAGAGGAAACGAAGCAAAAGATGTCCTTGGCGATGCGCGCCGCCCGCGCGCGAATACGACAAGAAAAATTAATCCAACAAGCCACCTCCGGGTGGCTTTTTCAATTGAGGAATCGAAATGGCTGATGGCGTAATTATCAATGCCGGCGCAGGCGGCGCAACTATTGCAACCGATGATGTTGGCGGAATGCAGTACCAAGTCAATAAAGTGGCGTGGGGGGCGGATGGGGCAGTAAATCACACCAGCGCCGCCGCACCGCTGCCCATCAACGTCACGACCCTGCCGACCCTGACCAAAAGCACGCAAGGATCAACGGGTCTGAGCACGCAAGACCTGAAGGATGCTGGGCGATCCAATATCGCCATTACCTGCTATCGCGCCACGGGCATCATCACCACAGAGGCATTGTTTGCGGCGGCTACGTTCTCCAAGAGCGTTGATGGTGCAGTTGCGACTACCGGACAGCAATTTTCCGTAACCGCGGGGAAGCGTTTCCGGGTCCAAACGCTGACGGTATCGGCATTCAAGAACGCCGCATCTGCCAGCACCGGCAAGCTCGCGCTTCGATACCTGGCTGCCGGCGGGACCATCGACAACACATCGCCAATTCTCGCCGTGCTGGACATCGGTTCCAACAACGCCACCACTGGCAACTACATGGGGCCGTACAACGTGCCGGTTCCTGATGGCCTGGAGTTGATTGCGAGTTCGGCATTCGGCTTCACCAATCTGTGCGATGCCGTGACGCTGCTGTGGACCATCACCCTGACCGGCTACGAGTACTAAGCCATGACAACCTACTTCACCCCCGTAGGAACACTAGCCGAACTGACCCGGGCAAAGGGGTCGGATGTCAATGCGCGGGAAGCTGCGGTTGAGTCCGGGTTCACGGCGATAGAGGCGGCGATTGCGCCATCAGATGGGCTTGCCTCGATTGTTGCCGCGAGCGGCTGGGGCGTGACAACCGGCCGGCTCAAGAAAATGAATACGCTGGTGACGCTGCAATTGAAGGTCACGGGGACTGGCGGCGGCGGCGCGACCCTTGTAACGTTGCCGGTTGGCTATCGGCCAGCGGTAGAGATGGAGGGCATCCCATCGCGCCTCTATTATGTAGATACCACCAGCTACAGTTCTCCGACCGTCAAAATCACAACGGCGGGTGCGGTCAGTTGTCAGTTTGTAGCGCCCTCGGCGGCGGCTGGCGACATCTTCTGGCTTTACGTCTCCTTCTGGACAACGTAATTGACCATCCCCGCCCGCAACGTTCCCATCGCAGACCGGCGAACGGGGTTATCAACACGGGCATGGTACGAGCACCTTGCAGCACTATCTGAAGGTGGCGTAGGCGAGCAAGGACCGCAAGGCGAACCTGGTCCGGCCGGCGCTGCGGGTGCAACCGGAGCAACGGGCGCGACAGGACCAGCCGGCGCCGGGATGACGTGGACCGAATCAGAGATCGACTTCGGTTCCACTCCGGTTTATGACGCCACGTTCACCATCGCCACCGCGGGAACAATTACACCGCTGCTCGTTGTAACGTCTGCCGCCGCTGGGGATAAGTTCGCCATCAATGCGTCCTTCTGGACGACCTAATGACCATCCCAACCCGCCAAGTCCCGCTGACAGACAGACGGGACGGACGGATCACGACCGCATGGTACGCGCACCTTGAAGCGCTTGGGGTAGGCGGCGCGGGTGGTGCGGTACTGCGCAGCGGCTCGGGCGCACCCGCCGGGGCACTGGGTGATGACGATGACTTTTACATCGACACCGCTGCCGATGATTTGTACGGTCCAAAGACTGCTGGGGCATGGGGTTCGCCTACCTCGCTGATTGGTCCGACCGGGGCGACTGGTTCAACAGGCTCAACGGGCTCAACGGGATCTGCCGGCGCGGACGGCGCAGCGGGACCGCAGGGATTCACCATTCGCGGCGAGGACGGCGAAGATGGTCAGGATGGTATGCCGGGCCGCCAGGGTGCGGACGGTGCGACGGGAGCGACCGGACCCCAAGGCCCGCAAGGTGAACGCGGCATACCGGGTCAGGATGGAATCGACGGCAACGATGGCGCACCGGGGCCGATGGGGCCGACCGGCGCCACGGGTCCGGCGGGCGCGGATGGATCGGGCGGCGGCGCATCGGTTTATCTGCGCGGTGACGACGGCGAGGACGGGCAGCCTGGCGCGTTCATCATCCGGGAATCCAACGGCATCAGAACGGTCGGCATGTGCTTTGACGGTGGCGGTTCACCGCCCACAGCGGGAAGCGTCGGCTATCTGGTGGTGCAAGTCGCCGGCACGATCACCGGCTGGCACATGGTTGCGGACGCATCCGGCAGCGCCGTAGTGGACGTGTGGAAAGCGGCGGGTGCTATCCCGGTCAACGCCAACACCATCGCCGGCAGCGAGAAGCCAACAATTTCCGCACAGCAATTGAATTCAGACAGCAACTTGACCACTTGGTCTACCTCCGTGGTGCCGGGTGACGTGCTTGGTTTTGAACTGGAATCCGCATCAACTTGTACCCGCGTGACCTGCGAACTATCAATCTTAGGAGCATAAGCAATGGCAATTTATTCACTGGCACAACGCACCACTGTTACCACTCTCGCCGCTGCGTCTTGGGCGGCGCTTTCTCCCGCCACCAACGAGGCGGCGGTGATGGAGTGGGGTTACTTCAACGGTGCGGCAACCGCTTGCGTGGTCGGTTTGGGCAGAACCGCTAACGTCCCCACCCTGACTGGCGGCGTTGCTTTTCTGGCCGAGGACGAAGGGCGTCCGGCTGGTCTGACGCAAAGCGCGGTGGCGTTTGGAACTGCGCCGACTGTGCCGACGCAGTTCTTCCGAAGATTCTCTCTCGCCGCCTTGATCGGGGCAGCGGTGGTTTACACGTTCCCGCGTGGCATCGTTCTGCCCGCCGCCGGTCAGGCGATTTGCGCTTGGAACATCACTGCCAGTTCGGCGGTTGTTGATATTCACTGCGCCGTAGACGAATGAAAACCACGCTCGACGATCTGCACGGCGATACGGTGGTGGCTCGTATCACAATCAGCATGGCCCGTTCTGGCATGATGAAAGTGGAGGGCTCTATCACCGACTACGAGTTTGCAAACCATATGCTCGACACCGCTCGGGATGTGGTGAGCAACTACCACAAGCGCGCCGACGCGAACAGCATTATCGTGCCTGCCTATGACACATCACTGGTCGGCACCGACGCGGAAAAGAAATTGTTGCAAGCGCGGCACGAACTTGCGGACGCGATGTAATGGGCTGCCAAACAAGATACGGAACAATCGCCATCGGCGCGTATATGGCGCATCAGCCGGGAACGCATCAACTAGCGTTTCGAGATCAGTATTACCCAAGATGGGATCGCGGCGGCGCGCGCGGCCCGCGCACATGGAAAGATCGCAATCGCTGGAACTCGCTCTGGTCATTCGGTTGTCGATTGACGGGCGGAGCAGAACTTCCGGGGATGGATGGCGGCGCACCAGTGGGTAATTCGCTATCGAACACTGACCTGTTTGAGCCATATTCCTGTGATGGCGAGGGCACGCAAACCCTGAAATTCATTAAAGGTCTAGCCGTTGACGCTTCCGACGTAGCGATTTCCGGAGCGAACATCCAAGCATTTCGAACATCCGATGATGCTTTTGCAGGGTACGAAGTCCAATCACGCGAGGACGGCAGCTACGATCTGGCGACGAACTTCCCCGGCGTGAATCATTACGTGGTGGCTTACATCGCCGGTTCACCGGACAGGGGTGGTACGACCGTCAACACGCTACAACCCACCGGAATCGACGGAACCTAAATGCCTGTCTACAACACGCCCAATTTCTGCAAGGTTGTTCTGCGGCCGTTTCATGCCACGCCGAAGAACATCGTTTTGCGCACCATGCCGTCACCGCACCACTCGCATCAACGCTTCCCCGATGCCGATGATGTACGCACCGGCACGATTTACGGGCCGGGGCAGTTTGAACAACAGGAATACCTCACCGGCACGCTGTCACCTGGCGGCGGTGGCGGTACGCGCATTTACCCGATTATCAGTTAGGAGATTCACATGGCAGGAACAATCAAGCGGCTCGCGGGGCCACTGGCCTTGACCAACACGCTGACCACCAACGTCTATCAGGGCGGCGGCGGATCGGCGTTGATTTTTGACGTGGTGAAGCATATCCATATCGTCAACAAAACGGCCGGCGCCGTGACGTTCACCCTGTACCTGGGCGGGACGGGCGGCAACGTGGCCGGCACGGAAATCTTCGGCACGGCGCGCAGCATTGCCGCCAACTCCGCTTTTGACTGGTACGGCAACCTGAAGCTGACCAGTACCGACTTCATTGTTGGCGGGGCCAGCGCCAATACGTCGCTGACCATTACCATCATGGGCGAGTCGAACGCAGTCTAATTCCAGATCGGAAAATTATGGCACTCTCCCCCAACACGATCAGCAAGATGCAGCGGTTTCTTTCCGGCAGTCGCCCGGAAACGCCGGACCCGCAAGACACCGGCATCCTGGGCGGCTCGCAACCGATCTCGACCGGGATTCTGGACACGACCGCGAACAGCGCGGGGAACGGCGAACCGGGTACGACGCAGCCGACCACCGCCACGAACAACCCGACCTCGCCCTACACCGGGGCCAACACGTTCGGCCCCAATGGCCCGTTTGCCGGGGAAACTGTCACGCCACCGGTGCCGACCACCAACGCGGCGCCACCGGTGGTTACTTACGACGGCCCCAGCGCGAACACGGCGCCCGGTTATACCAGTACCGGAATACTCTCCACACCCCCGCCGCCATCGACCACGCCATCCGGCCCGGTTCCGCCCGTCACGCCCGCCGCAACGACACCCGCATCGACCACTCCACCGACCGGCATCAACACAGTCGCCGGCACATCGAACAGCACCAATACTCAACTGAACGAAAGCCAACTGACCAAGCGGGAAGTGGACCCGAACGAACTGGTGCGCAATCAGTTGACCGGCATCCTGGGCGAAAACAGCGAATTCATCACCAACGAAGAAGCCGCCGCCCAACGCGCGGCGAATGTTCGTGGCCTGTCCAACTCGACAATGGCCGCCAGCGCCGGACGTGAAGCCGCGATCAAGGCCGCAATGCCGATCGCCACGGCAGATGCCTCGACCTACGGCAAGGTAGCCGACTACAACACCGCCCTGAATAACCAGGCGTACATGTACAACGTCGATGCGGAAAACAATTTCAAGAAGCTGGGCCTGCAGATCGGCGCCGACAAGGACATGCAGGAAAAGGCGATTGCGGCGCAACTGCAATCCGCAGGTATCAGCGCAGCCGCTTCGATGAACAGCGCCAGTGCCAATCTGGAAGCGGCACGGATCAGCGCCGAAACGTCGCGCCTGAACGCGCAACTGAACGCGCAGACTTCGACCGGCAACCAGGAATCACAAAACCGGACATCGATCTACAACCAGAAATTGAGCCTGGCGAACAACATCATGCAGAACGCCGACTTCTCGCCGGACTACAAACGTTCACTGCTGAACGGACTCGGGCCGGAATTCGCGCTGCTGGCGACCAACGTATTCATGGATGGCTCGATGGATGCGGATCTGAACGGAACGAATTAAGCGGTCATGAGCAACGCCATTCTGACACCCGGTTACGTCCAAAGTTACCTTGCCGCAGGCGGTGCGCTCGATCAACTCAATATCCCCGGCTGGAACGTTTCCATTGCCAAGCGCGACGGGAAAGACTGCGCTGTGGTCATCACTCGCGGAACTGAAATCCATTTCGAGAGTTTGGGCGGGCCGGCGATGACGCGCAAGAACACGCTGGAATACCTGACGGAAATCTATCGTGAGTGGGGTTTTGTTACCACTCGAACACTAGCGACCGAAACCGACGATCGCTTGCGGCATGTACTCGGCTTCAAATACCAATGGACAGATGGACAGTTCAAATACTGGACGTTGTTCGCACTTCCGTTTTCAAAGAAAGCGCCCTCATGACTTACATGCCCATCAAGCTACACCCGGGATTCATTGCATATCAACGCAAAAAGACCACCGCGAAGGACGGCCCGCGCATTGGGGCGAGCCCGACGGGGCGCGTGAAAAAATCGGTTGTTCACGCGCCCACAGAACCACGAGCTATCCACGCCATGCCGATTGTGCCGATCATTGCGGCCATTGGGTCAGCCGTTGCCGGGTTTGGTATCGCTACTGCAGCAGGAGCTTCCATCGGCGCGATGATTGCCGGCGGCGCGATGATGGTCGGTGCCGCTCTCACGGTCATTGGCGTCGTCACTGAAAACCAAAAACTGATGAAAATCGGCGGGGTCCTATCCCTTGCAGGCGGGGTAGGCGCACTGGCCCTGGGCGCGATGGGCGGTTTGACCAGCGCAGCCACGTCGACGGCAGAGGCAGCCGCAGGCGCAGTACCGATGGCGGAAATGGCCGGCGCCACCGGGGCGACCGGGATTGAAGCGGCCGTACCGATGGCAGACATGGCTGGTGTCACCGCAAACGCGGCAAGTGAAACCGGCGGCATTCTGAATCTCGCGGGTGGCGGCCCCGGTGAACTGGCATCAGCCGGCGATGTTGCCAACAGCGCCACGCAGGCGGCCAGCACGATGCCGGTGGGAGAAGCTGCATCAACCGCCACCAACCCGTTCGCACCGATCACCGATGCACCGATGAAGGTTGGCCAGATTGACACAACCGCTTTCGACAAGACCGCCTTCAACCCGAACAACTCGGCCGGCGGCGGCATTCTCGACTGGATGAACAAGAACAAGCAGGCCACCGAGATGATCAGCGGCGCGGTCAAAGGTGCCGCCGGCATGGTGCCGACAGATCAATCCAAAGCCAACACCGCACTGACCAAGGAACAAATCAGCGCGCTGCAGCTCCAGCAGGAACGGGATAAGCGCCGTATTGCTTACGGGCAGGGCAAACTTTACAAGGGCGGTTAAGCATGGGAATCCTCAAAAACGAAAACGCAAACTCCAGCACTGGCGCGGCTTCCCAGCCACAAATGCCCGGAGAGCCGCAGCCGGCCTACAACGAGCAGGCCGCGCCCAATGGTGGCGCCGTGGATATTGAGGCGATGCGCTCAGAGATGACCATCGACCCGCCGCTGCAGGATATGTACGACAAGCTGATTCTCAACGGCCGCCGGATCATGTTCGATCAGGAAACCTTCGGTGAAACCAGCAAGTACATGAGCGGCCCGGAACCGCTGGACCAGAAGATTGCCGATGGCATTGTTGCCGTGGTCGTGATGCTGCATGACAAGACGAATAAAGGGATGCACCCACGCTTGATCGTTCCGGTCACGCTGGGCTTGACGCTGGACGCCTTTGAATTCATCCAGAGAGCGGGCGACCCGGCAGCGACCAAACAGGTTTTGGGCGAAGCCGTAGCAATGGCGACAACCAACGTGATGGAGAAATTCGGCGTCCCGCAAGATCAATTGGCAAAACTGGTTGAGCAGAACCGTGCCGCCGTAGATGGCGGGCAACCACCCGAACAACCCGGCATCCTGGGAGCAGCGTAATGGCTAATTTTGGCGGAATACTGGCGGGCGCCATGGGCGGCCTGGCTGACGTGGCGGGCGAGCAGGCACGCCGGGGAATGAAGGAAGAAGCGGACCAGCGCGCGGCTGATCGAAGCCTGTCCATCCAAGAGCGGTTGATGGCTTCAAAGCAGATGATGGAACAGCGCGCGGACGAATACAAGCAACGCCAGGCCACGATGCGGGCGGGAGAGATCGACACCGACGCGCAAGGCATCCTGACCGGCCAGAAGGTAAAGGGCGTGCAGGATATGTACGGCGACCCGAGCCTGACCAAAGACGACCTGTTGCCGGAAGAGTTGGCGATGATCGACACCAACGAAGTCGATGGCGCGCGCGCTCGAGTAACGGCTGCGGAGAAGCGCGGCTATCTGACCGAAGCGAAGGAGGGACGCGCAGCCCTCGATACCGAACGCCGCTTTACGTCCGACGAGAATCGCGCCAATGAGGCAACGCGCAAGAATGACCTGCTGGAACAAGACCTGAAGCAAAAAGGCGAACGCGCCGACAACCTGATGGAAAAGCAGATTGCCGCGCAATCAACCCGCGATGCCGCGGTTGCCGCACGGGAAAGCGCATCATCCGCCCGCGAGGAACGCGCCGCCACCAGTAAGGCGATGGACGCCACCGTTGCGCTGATGCGCCTCAAGCGTGACCAGTTGAAGGAAACCTTTGACGAACCATCCAAGAAGGCGCTCAAGGACGAAATTTCCGCGCTGGACCGTGAAGCGGCCGGATACCGCAAGGCGCTGGGCAGCGTAGGCATTGAAGCGCCGGCCAGTAGTGGCGGCAAGGGTGCATTCAACCCGACCAAGTATGTGACCGGCGCCGCACCCGCAGCGCCAACCGCGCCCGCCGCGGCCGCCGCACCGAGTCCGCAAGCCAGCCCCAAGGCCGCACCGAAGGCCGCTGGCGACGACTATCTCGCCAACGCGACCCTGAAGCAATTGTACGACGCGGTGAAAGGGAACGACCCCGTGATGGCCCGCGTGGCGCGCGAGGAACTGGTCAAACGCGGATTGCTGGAGGACAACACAACGACCACTGGGATATTGGGCGCACAACCGGGACCCTATTAATGGCAACAAACTACGCTGGTTTGTCACCGCAGGACTCGGATACGCTTGACCAACTGAACGCCCAGGGCCAGCCGTTTGATGCGACCGTGGGGCCGGACGGCAAGCTGCAGGTCAACAAGCGCGAGCCCGCGTTTTCGCTCGACCAATTCAATTGGAACGCCGCGCGGCAGGATGGATTTTCTGACCGGGAGATTCTGGATGGCCTGTTTTCGTCCGGCGTGCTGGGTTTCGACCTGAAAGCCGCCCGCGCCGATGGGTACTCGGACGAGGATATTGTCAACTTCTACGCCAAGCAGCCGGAACCGGTAAAGGCTCCAGAGCAAAGCGGCTGGCGCCGTGCGGCCGACGTAGGTATTTCCGCAGTCAAGAGCGCAATCGCCGTACCCGAGGCCGTTGTCGGTTTGGCCGACATCCCGACGATGGGCTATGCCGGCAAGGCCGCCGAAGCGATCGGTTTCCGCCCGAAAGAGGCGAAAGCCGCGCTGGATGATTTGCTGTCCGACAAGCAGAAAGCAGCAAACAAGGCGGTTGAAGATGCCAAGGGATTCTTCCCGACCATCGGCGCCGCGCTGCAGAACCCGAGCGTGATCGGCCATTCCGTCATCGAATCCGCTGGCCTGATGGGTGCGGGCGGTGTGGTAGGCCGCGGACTGAGTGCGCTGGTATCGCCCGTCACCGCCGCCGCGATGGGCGAGGGCGTGGTCGGCGCGGGTGCCGCTGCAGAGCAAATCCGGCAGGAAACCAAAGACGGATTGCTTACGCCATTCCAGGGCGCGGCTGCCATCGGTTCCGGTATCGGTACGTCCGTGTTCGGTGCCATCGGCGGCAAACTGTCGCAGAAGCTCGGCATCACCGACGTTGATACCTACCTGGCGACCGGCAAGATTGGCGAAACGAACAAGGGCATCATCCGCCGCATCGTTGAGGGCGGGATCTCCGAAGGCGTGTTTGAAGAACTGCCGCAGAGCGTACAAGAACAAATGTGGCAGAACGCCGCACTCAACCGCCCGATCATGCAGGGCGTCCCCGAAGGCGCTGCTATGGGCCTGCTGGCCGGCGCCGCAATGGGTGGCGGGTTTGGCATCCTGAGTGGACCGCAGCGCGCAACGCCGGAAGCCGATCCCACAAAACTTGCGGACCAAGAAGCGCAAGTAACCGACCCCATCAAATCCGCCGGCCCGATCCTGGCCGCGCCCGATGTTGACACCGCGATAGCCGAAGCCTTCAAAAGCGCCGGTATTCGTGACCTGCAGGACCAAGCCATTGCCCTCGATGGAGGCGATAATGCAAGCGAACTGGTATCTGGTAACACTCCCGCAGCCCAAGGAACCACGGCCATTCAAGCTGCCGGAAATTCTGTTCCCCAAACCCCCGACGCCGTACAAAATGCCGCTGAAAATCTGCCCGCGGTGGATGCCGCTGCACGAACTGATGTAGCCAATGCCGCGCCGGACGTGGCGCAAAAAGCCGGAAATGACGACATCAGCGCCGGACGTGGCGCAGCCGGCGACATATTGACTGCGGCCAATTCCGGTGTATCATCTGCCGATGGACAGCAAGTTGACCCCGGAACTGGACAAGCGGTTTCGATTCCTGCAAGTGAAAATGGCCCGCTCGCGCCGGCTGCAAGCGCAGCGCCGCCAAGCGCAGATGCACTTGATGCGCCCATTCCAGGCGAGCGACTTTCCGCCACCCCCACAGGACAAGTAAATGAGAATGCAAAAAGGGCGGCGCAAGCCCCTGAGCCATCGGCGAGTCAGCGGAACGAGATTCCAGACCTGCAGCAAGGCGAGCGGGGAACTGGAGGCAACAAGAGTATCGCAAGCCCTGATGTTCAAGGCGGAACTGCGCAAACTTCTCGGGGAACCGGAGTACAAAAGGTCGGTGATCCAGCACAGAAGGTCGGATCGACTGTACCGACAAGCGTTCCCGGACTAGACCGCCGCGCCACCGCCCGAAACTTCGACCCCGACGTTGCCGACGCCTTAAACAAGGCGCGCGAACTCGGCCGCGCACTCAAGCCTGATTCACCGCAATCCGAAGTCGATGCCGCCCACCGTGCGGCAATGGCTGCAGAGGATCTGCGTGAATCCCGCGAACAGGAACGCAAAGCCCCGAAGTTCGTTGACTACGCCGAGAAAAAAGGCAAGGCCAAGGGTGAGATCAAGTTCTTTTCCAATGCCAGCGCCGCCCTGAAATACAAGGGCAACAAGAAAATACGCGGCTATGTTCCACGGGAAACGTCAGACGGATGGGTACTGTCCAAACCATTCAAGCCCCGCAGCGAAAAGCAACTGGCGAACGACGCCAAGAAAAAGGCCAAGACCGAGCCGATCGACATCCTGCGGGACGAACTGCAGGTAGCCCTGAGAAAGATGGGCGGCATCGACATTGACGAAGCCCTTGCCAGCGGATTCGACAAAGCCGACATTGCTCGAGCCAATATCCCCGGATTCGGCAACCGCAAACTATTCCGCAAGGGCGGCATGAGCCTGGACGCGGCGCGGGAAGCGATAGCACAGGGAAGCGAGCAGGCCGGCTATCTGGACCCGAACCAGGCCGATGATCTGAACCATTTCATCGACCGCCTGATGGATTCCGTCAAGGATCAGGCCAGCTATTACTCATTCGCCGGGCAGGAATACCAGCTCGCCATGAGCGAGGCGGCAAAAGAAGCCGACCGCGGCCGAAGCGGCGTACAACTGGACCGCGAAGATCAAGCCGAAGCGGGTATTGATTCGCTACCCAAACAGGAACAAAATGAAGTGCAGGCCGCCTGGGCATCCATTGACCGCTCGATGCTGGAACGGATATACCCAAGTGACGTGATTGAAGAACTGAGTGCTGCCGAAGCGCAGCGCCGGAAGGAGCAAGAAGATGAAATTACAGCATTCGCAGAACGGGAGGCAATTTCCGAAAACGGCGAAGGAAGCCCTGCTGACCGCACCCGAAGCGCGCAAGATGATCGCGGCGATGAGCCCCGAAGCGCGGGCCGTGGCGATGAAGGGAATACAGATGAAGCTGGACAAGGTACACGCGGCCAAGTAGCGGCAGAACCAGCACCACAGGCGCCGGCACAGTCCGGCGTTTTAATCCCTGGTATGTCCGACGGGAAAATGGCGCAACTGCGGAGCGCATCAGAGCCGGCGCTGGACATCGACCGCAAGCCCAATGGATGGTTGCTGTTCAGGGGCAACGATGAAGTCGCGCTTGTACACCCCGATAAAAACGAGGTGCGCCGCTTCGATTACCCAGCCAACAGCGGGACCGGCCGGCAACGCGCCATCGCGTATGCCAGTGCGTTTGCGCAGGACAATCCGGTGGCGGCGAAAGAATTACCAAAGGGCGAACTGGAAATTCAGCCGATCTTCAGAAGTAAAGGGAATGCCAATTCCCTTAACACATCTCCAGAACGTGTAAAGGAAACGGCGGAATCTGCGCAGGTAGAAACGCCGGCAGAAACGCCGGCACAACCCGACCCAGTGGTCGACCCAGTAACCGACCCACTCATCGCCGCTGCTGACCGAATGACCGCTGCTGCCGAACGCATGGCAAGCGCGGCAGAATCATTCCTGCAGAACCAAACCCCCGCAGACCTACGCGCGCAAGCGGAAGCTGAAGTAAAGGCCAAGGCGGAAGCGGACGAAAAAGAACGTAAAGCCGCCGAAGCAGAATCCAAGGCACAGGAACGCGAAACAGTACGCCAACGCTCAGAAGGTGCCGCTGCTGACTTCCAGTTGGGACAGTCGGCTATGGATAACTTGACGGGGCAGAAGTCGATGTTCGACCGCAAGGCGGCAGACGCATCCGGCCCGCCGATGGTGGCGCTGCACAACCTGTCTGCTGACAACCTGATTTACGCCGATGACGCTGGCGGATTGGCTGTACCATCCATCGCCATCACTCGCCCCGACGAGAATTTCAACGGGTTCGGTGAAATCACGCTCATTGGCGACCGCAAGTTGGCGAATCCTGGCGGAACGAACCGCGTGTTCAATGCCGACGCCTATACCGCCCGCCATCCAGAATTGCTGTATGACAAGGTGGCCGTCAAGAAGGCGCAACCGCTGGTCGACCGATTCCGTCAGGCATCCAAGGACGCAGATAATCGCGGCCTGATCGACACCATTTGGGACAACCAAGTGAACTCGCCGGACCCGCAGCGGATGCGTAACGACATGCAGCGCAGCCGTGGCGCGATGCTTCAGTACGCCCGCGAGCATGGTATCGACATCACCATCCCAATGCGGACCAAGCCAGCCCGCTTTGAGTGGGCGCGTCAGCCGGCAATGATGCAGGCTGTGAAGGAGATGCAAGCCGAAGGCGTCAAGTGGAATGACATCCGCCCCGGCGATCCCGAGTGGACCCGCCTTTCAAATGCCGCCCGTGAAGCTATCGGTCAGTATTGGACCGAGAATGAGGACCTGCCGAAAGACATGGCCGAACGGATGCGTCAAACCACCATTGATGACGTGCTTGACGAGAAGACCGGCGACCTGCATTTCAGCTACGGCAGCAGAGCATTCAGCGACGTATTGAGCGCCGAAGAAACCGAAGTTGACACGATGGCACTGGAGAAAGCCCTCAAGGCCAATATTCCGCAGCTCGCTTTCAACAAGTGGGTGGACCGCCTGGTGGCAGACCAGTTCGACTTGCCGCACATCAAACTGAATGGCCGCAAGGTGCTGGCAACGCTGGATAACATCGTGGAAGCGATGACTTCGGGCCGCGGCGTAAAGGGCAAGGAAAAGAGCATGACGTTTGGCATGGGCGCAACCAAGGCCGCCATGTCAAAAGAGTTTCCAGACTTCGCCGCAATGGACAAGTCTCGCCAACTGCTGCTGCGCAGCAAAGACCTTGAATCGATCAAAAAGGAAACACAAAAACTCGTTGATGAGTTTCAGCAATCCGCGGTTGGATACTGGCCGTACAAGACCGACTCATGGGGCGCACTCGATGCTTCCATGAAGGTGCTGGCCCGCGCCACCAAGACCGGCAAGGCGACTGAGGAAAAGATTCGCGCCGCCATGCGCGCCGAGGGCTTTGAGGGCAACTTCACCAATCTGGAAGAAGGTGCCGCTGCTGCCAACGCACTGCGTAACGCTGCCGTGCCGTACTTCGAGTCGAAGCCGCAACGCGCCGTGAAGCTGAAAGAGTTTGCCGGTGCTGTGGTGCCCGCCGAGCCAAAGCCAGGTTCGTATGACTACGAAGTGAGTCTTGAAGCCAATCGCAAGGCCAAGGCCGCACTGGAGCGCAATGGCATCCCATACCGCGAGTACGACGGCGACAACCGCGCCCAAGTGCTGCAGGACTTCGCCGCAGAACTGAATCAGCAACAGGGCGATGTGCTGTTTTCCCGCAATCAAAAGCAAGCGCAGTCTATCCAAGCCTCAGACGCCCGCGCTGCTACTGAAGTCATCACCAAGAAGTGGAAGAACGCCCCCAAGATCACCGTACACGAATCCCTGACGAGTGACAGCGTACCGGCGGGGCTTCGTAGCGCGATGGAGAAAGAAGGCGTCACCGACGCAAGGGGCGCATGGCATGCCGGCGAAATCCACCTGTTCCCGAGCAATATCGGCTCCCTCGCAGAACTCGAACGCACGATCGTCCACGAAGCCCGCCACTACGGCCTAGAGGGGCTATTCGGCAAGGACATGAACCCTATCCTCATGGAAATCTACATGAAGGACAAAGGAGTTCGGACCGAAGCGAATCGCCTGGTCAAGACGCTCAAGGTTTCCACCGTGGACGCGGTGAACGAAACCCTTGCCAACATGCCGCTGGACGCCGCGAAGAAGTTGCCGGCGTGGAAGAAACTCGTAGCGAAGCTAAAGGCATGGCTGAACGACCGTGGCTTTACCAATCTGGCGAAGATGCTGGAAGGCCCGAGCGCCGACGCGATCACGAAAGATATTCTGTATCAGGTCGAGCAATTCGTTAAAACGGGGAAGCGTGGGGATACTACGTTCACGACGACGTTGTTCCACCGCGCATTCCACGGCTCCCCCCATGACCACGATGGATTCTCACTCGACAAGATTGGTACGGGTGAAGGGGCGCAGGCTTACGGCTGGGGATTGTATTTTGCGGGCAAGCAGAAAGTTGCCGAATATTACAAAAACACGCTCTCCAAGAACATTCGCGCCCACAACACTTTCGACGGCAAGCGCATCAGCGCCGGGATGGTGCGCGACCTGAAGGCGCAGTATGCAGAGGGCACGCCGATTGGCGCCGCGCTGCGCGACCTTGGCGCACTCAAGCTGGACGGCTCAAGCAATGCCAAGGATATGCTGCTGAAGTTCGCGGATGCACAGCAGGGGTACGCCGACCAGTCGCGCCAGCGCGCAGCCGAACTGAGCGAACCGGAGATTGTGGCATCGACCTACACCGAGGACGACATGCTGCGCCGCGCCGATTACTACCAGCGCAAGGCGGATGGCTATCGTGAACTCGCATCGCGCCTTGGCTATGTGGAGCAAGCCAAATCCGGCAAACTCTACGAAGTAGAACTAGCCCCCAAACAAGAGGACTATCTGGATTGGGATAAACCGCTGAGTCAGCAGAGTGAGAAGGTGCGCGGTATCCTTGAACAGAATTTCCCTGAGTTTTACGAGATGCAACGCGCCTATGAAGCCAAGAATCCGAACAACGTTTTTGGCGAGGGCACCGGCAAAGAGTTTTATAAGTGGCTTGCCGCAAGAAATGATGTGCGCGACTACAACTCGATCAGCATTGACCCGAACGGCGAACGCAAGGCGAGTGAACTGCTTAAATCCATTGGCATCCCAGGCATTCGTTTTCTCGATGGCGCCAGCCGCAACCGCCCGCTGAAAGACATCAAGCGCGAATTCCTTGCCGAACTGCCAGAGGACGCCAACTTTGATGACGTAAGCGAACTGATCGGCACCGGGAAATTCTCTCCCAAGAATGATGCGCTATTGAAGGCGCTGGCCGACGATGATTGGCTTGGATTCGATTACCCATCGCAAGCGGTAAGCGCGGCATTGGGAAGTGGCATCAACAACATGGACCCATCCCCCGCGCTGCTAAAGGCGATAGCCGCCGCGCAAGAGGGTGGCACGCACAATTTCGTAATCTTCGATGACAAAGACGTATCCATTGTCGCCAAGTACAGCCGCACCGCTGCGGATGCACCCAAGAAATGGGATGCGCCTGAACCGTCCAAAATGGACTCGATCCTGTATAAGCTCGCAGACAAACAGATCGACCTCAAACGGGTGACTGAAGCGGTCAGGGATGGCATCGGGGAGATTCTGGAAACCTGGGACGCCTACCTGAAGGAAACGCTGTTCCACGGCCGTAGTGCCAAGCGGGTAGCGACCTTTGCCCAAAAGGAACTGAAGCCCCTGCTGAACGACATGCAACTGCGCGGGGTCACTATTCCCGAACTGGAAACCTACCTGCACAACCGCCATGCCGAGGAACGGAACAAGCAGGTTGCCAAGATCAACCCGAAACTGCCGGACCGTGGATCTGGCATCACGACCAAGGACGCCCGCGCCTACCTGGCCGGCCTGACCACCGAACAGCGCACCAAGTACGAAGCCCTGGCGAAGAAAGTCGATGCCATCACCAAGGGCACCCGCCAAACGCTGCAGGACTACGGTTTGATGTCGACCGCCGAGATGGCCCAATGGGAAGGCGCCTACAAGCACTACGTGCCGCTGATGAAGGATACCGAAGTCACCGGCCAGGGCGAAGGTTTCTCGATCCGCGGCGACGAATCCAAGCGGGCGCTGGGCGATGGAGCGATTGACTCCAACATCCTGGCAAACCTCATGGCCCAGCGGGAACGGGCGATTGTCCGCGGCGAAAAGAACCGGGTCGCACTGAGCCTGTACGGCCTGGCCAAACTGAACCCGAACGAAGATTTCTGGAGCGTGGACAACCCGCCGATCATCCGCCGGGTGGTGAAACTGAGCGACAAGTTCGACCGCCGGACCATCCCGCTGGGCATGGACATCCCCGAAAACGCGACCGAAGTGGTGGTCGAGGGACCGGACCCGATGTTCCTGTCGCGGGAGAACGTCATCGTCACCAAGTATTACAACCCGGCCACCGACACCGTGACGGAAAAGGCGATCGTATTCAACGAGGACAATCCCCGCGCGGTACGCATGGCTGCGGCACTGAAGAACCTCGACGCCGACCAGATGGGCGAGATCATGAACACGATGGCCAAGGCCACCCGGTTCCTGGCTTCCGTGAATACGCAATACAACCCGATTTTCGGCCTGGTCAACCTGGCGCGCGACGTACAGGGCGCCATGCTTAACCTGACAAGCACCGAACTCGCCGGCAAGCAGAAGCAGGTATTGCTCAATGCCCGCAAGGCCCTGGCAGCCGTCTACATGACCGAGCGCAACGCGCGCAAGGGCCGGGAACCGAAAGGCGAATGGGGAAAACTGTATGACGAATTCCAGAACGTCGGCGCACAGACCGGCTACCGGGATTTGTTTACCAGCTCGCAGGACCGCGCCGATGCGCTGCAGCGCGAGATCAACAAGATCACCGAAGGCAAGGTCAAGCAGGCCGGCCGCGCAATCTTCGACTGGCTTTCCGACTACAACCAGGCGATGGAAAACTCCGTCCGACTTGCGGCCTACAAAGTGGGACTCGACCAGGGCTTGAGCAAGGAAGCCGCGGCGAACGTGGCGAAGAACCTGACCGTCAACTTCAACCGCAAGGGCCAGATCACCCAGCAAGCCGGCGCCCTGTACGCCTTTTTCAACGCCAGCGTACAAGGCACGGCACGACTCGCCCAAACCCTGAAAGGTCCGGCCGGCAAGCGAATCCTGATCGGTGGCTTGATCCTGGGCGCTTTGCAGGCAATGATGCTGGCCGGCTTTGATGAGGACGAACCGCCGCAGTTTGAGCGCGAGCGGAACCTGATCATCCCGATCGGCGGGAAAGACTACTTCAAGATCCCAATGCCGCTGGGCCTGCACGTTATCCCAAACATCAGCCGCATCCTGATCGAGATGGGCATCCACGGCAAACCGATGGAGCGCCTGTTCCAACTCATGAGCGTGACGGTCGACGCCTTCAACCCGGTTGGTGCAGTCGGACTATCCGCCCAAACCTTCACCCCGACCGTGGCCGACCCGTTTGTCGCCCTGGGAGAAAACCGCGACTGGACCGGCAAGCCGATCGCGCGGGAGGACTTCAGCAGCTTGAACCCGACCCCGGGTCATTCTCGAGCAAAAGACACCGCCAGCATCATCTCGAAAACGCTGTCCGAAGGATTGAACTGGCTTTCAGGCGGGACCGAGTACACCAAGGGCAAACTGAGCCCGACCCCGGACCAACTGGACTACCTGTTTGGGCAAGTGGGCGGCGGGGTATGGCGCGAGGGCTCGAAGTTCCAGCAAAGCATTTCTTCCGGCTTCACGGGCGAGGAACTGCCGCCGTACAAGATCCCCGTCATTGGACGCTTCTACGGCTCCACCGGCAGCCAGGCATCCAAATCAGCCCTGTTCTATCGCAACCTGAAGCAACTGAACGCACACGAAGCGGAAATTGAGGGCCGGCAGAAAGCAGGACAGGATCCATCGGACTATATCCGCGACAACCCGGACTCGGAACTGTACCAGGCCGCAAACCGGATCGAGCGCGAGATCAGCAAGCGGATGAAACAGAAACGCCAGATGGTGAAGGACAATGCGCCCAAGTCAGACGTGAAGGACCTGGAAAACGAAATGGCCGAGCTGATGCACGAATTCAACCAAGAAGTAGCCGCCCGACGTGGTAAATGATCGTCCCAATAATCGACAGGAACATCACGCCCCACAAGATGAGCAAGTGAAACTCCCGCGTATCCTTTTTGGTGGCGTGGCAGTAAGCGATAAAGGCGGCGATACAGCAGCCGGCGGCGAAGGCTTCCATCCCCGAATGATACGCCACCAGGCGGTAGCGCGTTAGCGGTGGAATTGGGGCAATTCCGCAAGAACTTCAAGCCGCCGCTGTCGGTACAAATTGAGGGCGAGGACGGTTAGTCATTCCCTCCCATACGCACGAATAGCCGCCATTAGCGCGGCTCGGGACAATTCTTCCAGATCAATCATGCTGTCTCCTAAAGGGTGGCGGGGGTAGGGGTTGCCAGTCAGAGTAGTCATCTGGATACCGGCAGATAAAATGCGCGTGTTCTGGAAACTCGACGCCATCCATCCTTGCCATTACCTGCAAATCCCAATCATCAGGCGGCAACCGATCCTTTACGCTAATCCATTCCATTTCAGCCTCACAGTTTTCCAGCAATGTCATCTGCGTCTCCCATTCGGGAACGTAAGTGATTGATTGTATGATGCTGCATTGTTACGTTTTAACATCACTTTCTCCGTTTCTTTGCTCGGTGCATCGTCAATGCTTCAGCTATGCGGAACAAGACGGCTTCGCCCCATTCGTTCATTGCCAGATTCACGGCAAGGCAGATCAGGCGGCAGTTGTCCGGGGTATAGCCCTTGGTGTTATCGATGCGGTCAACGCTGGGCGTCCAGGGGCGCTTCAATTTCCCTTCGACGGGGAAGCAGTCGAACTCAATACCTGAAACCTCGCACCGACCGCCAGATCGCTCCCACATCGCCTCAAAGTCATCGCGCGATAGACCGGCCTCACCAAACCTCATGCGGCTTCTAGTCTTGGCGTAGGTAAAGGCTGTTGTCTTGGCTTTGCGTACCGCCGCCGCATGCTCGTTGGGCTTTGTATGCCGCGCCTTGTTGGAGTGAACGGATGCCAAGTCAATACGGTCCACAAGCGATGTGGCGCTTTCGGCCAACACCTTCGCATTGGCTTCCGTGGCATACCGTGTGGCATCTTTCACATCGCGCCCGATGCCAAACTCTTGTTTGGTGATGGGGTGGCGCCAAGAGTAATAGCCATCGCGCTCCCGAAGGTTTGCGGGGAGCGTCACATTTTTAGGCTTTCGCGCTATGGGCATTGCTGCCACCCTACCGCCCGCGCGCCACATCCTCTGCCGACCGGTTGTAGTACGTGAGAAGCTGCTTTAAGTTGGTAATCCCGACCATTCGCGCCAAGTCCAGAATATCCAGCTTGCGGACGGTCGCCAGCCTGGTGATGGCTTCGTGCCGGGTATCGTGAAAGTGCAAGTCCTGAATAGGCGTCCGGTCGCGGGCCTTGCGAAACAGGGCGTCGATCTGCGCTGGTTTCAGGTTGAACACTTCCGGCCCGCCCTTGGGCAACTTGTCCAGAATGGCGCGGGTTTCGGGGAATATCGGCACGTCCCGCTTGCGCCCGTTCTTGGACTTGGGGATGTGTAGGTGATGTTCGAACACCAGCGGCCACGTCAAGGCGGCAATCTCCCCGGCGCGCATCCCCGTTTCGATGGCAAACAGGAAAGCCGCGCAAACCCGCTGGGAAACGGTTGTAGGCTCCCCATCCCACCCGAAGGCAATCAATAGCTGCTCGATCTCGGCGGGGCTTATGCGCCTGTCCCGGTCCTGCGGCTGTGGCGGGCGGGTAACGTCCCTCAAGGGGTTGGCAGACAGCCAGCGCCATTCCTTCACGGCGATATTCATGGCGTGATTGAGTAGCGTCCACTCCCGGCGCACGCTGGCAGGAGATACCTGTTTCAGCCGTCGATCCCGCCATTCCGCAAAGTGGGTGCTGTTCAGTTCCGGCAGGCGGACAGCGCCGATTGGGTCCCGGCCTATCAAATCCAGCCGCAACCGCTCCCAGCGGGCACCGGCCTTCTTGACCGACACATCCTGACCGTACCGGACCAGCAAGTCGCCCAGGGGCCGATTGGGTACATTCCCGCGCTTGTTGGCGTACCACTCCCCCTCGACCTTCGCCGCCCAGGCTACGGCCTCCTGTTTTGTCGGAAAGCTGTCGGTCGCGTAGAAGGCAGGGTTGGCCTTGCGTATCTCGACCCGGTAGGTCTTGCCCCTTTTCCTGATAGACGCCATGGCGTAGTCCTGTCGCAGATTTGGCGAAAGGATACGCTGGAAAGGACTGGAAAGGCGTAGATGGGCAAGGAAAGGCGTTTGCCGCTATCGGTCCGATTCTCCCTATATAACTGGAAAGAAATGGACGCGCATTGATGCTTGAGGAATGAAATGCTGGTGCCCGAAAGAGGACTCGCTGTTTCATGGAAATCATGTAGTTACCCGGCAATGGCGTAATTTTGGCGTTCGGCTGGTGCGCTGGTGACGCTCTTGCGGACAAAGGCATCAATCTCGTCCTCGCGCCATTTCGGGTTAGAAAGCCCGCCAGATGCAAGCTGCAACCGTACCGGCGCCGGAAGCCCTTTGATGCTGCGCCAGGAGTTCTGGAAGTGCTTGACGGAGTACCCAACACGCTCGGCAACTTCGGTCGAAGTGATTAGCTTGCTCATTGTCTGCCCTCGTAGTGCAGGGAAATCCACGTTTCGATTGTGACTCGCTTGGTCATTTATTGTGCCTTCGAAACTTCGGGATTTTGAGTACGTCTGTCATGGTTACTTGTTGCGCCCAAAAATTATGTTCATTCGGCCATCGCTTTAGCGATCCGACTCGCCAGCGGTGCGGGTGTCCGCGCGTGAGCAGTTCGCTACGGCAACGGATACCACTCGCACTTTTGCTGCATTGGGGTAATCGGTTCACCCTTGGACTGCCAGTATTTGTGTATGTTGTTCCAGCACGCCAGTTGCTTGACATTGCCCTGTAGCGGGTAACGAATAAGAAACTCGCGGCCATCTGTCGGCGCTGTATCCATTGACTGCCACGCGGGCGCTGCACCGGGAGTCGGCACGCCAACTGTGTTGGCTGAATAATCAAGCGCCGCAAGTACAAACGACTCCTCGAAACAATTCAGATAGCGGGTATGCGAACCGCTGTAAATAGAAACGAGTTCGCAGCTACCCGACCCAACAATCAAGATGTTTGCACCGGGCAGCATTAAGATGCGCTCACCGCCCCGCGTCCGCAAACCTATGTTGGCCGAATGACCTTCCGCCTGTGCAAGTTTCAGCCCCATCACTTGCAACGCTTCGTTGCTATCGGCTAGTCGCTCTCTGTCTATTGCGTGTTGCTCCTTGAGCAAGTCAATCATTGCGTCGTAGGACTGTTGCTGCGCTTCTAGTTCGGCTATACGCTTGGCTTGTTGCAACCGTGCGGCTTGCCATGCACCAATAACAGCCGCATGAGCAATTTTGTAAACTTCTGTCCCGCTGCCTGTCTGACACAGACTTGCATAGGCGGACTCGGCATCTTCAAGTAGCGCCGAAAAGTGTTCGTGTTTAAGTTCCAGTTCGCTCATTTCGGCTCCTTCATAGCGCGGATAGCGGCGGCAAACCATTCGCCAAAATGCTCACCCTCTCCTTCAAGATACTTCGCCGCATCCTCCAGCCCCGCAGCGTGACCGGATTGGAAGCCTCGAAATGTAACGTTATACTTACGCACCCAACTTGGTATTGGCGCGATATGCTCGTGAATATAGCAACCATAATGGTCGCTCCACTTTGCCCCATCGGCCACCGGATGCAACTTCTCAAACTGTTCGCGGAGATTCATTTCGGCTCCTTCATTGCGCGGATAGCGTCAGCGGCAACTCTCAGGCTGGTGATGCAGCAGGAATCAGAGTCGCCAGAGTTGGTATTGTCAACAGCGATTTCCGCCCGCTCCAGCCCCGCAGCGTGACCGAATTGGAATATGTCGAACTTTTCCAGATATGCGCCAAGCACTTCGCCCGCCGCATCAAGGCCAATGTCGCCAATCAGCCCCCATGAAGCCCTGTATTCTGGCCCGCTTGCGTCAATGCCTTCCGGCACCGGATGCAACTTCTCAAACTGTTCTTTGAGCGTCATACCTTTACCTCAAATTCCTGTGCCTTGCCGTCCGCGTCCAGCCATTCCCATAGGTGGTTCACGCCGGTACTCGCCGGAATCAACTGAACGATCCCATCAGACTTACGCCGTGCCGCCCGGAACTTCACCACCTGCGGTTCGCGCTGCTTGGCGAGAAAAGCGGCGATGACTGCGCGTAAGGCTACAACCCGTTTATTTAGAAAGAGTTGGGATGCGCTTACACCTGCCGCCTTCGCATATGCCTCAATAATCTCCGCATCCGTCAACTCTCGCGGTGGCCGGTCTGCGAGTTCCTGGCAGGCGAGGGCGACTCGATTCATTGACCGGCGCACCTGACTTTCATTGAGCCAACCGTGAGCATCGACAACCTGCTCAACAATCTCCGCGTACTCTTTTCTCAGTTCCATCACTTACCTCCCTGTTCCAAACACACAAGTTTTCCCCTCAACATCACCGACTCCATACACTTCCGCTTTCCCTGATCCGCTGCCATCATCACAATGGAAACCTGATTCACGCCGACGCCTTGCGCGCCGGCCGCTCGATCGGCGTCATGACGGAATTGATCACGGCATGGCGATTGGCTTCTTCAAGACGGAGCAGGCGCTTTTCAATGTCCGCGTTCGAGCGCAGTATCCGGGCGCACTCGGCCTGGTACTGGTATGCCGCGGTGGCCATCATGCCGTCGTTGATTCTGAGTTCACGAATGAGCCACCAGCGTTTGAGTTTGTAGAGCATCGGGGTTCCTTTCCTGTGATTTACTTGAGGCTACCAACAGAAAGCAGTGATGCCGCCGCAAGCAATGCCACCCTATGGTGTGCGCCTAGGCGACGAGTGCTAGGCGACCTGGTGAGGGGCGCAGGGACACCATCAACAACGAGAGGGTCTTTCCCGTACTGCGCGTCCTGTTTCCTGCGCGCTTGAAGGGCCGCTTCGTCACGGACTAGCGCCAGTTCTACTGCCGCCGCTTTGCGTTGCTCAAATGAGCCCCTGAGTTTTGCTTGTCCCATTGTTCGAATCCTTTCTTTGGCCTAACTTCTCTGAGGGGACTGTTTCCAATCCCCTCAAGGCTGTTGGCCTGTGCTGCGATCTAAGTTTCCTGCGCTATGTATGAAAATCCTTTCGGGGCGGGATGCTGGCTAACTCTCATCGCCAACACCCCGGCATCTAACCGTAGGTCCCGGGCGCCTTGAAGGGGCGGGCTGCGCGACGGGAGAGAGTTCCGCGCGCTTCCCTGAATGGGTTCACCGCGCGTTCAAGCGGGTGAGCCAGGATGATGAGCAGGGAGAACATTGACCGTTACGCCGCCTTACTGCGCCGCGTAGTAACAGCAATGGCAAAGTTGAGCACTTCGATCTGCTCGGCGGCCGACATGGCGCGGACCATGTTTGCGATGGTATTCAGAACCTCGTCAGGATCCTTGGCGCGCGGGGCGGCAGCGATGTGTGGCGCTGAAGCCGGCGGGAGCGAGGCAACCGGCGCTGTGGCGGGCACTGGCGCGACGACTGGCTGCGCTTCCGCGGCCTTCGCTGCCGCCGCTTCATCGGCCTGGCGCTTGGCGATCGCGCGCACTTCCTCGGCGGCTTTGTGCGCCGCTACGCGGGACGCAATCAGGTTTGCCACGTCCTCGGGCGATTTCTGTGCGACCTGGGCCATGTCAGGGAACAGGGTCGGGTATTCCGTCGCCACCGGCTTGAGCGTTTGCAGGTTGGCGTGGATCTTGTCTGCGATGGCGCCGGCTTCGATCTTGCACCGGGCGAGTTCGGTATTCAACGCATCCTCGATACTGGCGATGGTGCGCTTGCTTTTGATCACGCCGGGGAAGTTGCTGGCGATGGCCGGCATACAGGGAATATCGAGGCCGCGGCTCTTCAAGGCGACATAGGCATTCAAGTAAGCCTGCGCCTGATGAACCATTTCGCCGCGAATGGCTTCCTTGCGCTTGGTGACAATCTTGTCCAGTTCCAGCCGCTTTTGCCGCATCGTTTCCTTGATGTGGTCCATCGTCTGGAAAAGTTCCTCGATGCTGGCGGTCTTGGCCAGGGCCATCCGTTTGCAGCGGTCCAGTTCTTCTTCGCCTTCTTTGAGGAATTTCACTGTTGATTCGGCGTCGGCAAAGTGCTGGTCGGTGGTCAGTTCGGTACTGATGCCGGCAATCATTTCCAGCGCGGTCGATTTGAACAGCGCCAGGTTCGAGGATTCCACCCGGCCGGTCAGCTCGACAAACAGGGTCGGCAATTGCATGATCGGGGAGGCGACGACGACGGGCGCGGCTTCGGTGGGCTTGTAGTTCGCCAGATCCTCGCGGAATTGTTTCCAGCCGGACAGGAGGGCTTCGCGCACCTTGGGGTCGGAGTGATACCAGGCGTGCAGCGCGGTTTCGGCCGTACCTTTCGAGGCCATGAACAGGCACTTCTCGGCGCCGGAAATGAGCAACTGCTGTTCCATCTGCACCTGATACTGTTCGGGGATCACGCCGTTCTGCAGCGCCTCGGCCAGCGTCTTGTTCAAGCTCTTGTGCTCAAACGCAACCGACTCATCCATCGTGACCCCGTCGAAGCTGGCAGACAGCGGCAGGTCATCGACTTCCAGCGTACCAACGACCGGGAAAAGATCATCACCGATGATGGATTCGGCTATCGGCCGCGCGAGGGCTTCAAAGTTGTGGCCGTCATCGAACAGTTTTTGCGTGCCGGCGTCAATGTCAGGGGTGTGGCCGGTTGCCATTTCATGAAGTAAGGCAGAGCGGGTCTTGTAAGGCGACAGGCCCATCATGGCCGGCGCTTCGGAGGCGTTGAAGTGTTTGCTGCGGTGGGCGTGCCACGATTCGGAGCCCTGGGCGAAGTTGACGGTTTTCATGCTTCCTCCGGTACGGGGTTGTCGATGAAGGCGAGGATGTTCTTGACCAGCGAGGCCGGGAACGGCGCCCCTTCTGGAATGGCAAACTGCTTGCGGATTTCATCGAGGGTAATGGTGGCGTCCCGCGCGAGGGTGGTGATGAGCTCCATCTGTTCGTCGGTGACGCTGGGGTTTGGCACCACGGCGCGCAGCTTCTTTTCCTGCTCGGCGGTGAACTGATGCTTTTGCGTGGCGGTGGCGATCACTTCGTCGGCGCTTTTCTTGCCGCGCGCAATGATGCCGGCCCACTTCGGGAAGTTGGTTTCAAAGTCCTGCTCGCTCCACAGCGAGGCTTGCGCGCTGGCAACGGTGGCGGTCACAGTGGCGTGTGACCCTTCGGCAGTAACGTCGCGCTCGATAATCCGCTCGGCCTCGTCCTCGTCATAGATGCCGGCAAAGCCAAACGCAATGCGCGCGCCCTGAATCAAGGTCTTGTGGCGCAGCATCCGCTTGGTATGCGACTGCCACGGACCGCCGTAGTCGTTGCGCTTGTTGCAATACACTTCGTCCAGGTACTCACGGATCACGATCGGCTTCTCGCGGTCCTTGCGGGTAATCACCGCTTCGCACCAGGCGGGGCAGGGCTTGCCGTCCTTCATCGTCACGGATTCGTCGGCATAGCGGAATTCAATGCCGTTCATGGCCCTGTGCTCGTTGATGATGCGCGCCCAGCCATCGACCGACACCACCGGCACGATGCCGTTCTGCTTGTCGGGGTAGGCGTAGAGTTCCTTGGTAAACGGGTTGAGCCCGTACTGATCGGCCACAATCATCAGGGCCGTCATTTGTGCGTCACTGGCCTGTTCGGCGTTGTTGCCCTTGACGCGGAATGCGGTCTGTTTCAGCACCGCCAGCACTTCACGCTCATCGACCCCGAACCGGGCGGCCATGCGTTGCTGAATGTTTTGCTTCTCGAACTTCACCACAGCGTTCATTGGTTTATTACCTCCAGTTGGTTTCTCGCAATAACTGCCTCGCTCGGCCGGTCCAGCGCCTCGCAGTCCTGTGTGCTTGGTGGATAAAGGTAGTCAAGCTGCCCCTCGTCCCGTACTCGGTCGTAGGCTTCATCCTCGGTTTCTCGGATCATTCTCATTTGAACGACCAGTGACCGATGCGGTAGGTCTTGGTATAGCCCTTGCGCTCAGAAAACAGCAGAGGGTGATGGCGCAAATCTTTGCCGGCCAGATCGAGGCCGAACACGCGAATCCAGAAGCAATGGCGCTCGATGTGCCAAGCAATGCGGCGGGTAATGAAATAGCCGGTCATACCGCCACCAAATAAAGCAGAGCCAGCAGCCAGTAGGCGAGGCATACCCATTCGTCGCGTGTGAGTTTCATTTGCACACCGCCAGGATGTCTGCCGCCGGGCGATCCTTGAGCGTTTGGATGCAGCCGGCGCGCTGTTGCTTGATCGAGTAGTCGGTAATGAAGCAACCGGCAACGACCACCAAAAAGGCCAGCACTAGCGCGGCCAGAACTTTCTTGTCGTATTCGTCCATTGCGACTACCCCTCGGAAAAATCCCCGGCTGTTTGCGCCATCGGCCGGGTGGCGATGTGATCGACGTTATTCAGGCGTCTGCGCTGGTGCTGCTGAAAACGATAGTCGCAAATTGCGATACGCTTGTCAAGCGCATTTTGCGACTAGATTAAAAATAGGCAAAAAAATACCCGCCGAAGCGGGCAAGGGGAGCGTGCGGGTAATTAGGTACTGGTGGACCAGAAGGTATGCCCGCGGGGACAGCGGTGTTCGTACAACAACTTGCCGGTCGGGCCGTCCACACGGGTATTGCCAGTGAAGTAACTTGACCCGCCATCAATGGGGCAGGTGGCAGCCGCATAGGCGGCGATCGACAACAACATGGCGGCTGAAAACAATCCAATACTGTATTTGCGCATAGGTTTCTCCTTGGGTTACATGATTACACCATCGATCTGGCGGTTGCCGTTGGGAAGTACCTTGAATTCCGCCCGTCCCAACACGGGCACGACACGACCGCCGCGGTGCAGCACGCGGTATTCCTTTTCCCATAACCCGCCGGTCCGCGCGATTTGTGCCGAATACTCACGCAGCCGGGGTAAATCTTCGTGGTGAATGATGCTCTCAATCAGGTTGCCATCCTGCTGTAGCCGCTCCGGTGTCAGGCCCAGCACGCGGGCAGAACCATCGGTACAGAACGGCACCCGTATTTGCCCGGTAACGGGATCGACTTCCAGCCGGTACAGCATGCCGATACTCCGCTGTCGCTCTCTGATGCCGAGCAGGGCGCGGGACATTTCGGTGACGGCCTCTAAGGCTTCGTCGGCATTGTTGGCATAGTCCCCGAGGGCGTAGACCCCGCGATGCCATGTTGAGAATTTGCAGGAAAAGACGGCGCCGGTCAGCCTCCCGGTTTTGGCGTCATTTAGCAGCTTTTCGATTGCGCTTATCGTGTCCTTTTTGGTTGCCTTCAAGAGGTTCCCCCTGACTGTAGACTCGCGCTCCTGGAATGCTGGGGCGCTCGTCCTCTTGGTCGTTCAAATACCACAAATGCAACTGCGCCATTGCGCGCGCCTGGTTGCGTGGCCCCATGCCCTGATACCAGGCAATCACCTGGAGCAGGTCGGGGGAAAGATTAGCCGCCTTCGGTATGTTCGGTGTCGTACATAGTTCATTTCCCACATGAACAGGTAGGTTTTCGGGTGATTGCCCAATTGACTGATCCATCCAGCCAAGCGGCTTGCGATAGGCCGCCTCCACCTTGCGGGCGGCGGCATCCCCAAGTTTGCGGTATCCGCCTTTCACCTGGCTGATATAGGACGCGGGTATCCCGGTGCGCTCCGAGAGCGCCGCGATAGTCCCGCAGGCTTTTTCGAGCACGGCCAGATTGTTGCGCCGAACGGTTTTGACATCCATGTCCGAAATGTAGTCGCGCGCCTGCAAATAGGGAACGCGCAAAATGCGCTTGACACTAATCGCAATTTGCGGTGACAATGCGCTCATGGATGCCAAAACCTTTCACGACACATACGGGCGCGAACGCTGTGAGCAAGTGGCAAAAGCCGCCAAATCACAACTCGGGTACTTCTTGCAGATTGCCTACGGGCACCGGCGGCCGTCACCTGATCTGGCGCAGCGATTGGTGAAAGCGTCCGGCAACAAGCTGGACTTCGTTGCGCTGCTGACGCAGAAAAAGGCGCGCAAGAAAAAGGTGGCTGCATGAAGCACGCCGACACATCGGCGCGCAACCAGGGCATTTGTGTCGAGTATGCGCGCGGCGAATGCGTTCGCTCGATAGCCGCGCGGTACGGTGTTTGCGCCGCGCACGTCTACTTTATTGCGCGCACTGGCGGGACGCCGCGTGGGAGAAAGCAAACACTTGGCGAGGCGCGCGATGCCCGCGCTGAAGCGTGGATTGAAGCGTACAAGTCGGGAAAAACGCTGCATGAAATTGGCGCCGAATACGGCGTATCGAGGGAACGAGTGCGCCAGATAATCGCGCGCTTTGGAGTAACGCGCATTGATGGTGGCGCAACTATTCGCCGTTTCAAAGCCACGCCGGACCGCCAGCAGCGACAAAAGGCCAGGCAAGAAGGCGTTGAGGCGAGACATTTTGCGAATTGGGGCGTCAGTCGGGAAGTGATGGCCTCGCTTAGTGATCTTCCACGCAGCCATCGCCAGCACCCGATCGGCAAATTTCGCAGACATCGCCAGAACGCAAAGAATCGCGGCATCGAATGGGGTCTGACGTTTCGTGAGTGGTGGGACATATGGCAAGAGTCCGGCAAGTGGGATGAGCGCGGGCGCGGTGGGTATGTGATGGCGCGATTTGGTGATACCGGGCCATATGCCAGGGATAACGTCGAGATCGTGACGTCCTCGCAGAACATCAAAGATTCCTACATTACCAAACCGCAATCTATGCGGATAGCAAAGCGCAAGTCTCACAACGCAACTCCAGAGGCAAACATATGAGCCTACCTCTTCCCGACCAGGTGAAGTTTGCCCGCATGGCCGGACCGGCGCCGGATGGAAAGCGCGTGCTGCGCGCGACCACATCCATAGCCGAGTCGACCGAGCGCAAGGCCGAGGAAGTACGCCAGCGGCTGGGGTTTCCCAATCTTCCAGCTTTGTACCACTTTGCGATTTTGCATTTGGTCGACCCCAAGAAATCCAGAGCAGTCACGGTAAACCTGCAGCAAATCAAACGCAAGAAAACGAATTCACACAATTCCCAGGAGTGAGCCATGAGCCTGCTGCCTTACCTGATCTTGATTCTGGTGCTGTGCGTTGGGGTGACGCTGATTGCAGCCAAGGTGATTGGTGCAATGGGAGTCAGCAATGAGTAATTGCGTGGCGGGGGATCTGGCGATGGTGGTGCGCAAGCTGGAGCATGACAAGTCGCACAACCTAGGGCGCGTAATTCGCGTTACCAAGTCCACTTCGATGCCCTGGGGTATTTGCGTTGCGCCGCGCGTGTTTTGGGAATTTGAGGGCAATCTGGTATGCAGCGACGGCGACCGCGCCGACATGGTTGACGACGCCGTACTGAAACCCCTGCGCGACAACGACGGCGTTGACGAAGTAATCGCCAAGGTGGGCAAGCCGAAGAAAACCCCAATCACCGTAACAAGCGAATACGAAGCCGCCAAGATCGCTGAATCCACCCCAGGCGCTCACGTTCTTGTTGTGCGCAATGACGTGCTGGTCAGCGAGTTTTTCGGGGAAGCATGAGCGATGTGGATCGCCCCGTCCTCAATTCGATCAGCCTGTTTTCAGGCGTCGGGATGCTCGACGTTGGAATCGCCAGCGGACTTGAATACCTTGGCTGCGGCCATCGCGCCGTTGCTTACGTCGAGCGGGAAGCGTTCGCCTGCAGCCAGTTGGTTGCGCTCATGCAAGCAGGATGCCTGGGCGAAGCGCCTGTTTGGAGCGACGTTACTACCTTCCCAGCAGGAAAGTTTCGCGGACTGGTGGACATCATCGTTGGCGGCTTCCCGTGCCAGGATTTATCAGTCGCCGGCCGCCGCGCCGGACTTGACGGCAAACGCTCTGGCCTGTTCTTCACCATCCTTGACATTGCCGATGCTTGCGATGCGCCGGTCCTCTTTCTGGAGAACGTGTCAGCCATCGCTACTGCCAACGCCACCGTTATGGACGAAGCCGAAGGCGAACTCATCGAACGGGCAGCCGCCCGCGTCATGGGAGAACTGGCCGACCGCGGGTGGGATGCGGAATGGCTGCATCTACGCGCGTCCGATGTGGGCGCCAGCCATCAGCGCGAACGCTGGTTCTGCCTCGCCATCAGACGGGACCGCATGGACAACGCCCTGCATGGACGATACGGGAACGCGCACGAAGAAATACGGGCAGGGCGGAACAGCATTGTCGATGCAAGCAACGCAGGAATGGGCAACGCCAGCGGCTCACAACATTTCGGAGGATCACTATCAGACGGCGGGCAATCACATTTGTCCGAGCCTAGCCATGATGGCAGCAACAGGATGCGCCTCGTCGATTCCGAAAACGTCATGGCAATCCCCGCAAACATCGGACACCAACGGGAATCGTCAGCCGGACGGCAAGCGGTCGCTGGGACTGAACACGCTTGCATCAGCGTGGCCAACTCCAGCCGCCCGCGACCACAAGGGAGCGAACAGCCAGGAACACGCATTAGTCACAGGGGGGGGGCGCAAACACATGGATCAGTTGAGCAACTTTGTGGCCTATTCGCCCCAGGCCCAAGCGATTCAAGGTGGGCAGGAATCATCGAGCGATTCCCTTACCTCGCGCCCGCGACTCAACCCGGCGTTTGCTGCGTGGCTGATGGGATTACCACCGCTGTGGACGAATCCCGCCGTCACCAGCTCAGAGCAATTGGCAATGGCTGCGTACCAAGTCAGGCAGCAGCAGCTTTTGTCTGCCTTGTTCGACGCTTCGGAAATGAGTAAGGCCGCATGAGCAATGGCCTCCGAATGACCACAGAAGCATTTGAAGCGCATCAGTTGCGCGTAAAGAAACCGCAAGCCTCCAATCCCCCCCTCGTCGCCCCCTTGACGACAGGGCATGGGATTGGGGGGGCGCGGTCCCGCAAGGTTGAAGTCGCGCGCACGCAATCGAATCTGGAAGTGATGCTCGAGTTCGACATCGAGAAGTCTGGCCTGCCGGCCGCAAAGCGCAACTACCGTTTCCACGGCACGCGCAAATGGGAACTGGACTTCGCCTGGCCTGACCGGAAGCTGGCGGTAGAAGTGCAGGGCATGGTCCACAGAATAAAAGCCCGCTTCGAGGCCGACGTTGAGAAGCGTTACCACGCGCTGGAAGCGGGCTGGACGGTGCTGGAAGTGAGCGGCAAGACCATCCGTGACGGCAGGGCCATTACATGGCTGGAAAACCTGTTTAAGCGGGAGGGCGCAAATGCTTGATGCAGATCCCGCAGCAATAACCAAGCCTGGCACGGTCACGATTGACGCGGACGGGCTGGTGATCATTGCTGGTTTTGAGTGTGATGGCGCCACATGCCGCGACGTGGCGGCGCTGGCGATGGTGTGGGCTATTGGCAAGCTGCAACAAGAACTCATGCTGACGCTAGAGGCGCCGGGGAAAGGAAATTCCGTAATCGACTGACTACATAAAAATCTCTGTCCTGCGGCGCCCAAGAACGCCGGTAGCGCGAACCCCTCCCCCTCACGCGCTCACCCACTCGCACCGGGTTTAGGGCAGAGACTTTTATGCAGACAGTTTTACTGGCGAGTGTTGACTTTATTTCAGGCGCGGTCTGTACGTCCGTGCGCCAGAGAACTTAGCAGAAAAGAGTTTTACCGGATGCACTGCGGCAGCAGGTTGTTCTGATTCGAACCCAGGACAACGCGCATCCGGCCTTATAAACGGTTCGATGAAAGGTTCGTGATGGATGAGTTGCCGGATAACGTAAACAAGTTCCTACAAAAGACCAGCGCAGAAATAGGCATGCTGGCTCAAGAGCGGTTTAGCCAAGACTTGTACTGCACAATTTTTGATGAGCCGATTGCATCACCTATTGAACAACTTTTTCTCATTGCTGTTCATGCGCAATGTTTCGCTGAGTACACAGACGTAAACGCTGGCCCTGAAAGCAGAACGGATGGCGTTGATGGGCCTGGGCGCGGGATTCAAATTCGCTCCCAATGGAAAGTAGACAAGTACCGAGCCGACTTCTTTATGTGGCAAGAGGGCTTGGCGCCGGCTGATGTCTATCCCCCGGTGATTGTTGAACTCGATGGCCACGATTTCCACGACCGTAACAAGCAGCAACGATCATACGAGAAAGCGCGTGATCGGCACTTCATCAAGAAGGGCTATCGCGTTGTTCATTACACGGGTAGCGATGTGGTGAAAGACCCTAATAAAGTCGCGTTTGAGGTCCTTGAAATGCTCGGCCTGTATGGCGGCACAGCGCGCGGCCTCGATGATGGCTACGACCCAGCGGATCCATATGGCACCGGGGGTACGGATTGAACTATTACCAACACCATATCGGGGACTTCAACAACGCGACCAGGCATCTGACGCGCGTGGAGCGGTCCATCTACCGGGACCTGATCGACCTGTACTACGACAAGGAAACGCCCGTACCAACGGACGTTGAACGGGTGTTCAAACTGGTACTCGCGCATTCGGATGATGAGAAGGCTGCGGTCCTGTCGGTACTTGAGGAATTCTTTGAACTGCGTGATGACGGATGGCATCAGGCCCGTTGCGACGCTGAAATCGATCAATTTCACACAAAAACGCAACAAGCAAGCAACGCCGGTAAAGCGTCCGCTGCTAAACGGTTGAACAGAATTCCAACGCCCGTTGAAATTCCGTTGCCATCCGGTTCAACCACCCAAGACCCATTACCCAATACCCAAGAACCAGATAAAAAGCCGGGCGGCAAAAAAAAGCCGCCCAAACCTGTGTTTACGGCTTTGCCTGAAAACTTCGGTATCAGCGAGCGCGTGCGCAAATGGGCGGAAGGCAAAGGCTTTAAACAGCTTGAGCAGCATCTTGAGCATTTCGTTTCGTACATCAAGCGCAATGGCAAAACCTACGTCGATTGGGACGAGGCACTGATGGGCTGCATTCGAGAGGATTGGGCAAAGGTCCGCGTCGGCGCGAGTGGGGCGCCATTGCCTAACGCGGTGCTTGTTTGGAAACAGTCGCCGGACGGCATCAAAGCAAAGGCAATTGAACTCGGCCTTGAGTGGAAGGGCAGGATGCCCAGCGAACTTGCCGACGAGTGCGAGAACTACGAGCGGGCGCTGAACATTTCCAAGCGCACCGGCCAGCCGGTGGAGCAATACCTATGAACTGCCCCGACTGCAAGGAGCGCCTGCCGGACCACGGAATAGCCTGCGCCTGTGGCTGGAAAGCGCCATACCGGCAGGCCGCCGCGGCGCGCGTCAGCCGCGTTGATCCCAATTCGCCGGAAAACATCGAGGCCCGCCGGCGCGCGGTCGAATTGACCAAGCAATGCACCTTCGCCGCCGACACGCGCAGCTGGATTCAAAAGCTGAAAGACCGGCACGAAGAGGGTGAAATTCTGCCGTACCAGCAACTTCAAATCCTGAAACAGCGAGGACTGGCATGAGAGGCGATCGGCAAATGATTTGGGAATACGCCTGCACCGTCAAATCGGTTCGGGCGACGGAGATTGCGGCGTCATTCCGCATGGATAAAACACTGGCCAGCGCGCACCTTCGGCAGATGGCGGAACTCGGCTGCTTTACCCGCACCTGGCGCGTGAAGGGTCCGGCGCGATGGTACGAATACAAGGCGGTGCAGGACTGCCCGCCACCGGGATCGGGCAATTACCTGCACCTATCAAAGACCGCCACGCTGCGCCTCAAGACACTGCGCGGATTCCGCTACACAAAAATCGAACACATGCCCGTAGTGAGGTTATCAGCATGATCCAACTCAATCTCCCCGCCCCCAAGGGCTACGCCGGCCACCGCCTGGTCATCGCAGAACTGGATCTGGAAGTCGAACCGCAAGAGCAGGAGCCAAGCGCACCGGCCTACGGTATCGCGCTGCTTGAGCGGCAAATCGCCTTGTTCCCGATTGGTGAACCATTCAGCGCGCGGGATTTTGAAGGCTGCAAGTTTGTCGCTCAAAACTTGCGGAAGCTGGCAATGGATGGCAGAGGAATCCGCCTGCGGTCCGAGCGCATCCCGATTCCTGGTGGCGGTACGCCGATGTTGGTGTACGAGCGGGTGGGGCAATGATTCAGATTCTTGTCGGTGACTGCCGCGAAGTCCTCAAGACGCTTGAGGCTGATTCGCTGCACGCCTGCGTGACAGACCCGCCGTATGAACTTGGATTCATGGGCAAGGTGTGGGACGCGACCGGCGTAGCCAATGACCCGGCCACATGGCGCGAAGTGCTGCGCGTATTAAAACCCGGAGCGCATCTGTTGGCCTTCGGCGGTACGCGCACCCATCACCGGATGATCTGCGCGATAGAGGATGCCGGTTTCGAGATACGGGACTGTCTTGGTTGGCTCTACGGTTCCGGGTTCCCGAAATCGCGCAACCAAGACGGTGAATGGCTGGGCTGGGGAACGGCGCTGAAGCCGGCATGGGAACCGATCGTGCTGGCGCGCAAGCCGCTGATTGGTACTGTGGCGGATAACCTGCGGGAGCATCGGACTGGCGCGATCAATGTGGACGGCGGCAGGGTAGCGCACGCCGAGGAATGCAAGATGATGGCGCCGTCGCAAGCGAACATAGATAACCCGAGCGAGAAACATCGGCAAGCTGGACGGCGGACTGCCACCTTGGAGTTAAAGGCATCAGGCCGCTGGCCAGCCAACATCCTGCATGACGGCAGCGATGAGGTGCTGGCGATATTCCCAAGGGACGCGGGCGCATCGGCGCCAGTAACGGGCAACGAGCCAAGCCCCGCAAGCGTCGGCACCATCACCGGAGAGCGAGGGCGAGTGCAGGGCGCATTCCACGGCGACAAAGGAAGTGCTGCGCGTTTTTTCTACTGCGCCAAGGTAGGCCGCGCCGAGCGCGATGTTGGTTTGCAAGGCTTCGATAAAAAAGCAATGAACTGGTCAAGCGGCGAGAAGTCGCCAGGCACATTTCAATCCGAGAACACCGACCGCAGCGCCCGCAACCACCATCCCACAGTCAAGCCTGTGGAGTTGATGCGCTACTTGATTCGCCTGATTACGCCGCCGGGCGGGACTGTGCTGGACCCGTTCACCGGATCGGGGAGCACGCTGCGCGCCGCCGACGTTGAAGGCTTCAACGCGATCGGCATCGAACTTAATCCCGAGTACGCCGCCATTGCGCGCTCAAGAGTGAATGGCGATATGCCGCTATTCGCGGAGGTCGCATGACCCAACCCCAATCCCTAGCAGAGTTGCAAGAGTTCATGCACCGCTCGATCGGCCAGAAATTCCGATGGCTTACGTTCCACATGAAACGTTCGAGCGATGAGCGGTTTGCAAAACTGAACCCGCCCAAGCAGGAGCAACTATTTTCACCGGAGGCGCGATGATCCGCGAAACATCAATGGAAGCGTACAAGAACCTGGACCTGATCGAGAGTGAAGCGAAGATCATGCGTTTTTTTCACTCACAGCGCCACGGCGCCACGTTCAACCGCCGGCAGGTATCGGTGCTATCCGGCATCCCGATAAATTGCGTGGCCGGCAGGATAAATAGTCTGGTCGCCAAGGGCTACCTGGAAGAACTGGACGCCGAGCGCGACCCGCAGACGGGCAAGAGCGCGCACCCGGTACGCATCCGAGCGGCACAGCCGAGTTTGTTTGACTTCACACACAAAGGAGCAATGCAATGACGCCAGAGTTTGTACCGTTTGGAAAGATTCCCCGTCTATCGCGTGAATGCACCATCACGGAAAAGATTGACGGCACCAACGCCTCGATCCTGATCACCGAGGACGGCGGTTTTTTTGCGGGTTCGCGCACCCGCTGGATCACGCCGGAAGATGATAACTACGGCTTTGCAAAGTGGGCGCATGGCAATCGGGAAGAGCTGCTGCTGCTCGGCCCCGGCCACCATTTTGGCGAATGGTGGGGGCAGGGCATCCAGCGCAACTACAGCCAGCCGGTCAAGCGGTTTTCCTTGTTCAACACCAGCAAGTGGAGCGATGACGCCATCCGTCCCGCCTGCTGCGGCGTGGTGCCCGTTTTGTATAGCGGCTTGTTTGATGAGTTTGACGTGATGAAAGGACTCAAAGGGGCGCTGAATCGCCTGCGGACAGAAGGTAGTGTTGCTGCGCCCGGATTCATGAAGCCCGAGGGAATTGTGGTTTACCACCACGCACTCAACGGGTACTTCAAAAAGACGCTGGATAAAGACGAAGAGTGGAAGGGCAAGCAACTGAAAGAGGCCGCATGAAGTTACCCGCCGATTATGCGTGCCTGAGTTGCTGGCATAGCCGCTGCGAAAAAGGCAAGCCTACCTGGTGCGCCAAGACCAACAGCGAAGCCAAGGGGCGGTGCAAGTATTACGAGGCTATTGCGGGGAGGGTGATTCAAAAATGAGAGTAGCCAAAAATTGGGTTGTCATCCCGTCGTTTGACAGTCACGGCATATATTTTTCAGGCAACGAGATAGTGCAGCGCGACGAACCACAGGAGAAGTTGCGCGCGCACAAATGCCTGAGTTGCGGCGCGCCGCTTCCCGGCATGACGTGCGCTTACTGCGGCGGCACACACAGGATGGGGGCTTGAATTGAGCCAACTGCCAAACGTGCGGCCGATCATCCAGAAAACCGGCCAACGCCACAAGAACAGCCGCCCCATGTCCCGCGGCAGATCGAGCGTGCGCGAAGTGAACCCGATCGCGGCGATTGCCAAGACGGACTATTTCCGGTCAGACGACATGAAGGAAGCGGTCAGGGACTTTCCGTGCGGGCACTGTGGGCGCGAGCACAACGGCACCTGTGGAGCACACGGGAACAATGCCTGGATGGGCAAGGGCGGCGGCGTGAAATCTCACGACCTGGTTGCCGGATTGTGTGTCGATTGCCATGTGCCGATTCTGGACCAAGGGAAAGACCTGACACACGGCGAGCGTGAAGTGATGTTCCTGCGCGCCTTCTACCAAACCATGCTGCATGGATTCCGCAGCGGGAAGTTTCAGGTGGTGAAATGATGAAAGATAAGGTCATACAAGGGGCATTCATTGTGGTCATCGTCGCAATTCTGCTTTTGATGTTAGTGGAGCGGCAGCACTGTGTAAATACCGGCGGAACCTTCGTGCGCACGATGTTTTGGTTTGAATGCTTGAACAAATAACCGCACCGCGCGGAACGCGGTAACTGATTGAAAGGAAATGCCATGACCCACGAAGCCGCAATAACCGTACTGCAAATCGCCAAGGATGTATGCGATACGAACCGCCCGATCAATCTCGACCGCGGCAACACCGAACAGGCCGAGCTTGAGCGCGAGAACTCTGCCGCGTATGGCGCGGCCATTGAGGCGCTGAAGGCGGCATGAAGCAAACCTTCTTTCTGGTGCATGGTGAAGCCCGCGAGCGCGCAAAGAGCGCCGTTGACTGTGCGCCGGAAGGATACGTTGTGCGTGTTGAACCGCCATCAAAATCCCGCGATCAAGAGTCGATGTATCACGCGATATTCGGGGAAGCCGCAAAGAAGTGCCGGCACCTGAACCGCGAGTTTGATCTGGAGGGCTGGAAACGTCTGATGGTGGATCAGTTCCGCACCGATATGCTGGCGATGCCCGACTGCGACCCCGTGATACGCGAGGACCTGGCCGGCGCGGTGCAGATGGTTCCGAGTCTGGACGGCCGCAGCATTGTTTCCATCGGGCTGCAGACGCGGAAGTTCAAGAAGAAAACCGCCAGCGCCTTGATTGAATGGTTAAACGCCTTTATGGCGGAACAGGAAGTGACCGCATGAAAACCCTGCACAAGTTTTTTGCCGCCATCAGCATTGCTATTGCAGCAATCCTGTTCGTAATCGGCGGTCTATGGCTGGCGGCTGCAGGGGTATTCGCAGCTTTTGCAAAGTGGTGGCTGGAAGATCAACCAAAGGAGGGGCAATGAACAAACTGAAAGTGTCCGACGAAATCCACGAATTATTTACTGAGGAAGTCGCGTGCAAGGCGTGCCGCGACCAGTGCATTGCCAGTTTCTTTGGGGCGAAGCGCGCGATCAAGTACGCAAAGCAGGCTATCGAGGCCAGCGAAAAGGCGTGGCGCCTGGTTAATGAGTTGTGGCCCGAGACGTGCGCGGGCCAATGGGCTTACCTGAGAGATCAACGCGCCCTTGTCCGCATGGTTGACGGCAAAATTCCAGAGCTATCGACCGAACCAGAATCCACAGAGGGGAAATAACCATGCTGTGCAATGACTGCAAGCACTACCAGGTATCACCCGAACACGGCGCCATCTGCAAGGCCAAGGAAACGCACCGACACGACAAGCCCAGCGAAATCAGGACGGCGCGGATTGTGTTTTGCAATGACGAGCAGAAAGAACCGCAGTATTGGGTAGCCAAGTAGACCAACCCACCGGACAAAACCCTATGGCCAATCGAAAAGAACGACTGATACAAACGCTGTCCGCGACCGGCGCCCCGCGCGATAACGTCGCCGCAGTCGGAATGGCACAGTCGATAAGCCACCATGCCAGGCAAGTCGAAAACGCACAAAGGGCCGTGAAACAAGCGGCCCTTGTTGCATTGGGAATGGACACGCTTGCCCTGAAACACGGGCTGCGGCCGGACATTCACAGGCGCGCGGTCGAAAGGCTATCAGCCGAGATATTCCCCCGGCTGGGGTACATCGTCCAAGAGGCCGAACGGGTGGCGGTAGCCGATGATCTGGCCCGCGCCGCCCTGCAGGAGCACGTTGTCGATATGTGCCCAAGCTGCAAGGGCGCCAAGGAGATCCCCGACTTTGCCGAGCGCGAGGGGATGCAGCCGATGAAAATGTGCCCGGCGTGCAACGGGACCGGCGGGCGCGCGTACTCCGACGAAGAGCGCGCGGAAGCCCTGGCACAGCCTTTGGATAGCAAGGTGGTGCAGTTCAGTTTCCGGGCATCCATCGAGATCATCCAGACCGCCGAGAAGATGGCAATCCAGCATTGGGCCGAAGTGCTGAAATGATGCCATAAAAAATATTTTCTGAAACGCTTGCAAACCCCCTCAAAAGGGAGTACAAGACACCTTATAGCTTGTATTTTCCCCGCGCCACGGGGTAAGAAAACAAATAGCAAGAGCATGTGGCTGATTCACTGGACGGGAAAGTTGCCTCCAGAAAACGCGGTGTTGGTACATTGGTGTGCGTCAGCCTTCCAAGCTGTTCCAACGCGGTTCGATTCCGCGACATCGCTCCAGTGCCCCCTTAGCTCAGTTGGAAGAGCGACTGCCTTGTAAGCAGTGGGTCGAGGGTTCGAATCCTTCAGCGGGCACCAATGCCGGAATGGGGTGAAGCAACCCGCTCGCATTAGTGTGCGAGAGATGCAGGTATCGAATCCTGCTGAAGGCTCCAAATTCAAGCCATCCCGATCCCTCGGGACTCAAGACCTCTCATATCGAGAGGCAAGCCGGCTTATAACCGGCCCCAATTCTTAACCCGCCTAGTGCGGGTTTTTTCATTTCAAAGGTACGATATGGCATCCCTTCGCTCACTTACCGCATTCAAGGACCGGAACGGCAACGTGTACCCGATCCCCGTACCGTCCGGTTGGGTAGACCATCGCGTCTTTGCTGCGGCGACCGCTGAAACGCATACCGGCCCTACGGGTGCGGCGTTTGTGATGGTCACGCCCACGGTGGACGCCTATGTGAATCTGGGCGGCACCGCCGAAGTTCCGGCTGCCGACGTTACTGATGGCACCGGCTCCGTGCTGGTCCCCGCCGGAACCTCGCGCCTATTTTCCATTACCCCGGCCGACGCCACCTTTTCCTTCATCGGGTCCGCTGCTGGCGTGGTGCAGTTGGAATTCTGGTCGTGAGCAAGATGATTCAAGGCTTTGGCCTGTTCCTGGGGCTGCGCAACAAGAAGCGCACGGCCGCCGCCGTAGGCGCCTCTGGCGATCGCCTGATTGGCGAGGACAGCAGCACCCTCATTACCGAAGCATCCGATCAGATAATCCTGGAGTAACGCTATGGCCGACATCAAAATCTCAGCGTTAACCGCGCTGACCGGGGCCAACGTTGACCAGGCGCTGGACGTTATTCCGGTCGTCGACACCAGCGTTACCACGACCAAGAAGATGACCTTCGCGGAATTCTTCACCAATCGCACGCTGGTAACGCCGACCCTGGGTGTGGCGACGGCAACGAGCATCAACAAGGTCGCCTTCACCGCTCCCGCCACATCCGCCACCCTGACCCTGGCCGACGGCAAGACCCTGACCTGCAGCAACACCCTGACATTCACCGGCACGGATGCAAGTTCCGTTGCATTTGGCGCGGGCGGCACGGTGCTGTATTCCGGTGGTGCTCTTGGCACTCCTTCTGGCGGCACGCTGACCAACTGCACAGGGCTCCCGATTGCCGGGACCACTGGATATGGCGCGGGTGTCGCAACGTGGCTGGCGACCGCTTCAAGCGCGAACCTGTACAGCGCGATGACCACCAAGACCGGCTCGGGTGGAAGTCTGGTATTCGCCACCGGCCCGACCATTTCTGCCCTGACCACTTCCGGTATCAGCACATCAGACGGCGCCCAGGTCCTCACCGCGAACGCGATGGGCGCACTGGCTATCGACGTAACCAAGGGGCTTAATACCAAAGCGGTCAACGCTGATTCGACGTTTACCTTCTCTGGCGCTCCCGCCACGACCAACACCGTATTTCAACTGGCGATCAGCAACCAGGGCGCGACCGCTCGGACGATGACCCTGCCGGCGCTGTGCCTGAATGCCGACACCCTCGCAGCCGCTTCAACTGCCATTCTTCCGGCATCTGGTGCGATGACGCTGACGTTCCGATGGGACGGCACGAACTACCTGACCTATGGCTTGCCTTCTTCCAGCATTGCGCTGGGAACCGCGGGCGTGGCGGCCGGCTCTGCCGTGTTCTCCAATGCTACGTCGGGAAGCATCACAGTCGCCCCGATCGCGGGTGCCCTGGGAACTGTCACTCTGACCCTGCCGGCCAAGACGGCAACCGTTGCGACCACCAGCCAAACCGACGCGGGTTTCTCATTCGGCCCGATTGCCACAGTGGCCGATCAGGACTATGTGATCACTTGCAAAGCCCCGCACGCCGGCACCCTGACGGATCTTGCAGCAAAGACCGATTCCGGCACATGTACCGTGACATGGAAGATCAACACCACGGCGGTAACAACGGGCGTGAACTCGGCCACCAGCACGATCAGCGCGGTCACGCCAAGCGCGGCAAACGTCTTTGCAGCCGGCGACATTATCAAAGTCACGGTCAGCGCCAATTCAACTGCGCTCAACCTGCAACTGGCGGCACGCTATACCCGGACGCTGCTGTAAATGACCACCAAGACCGACACCTTTAATTACGTCGAGGATCCGTTAGCAACGCTCTGGACGAAAGTTGTTTCGGCAAGCAAGGATTTTCAAAGTACCGCATCAGGCGCGAAGAAGGTTGGCGGCGGGGCTGAAGGTTTGGTATCTGCCACGATGTGGAAGGTGGCCGACTACGACTTTGCGGACGACCAGCGCGCCACCATCACATTGGGCAACATCGGCGGCGATGACCGTATGGGCGTCATTGTCCGGGCGGCCACAACGGGCGGCGGGGAGTTTTACCGCGCCCACTACCACGATGGCGACAGCCGCGTGTATATCCACCTGTGGAGTGGTGGAGCAGCATCGACGCTCATTGAGCAAATCAATACCATCACCTTCGCCAATGGCGACACCCTGGGGTTGGACGTGACGGGTACGACCCTGCGCGCCTACAAGAATGGTGCCGCCATCGGTTCCGGCGGGACAGATTCCACATTGACCAGCGGCCAACCCGGGATGAGTTATCTGGACGGCAACACGAACGCCAGCCTGATCAGCGTATTTGTTGGCGTGGACGCGGCGGGCGGTGGTGGTGCGGCGTTCAATCCCGTTGCCGTCTGGATGCCGTGAACCTGTTATCGCTGGCCTCAACGGGCCGGGTGCGCCGAACCGCGGTCGTTACGGGTGGTGTGGCCGGCTTGAGTTGGACCGCTGTGAGCGGTGCGGCGGGATACCGAATTTACTCCACCCAAACCGACCCCGGCGCCACGGAGGTTTACAACCAGGCATTCGGCTCCGGGCTGGATGTGGGTAACGTCACCAGCTATTCGACATCCGGTTTTGCGGCCGGTACATGGTACTTCGCGGTGAGCTACTACCTGGCCGCTGACGGGGACGGCGAAGTATTCGAGGGCGAACTTTCAAACAAAGTCACAAAGGTTATTTCATGAGACTGATTGTTTTCTGCGCATTGCTGCTCTCCAGTCTGACGGTCGACGCAACGAATTATTTCCGCTGGGGCTTCGAGGATACCCGGCCAAGCTACGGTGTTAATGGAAGGTCCGGCTCCAATGTGTCCTACCTGAGCGGCCAGCCGACCGGCGCGGCGACGACACGGGACTGCGCGGTGGCGCATTCTGGTTCGTGTTCGATGAAGATGGTGGTCATCGGCAACGACGGCGGCAATGGGAACATGGGCGCGGACCTGGTGGTGGGGCCGCCGGCCTATCCGTTCAACGTGGTTCGCTCCACGCAAACGCTGTACTACCGCTGGTGGATGCGGATAGACACCGGATTTAGCTGGGGCACCGGATCAGCCAAGGTGAAATCCAGTCGCGTGAGCGGACCATCAAACCTGCGCGTCTACACCGGCTACGTTCGCAAATACGGCGTGCTGATAGGCGAATGCGAAACCGCCTGCAAACTGAATACGGGTGCGGACAACGACGATTCAAACCTGTACGTCGCCCACGACTTTACGACGATGGCCGACAGCACATGGCATGAGTACATCGTCATGGTCAAGCCCAATACCTCGGCAACTTGCACCGCGGGTACGAACTGTGATGCGGAACTGAAACTGTGGGTGGATGGTGTGCTGATCGGCACAAACTCCAACTGGAGGCTGTGGGCAACGGCCGGCACGGCGCAATACGAACTGTGGGGCGGCTGGATGATCACGCCCTACTGGCAATTGAACGGCACGGTGAGCGACGGCGGCACGGTCTATATCGATGACGTATCGACCGACACCGCCTACAACGCCTGGGTCGCCCCTTCGACCCTGAGTGTGCTGGATACCGGCCGCTTCATGGCGGCGAACATGGGCAACTGGATGTCGTTGCATCCGTACCTATGAAGCGCCCCGTCATGGCGACTCTCGCCGTGATGATCGTTCTCGGATTCTTCGGCGTGCTGGCCTGGCTGCTGTACGGTGCCTTCATCCTGAAAAGCGCGATCGACGGCACCCTGAAGGATGTGTTGCTGGTGATGCTTGGCTCCTTGGGAACCATGACCGGCATGGTGGTTTCTTATTACTTCGGATCCAGCGCGGGAAGTGCGGCGAAGGACCAACTGCTGCAGGGAAAACCATGAAACTGCTGCTCGAGCGCGAGAAGCCAAGCCTGACCTGCATGATGGGCAGCCTGTTTGTCGATGGTGAGTTTGAATGCTTCACCATGGAGGACGTGCCGCGCCCGACCAAGATCAAGAGCGAGACAGCCATCCCCGCCGGCACCTACAAGGTGATTCTCACCATGTCGCCGCGGTTCAAAAAGATTATGCCGCTGCTGCTGAACGTGCCCGGATTCGACGGCATCAGGATTCACACGGGCAACACACACGCCGATACCGAAGGCTGCATATTGGTCGGCTGTTCCGAGAATGGCGAGTTTCTGGCCGAAAGCCGCAAGGCATACGACCGACTGTTTTCCAAGATGCAAAACGCGCCGTTCATTGACATTGAGATCCGCAACGCGCTGGAGGACTGACATGGACCGACTGAAAGATTACGCCTACGCTGTGAAAACGTGGGTCAAGGCCAACCCGACCAAAGCAACATTGATTGGTACGGCGCTGGTTTTCTTTGTTGCCGGCGCGGTAATTTTCTGATGGACGCCAAACGCTGGCACGCGGCAATCCTGGGCGCGGTGGCGCTGATCTGCCTGGCGGTACTTGGCTGGGCATCAACGGCATCGGCGGCCGATATGTCCGGCTACAGCGTCCGAACCGGATGGGTTTACCGGATGAGCATATCCGCCTGTGTCAAAAAAGAATCAGCCATTGAGGTTCTGGACGCTGAGAAGGTGAGCCACGAAACGGCCAGCAAGCTGTTCGACAAGCTGGCCGACTGCGATAACGCGGCTTTCGAGTTTCGGGTTGGCAAGGTAGTCCACTCCATCTACACCGCTGAAATGATCTATCGGGTAGTGGAAATCTCCGTACCCCAAGCACCAGAGAACAAGGTGTATTGGATGACCAGTATGCAAGTGCTTCCAGCTAAAGGCCCGAAGTCTGACGCTGTTCATACCGCCGATAAGGTGCAGCAGTCGTGATTGTCCACAAATCGCGCTTATCCATGCTTCATGGACAACGCGGCTTTATCCCCGCTTTCCTGATCCCGTACATCGGTTACGCGCTGGCCGGATTGGCTGTGGTCGCTATCCTAGGATTTCTCATCGGAAAGTATAACGATGGCATCCGAGACGAGGCGACCAAGCCGCTCAAGCAGCAAATCGCGCAGATGGAAAGCGACATTGAGCGCAACAAGGTCGAGGCCGCCGAGAAGATAGCCGCAGCCAAGCGCGAAAACGCAGAACTGAAACTGGTTTATGACAAGCAAGCCGAGGTAAAAGATGCCGATTACAAGAAACAGATTGCTGCCATTCTTGCCCGCACTAATGCTGGCAACGGGCTGCGCTTCAACGACCCCAACGGTCGGAACGGTTGTAGCCCTACCCGAGAAGCCGGCAAGGACAGTGCCGGAACACCTGAAGCAGCCGCCCCCAGCGGGCAACTTTCAACAGAACTTAGCAATTTACTTTGGGCTGAAGCTGGCCGTGCCGATCAAATAGCGGCTTACGCCGAATCGTGCCATGCGTTCGTCAACGGGCGCTAGTTTAAGCCGCGTCATAGGCGTTAGTTTGCTGGGCCTCTTCGCCTGCGGTGGCTCATCAACAAGTCAGCAAGCGCCAGATGGCTCATTAATCATTCCCAATTCGGGAATGACGAATCCCAATTTGGGTATTGATTACCGCGACTACGCTAATTTCCGCGAGTCTACGGTGCGAGAGTTTACCGGCGGCACCTACAGCACGACCGTAACGGGAAACGTTATAGCGTTTCGTTGGGGCGCGACCGTCGAGCAATTTCGAGTAGTGGGCAATTGGATTTGCCTGGATAGCTTCGCTGATGACGGAAAGGCGCCGTATCAGATCCGCACGGTCAAGGCTGAAATCAACACCGCAGGGACGTGGGAACCGCTGGTTCACCCCTGTAGCGGACACCCGTATGCGCTGGTGCAGTTCGACAAACCGTACTCCGTGAGGGTATGGGCATACGCCGACCATCTGCCGTTTTACTGGCAACACACGCTGACGCCGCTGCACAACGCACTTGTTACAAACGTCTGCTGGCATGACCCGCTGACGAATACGAGACAGGTCATCAAGCAAGAAGAAGTCTGGTTCGACCCCGTGAAGGGCTGGCATGAGCGCGGCGGCACGGGGAATGTCAAAGATGGTATCCCCGATGGTACGGGCATCGTCTACAACTGGTTTCAAAATATCGCCAAGGGCGCAGGACCCCTCTGGACCACTTCAACTTCAACCTGTCTGGTGCGCTAATGGATGGCCAAACCCTCTTCAATATCGGCATCAGCATTGCCGCTGGGCTTGGAATCCCCCTGCTCACGTTCTTCTGGAACCGCATCAAGGAGTCGAAAGAAGAATCAATGAAACTGGCCCAGGAGGCCAAGGACATTGCCCTTGACTCCCTGAAACGACATAACGCCTTTGAACTCACGGTGACAAAAGATTTCGTCTCGATGCAGCACTTCGATAAGTTCGAGAAGCGGCTATTCGGGGAGCTGGAGACGATCAAGGACAAGCTGGATAACAAGGCTGACAAGCCGTGACTGACGTTGCCCGCCAGGTCCTATCAATGATTCTGGCAATTATTGCCATGCCATTCGCGCTGGTGGCTGACGCGCTGATCGGCCTGTCCTGCTGGGTTGGGGACGACGAGTGACCACAATAGCCGCCAGCGTTGAGCACGGCGTGATGGCGGCAGATTCCAAGTGCGTATTTGGGGATACGTTTTTCCCCTGCGACAAGATATTCAGATTGCCGGATGGAAGCTTGTTGGCAGTCGCGGGTGCCGACCCCTACACGCGCCCATTTGTAAACCAGATGATGCAGGGCATCACGCCGGACTTGTTGCCGCCGCCCGCGTCCGATGACATTCCAGACCCGGAGTTTTCGGCCATTCTGTTGAATAAAGACGGGCTGTTTATTTTCGATGAAAGCTACTCAAGCACCAAGGTAAACACCGGCCAGTACGCTATCGGCACAGGCGGTATGCCCGCCCTGTCTCACCTGATGGATGGTGACTCACCAGAGGAAGCGGTGCGAAAGGCTATCCGGGTGGATAACAATTCCGGCCTGCCGGTACAGATGATGTCCCTAAAGGTGGAAAAATGACGGCATCAGCCTGTACCGAATCAGAGTTTATCAAGGCATGGGAAAAAACCGGCGGCAGCGCCAGCAAGGTAGCGCAACTGCTAAACACCAATGTCCGTAACGTGTACTCCCGGCGACGGGCAATCGAGGCCAAGACCGGCAAGAAACTGAACGGCTCCGGTGGCGCCGCGGTGGCGTATGACGTGGGGCCGGAAACAGAGGAACTGCGGGCCAGGGTGCGGGAACTGGAAGCCGCGCTCAAGACACAGAAGAAAGACGGGCTTGATGAGGAATACGTCAAGTCCAAGATTCTCAAGTTGGCCGAACAAAAGCCAACACTCCCCGGCTGGATGATCAAGCCGCACAACAACACCAAGGCGCCCGGCGTGCCGGTGATGATGTGGAGCGATTGGCATTGGGGCGAGGTAGTGGACGCCTCGCAGATCGGTGGCGTCAACGAATTCGACATGACCATCGCGCGGCAACGGGCTAAAAGGCTGGTCGAGAACACGATCGACCTGCTGAAGAACCACATGGTCACCCCCGACTACCCCGGCGTGGTGATCAATCTCGGCGGCGATATGGTCAGCGGCGATATTCACGAAGAACTGAGCGCGACCAACGAAAAAGAGATGATGCCGGTCATCCTCGACCTGTACGGCGTGCTGATCGAGTGCCTGACCATCATGGCCGACGAGTTTGGTCAAGTGTTCGTTCCCTGTGTGGGCGGCAACCATGGGCGCAACACGCACAAGATCAGGGCGAAGGGCCGGAACTTTACCTCGTTCGACTGGCTGCTGTACTGCTTCCTTGCCAAGCATTTCGAGAAGGACAACCGGGTGCGCTTCCTGATCCCGAACGGGCCGGATGCGCTGTACTCGGTTTACGGACACCGCTACTTGCTCACGCATGGCGACCAGTTCAGAGGCGGGGACGGCGTGATTGGCGCCCTGGGCCCGATTATCCGCGGCGACCACCGCAAGCGGTCCCGCAACGGTCAGATCGATATGGCCTACGACACGATGATCCTGGGGCATTGGCACCAGCTTATCCAGCTACAACGGCTGATCGTGAACGGCAGCCTGAAGGGCTATGACGAATACGCCTACGCCAACAGTTTTGGCTATGAAGTGGCAAGGCAGGCTTTGTGGATAACGCACCCGAACCACGGCATTACTTTCACGATGCCGGTAAACGTGGCCGGCAAGGGTGAAGTGCGCGATCAAAGTTGGGTGAGCTGGAAACAGTGAGCATCAACCAACGCCACTTTCGCGCCAAAGTGGTTTTAATTCGACGGGAAGCATGAGCATTTACCTCGCCATCTTCGCCAGCAGTTACTTGTTTATTGGGGCGAAAGCGATACAACAGTTGCAAGTGTGCAACTACCAATTCAAGTACGTCCTGCCGACCTCGATGGTCCTGGCGGCCTGTGAGATTTTCTTGGTCTACAACGTAGCAAAGGAAGGCTGGAATATCTGGCTATGGCTGGCTTTGGGATCTGGCGCGGGACTCGGCGCAATGACATCAATGTATTTCCACAAGCGGAGGTGCGGGAAGTGAACGCAAAACCAACCGGCAGTGTTTTGGTTGAAGCTGAAAGTCTGGTCAACGGGGACCGCCAAGCACAGTACGGCCACCCTCACACGGATTACACCTGTACGGCCGATATGTGGGCGGCCATGATCCTGCGGCGCTACGGCGTGGACATCCCGCTGACGCCGGACTTTGCCTGCCTGATGATGGTTGCGGTGAAATTATCCCGCGAGTGCGGCAAGCCCAAGCGCGACAACCTGATCGACGCCGCCGGCTACATTGCCTGCGCGGAAAAGTGCCTGGATAAAGAGAACGAGCTGAACTCGCTGACGGAAACGTTTGGACCGCTTGAGGCGCCATCGCGGATATTCGCCGCCACCCGCGAACCCGGCCCCATCGTCACGATTGCCACAAGCGCAACGAATCACCCGCTGACCGATGTACGGCCGGACGTGCTGGAGGATGAGAAGGAATGAAAAGACTGCGCGTACTGTACGCAATGCTGCGCCCTGCAAATGGACGGCTTCAAGCAGCATGGAAATGCTTCGGGGCAATCTGGCGGGGCGGCGTGATGCTGTCCCCGAAATCGTGGGCGTGGGTTAAGGAGCCAAGGCAATGAGGCTCGACCAGATTAAAACCCTGAAGCCGCACATTACCCTCGGTAAAGTTGTGGTGCCATACATAAACCAAGGCGATGGAGAGTTGGCCTTTTGGAAAGCGCACAACGCCGCGGTGGCGCTGCTGCGCGACAAACCCAAACTCCACCTGCGGATAACCCTACTCCCGCCGCCGGCCGTTCAGCGTGACGTGCTGCTCGAGCGTGGCTATGCGGCCGTGACCTGGAGCACCTAATGAGCCAATGGGAATGCGAAGAATGCGGAGCCACCGCATCGGACGCCCAAAGAAAGAACTGCATTCAAGACGCCTGCGACCAGCGGTGTAAATGGGTGCGAACCACGCAAACAATGGATGACAACGAAGAAGGCGAGGACGCGGAATGAACGGGCAGCAGGAATTGCGCGAAGCGATAGCCGAGGCAGAGAAGCGACTGGCCGAATCACGGTCCCGCATGGATGAAATCAAGTCCGACCTGAAGCATCTCGACACATTCCCGCGTTTTCCGCGACAAGTCAAAAACCGACCATGAAACCCACCAATAAGAAGAAACCCGCCACAAAAGCCCAAAAGCCAGTCGCTACAAAGCGATTACAGCCAAAAAAATCGGGGGCGGAAGGGAAGGACACCAAGGAAAAGGCGAAGGTTGGGCGGCCAACCGATTACAAACCGGAGTGCGTTGAACTCGGATACAAGTTCGCATTACTGGGCGCGGACGACGCTGATTTGGCACGGATGTTCGGTGTTGCTGAATCGACCATCAACCTCTGGAAGCAAAAGCACCCTGAATTTTCGGAGTCCATAAACAATGGCAAGGACCAGGCCGACGCAGAGGTGGCGAGCAAGCTATTCCACCGCGCCAAGGGTTACAGCCACGCCGCGGTCAAGATTGTTGCCGACGCCAAGACCGGCGCCGAGCATGTGAGCCACTTCACGGAGCATTACCCGCCCGATACGGCGGCGGCTATTTTCTGGCTGAAGAACCGCCAGCGTGACAAGTGGCGCGACAAGATCGACCACGAACACGCCGGCAAGGGTGGCGGGCCGATCATCATTTCAGCAACCCAAGCTGATGAGCGTCTGTGATTGGCCATGGCGAAGTATGAAGAGTCTCAGAAATGCCGGGGTTATATGCTGGCACCTGATACCTAGAATGCCATAGTGAAATTCACCCCCAGGCAGTTGGAAGCGCAAGAAATCCTGTCTGGTGATGCGACGCATTTGATGCTGTTCGGCGGCAGCCGCAGCGGCAAGACATTCCTGCACACCCGGAACCTGGTGTTTCGAGGATTGAAAGCTCCAGAAAGTCGGCACACGATACTGCGGTTCAGGTTCAACCATGTGAAGAACTCCGTGGTGCTGGACACCTTTCCCAAGGTGATGAAGGAATGCTACCCGGGCGTTGAATACGAACTGAGCAAGACCGACTGGTACGCCACCTTCGAGAACGGTTCCGAGGTCTGGTTCGGCGGCCTGGATGACAAGGAGCGCAGCGAGAAGATTTTGGGGATGGAGTTTGCGACCATCTACCTGAACGAGTGCTCGCAAATCCCGCTGGCATCGCGCGACATGGCGGTCACGCGCCTGGCGCAGAAAGCCACCACGATTATCCGCGGCAAGGAGCCGGTACTGCTCAAGCCGCGCATGTACTACGACTGCAACCCGCCCAGCAAGGCGCACTGGTCGTACAAGCTGTTCATCAAGAAAGAAGATCCAGAAACACGCAAGCCCCTGCCGAAGCCGGACGACTACGTTTCGTTCCAGATGAACCCGCTCGACAACGCGGACAACCTGGGCGAAGGGTATCTGGACACGCTCAAGTCACTGAGCGCCCGGATGCAAAAGCGGTTCCTGCTGGGCGAATTCGCGGATGCCACGCCAAACGCCCTGTTCCGCGACGAAGATATGGACAAGTGGCGGGTGCTGGACGGCAAGTTGCCGGACATGGTGCGTGTGGTGGTTGCGGTCGATCCCTCTGGTTCAGGAGATACCGACAACGCCGACAACGACGAGATCGGCATTATCACCGCCGGACTTGGAACCGATGGCAACGCCTATCTGATCGAGGATGCGACCGTGAAAGCCGGCCCCAACACTTGGGGCGGGGTGGCGGCCAGTGCCTACGATCGCTATCAGGGCGACATCATTGTTGGTGAGATCAACTTCGGCGGCGCGATGGTGCAGCACGTTATCCAGACCGCGCGGCCCAGGACCCCGTTCAAATGTGTGACCGCATCACGCGGCAAGCATGTCCGGGCAGAACCATTTTCCGCTCTGTACGAGCAGGGCAAGGTGCGGCACGTCGGCTACTTCCCCGAACTTGAGGATGAGCTGACCGCGATGTCCACCGTCGGCTACACGGGCGCCGGCAGTCCGAACCGCGCCGATGCGCTGATATGGGCGCTCACTGAATTATTCGCCGGCATTGTCAACCCCAGGCCGGTCAAGAAAGCCACCGTCAAACCCTTCAGCCCCCGCGATGCCGCGATGGGCTGGTAAACCAAACAGGATTCTATGGACTACGAACAGAGCGAACCTGAAGATAGCCGCTCTGCGGAAGAGCGCGCCCATCGCCTGCAGGCATTTGCCGACTCACTGGTATCGAAGCGCAAGGAAGCGGTTGACGCCAAGACATCCGAAGGGCTGGATGGGGAGTGGGACGAACTGGAAGCCTACTACGACGGCTGCGAGGCCAAGGGTACGAAGTGGGACAAGTCCAAGACCCTGAGCGGCCCGCTGATCGCCAGCGATAAGGCGGCGCAGAAATACACCGGCTCGTCCATCTTCCTGAACATTTTCCAGCCGTATGTCGATATGGGCTCGGCGCGCGCCAATGAAATCTTGGTGCCCACCAACGACAAGCCGTTTGGCATCCGCCCGACACCGATGCAGGACATCGAGAACGCGACCAACGCGCCGGACATGATCCAAGACCCGGCAACTGGCCAACCGATGCCGGTAGCCGACGTGGCCAAGCAGATGCTTGCCGAGGCCAAGCAAGCGGCAGAGAAGGCAGAAACCCGCATTTGGGACTGGTGGACCGAATGGCGCTGGCAGTCTGAAGGCCGCAAGATGATCGACATGGCGGCCAAGATTGGCACGTCAGTCCTGAAGGGACCATTCCCCAAGAAGTTCAAGGGCAAGAAGGTCAACGTCACCAACGGCATGACATCGATCGAGATGGTCGAGTCGATGAAGCCGGTATCCCGGGTCATTCACCCGCGCAACCTGTTCCCCGACCCAGCCTGTGGTGAGTCGATTCACGACGGTTCGTTTGTATGGGAACGTGACTTCATTACCGCCAAGCAACTGAAGGCGCTGATGGGCTCCACCGATTCAACAGGTGAACCGCTGTACCTGGACGACCAGATAGCCGAATGCCTGATCGAAGGCCCTGGCAAGAAATACTCGAGCGACCCGCGCTGCGACAGGTCGGACAAAGACAAGTTTGAAATCTGGTATTTCCACGGCAACGCCACGCATGAGGACATGAAGGCGGCCGGCTGTGATTGCGAAGAGGGTGAAGTGGTCCCCGCCGCGGTAACGCTGGTAAACGACCGGGTGATTAAAGCCAAGCTCTCGACGCTCGACAGCGGTGAATTCCCGTATGACGTTTTCGTGTGGCAAGCCAAACCGGGATGTTGGTGGGGCATTGGCATCGGCCACCAGGTCATGACCGCGCAGCGCATGTTGAACGCCGCCGCCCGTCAGTTGATGGACAACAACGGCCTGTCAGCTATGCCCATCCTGGTGATTGATGACGATCACTTTGAACCGGCGGACGGCACCAATGATTACACGGTGCGCCCGGGCCTGACGCTGCGGCGCAAATCCGCCTCAGACGGATCGGTCAAGGCGTCTGAAGCGATAGAGGACATCGTGATCGAGAACATGCAGGTTCAGTTGATGAACACCATCAACTTCGCCCTGCAGATGGCCGAACGCTGCAC
>OFQV01000010.1_pt1 | contig 62780 bp, 63 predicted proteins | sample 1542971 | NCBI WGS metagenome assembly OFQV01 (sample SAMN07774229, study PRJEB24372) | wastewater metagenome | isolation source: WWTP Cannobio (Effluent) | place: Italy: Cannobio | collected 2016-01
TGTACTTACCATCTGTGATACGGTCATGTACTTTGCGTAGCGCATCAAACATGTAGCTAGTACGTCCAGCAGCAGTTGTATTAACCAATTCTGCTGCAGTCCTTACTAGCTCAAATCTGTTCTTGGTGAGGAAAGAAGCATCGCTTAGTTTTTCTATCTGCTTGCGTACTTTGTTACCTGCAGTACCCAAAACATTATCTAAGTGATCAGTAACTGTAATACCTTTCTTGTTCATACGATAAGCACGTTTCTTCTCAATCTTAGCTAACCGACTGACAAGTGCTAGTGCCTTAGCTGTTGCCAATTGACCATCATATGTACCTGAAATCTTATGCCCAATATAGGTCATAGCATTCTTGAACCAGGTAGTAATGCGCTCAGCTACTGTAGCTTTACCTCCCTTAATGTCGTTGGTAGCGAAGTTACCAAGAGCATGTATAGGCTCAATAGCAATCATCATTGCTACGAATTTAGCTAAGTATTCAGGAGAATTTGTATGCGTAATCTTGAACAGTAGATCATGCTGTAGTTGTGCGTTATCCCACACATCAGGAGTAACTTGGCTTTGTGGTGCGCCTGCAATAGCCTCCACTGTAATGACCTTACGTGATGCTTCATAGAGCTTACGCAGTTCAGAGTAGGCACTAGAAGCCAGATTTTCTTTCTGCTCTAGGATAGCTGCTACAGTGGCTTCTACTTGTTCTGCTACGAATAGCTGCTTCTCTGATAAGTTCAAACCAGAGTTAGCAACAAAGGAGTAAAACGGAGTATCTCCATTTTGTATAGCTGCTGCAAATGCCATTAATGGTGTGTTGTTTACATCCTCCATGAAGGCAGCACGTATAGTTCCAAATGGGCCATGCAGCTTCTGTGTGATGTTCAGTAGCACATTCTCTAAGTGCTCCACAAAAGATGGGCTACTAATTACCCCGGTACTCTCAGACAGATCGTTAAAGATGTCCATTGTTGACATAGCAGTTTGAGCAGCCATACTGGAAGCAATAGTACGTTCTGGACTAATACGATCCTGCTTCTCTTTGTTTTGTAGAGACTCTTCATGGAGAAGGATGCCTACATTACCCAACAGTATTCGCATTGCACTGTGTGCTTCTTCAGTTGCTTTGCTCTTTCTACCGAACACCGCAGTGATAACACCATCAATGAAAGCTGTAATACCAGCCTTCAAACCTGTTCGTTTGGTGATCTCGTTATTTAGATCATCAGACACTTTTGCTGTGAGTTTACCAATAACATCCCTTTGGAAGTCTGTATTTGTAGCCCCATACGCTAGGAACTCATCTAGAGTATCCAACATCGGATCATACTTAGTCTGTAAAGCAGGATTCTTTTTTACATACTCAAGTGCACTTTTATACAGTGCTTCTAGTTCTTTTACAGCATTCGCCTGTGCAGTAGTAACTACTGAATTGTTTTTGACACGATAAACTACATCCACTAAAGCGGAGTGGAATAGTTCATGTAATAACACTTCAGTAGACACCACTCCTTTGGTTAATCCGAAGTCCCTGATATACACAGTTTCAGTTCGGACACCATTCTTGATTGCACTAACATGCCAACCCAAGTCAGTCTCATGGCTTGCTACAGTTTTTACTGCATTAAGCTGTGCTTGGTTTTCGATATATACGATCTTCAGATTTTTCGGAATAGCCTTACCTAATAGGGTAAGTACTGCACTAGCTAACGTGCTTCCGTTACTCTTGAGATGTGCAATCAATTGAACCCCTGTAGTAGGTCTATCTGTTCTAATAACAGGTGTAGGTTCTAAACCAAGACTCATCTGTCCTTTGGTTTCAACAGGCGTAGCGGCAGCTACTATAGGTGTCTTATTAATACTTTGTCGGTATGCCCTAACTAAGAACATAGCATTATTGATCGCGTTCGCTTTTTGCGAGTTGCGTATAACATCTTTAAGTTTTGCAGGTGATGCCGTACTCCCCTCAGTTCCAAGGCTAGTAATCCATTTTCTAACAATACCCTTTGGATTAATTACAGAATCATAGCGTATTGCTGCCATGATCTCTTTATCAGATACTGTTTTAAGTTCTTCCAAATTAGCTGTGGCTTCATCACTCAGATCTTTTATCCATGCGTCCTCAACAGGTGTATCACCCATTGCAGCTTCCTCACTACTGGTAGTTTCTGTCTCTACAATAGGAGATGCAGTAGTAGTAGTAGTAGTCTTAGAAGAGCCTACTACAGAATCCATGTTTTCTAGGTTTGCAAGTATCTGCACCATTGCTACCATAACAGTTTCTTTATCTGCTTTTCCTATTGCACTCTCCAAAGCATAGTTCTTTAGTGCCCCTGCAATCATACGATTTATAAGGCTACGTTCAGGACTATTTATTTCAGTCCCTGCTCGCATACCATTAATCGTTCCAGGTCTGTCTGATGAAGCAGCTAGAACAGTTTTTATTACCTTAGATAACTCGAACCACGCATTTGCGTACGTCTCTTCCTGTGTAAATTCAGGAGGAGCATCCCCCATTAACACATCAGCTATCACGTTACTTAGTGCAGTTGCTGTAGCTAAATCGTAAGATGCTTTCTCTTTTGATTTTGCTAAAGCAGCAGCACGCTCTTCATTTGTAACTTGATAAGCACGCCCCTCAAAGTTGTATTGAGAAACAAAATGTAGCTTAGACAACCAAGTAAACTTTGTTTCATCTGCTTCAGCAGCATGTGTTCTGATGCTATTAAAGACACTTTCTATGTGATCTTCAGGATACTTTTCTTGTAGCACACGATTCACATATACATTAGGCATGACAGCTTTAACTTCGGCATACAAACTGTTTTTTACCGTAGCTTGTGCATCCTTACTTAGAGTAGCAAACCAAGCATTGAATGCTACAGAGGAAGCAGTTAACCCTTTCTCTACAGAACCTAGAGGACTGTAAGTCATCATCCCATTGAAGAGAGCTTCATTGAGTGCATGAGCTGCATTCCCTAGATTATCCATACCCATACCAATAGCGTCGTGTAGCATCAATCCACCATTTAGCATTTTGATAGCAAGGTGAGCTACATACGAGTCAAAAGAATGAACACTGAAAGCTGAGGTGCTTACACCTGGAGCTTTGAATTTAACCATGCGAGCACGGCCTACTAAGGAGCCCTTTTTATTTCCTGATGCCTTAACACGCATTTGCACTTCATAGGGATAATCCACTTCTGTAGATGACTCTGCTTTAGCAGACTTAGCCATCACAATACTGGAGTCTTCGCTATTACTGCTAGCTTGTGATGCTGCAGTTTCTAGCACTGGAAGCATATCCTTAATTTGTTCCTTCACAGCAGCATCTTCTTCTGCTGTTAGATCACGTGCTAGTTTTCCATTCTTGTTAACTTGGTGCTTACCAGAGTCCTCTAACTCTTTGATCTTTTGTGCACGTAGGAACATGTACGCTGTGTTATATACCGTAAATGCTAACGTAGACGCACTTGTTAAGGCATTACGTCTTTCAATATACAAATCATGGTTAGACTTAATGGCTTCAACTACAGATGTGCCTAGAGTCTCTGTAACTGCTTTGTGAATACTTGCAATATCTTTAGCTGTGAACTCGCTCGTCAGCAAAGTGTCTAATGTAGTCTTCGTATCCAGTTTCCCATTAGCAGGGAGTAGTTTATTTAACTGAGTAATGAAAGGGGCTAGAGCGTCTAAATCCTTACTACGAGAGATGTCACTAATACGTGCATAGATGCTTTCAATGAGCTCATCTGTCATTGCTGACTGAACTTTAGGGAATCCAGAACCAAAGCTAAATGCCGTAAAAGGTGTCTTAATCATAGAGCGAAGAGAAGCAATACCAGCTTCCCCTGTCTCTGTGATTCCAGGCATAAAATATGCCAGTGCACTAATTAGTACAGCTTTATCAGGCTCTTTCATAAAAGATTGGATATACGCCTGTACACGTAAACCAAGTGTTTCATACAAGTCTTTCTTATTACTGTGTTCTCGCCATACGCTTGCGGATTGATAACCTTCAGGATCAGTGAAGAAACCAGACTTCTCTAGCATCTCTACCATGTCCTTACTTTCGTAACCGCCATATAGTGCATGTGCAAGTGACGGCCCATTAGCCACACCATCTACTTCAGAGAGTAGTGACACATTAAACTCTGTAACCCCCTCTGCCTGTGCTAGTTTGAAATCAGCCAAAGCCATGAGAGCAGATAGGCTGTGTACCTTAGACTTCCCCTTCTTAACTGCAGCTTCAATCACAGCCTGTTCTTCTACGCTTAGTACTTTATGTTCATACTTCTGTGCATAGAGAAGATCAACTGCTTTACTAAAATCTGGGTTAGTGACCTCTAAAGTTGCAAGAGTAAAACCAGTCTTACCTTCAAATAAGGTATAGCTAGTTTCATTGGATTTCTTGTCAGTAGGAACACCAAGACCTTCAGCTACACGAAGCATGAAGTTTTGAACACTGGCTTCATTTGTAGTGTCTACAGTACTTGACCAAGCTACTTGTGAAACCAAGAAGCGAGCAATCTTGCTGCTCTGGGGATTCATTACTGTAGTGGCAATACCTACTCGTTGATTACCCCAAGGAGCAAATTTCAAATGGAATGGGGTTTCTAGACCGCCTTCCTGTACTGCTAGTTGGGTAGTCACAAACTCTTTGATATTCTCCCAATCACGTAACAATGCATTGTTAGTAGCAGTGATAGAGTCACGCTGTGATATATGAGTATGCTCATCTACATCAACCCAACCAAAGATACGGAGTAGGGTATCTTGATCCATAGTTGACAATGCATTCCACATGTCTTGGTTAAGTGTGTATCCCCACTTCTGTTGTTCCCCTGTGATCTGCTGCAGTAACTTAGGAACTTGACGCACACCTTTAGAGACTAATTGAGCAGCTTTAGTAATAGGCTTAAAGGAAGGGAACTTAAGTCCTTCTTCATACCCAAAGAACTTATCAAGGAGGGTCGAGCTATTCTCGTTAGCATCCATGAATGCACGCGCTTTTTCTGTAGGTAGTGTCTTACCCTTATTGTTAGGGTCAGCATTACGCACTGCTTTAACGAAATAGCGGGAAGAGCTTATACCATCTAAACCAACTTTTTCACCACTCTCCTGCGCTGACTTAACCTCATAGAATCCTTGTTGTTCAAGAAGAGTAAGAGCAAGCATACCTAATGAAGTCTGCAACGTAGGCACAAAGTTTAGTGGCACTTGCATCTTGTCTTTCAGAGAGAATCCAAGTGCTGCATAAGCAGCAGCTCCAAGGTCTTCAACCATACGACTACGCAGGGTACCTGCTCTATGTACCCAGCGTTCTTCTGGTGTGATCTTGGCATCATCTTTTTTATTCAAGATGCTATTAACTTCCTTGTCTGTATTGAAATGCTCATGCGGAGACATACCCGCTACTTCAGCATACGCTACATACGCAATAGCCATCTTGACGGCTTCATCTAACACGGCAGCTTGCTTATCATCTTTACTGTTAGTTGAGAAGTATTGTAGTGGGTTCTTTATACGATACTCCTCACTACCATTAAACATTAGAGTATCAAGAAAACTTAACCAACCATCTTTACCATCTAGGGTACTAATGAAGTGTTCTAACGCATTTATGTGTTTGCTGTCCCAGACACCAACATACTTTGTAAACTTACGATATATGGCTTCAGCGTTATCTCTCAGTTTACCCAGAATACCTTTCTCAGTTGCGAGAGGACGTTGAACACCATCTTCACTATCCAACTTTTGTGTCAGATAATCCTTTGCTCTATTACGTAGAGCAATAGCAGTAGTGTCCGGGTCAACCTCTTCATTGAGAATACCAATAGGTAACTCCCTTGGAGTTTTATCTTTCTTGGTTTCATCTTGAGGTTCTGTTACTTCACCTACCACAACAGGTTCTGTTGTCTTGGTTTCTTTAGGTTCCACTACTGTAGCAGTAGGTGCTTCTGTTACTACCGGTTTAACAGTAGGCACTGGCTTAGCAGCAGTTTCAGTAGCTTTAGGTGTGACAGCTTCTGTTGTTACTGAAGTAGCTTTACCCTTATTAGTAACTAGCCCCTCTGCTGTAGCAGCTTCTACAGGTGGGGTAGTATTTTGGATTGGTGTAGAGGTCTTACCACTCTCGCGAATCTCCATAAGAATACGTGGGAACTCTTTACCCCAAATACTCTTATCTTGGTTATGGGTAATAACTGCATCACCTGTCTTCTGTAGTAACTCCATTGCGTCTTTGTTCTGCTCAAAGGAAGCAGTCATTAGCTTTTCCATAAGACGGATATTGGCATTACCCGTAGTCTTAGCGTCTCTGTTACCTGCAATCTTTTTGTTCTCTGTACCTGCATACTTATCATAAGTCTGTTGGTCAAAACTACCTGATTTAAGTGTTTGATAAGCGTGTTCAACAGACTGGTACTTCTTACCCCCAAAAGTAAATGGACGGGTAGCTAGGTTAGATAACCCTGCATTTTCGTTACTACCTGCCCATACATTAACAGGAGGTACTACCTTAGCAGATGCTTCTTTAGGTGTCTCAGGGGTAATAGGTTTGGGTTCTACAGGTACTTCTTCCTCATATTGACTCTCTAGTTCTGCTTCAGTAATACGTTCATCAGACTCAATAAAATCAGCATGGGTAGGTTCATCACCTTTAATACGACCATTGGTAAGTATGTAAGCACCTTTCTCTGCTCTGGTCATACCTACGTAACGTAATCGTTTTGCATCATTACCAAAAATAGTTGTGTCATCAACAAACACATAAGTATAAGTACCACCTTGAGACTTATGGATTGTATGAGCGTATCCGTAATCAATACTACGTTTAGCAACAGACTTAGTTTTAGGTTTACCATCTTTATCTAAATAAGGTTTACCATTCCAATCCACACTGGGAACTGTAACGTCTTGAGGTAAAACAAAACGATTTACAGCACTTGTGTAATATGCAGCAACTTCCTCTTTAATATGAGGATTTTTTCTAGGTAACTTGCTTAATTCATTATAGATCTGTCCCAAAGATGACCAAGTTTCTTGAGTATTTGAGGGTAAAACAACAGTAATGGTACTAACACCATCAACACCGTAAATGTCTTTAATAGCTAAATCTTGAACCAATAAAGAAACATCAGGTAAATTCATACCATACTTGTTAGTACCTTTCTGTACCTCTGTTCTGATCTCACCCACAGCAAGAACAAGGTAATCAACACCATTTGCAATCAACATACTTAGTGGATCTTCCTTATCCAAGTAAGTTTTATATCCCATGATTAAATCACCAGGAATATAACCAGCAGCTTTTGAACCAAATAAAGCAGCACGTACCTTTTTATTAATTTCTTTAACACGATCATTAGTATAGGCAACGGCTCTAACCAATAATCTGTTATTCAGAAAATCTTTAGACTTAAACATTGTAACGAGTGCATCAGTAAACTCATTAAAACTATTACTGAAACTAACACCGTTTGATTCAGTCATGTTATTGGTGTTACTAAATCTTACACCGTTTCTAACGTAGACAGATTCATCCAATAATTCAGGATTCTTAGCTCTCATTACTTCATCAAGAACAGCTTGGTTCTTGGTATCTAATAAAGCAGGAGAATCCGTAGATATAGCTTTTACTATATTACCATTTGCATCTTTAGTGTCCTTAACAATTGGACGTAACTGTGCTAAATCACCAAGAAATAGAATTTTAACTTGGGGATATTGTGCAAGTTTAATCATTAAAAAGTTATATAACTCTTTATTCATCATTGAAGATTCATCAACAATTACTAATCCCTTTTTAGGGAACGGATCCTTATCTTCAGGGATCTGTCTTTGAGCAAACTTCGCATCCTCAGCAGTAAGATTGTCTAAATCTATAGATGGAGATAGACCCAATAGTTTATGTAAAGTGACTACTGTTTCATCAGGATTCTTGCTTCTAGTAACTGTATTAGCACGATGAGTAGGAGAGGTAAGAATTACTTCACCATAGATACTACCTGCCTTTTTAAGAGCAGCAACAATAGTATTTACAATGGTAGTTTTACCAGTACCAGCAGGACCCACTAAAGAGAATGTTTGTCTACTATCATTGATAAATTCCATGATCTTAGTAAAGGCATTCTTTTGACCCTCGTTAAGCTCAAATGCTTTAGGTGGTGTAACGATTTCTTCTACAGGTGGAGTAGTATCAGGAGTCTCAACCTTTGGTTTCCATACACCAGTATTACCTTCCTCTACATACCCATTCTTAGTTAGATGTGCAGCTACTTCACGCTCCCCTACATTAAAGCTTCTCTCTCTATCGGAGAGTTTATCTGTGAGTATCGTAGCTTCTGCATACACAGCTTCATCACTGGTTTTATTATCTACGTCACCTGTCAGTTCAACACGTAAATCATCCAACGATATAACTGTATAATCACCTTCAGAATTTACTGATTTAATCCATGTAGATTTACCACTACCTGAAGTACCAATAGGCAATATCAAATCAGCTTTAGGTGTAGTTACAGGTTTTGTAGATGCACCTGTTCCCCAGTCATATTTATTGATTAGGTAATCTAAAGCAGTAGCATGAGAAGGTTCACCTAACTCTTTATAATAAACAATCTGCTTACCTTTTAAGTTACCTGATTTAAGTTGCTGCCTAATCCAAGCATGTTGCTCAGGATTGTAAACAGTAGACTCAGCCAATACCCAATCAATGTAACGCTGTACACTTTCTTTAGTACTTTTAGTACCTACTAAACCTTTAGCTATTTCACTGGTTACAGAACTAAAGGGATTGCCAAAGTGTTTATTAGAGTTATCTACTCTCAGACTGAAGATAGCTCCTATACTCTTTGCGTATGCAACACCTGCCAGTTGGTAAACCTTATTGATAACCACGTTACCTGAAACAGTTTTATTACCTAACTTTCCATAGATAGTTTTAGACTCCTCACTAACAGGAAAGGTAGTCTTATCCTTTGGTTGAGCTGTAGACTCAACAGGAGTGACAATAGGAGCAGCTACTGCAGGGGCAGGAGCAGCAACAGTAGGTGTAATAGTAGGCTGTGTGCTATTAGCTTTATGTGCTACCAATGCTTCCAGCTTATCGTGGAGAACAGAAAGATAGTCTGCATCTAAGCGCAGTGTACCTATAAACTTTCCAGACATTGTACCAATAAGGATATCACCATCTTCCCGTTTAGTTAGCCCCCCCTCTTTAGTATGCTCTACCACATACCATACACCGTCTTGTCCCCTTCGGATGTAGTAACCCAATTTACGTCCGATAGCATCATTGGGGTTTTTATTATTAGCAGTAATAGCTGCATCTCTTTTGCTAACTGCGTTATCCCTAAACTTAGTCAAACCAGCTAACAGTTGAGTTGCTTTAGCAATACGTTGAGTTAGGGGTACGTTTGGTTTAGAGAGGGCCATTGTGATCGCAGTGTCATAATACTCACCCCCTCTATCGTTATTACCTTTATCGCCTTTACGTACAGATGCACTAACAGATTCCACATTTTGATTGAAATTGTGCAACAGTCTCTCTGCTGAAAACTTACGGATATAGTCACGCTGTGTGGGGGTCATAAGGATAGCAGGGTCATCAGCTAGCTCAGCCAATAGCTGTGCATCTAAGCCTTCTGGATTACCCATAGAAGAGGTGATAACGCGGTCTACAAGAGCGTGTGACGCTGCTTCTGCTTTAGCCTTACCTTGGGCATCCGCCGCATTCGCATACTCTGTAGCAAGCTCTTTGAGGCGTGTATCTACAACTACATCTGAAGAGTCTGTAGTGGGTTCGCTTACGGGACTCGTAGTTTCTGCCACATGGGAAGCGTCTACGGTTTTTATTAGTTCAGTCCCTGCGCCATTGACTATATAAGAGAAGCCAGTAGGGGCGAGTCTCTGCATATTTTGAATAACGTAATAACGTGCCGCGCCAAGCAGCTTTGGCCCTAATTGAGTACGTAGGGGGATAGGACTATCCCCTCTTTTGATGGCAGCAATGATGTGCTCTATTCGATCAAGCATGACATTGTGTGCTTCTTCCTTTTGTGCAACTACTTCAGGAGGGTCTTGTAGATTTTCATTAACAAGCCCTTGTAGCTCATCTGCTATACCATTTAGTTCAGCAGTAGCTGCAGTATGTGCAGGTGTATTTTCTGGTATCTGGTATAGCGCATCTTGTTTAGTAGCGTATTCGGTTTCTAGACTTGCCATCCTGGCTTGTTTAACACGAGTTTCTTCCCACGGATCAATAGCAGTAGCAGGGGTAGTAGAGCTAATAGGGGCACCTGTAGTAGTGTCACCTGCAATGGGTTGTACACTTGGTACAGTAGCTGAAACCAAGGGAGTTATAGGAGTACCTACAGCAGGCACTACAGGGGTGCCTGGGGTATCAGCAGTACTTGTAGCTGCTGTAGCAGGTGTACTAGAAGAGAAAGACAAACCAGCACTACTATTAGTATTAGCTAAAGTAGCTTTATTGATACTCTGGCTTAACGCAGCAAACTTCGTAAGACTATCTGTAATCTGTGCCAACTCTGCCCGATCTGCTTTAAGCCCCTTACTGTTAGCATTCTTTAAGAAGGTAATTGTATTTTTTTCCCTTTCTTTAAGGGCTGTAATGTCAGCTTTTGTTAGCTTGGCTTCAACTGCCCCTTTGAGTTTTTCACGTGTATCTTTGAGTGCTAAGGTAACTACATCTACCTGATCTTGGTGGCCTCTATCTGTTTTTAGTGATGAATCCAAGCTGTCTCTACGTGCTTCCATTTTAGTAATAATAGACTCTGCTAAATCAGCAGCAGCAGTCTTCTGATCGGGTGTAGCAGTTGAATTAGCAGAGGTCACTAGAGAGGCTACTACGAGTGCTTTCTCTGGTGAATAATAGGGTTGTGACTCATCCATGTACACAGTAGGGTCTGCTGCTGCTACTGCAGCTTGTAATCGTTGCTGCTCCCCTATTTCAACTCTACGCGCAGCAGTCTTGGCTTCTGTAGTGCCTGTCATTTCACCTATAGCATGGCTACCAGCATGTACACCACCACCTGCTAGGAAGCCCATAGCAGCGCCTTGGAAGATATCGTAAGGAGTAGATGACTTACCTTCTAAGTTGTTTTCTACAGCTGTCTGATAGCCTTCTGTGGCTGCTTCAGATAGCCCTGTTTTAAGACTCGTACCTGCAGTACGTAAAGAAGCCAATGCAGTACGGGTAAGTAGGTTTTTTGCAGGTGCTTCTACAGCTGCGATAGCTGCAGCAGATACTTTAGCTGCAGCACCTGACAATTTATGCAGCTTAGCTGCAGAACCTACAACAGAATCCCCCACAAACTCTGCTACACCAAGACTTAATGCCTTGATGCGGAACTCACCATAGGTGTTTTCATCAGGCAGATCACCATTATGAGTATCTTGGTACTGTTTAAGAGCTCTAGAATAGTAGTCAGCTGCGTAACCAGATGTAAATGCAGCAAGCATTACTTTGCCTGCTACCCCGTAACCGCCCATTGCGAATTGAGCCGCATTTTGAGAGATCAACTGGACTACAGCATTTGGTTCTGTGATGCCTTTAGCAGCAAGATTACCTAGAATACCCGCTGCACCTGATGCGATATTCCAGAGTCCCTGTCCTGTACCATTATTATTACCTACATCTTCTAAACCTTTCTCCATTTGAGCAAAATTGCTATCAAATGACGGTTTCATTTCCGTCATTATGCGTTCTATACCTGTCTGATCTTGAAGAGAGCGATAATCACCTGCTTGGTTTATATTTCTAACCCACCAAGCATTGCTATCTACGTCCTCCAACATTTGTTGTGGGGTCTTAGAGCGCAATCCACCAAGCATTTCACGGGGGGTATTTAAGCGTGCTATTTCTTCTGGGGTAGCTATACCCTTTCGTTGCTGTGCTGCTGCCTCATAGTCGAGAGGGTCTAGATAACTTTGGTTATGTATAGCGCCAATCATATTGGGGATAGAAGCTATAGCCCCACCAACTTGAGTAGCACTAGAAACAAAGCCTGCTAGAGCATTTACAGGTGCGCCTATAATGCCTTCAGGGTCTAAACCCATACGACCGGGTACGGTTGCATCATAAATAGCTTTCTTCTGTGCATTGGCAGCAGCATAGGCTTGTAGAGCTGCTAATTTCTCATCTCTTGCCTTAGCAAGCGCATCCTGCTTACTAAATAGTTCGTTATTATCAACAAACTCGTTTGTACTCAAACCAATAGGGCTATTGTCAGTAAAAGGCATGGTACTTCCTCAAGATAAGAAAAAAGCAGAACAGTATTAGCTGTTCTGCTTAGGATAGCACTAGAGATATGCAAAGCATATCTAGAATTGTCTACCGTTTGGTTTTCGCTGCGATAGCTGATTTATTTGCAGCATCAGATAGAGCGCGTATTTTATCCATTGTCTCTTTATCCTTTATTTGGCTCATGGCAGACCGCGCTGACTGCATGTTTATAAAGTTCTCGTTATAAGGCAAATCCTGTACCAACTGACGTAGTTTATTGGCAAAACTTACGTCTCTATACGAACCCTCAGTTGCAGCGAGTGCTTCTTCCACTACTGCTATAGGAATAGGATAAGTTAGTGACTTACTAGGGTCATTAGGATTATCCGGGTCAGGTACCACAATCCCCTGCCTAAGAATATCTGACGCTTCTTTTAATATATCAGATGCGGGATTCGTAGATAACTCCAGTGGCACAGACTTGCCTTTGTTTCCTCTTTCTGCTGACACTGTAATAGCTTCAGCATAATCCCGCATAGTGGGCGCTTTAATGAGGGAAGCTGCATAAGGATTGCCTGATATTTTATCATCATAGAATGCTTGAGCTGCGTTAGTCTTTTCCTCAGCACGCCGTCTATCATTACCCACTACACCCACATTAGGGCCATTAAACCATAGGTCATAATTTGCAGATAATATTCCTAATTGAGAGGCTGATATGCCTGCATCTTTAAGCGTCTTAGTCAGCTTACTGGCTGAACTAGAAGATGTATTAGCATTTGTGAATACAGCAGGATTCGCTACTTGAAGTGTAGCAAAGGTTTTCCTTTGTTCTGGTGTTGCCTTAACACTGTCAAAACTACCTGCAGCTGTGACAGGTAACTTAAATTTTTGAAGATAGGCTGTTTGGGTTGCTTCAAATAATGCAGTGTTCTTATCATATTCGCGTGATGCAGCCTCACCTATTGCAGCAAAGGTATCCAACTTTTTCTGCTCCTCCGCTGCTTTTGTAAATAACGCTCTTTGTGTTCGGTTTGTGAGCATTGATTCATTACTTGCTGCTACGCTGGCTCTAGTAGAAATATCGCTATTGTGCTGACTACGCAGAGCGAGTTGGTAATTATCTTTTCTTTGTTGTGCTTCTGCACGTTGTTGATCTTGTGCATCCATCCAATCAAGCAAAGATCTTTTATTGAATAAATTAGACTGTTCAACTTGTTTACGTGCACCCGTGTAATCGCCGCTAGAGTATTGAGAATATAGCTGACCTTCGAGTGGTTTTTCTTGTTCCAATCGGGTGGCTTGTTCTTGATCAATACGAGCTTTCTCCCGTAACCGTAATTCACCAATACGGGGATCAGTGGCAGCTCTGATCTTATCAGCATCAACTTGAGCACCTAACACATCTAACCGCTTGCCCAGTGTATTGTTTGCCTGTTGTTCTTCCAGCTGGGGTAGTGTCATTCCCAGTTGTTCGTTAAGTAACTGGCTTGTGTTATACACCCTATTTGCTGCAATGTTAGAATCTTGCAGGTCACTCTTAGTTTTAAGAATACCTGTGATATTGTTAAAACCAGCAGTCATAGCCTTCTGCGCTGCCTCTAAAGGAGCAGCCGCTTCTGACAAAGAGCGTCCTGTTACATTCTGCCATGTGATAGGGGGCATAATTATTTCAGCCTATTTCGAGCCATGTAAGAGTCAATAGATTCAGCATTTCGACTAGCAGCCATCTTAGCACGTTGTCGATCTTCCAAATTAGTGTTGTACGTCTGTACTTGGTTTCCATAATTCAGATCAAACTGACGGACATTTTCATCCATTGTTCGATTGGCTAAACCAAGTTGCTTCTGTGCCATACCATAATTACCAATACCCTGAGCTAGGTTAACCATAGGACTAGCCCAACCTTGTGTCTTGGTATTATTTTTCAGGTCTGTCTTATCAAAAGCGCCACTAAATAACCCCTTGAATCTATCCCATAAACCAGGGGCAGCGGCAGCATCTACAGTAGGGCCATCCAAAGAACTGTAGTCTTGAGGGTCAATCTTATATGGGTTGTCATACACATTCTCTGTGCTAATGTTACCCATATTTACTTGACCAGGAGTGTAGTCTGGAGAAGCATTACCCTGTAAAGCAGCAAGGCTATAGGGATCTAGATTATAACCACTAGGTACAGCTACTCCAGCAACAGAATCACCTCCTAAACCATAGTGCCCATCCGTATAGTTAGTAGGTTCTGTTGGAAGTATAGGCTGAAGCATAGGAGCCTTAGTAGTGTGCTGAGTAGAAGGGGTGATACGTTTAACTGCAGGTTTAACCACTGGAGTAGCCTTTACAGGAGCAATAACAGGGGTAGGGGCTGGTACTGTAACTGGAGGCGCGGCTGCTGCAACCGGAGAAGCAATGCGAGGTTTGCTTGTGGATACGTAAGGAAGACGCCCAGATGTGGGAATAATAGGAGTTGCCATTTTATTACCTGCCTGCATTGCATTGATTTGGTCTACTAAGGCATAGTAGTCAGGGGATTCGTTACTGGGATATGGGTTTGTATCAGAACCTAGTTGTCCTGAAGGGGTAGACAAAAAATTGTCTGCAACACCAAAATCTTTTGCCGTTAGATCGAAATTATCTTTTAAAGTTCCCGCCTTTACTTGTGCGAGAACATTTTTGAATAAGTCTTCTACTACTTTACTAGATTTAGTTGGTTTAATTGGCTTTTTATTTGAGGGTGTGAAGTCCTCTTGTGTTAGGTCGTAACCCCCGCCATTTCCTGCTTTAGCTTCTGCAAGCACAGTTTTATATAACTCATCTGCTCTTGCTGCTTTGCTTGCGTTATTTTTTTGCCTACGCATTTCTGCTTGTACTTGTGCCCATGTGGGGGTAGCCATTATACAAATCCTCTTAGAGTATCTCTAGGTTTCGGTAATTGTAGCAGATCACGCACATAGGTATGCACTGATTGAATGCTATCTGCTGCTATGTTTCCTTGATGTACTGTACGCTTATAGTATTCATCCGGGCTCTCCCCTAACACCATCCAAGGCTTCCAGTGATTAGAAGATGTAAGTTCATCTTGTAGCTTAGTTAACTCATCCCATTTTAGTTTAGCAAAATCACTAAACTCATCCATCTCTTTCTGTAAATCTGCGAGTGAATCACCTATTGCACCTGTAGCTCCAGAGATCAAACCAGAAGCAAATTGGAGTAGTTGTAGCGGTGTTTGAATGTGCAGCACAGCTAGGTAATACTTAGCTGTATCATTGCGGCCTGCTAGTACTGCTAATGCAAACAGAACTAGAGCACCATCCGCCCCTACTTCTTTAACAAGTAATTTGAAGCCTTCAGCTATAAGAAACTGTGTTCCAAATACAACAATAATAGCTTGAATAGCCACTGCAAGAGAGAATGTCGTAATGCCTTGGGCTATAGCAATAGATTGGTACGCTTCACCTAATGACATAACAGTAATCACTACTGCAGCTATAAATAAAATATCTGCAAAGGCGTCTGACTGATACCACTTTTGTTTGACTACTTGCTTGCTATTGAATACCACATACATGCTTCGTTGATAGAGTATTTCTCTGTCTACTAAACTCATTGTCTTAGTGATACTGATATCTATGGGTACAAGAAGAATAGGGCTACCTGTATCATCATTACCTGTAGCAGAGTAGTCACCGAAAACAAAGTATGTACTTGTTAGACCAAATACTATTAACTCTTCATATTGTGTTTTGCTAATTTGCTTCTTGCTACTAAACCAAGTAACACTTCTATTTCGAGGTTGCCATATAGAATTAGAATCTAAATTCTCTAATACAATAGTTGTAGTTCCTTGTTCTGTAATATGTGAACCTACTTTTCCAATAACCCCTGTACTTATTGCCTTATATATTCCTTGGTGTGATAAGGCTAATTTGAACAAAGAATCTTTGATGATATTTGCATGAGGGTAGAAGGCTAAACTAGCAAGCAAAGTGGCTCTATCTACAAAAGGCAGGCCATCGTCCGTTATATACATACGGTTTAGATATCTATGTACATAGTCTTTTTCCTGCTTATTGGTTGTTGCAATAGGCACTCCGAAATAGAGGAAAGACTGTATTACATACCCAACATTTGCATTGTTGCCTACGTCATTAATCTGTGTGCACAGTTCATCAAAGTCTATTTTGATTATCTTAGCTAGTTTTTGGGAGTCCTTATACCAAGTGATATTCTTATCTGCGTTACCAGCTACGAAGTTATATCTGAAGTACAGCCGAGGAAGATAAGTGCCATTCTCTACTACACCACCGTCAAACAAAGTATCCAAATCAGAATAAGTCCCTGTGCCCAGTTTGTATTCCCAATACTTATACACACCGGCCACAACATACCCAGCTTGAAAGAATGACTCATTCCCCTCTAAACCAAAAAGGGTAAGGTCACTCGTTATGTCTTTGGTTTCAGTGAATAGTGTGGGGATGCCTAAGACTAGCTGTGTCCATTCATATTCGATAGAAAGATGTACGGTGGTGTAGCTTGGATTGGTATTTACAAAGAAGGCTCCAGCATCTGATGTGAGAGAGCTTGTATCGAGGGAATCCCATAACCCCTGTGACATAGTGAGAATGACTTTAGTAAGAGTAACTGTATGTCCCTTAGTTGCTGATAAATTAGTAAGCTCACCTGTACTATGTAAGTACCCCTCACTTGCTGTGATTTCTTTATATGCTAGGTGTACATAGTTCTGCTCACCAAACAAAACATAGTCAGAAACGATAGGATAACCTTCTAATGCCGTGAGTATAGCATCCACTGGAGTAGGGTCTACGTAGCTAGTAACAGTCGTTCCTTTAGGGGTGCCATACAGATATTTGCTAGTTGCAGAGTTGTAAAAGCGTTTTGTAGCAACACCGATACCCGCTGCTAAGTCTTCAAGAATAAAATTGATGGGGTCTTTATTTTCATGGATACCAGAAGCGTTACCAGTAGTAACAGAAGATAAAACCCCGTCATCTTTAACCAAACGAGAAATGCTAGTCCCTACATATATCTGGTCTTTATTACCCATGAGGGACATAGCATTACCTATTCAATCAAAGATCCTGTGGGCGGGGTGTTGGATGTATCGGTGCTGGAGGTAGATCTACACTAATACCCGTCATCATTTTAGCAACCACATTCCCAATAGAGAGATCCTCTAAGCGGTTCTCATAACTGGCTTCTGTTGTGTCATCAGTAGTACGCCTAGCATTCCAGGTGCTAATAAGAATTTGTGCTGCTTTCTGCACTGCGTCTTGCTTTACACCATCAATTTGTGCGGTATAGAGTGTGTTCTGCTTGCCTATTACGCTGTCTTCGGTAACACCTGCGCCATCCACCTGTGCTGTCTCTGTAGCTGTTTTTTGATTGATGAGGGTAATCTCTGCATCAGTACGCAAACGTGCCTTAGCTGACGTTAGCCGCTCGTCTACAAGATTCAGACCCTGCTGTACTGCTGTCTCTGTTTGAGCCACTAGCAACGCCCTTTGAGCCACTAAATTGAGCCCCTCCTGCAATAGGTTAAGACGTTGTTGTTCAGCAATTTCAAGTTGTTTAGTTTGGTTTAGCAATTCAAGATTAGTCTTATCAACTGCTAAACCAAACTGGATAGCTAACTGAAGAACACTATTCAGAGCACCTAAGTAAACGGTAGCGTACTCCTTGCCTTGAAGTCGATTAGCCTGATATTCCTGAGCAATGTGGGTATTCACACTACGCATGAGAATATCAAAAATACCATTACCAGTAAGATCATTAACAGTAATGTTGCTAATCGAAATCCCCATTGGGGATGGGCTAAGAATATCTAACATAACCTAAGTCCTCTGAAATATTGTTTAATCAATAGCGTGTGCAAGGGCTTGTTGTTCAGCTAACTCACGCAATTCTTCTGGGGTTAGTGCTGGCAACACCTCAATGGCAAACTCTTTGATCAACTTACCATGCCGAGTACTTTGCCCTCGACTATTCTTCTTTGTATAGAAGACTTGGCACTGACGTTCTACCAATTGATTATAAATAATACGGGGAACATGCCATCCTGCATCAGCATCGAATGGTACAAATTTACGGTGAGTGCCTACCACTGAGTTACCTGTAGTAATGATTTCACCTTGCCATTCTTTCTTGGCAGGATTCATACAAGTAATGCGGATACGCACTAGCTCTTCAGCTTCAGCACGCTTACGCGCATTAAACTCTTGAACTTTATTTACTGGCTTAGCTACAGGAGTTTCTTCTACTGGAGTAGCTACAGCAGCATTCACCTTATCTCGTAGTTTAGCGAGACTGATAGAAGGGTGGTAAGGGATATTCATTAGAGAGGCACGTTGCTTTAGTGAAGCCATCTCATCAGGAACTTCATTCTCAACATCATCATCAAACTGACTCATTGTATTTCTCCAGATTTAGTAAGTAGGGGAGGTTTCCCTCCCCTTTGTGACTGCCTAGATCACAGACTAGCGATGGTCTTGATTAGACCAATACGCTCAGGACGTAGAACCATAAAACCGTAGTACCACTTGATAGACATGAAACCAACTTCCCCATAGGGGTTATTAACATCAGCTGTATCAAGACCGGGTTTCTTGTTAAAGATGGTGAACTTCACACCTTTACCATCCGTCTGGAAACCAATAGTGGTAAACGACTTCTCACCAATACAGAGCATTGGGAACACATCGTAACGGTTATTAGTACTGTAATGAGTAGCTTCAGTAGTAACTGCACCAGCACCAGACCACTTAGCCATCTCAGGAACAACCACAATACGAAATTGGTCAATAGCACCAACTTCGCCATTTACAGGTGAGCCTGCATCAGCGTACTTCTCTACAGAGATAAACGCTGGATTACTATGTAGGTCATTCATGGCTTTCAGCGTAGGCAGCAACTCAGAACCTACGTACAGCAAACGAGCTGCATTGACGGTCTGGGTATCCACCATACGGGAACCTGTAATAACCGTAGTGTGCTTCGGAGTACGGTTGTTATCCAGATCAATGGACAACCGCATCAGATCACCATACGAAACCACAGAAGTAGCGGCACACTCACTATTCTTGGTCGCAGAGCCTGCATAACGAATAACACCGGCACTATTGAGCAAGTCAACTTGCAGAGCGTCTTCCGTCATCTCATTGGCAGCATTCAACATTTCACGGTTGATATGCATTTCCAATTCTTCATCAGAATCGAAATCCAAGGACTCTTGAGTGTACTCGTCGAAGAAACCAAACTTCTCAAAGGTGCCTTCCAAATCCATACGCTTGTGCCCAACACGGTTTACACGACCACCCGATTCAGACAGGGCAGGCAGCTTACCAGAGATGGAACCAATGTCCTTGCTAGAGCCGTATAGATTGCCGGAACGCTGAGCAACAATAGCACCACCAACGATATTAGCTGCAACAAGTGCAGCAGCTTGAGTAGCGTACACCACATTACTAATATCAGTCTTGATACCACTGATGTTCACAGTAGCGGTGACTTCAGGAGCCACGGAAGCACCCGCATCAGCTTCCAACAGCGCCTTGATAGCAGCATAGTTAGTGGCAGTAGCATTGCCCCCTGCAGTAATAGTGGCACCAACAGCGATAGCAGAAGCAGCCTTATACCAAGTAGTGTCCTTGGGGCAGAAGAAATAGTCGTCTACTGCATAAGCGTTGGTAGTTACCCCAGCACCAGTACCAACCCCAATAGGTTCACTCTTACGGGGAAACATGTAATCAGTAGCAGACGTCCAAGGTAGCTGGACAGAATATTGAGTATTGGTCATTACAACACCAGCAGCATCAATACCTTGGTCATTGATATTGCGGTCATCCAACATAGGAATATAGTGGAACATCTTAATCTTCTTGCCCATGTTCTTAGGCATAGTTGTTACGTCTGCCAACTGGGAGAAGTACTGTTCCTTCTTCAGCTCAATGAGAGCCTTCTTCTGATAGTAATCAGTACGGGTTTGATTACCAATGGAGGAAGGGCTGCTATTAGCCGGATCGTTATACATCTGAGTAGCCATGATATTGCCTCGTTAAACAAATTTAGGAGATAGTTTGCTGAACTCTTCATCACTCAAAGAAAGCGCACTACGTGTGCTCATATTGGGTGAACTACGAGCTGCAGCAGAGTTTGGAGCCGCAGCTGCCAACCGTCTATTACGGAGCTTTGGATCTTCTTCCTTCCTCGGTTTTGGAGGCGCAACTACTTGCTGCTGGGGTGGTTTAGTACCGTGGGAGCTACCCAAATGGTTAAACCCGCCTTGAGCTTGAATCGCATCACCAACTTGCCGGTAGGCTTCTAAATCACTCAAGCCAGTGAGATTGCCAAGCATCTTCTGCCGATCTACCTCATCAAAGATAACATCATAAATACCACGATCAACATGGTCATTGATGACACCTAATAGTTGAGGGTTCTCAGCAACAAAGCGTTTACTTTGCGTATCCCACTTGTTACCTACAATATCAATTGTCTTGGCGTAAGATGGAGAATCTTTGATATTCTCTATTGCTTCATCCAATTCAATTTGTGAATCTGAGATACGATGCATGTTAGGCTGATAGTCTTTAGCCTTCTCTGTATCAATATCCAGTGGATCAATACCACTATCTTGAACTAACTTACTAATCGCAGTTGGATCTTTCTTATCCAGGTCGATTAAGTAGCTTAGTTTTTCTTCATCAAGTAGTTGGTTTTGTTCCAACAACTTAATAATTCGCATACTAGGTTTCAGGGTAGACATCTTCTTATTGTAGTTAGCACCCATCTGCATCAGAGTAATTGCTTCTTCAATATTGCTAACCTGTACCTCTTTACCATTAGCCTTGAAGGGGCTCATTATGCGCTTATATTCAGCTTCATAATCCAAAGGTGTAGTTGGTGTATTGGTTTCTTCCGTAGACTCCTCAGTGTTTTCGGTTTGCTCGGTGGCTTCGCCACCAGCACCTGCACCACTATCGTCGTCTTGCTCTTCAATGTGTAGTTCAGGAGTCATACCATTATTGATAATGTCTTCATCAGACATCTCTAGGTAGGTTTGGCCTTCTTCATTATTATCCATGATTAGCCCTCCCGTTCATTAAGCACATCAATCAATGTGCTTTCATCATTTGTTTGTTGGTACTCCGCCATTGCAGCTAGTTGAACACTGATACGGAAGTAAGCACGAAGATTACTAATAGCTGATAACTGGGTATGCACCGAGGCTTGTTTACTATCCTCTTGCATATTTGGGTCTGCCAGTAAACCAACTAAGCGCAATGCCTCATCAGTAAGGTAGCCCTGCTCAATAACTGTCTTAAAGTCAGTATTCTTTTGCAGCCGTTGAAGAGCATCTGCTAATGCTATTTTATTTTTAGCAATAGAGATGCTACGTTCCAAGTCTTTGATTGTGGACTCACTCATACAATATACCTCAGCTCTATTAGGTTTAGCTCACTAAAGGGGAGTATATATCCCCTTATACTGTTTGGGAATACTTAGAGTACCCCATCTGTTAGGTACTTATGAATAGCATCTCTAGATTTGGCATTATCGTCAATCTCTGCAGATACTCTCTTTAAGTGTTCCTGACTACGTGCTTGTTCACCATGCAACTGTAGTTTGCGTTCCTGCTGCACACCAGACTCTTGTTCTACAAAGTCTAGGTTCTTAATATCAGTATCAGCTTTGATATTAGCCGCTTTCTGTTGTTCTGTGCCAGATTTAGCACCACGGAACTGAGCTTCAGAGTTAAGTTGGTTAATCTGAGCTTGTAGTAACTGCAATTCCAATTGCGCTTTCTGTTGTGCCATTTCATCTGGAGGCGGTGGTTGGTACGCCTCAATCTTCTTAGCGAGTTCAGGCATTTTACGCAGTCTAGCAATATCAGATAGGATCATCTGAAACATAGACTTATCCATGCTATTACCCACAGTTTGTAACATGAAGGCTAGTTCTTGTGCTTTGTTATTGTCTTCTTCTGCAGTAGAGATAGAGAGTTTGAGATCAAAAGAGCCTGGGAGGTCATCCTTTCTTACGTGCACAAACTGCTCATTGGATACACGAACAACCTCAGTCTCTGAGAGGAACTCAGCGTTCATAGCAATGAACTTGCGCCCTATCTTAACAATGCCAGCACTGAGCCTACGTAAGATGCCCAATTCACGCTTAGATGCAGCGTCTAGTGCACCCCTAATACCGGCAGCCACATCTCCTAGTGATTGGCTTCCAATGCCCTGATTGAAGGCTTTAATACCTGTTAGGGACTCTGCCTCCATATTCTGAAGATTGAGCATGTATTGGGCACTCTGAGGTATCTCAGGGTAAGTGTGCATATGAATACCAACACGCGGATCAATTTGAGCGTTGAACTCATAATCGTCACCCGCATCATATTTACGTCTGTTAGTAACATCGAGCATGTCCTTTCTAATAGCTGTTTGTCCATTAGCAGACTTACCCATAATATCAATCATGCCCCGTGTTACAGCACCAATGATCTTCTGATTATCTTCTAATAGTGCACCATCTGGCTCACCATATATACTCTTAACAGTAGGCAAGTATGGTGCAGTAACAAAGGGTATCTTCTTATCAGGGAACGGGTTTTCTTCCATAAGCACAATAGTATTACCTACCCAAGCCACAGTGATAGGTGACACTTTACCTGTACCGTGTATATCCCAGAAACCCCAGTATTCGTACACTACAAACTTCTTACGTGGTTCATCTTTGAAGTTGAAGTTACGATCAATGGTGGGCGCATTATAATCTGGCTCACTTAGAATAGATGAGCCAGTAAGGGTAATCTTATCTAGGTTCTTATACTTACCTGCTTTACGCAGATCAGATAGACAAGATTCATAGCGATAGATAACGAAACCAGCCTTATCAATATCACCATTACACAGAGGATCAATGATTACATTATGGTAATCACAGACTTCTACTGTAGGGTTATTTTTGATAATACGTGTCTTAGTAACCATAGCGGTTCCTACGACTTGAGGCTCAATAGGTTGCCCTTGCTGCATGGTAATGTCATGGGCATTCTTCAATTCTTGAGGGATGTCCGTATCATACTGACTAGGTGATTCATTCCTTAGCTGCTCCAGTTGTTCGTGGAGTTGGGCAGCTTCTGGATTAACCACATAATTTACTTGTGGTTCCTCCTCCTCATACTCTTCCTCTTCATACTCCCAACCCACACGAACAATGACTGTCCCCTCATTTACTGCTGCACGGACATATTCGTCAATAAATTTAATTTTGTCGATCTTGGTATTGAACTGGTTGTTCAATATAATTTCATTTTGTTTAGCTGCTTGCGAGTCTTCCCATGTCAACGGAGTTACATTGAAGAGGTCTTCTGTACTCAGGAAGGGCTCACTCAGTGCAGGGTAGCGCCACTCTGCCTGTTTACGAATTAGCTTTGGCACAATCTTCGAGGAGTTTTTTCCTGTTTTGACAAGGGCTTTGCCACGTACATGTAAATTATCAAGCCAAGAATCTATCTTAGATACCTGACTATCGTGATTAGATGTTGCTTCTTGAAGGTCTTCTCGCAGATTAATAAGCGTAGGGGGGTTCTTCCACTCAGAAATAAGTTCACCTTTGTCTTCAGATAGTGACTCCATGTCATCGTCTTGTTCACTTACTTCATTAGGTTCAATCATTATACCCACCCTTTATTACGGATACGATCAGGCATACTACCTTGGTCAACGCGAATATTATCACGTTCTAATACTGCACATGCTTTCTCATATTTAGCTGTGTAGTTATTACCTGCACTAAAGTTGTCTACTAAACCTGTAGGTGTCATCAATCTCCCAGCAATAAAGTATAACAATGCCTCTAGGTACTCATAAGGCAAATCTACTTCTACAGTCTCAGGTCTATAACCACCAGCACCTTTAGGTAATACAGGGTGTGATGCACGATAGTCTAGTTTTAGCGTTGATGTGTGAAGCCAATCAGGTAAATCATTCCCCTGATTCACAATAGAGAGTGGAACACGTACAACACTAATTCCAGGAGTTGTAATAGAGTACTCGTCTGTAATGTCATTCAGATTGAGTACTTCATCTAGATCAGTAGTAACACGCAACAGTTTCATCCAGTTGTTTGTGTACTGGTGATCAACAGTGTCTACAATATATTTCACAGGTTCAAGGGATGTTAAAGCAGTGACTGCAAACTTACGTTCAATAGGGTAGAGCTCTTTACCTGCTACTAACTGCAGTACTAAGCTATCCATCTTGATAGGAAAGCGTGTGTACAGTGAAGCTAAACCAAGATTGACAGTAGACACCAACCTATCATAATTGGCGTCTGTAATAGTACCTTCCCCAGAATTACCAATGTTTGTTAGATGGAACTCCCCGTAGGAAAGCTGTGTCAGTATCTCTGTAAGTTTCATGGTATCCCCTAAACAATGTATGAACCAATCCGTGCGCGTGATGTGGGTTCTGCCACTATATCCCACAGATCATTTTCTTTAGAAGCTAAAGGTGCTTCCTGTGACGGCTTCCAAGGAGTTAAGCTGGACAGCATTGATATTGTATCAATAAAGTCATCGTGCTTACTCTTTAATCCAGATACAGCCACTAAACTAAGTTCATTTATACACTCTTGCATGATGGCCTCCCCCTTCTTTTCTATAGGGAAGAACATCTTATGTAGCTTGAATAGCGGAACAACTGTGTTAAAACGTACTAGCTTCTTAGTATTAGGACGAATACCGGGGCTGTTATTGTTACCTTCTGAAGCCAATGTGAAATAGATGTTACGCTCCAGCATTTGCTCTTGAATCCATTTGATGAATCCTCCTTGTTGTCCTGAGACTTCTACGCCTACCTGTTGTGGTCTATATTTCTGAGCCAACCTAAACAAGTCATCAATGTTCTTATCCATCAACTGTCGCTTGCACACGCCATCTACCCAAAGCCAGTCACCATTATTATTGTATGCCCATACACTAATAACGGAATAATCTGACTTATCTGATTCAGATGTAGCAAAGTCTGTAGTGATATAGAAGTTGAACTTACCTTGGTTGTGTATAACAGAAGCCAAAGGATACCAACAGATATCGCTGTCTTGAATCATACGATCTTCATCACTCATAATTCTTAACATCAACTCTTGGTTAAACGTGTCTACCTTCCCTAGTTTGATTGCTTTAGAATATTGATTGGCTACATAGCTGTATGTAAAGCGGTCTGGCCAGCTACCCTTAAACTCTTCTTCAGTGCAAGGGTATTGCTCACATACCGGAAATACGTTTACTCTCCAAGCCCCTGAAGCCACCGCTTTATACAAAGGGTCTTTTGCATTAAAGGGGGTACCACTCCAGATGATCATGTTCTTCGTAGGATGTAGGGCATAGTCTACTGCCTTGTAAACCGTGTCTTCTACCGAAGCAATTACCGTAGCAGAGCGAGCATCTTCGTCACTAATCAAATCATCCAATACTGCTAACTGAGGTCGTTTACCCATCTCCTTGGTTCCGCGTACTCCCGTATTATGAGTACGAAAATAACAATCAGCAACAAACTGGTGTTCCTCATTATCGACAGCTATGCACTGACTGGGCTCAAGAGCTATTGGCTTGATGGCTACTACAGCCACATGCTTAATACGAGGTACCCAACGTGCCAACTTACGGGGTAATTTGAACAGTGGGAGTTGACTCCAAAACTCAACCCGGTAGGCATCAGCACATGAATGCTCGTGGATAGCAGAAGCTGTGCCTCCCAATGAACGAACCATACAAGCCAAGTCATCACATAGTTGATGGGAACTGCTAGTGAAAGTGCATCGGCCATTCGGAGTAACTGTGCCAGCTGTGTCCATTAAACCTTGTACTATTGATAAGCGTTGTTCAACAGAGCCGTAGAAATACTCATACGGGATGAACTTCATTTCCCCTCTAACATTCAATTCCATAGCTTTGAGTGCTGGCCCTAAACCACGTATGGACTGCGTTGCTGCATTGGATCTGGTATCTGCCCTATATGCTCCAAAGACATAAGGGATGTGCTGATAATAGTGAGCGAACTCATCTACGTGTGCTGTAAGCTCTACTGAGCCACACTCCTTACGGATACGCCCATCTCCTAAAACTACCCCCAATGTATAGGGGTCGATAGAAAGGCTAGCTTCTTCATACTGCAGGGGCTCTATGTTCTTCACAACTACCAGATGCTTACTAGAGGTGCCCCTATGCTTGATGTTCCCCTTTTTCATATGTACCAACGGTTGCTGTAATAGCTCCGCTGTAGTTAATACTAGCGTCTCCCATCTAGCAGTATTATTAGGATTGGTATTTATAATCACGGGATTTAAGTGATCTTCTGATACCCGCAGTGTTCTGCCGTCCTGTAGAACAAGCGTGTACATCGGCTTGTTAAAGATTTCGCTCTTTTCCATGATCGTAGTTAATTTACCATCCGCCCCGTATATCTTATCTCCTACCGTACACTCACCAATGGTAGTACGGCCCTCTGCTGTATGTAGCTCAGTATCCAAAGCGAGGGCTTTTGCTCCGTAACCCTTTATGATAAATACTTTACCTTCCGCATTATGAAACTCCCATCGAATATCTGTGAACTTAGCGAGAGGAATATACTGTTTAAGGAAGTCAGAGTTATCCCATCTGAACTCTAAGTTCTTACGCATGTTCTTGATACCATTCTCTACAGAGTCTGATACATAAATAGCTAGGTCAACTACACCGAAACCAGGTAAATCCCCATAAGTAGCGATATACAGAAATAGGTACTCAGCCATTAAAGTAGTGTTATGGGTAACTATGTAATCCCCAGCAAGGAAGGTGTTCTTAGGGGTGTCCACCATTAAACATTGGCTTGGCTCTTGGGGAATAGCAGTTATTGCTACCAAGGCCACGCGATCAAAGCACTTGAAATGCTGCCTCTCTTTCTTTCTTGGAAGTCGAAATAGAGATAGATTTAGGTTTATATTGCATCGCCAAGCTGCAGCCATTGGGCTAATGGTAGCGACACCCCCTAGTGACCAAATCAGTTCTTGAACGTCTTTGACTAGACGCAGGGAGTTAGACGTAAATGATGTACAGCCGTTCTCATACACCGTGCCATCTGTGTCCATCAGCCCCTGCAATATAGCCAGTCGTTGATCCACTGAGCCCAGCTTATACATATCAGGGACAAACTTGTTATCTCCATGACAATTAAGCCCAAGGGACTTAATAGCAGCACCTAACCCTAGTAATCCTACACGGCCTACAGAGGAGAATCTGCTATCTAAAAGCATTGTGCTACATGGTGTTGGTACTTGAGCTATCAATAAAGGCAGGTCATCTACGTGCCCATACAGCCTACAGAACCCTGTTGTAGTATCCATTGAGCCATCACCAATAGCCAAACCAAGAGTGTATGGGTCGATAGGTAAGGCACACTCCGGATATTCTACTGGTCGGGGCAGAGGCAACCACACCCGATTCTCCTTTCCTTTAGGGTTCTTTTTTGAAGCACTCCTTGTGGTGAATAAGGGGATAGTTAATAACTCTTTCGTAGTTAGATCTCTGCGATCTAGGTAAGAAACCCGTGTACCATTTATGCGCTTTTGCCTACGGCGTATCACCGTATTTATATGGTCTTCACTTACTTTAAGTGTGCGCCCGTCAGATAAGGTAAGTTGGTACATTGGCTTATCAAATACACTGCTTTTTGCAAGTACCTTTCCGGGCTTACCTTCTTCACCAAAGACATACTGCCCCACTTGTATATCTGCCACGGTTGTCCACCCATTAGGGGTAGGCAATCTAGTATCTAGACTAAGTGCTTTTGCGATACCCCTATGGCATAGGTTAATAATCCTACGTCCACGTTCTGTAATGGTATCCAGCATACGATAATGAACAACAGGGGTTAGATGCTCTTCCCCTTGCTGCCCATTCACCAGTTTAATGAATGTAATGAAACCAAGGGCAAAGTCACTGGGAACATAGTTTGGATCTATATCATAGTTAGTTCCATTGAGATGCTCCTCAACTGTCCAAGGTAACTCACTCATTTACCTGACCTCGTTTGGGTATCCAAAAAGCTCTCTGGCCCATACTGTGAACCTGCTGCCACACCTGTACCTACGACCATAGGATAACGTGCTAGTTTATGTTGGATAGAACTAATCACTCCTTTACCTAAGTTGATTGCACTTCCCGGAGTCCCTGCACCACCCAATAAGATAGAGGCAGCATTACCTAAGTCAGTCATATTTGGCTCCTCTTGGTTAAGCCAATTCTTGTAGTCACTTACTGGTTTCAGTGCACCTGGGTACTCATCAAAAATTTCTCTAATACCTCTATTCGTATCCTGTAATTCTTGATCATTTCTAAACACTGTACCATCGAAACCAGTGTATCCAGTCAATGATCTAAGCATTGAGTCAATGGTGTTATTCGCCACATTACCAGCTACATTAGCCCCCAATGCGGGATACATAGCAGCACCTTTAATAACATTGTCAGCTACCCCAGTACCGTAAGCACCCAATCTTTTACTGAACTGTTCCCATTCAGGGGAGTTATTAACCACATTAGACATACGCCTTACTAAGGGTATTAAACTAGCAGGGGATATGGGCATAACTTATACCTCTAATACTTCAGCATGTATTACCCTAGCATGTGCAATCTCTTTAGCATCACTCATACCAGACTCAATCATCATTCGTTGTTGCCTTGCCAACGCCATTGTAGCTTCTCGCAATGCCGCTATACTACCATCTTCCTTCATCCCAATATCTAACTCCACCTTGTGTACTTCAGGCATCTTCAGATGGGTCAGCAAGCTACTCGCCGCATCACATCGCACCTTCTCACTCAAAGCTGAAACCATGAGCTCAGCCTGCACATTCAAAGCCTTCTGATATAAATCCTGATTCAGCACATAGCTAGGAATCAGTGTCTGCTCGAATACTAAGTTAACTAACTTGTTTTTATTGTAGGCAGTGATATAGCTAGCAATATCTTTACTGCTTACCCCTTGAGCATGGAACCTAACAATCTTATCAGGGAACGTCTTACTGTACGCCTCTGTGTTAGTACAGCCCATTAGCTTATGGCTAACGTACTTTACTGCACAGATATAATCAGCAACCTTAAATCTACCATCTTGCATTACCTTAGTATATGAAACCAAGTTATCCCGGTATGCTTCATACAACTCAGGGTCACTCAAGGTAAGATTGACTTGATCTATCAGCTCTTGGTTTACACTCTTCTTTACCTTCTCAGGTAGCGCATCTCTGAACTGTTCTACAGTTAAAGCCAACATGATAGTAATCCATAGTTAGTGTATCGGCTAAGTATAGTAGACATTACCTAATAATTCCTAATTTGAGAGGAGTAGAAACTTTTTTCATCTTTCGTATTCTAGGTACGGGTTCAGAAATAATTAAGAGCAAAAAGTTTTTTCATTTTTTCTATTCTAGGTATGAACACAGGACTGACTCCAAGTCTACAGCGAAGCAAACACACCCCCCGGGGGTAAGTTACTAAAAAATACCGGGTGTACCACCCACCACTAAAGAGCTCATCTATGGGCTTCTAACAGTGTTGGCCGCTCGCGGCTAGTATGGTAGTGCAAGGGCGTCTTGCCCGTACAAAGCACTACCACGGAGTTAGTTATGAAGAACGCATTCAAGACCTTCTGGGTAGTTATAGCCCAGCTGCTAGCAGTCATCAGTGACGTTGTTGGTATAGCGTCAGATGTTGCACGGGCGGGTCGCCAGAGCTCGAAGCTCTTCTTGGCGGAGAGCAGCCATGAGCTGTCTGCAGCCCTCATTGCAATGGACATGACACCTGAACAGTTGGAGGATTTAATAAATCCTCCAGCCAAGTAGTAAGAAATACCCTCATCCCTAACGGGATGGGGGTATTTCTTTCTACGAAAGAAATTAAAGCCCAAGCATACACACTGTAGCGAAGAGCACACAGCGAAGCGTACACACTATGCCAAAGCAAACACACCAAAGCAGCAAGACAGTCCTACATCCCAGTCATCGTAGCCTTCTACAGGGTAAGTAAATTTGGCGAATAAGGGAGTTGTACGTCTATCTGACGTACTCTACCATCCTTAAAAAACAGTCCTTTCCAATAATCTCGAACCGATACCTCACCGATACAGACATGCCTGTGGCATGTAAAACCCTGTCCGTTAAACCTCCTCTTACATCACTGGCCGCTCGCGGCTTGATTGGAATCGGTAAAGGCACTATCGCCACGACTACCATTCCTCGGAGTTTCAAATGTTTAATCGTCAAAGCAACAGCAACAGCAACAGCAATTCCAACCAAGACTGGAAGGCTGATGCATTCCTGAATCTGTACCTTCCCAGGCATGATGGTACGCGGGCAAAACTCGGCGCAATCGCCCTCAAGGGTAGTAACGATACTCATCAGGCCATCATGCTGCTTCTCGCAAAAGAGCCCGCAGCCCTAGAGCGCATTATCGAGAAGCTGATGATCGAATACCACGTCGTTAGTGCAGAAGCCACGTCTGATCTTGATATCTAATGCAGCAAACCTCCGACCCGAAAGGGTTGGGGGTTAACTTTTTTCATCAAAGCACAGCGCCTTTGCGATCGCTGCGCGATCGGTCAAAAGCAAAGCACATCAAAAGCAAAGCACAGTGAAGACAGTCCATCCAATTTAAGACAGTAACCTGTCTGTTTGAGCTTGGTTTGATTCACGGATGCCCATACGGGCATTGCTTGACCTAACACCTCACAGACGAGCTTAGAGCGCCATCCGGCGCTGGGCGTTCTCCTTGCCATGGCCGCTCGCGGCTTGCATGGTGTTGGTGGGTAGGGTGACAGCATCCCCTAATGTAAAGAATGCTGGTTATAACGAGGTAATACACATGAACATTGAAACCAGAATGGCCGCTGAAGGCTATACGTTCAAACTATTGATGGATGCCATTGTTGCGGCATCCAAGAGTAAGACCATGAAGAAGAATGAGTTTATTGCCATCATTGTGTGTGCAATGTTTTGCATGTTAACGATGATGATGCTTGGCGTCACAATTACTGCTGCAGAGCATGGCGGTATTGTAGTGACGTTTCTGTTCGCAGGACTGACCACACTCTGCTTAATTGCAGTAGGTCTAGTTCCAACAGCGATTCATAAGGCAGGAGAGTAAACATGAACATTGACGTGAAGCAAGTAGTATCTGCCCTGGCAACAGGGTTTGGTGGGTTGAGCCAAGTAACCGCCAATACCCTGGGAGTGGCCTTAGCGGGCATTCCTCACGATTGCGTGTCTTGTTCGGGCTTATAGAGCGTGTTTGGTGGTCTGTCCTCTCTGCCCTTTCAGGGGTGAGGTGGGTGTTTGGTTTAAATTCTGGAGGTGCGTATGGACGGTAAGGTGCTGAACAAGCATGTACATGGTATCCCTAAGGGAGCTGTGTACATTGGCAGAGGTAGTATGTGGGGTAACCCATTTACCTCTATTCAAGGCAGGAACACGAAGGCTACTACAGTAGTAGCTACACGCGAAGAGTCCATTGAGCAGTATAGGCAATGGCTTAAGAACCAGATTCGTAGTGGATGTATCAGTAAGCAAGAGCTTGCTGAATTGTATGGCAAGGATTTGGTGTGCTTCTGTGCACCTAAGCCTTGTCACGGGGATATTCTAATCAAGGCAGCAGCTTGGGCTGCAGGAGAAAGCGATGAGCAACGTAAGTGATGGGGAGTGGAGAGTAATCTATCGTGCTTGGATGCGTGAAGCACAGGATGCATTGTCAGGTGATGTGAACTCCATGGAAATGGGGTTCTGCATCTCATGTGCATTGAACATCTGGATGCGATTGGAGTGTGTATGAAACCATTCCAGTTGATTGTGGCTGGTGGCAGGGACTTCTCTGATACAGAGTTGTTCCTCAAGACCATGCAGCAAGTGGAACAAGAGCTAGCTGAATACTCAGTATCCTTGGTCAGTGGTATGGCTAAGGGTGCTGACATGATGGGGTACATGTTTGCCAAACAAGAAGGTATCACCTGTCATCACTTTCCTGCTGATTGGAACAAGTATGGCAAGAGTGCCGGTTTCCGGAGAAATCAGGAGATGGCTGATTTCAGTGATGGTTTGGTTGCCTTCTGGGATGGTAGGAGCAGTGGAACAAAACACATGATCCAAACCATGCGAGACATGGGAAAGGATGTGTGGATCATCAAATACTAACCCACAGAAATGTGGGTTTCACTTTTGTAAAGGAGACAGTCTATGGACTATCTAAAGATACAGCTGCAACAGCAGTTGGAAGACAGGTTTAGTAAAACTCTACTGGATAAGAAGCTAACTGTGTTTACACAGGATAGTCTCCTGTTTGTAGAGAAAGTTAACCTGGGTATCAGTCTGGTTAACAACTGGCTTAAGGGTAGTTACTACTCATCAAAGCAAGCCAGATTAGCAGATGTAGATATACTTGAGTTACCCCAGTTGGTAACTAAGATACTCCGCGCAACACTATACTGCAGAACGGATACACCGTTCAATGCAGTAGTGGGAATGTGCGCTAACTATCTGGGTTGGGATGACAAGCCAAATGCTATTCGCACTACTGCTGAAATATTAGCAGTACTCTGTGATACCAATGCTTTCGACATTAACAAAGTGTCGAGAGAATCCAGTCTAACTCTAGTGTCCAAAATAGATATTGGAGAGCTGGAAGATAACATGGTATTGGTGCAGTACATGCCGCCCATGATCATTAAACCAGAAGAACTAACCTCTAACTCAGACACTGGGTATCTCAATCATAAAGGTAGTCTCATTCTTGGGGGTAATTATAACCACCATGAAGGAAACATCTGCCTAGATGTGTTGGATATACAGAACTCCGTACAACTAAAGTTAGATGTTGAGTTCTTGGATACAGTAGCAGAAACCCCAAAACATCCTTGTGAAACCAAAGAACAAGAGAAGAACTGGGATACGTTTAAGAAAGAATCAGCTGATATATATCGGTTGATTATTCGTGCAGGTAACACTTGTTATCTAACACACAAGGTAGATAAACGGGGGCGTATGTATGCCCAAGGTTATCATTTAACCACTCAAGGCAGTGCTTATAAGAAAGCAATGCTAGAACTAGCAACACCAGAAATGGTGGAGGGAGTATGAAAACATTTACTGGTTTTGAATACCTGTTGATTGACGCAGCTAACCACTACGGCTTGGATAAAGAACTCTTTGAAGACCGTATTCAGTGGGTTCGCAGCAACATTGAAAACTTGGAAGCTATGAGTACAGACCCCTTGTATTGCAAAGCTGTGCGCGCTATTAGGAAGGCACAGAACCATGTGCCTACTGGTCATCTTGTTGGTTTAGATGCTGTATGCAGTGGCATCCAAATTATGTCAGTAATGACAGGGTGTATCGTAGGTGCCACATCAACGGGCTTAGTTGATCCAGATGTACGAGCTGATGCCTATGGTATCTGTACTAATCACATGCGGTCTGAGCTTCCTGGCTTTAACATCGAAAGATGTGATGCCAAGGATGCGACAATGACTGCATTCTACGGCTCTGTGAAGCGCCCTAGAGAGATTTTTGGTGAGGATTCACCAGAGTTAGGTGCGTTTTACACAGCCATGCAGAAGACAGCTCCTGGAGCTTGGACACTACTGAAAGAACTAACACTGGCATGGAACAAAGGTGCCTTAAGCCATGAATGGCAGTTGCCTGATGGCTTTGAGGTTAAAGTCAAGGTCATGGAGACCAAAGATGTAAGACTAGAGGTGGACGAGTTAGATGGGGCTAGCTTTACTTACCAGTTCAAACAGAATATGGGAAGTAAATCAGGACAGAGTATCCCAGCAAATGCGGTTCACTCGGTAGATGCGTACATTGCAAGGTGTATGCACCGTAGGTTGAACTATGACCCCGCGTTAGTAGGTTACATGGGTGAACTGCTAGAAGCAGAAGTACTTAGCAGAGCATTAGGGGGTACCTCTGTAATCACAGAACATAGCAATGAAGTTGCTTATTACTGTGAACTGTACAAAGCCAGTAATATGGCTGATGTGGTCATCTTAAACTGTCTTGATATGAGTAATATCGGACAGCTAACAGATGCTCATCTGAAAGGATTGAATCATGCAGTAGGGTTGATGCTTAGCCATAAACCCTTTGAATTAGTGACAATCCATGATGAGTACAAGGCACTGGCAGGCAACATGAATCAAGTGCGCTTTATGTATAAAGAGCTGTTAGCAGAGCTAGCAGAGTCTACTGTACTAGAGTGGATATTGAACACACTGTATAAGTGCAATGGCAGCTATACCAAGCTGAGTACTAATCTACCTGCATTGATTAGAAACAGTAACTATGGTCTTTGCTAGGCGCATAGTCATGCGCTCTGTGAAGTAACTGAGTCGAGTCTCCCACTAGGGAGACTCCTATTTTTTTGAGGTAGTTATGTTTACTGAAGTTCCTGCAACAAAGTACAGGTTAAGCAGAAGAAAGCTACTATACGGTGTAGGCATAAATGATGCGCTGTACCAAGTAACCCAGAAAACAGAGAACAGTAAGACAGTCTTATGTCCCTACTATGCTAAGTGGATTAGTATGATTCGCCGTGTCTATTCAGAAGAATTTAAGCTCAATCAACCTGCGTATGCCGACTGTACTATTCATCCTGACTGGCTTAGATTTTCTAACTTTAGAAGCTGGATGGAAATACGTGAGTGGCAAGGGCTAGAACTAGACAAAGACCTCAAGAATCCGGGAAACAAAGAGTACTCGAAGGACAACTGTTTGTTCGTGAGTGAACAAGTAAATACCTTCTTCACTTCAGGTAGAAATAAGACTTCTGGCTTACCTCCTGGAGTACAACTCAGAAACAATAAGTACGAAGTTACTGTCAGTGTAGGCAAGAGTAAGAAGATCTGGGTAGGTACTTATAGAAGTATTGGAGAAGCCTTAGAGAAGTATCTAGAGGCCAAAGAAAAAAGCATGTATTTCATGCTCAATACCGAGCAAAACCAGGAAGTAAAAGAGGCTGTTGTTAGATACTTTAGATACTTCTCAGAAGTTCTATACAAAACACACACCGATATACTAACTCCCTAAAAAAGACAGTCACCTACTATATACAGCCGATAGGCTAACAACAATCTAGAGTACACCAATTATGATCACTCGCCAGCCGCCCATTCGGGCGGTTTTTGTGAATCTGTATCCTCATTTAGATAATCTGGATGAGGCAATAGGAATGGCTAGGAGTTTACTTCCTATCCAAGATGATCTCACCTTGATACGAGTCTTAATGACCTATCACAACACACTTCTGCGACAAGCAGAACGGGAGAAGGAAAATGTCACTACACACAACAGTAAATCCAGTACTAGCTACTGATATGATTATGTTGGCTCTTACCGCAGGGTTAGTGCCATACATGACAGGATCACCGGGAATTGGTAAGAGCAGTATTTATAAGGATATTGCCAAGAATAACAATCTGTTCTTGATTGATATGCGGCTAAGCCAGTGTGACCCAATTGATCTGGCAGGCTTACTTACTTTACAGAATGGTAAAGCTAAGTATGTACCCTTGGATTCACTTCCTATTGAGACTGATACTATTCCAGACGGTTACGCTGGATGGTTGTTGGTATTAGATGAGTTCAGTAGTGCAAACCAGGCAGTTCAAGCTGCAAGTTATAAACTTGTACTTGATAAAATGGTAGGCACTCTTAAGTTACATCCTAGAGTGTTAATAGTCTGTGCTGGTAATCTAGAATCAGACAACGCAATCGTACAACCTCTTAGTACTGCACTACAGTCACGCTTTGTGCATATTAAGCTGGGTGTTAGTAGCAAAGACTGGATTGACTGGGCAGTTGATAATGGAATACACCACACCATCATCAGCTTCTTACGTTTCCGACCTGTTAATTTTTATACCTTTACGCCAGACCATGAAGACAGTACTTACGCGTGTCCAAGGACATGGGAGTTCGCTAGTAAGTTGTTGAAAAAAGCTGAGCTGAGTAACCCTGTGTTACGTCCACTGTTAGAAGGGACTGTATCAGTGCCTGTAGCAGCAGAGTTCTTATCGTACTGTAAGATCTATGAACAATGCCCTACTGTGCCACAGATCATTGCAGATCCTACTAAGGTGATTATCCCTGACTCCCCTAGTATTCTTTTTGCTGTTATAGGCACTATTGCCAATAACGTAACGAAAGAAAATTTCAAAGCGTTGATGGAATATATCGTTAGATTACCTCTTGAGTTTCAAGTGGTATGTCTAAAGGATATTAACAAACGCTCACCTCTGATGATGCAAACACCTGAAGTCCGCTCATGGCTTCGTATTAATGCAACTGAATTGTTCTAGGAGAACATAATGAGTGTCTATAAGAAACGCCATACAAACGGCGACTCATACACCGTTATTACAGATATGATCCTCTGTCGTGAACTAGATGGAGAAGATATTGAGACTCCCATTACAGTTACTGGTTATTTTGAACCAGAACAGAAAGGGGGTTTAACTGATCCATCTTGGAACGCAAGTATCACCCTGGAGAGCGTCACAACGTCTTCAGGAAGACAAATGGTGCTCACCCCTAGTGAGGTAGAGGCCGCAACTGAAATGCTCTGGAAAGAGCACAATGGAGATGATGATGCGTGATTCAAAACCTGCTGCTATGTGTCTAGCTGAATCAGATATTGAAGAACTGCTTGATGGCACAATTAAAAGCTACTCACCCATCAAAAATGGAGTGCAGTTAGTAGACGAGTATGGTTATTTTATGACCAGTCTAAATGATTTCCGCAATCTAATTGCATATATCCCACGCATTGATTGTGAGTCAGATGAATCATATCGTCAGCTACTTCCATATATGGTCATACGCACATTGGATAACAAATTCCTTGCGTACAATCGACAGTCTAAAACTAGCAGTGATGGTGAACAACGTCTTGCTGGTAAATGCTCTATTGGGCTAGGTGGGCATATTGAGTTAGTAGATGTGCATAGCACACCTTCACACACACTTTTCAATGCCTGCACTAGAGAGTTGAAAGAAGAAATCTACATCACCTGTAAAACATCAGGTGCTGAATTGGCTCTTTCAACCAACTTTAGTTTCATCGGTGTAATCAAGTCTTGTGAGACACAGGTTGATCGTGTACACCTTGGTTTAATTTATGTACTAGACCTGAATAAGTATTCTTTTGATGTGACACCTCACTCGAAAGAGCCAAACCAGGTTGTAAATCCAAGATGGGTATCTCGCCGTGAATTGAAAGATATGCCCAACTTAGAGAGTTGGAGTCAAAAGCTAGCAGAGCATTTTGCTGGCTGATACGTAGGGGCACATCCGTGCCCTTTTGTGAACTTTCAAAACAACAGGGTAACGATCATGGCTTATATTGGTGTATTACAGACAGACATTCAATTGCATGACGCAGCACGTCAAGCAATCCAGAAGGATGTAGCTGCTTGGGAAAAGAAACACGGTAAAGTAAAAACAGTAAAACCTGTAACTACGTCCCCTTACAAAGGTAAACAGATTCCTCTGATTATAGATACCGGAGTATTAAAATGAGCCAATTTCTGTTTGGCATGGCACTATTTGGTGCTGTTGTAGGTATGGCGGGTACTTTAGTAAATCCCGCATTCGGCTATCTGGTTTTCGCAGGTGGCACTTGTGGTTCTATCCTTTGGGCTAGCCTACCATGAGTCATGCTAGAAGGTTTGAACGCTGGGCACGCAGTAAAGACTATGATGTGTCCAAAGATAAGACAGGCACTTACAGACGCTGTGTAACACGGTGTATGTGGGCTGCTTGGGAAGAACAAGATAAACGGATAGCTTTATTACTCAGTAATCTTACAGAACAAACCAAGAAAGACTGGCTTACGCCTTCTGTTTCTGAGAAAGTATAGATATAGACATACCGCTTAAGGAAAAGCAGTAGCAGCTACAGGTCTACCGTAACAGTAGCAGTCATCGTAATCTTTTACTCCTTGGTTATGAGATGACAGACAGCCGGAAAGACGGCAATACTCTTAAAATAAAAGGCAACTTAGGTTGCCTTTTTTCTCTCTAAGAATCCACTAATAACAAAGACAGTCACCATGTTAAAACCATCACAGGAACACTTTGTGTGTTATGACGCACAGACATATCAAGAAAAAGGCTTTATTCATGTAGCTGGTGATATTTCGCACCTATCATTGAAACCACGACTGTGGCAGGTGAATGTTACTGTCAGAACAACAGATGGAGAAAAACATGAGTTAAGAACTCATTTTTTCAAATTCAAAACACACCGTAAATGTCGATTATCTGAGCTATCTCAAGTCATCAATCGACGCATCAAAACAGAAACTGATTACTTGCCAGATACCCTATCTGTCATGGTAGTTGCCCGCATACTCATGTGAGATCCTCCTAATGAATAATGGTTACAGCGTTACCATTGGCTTGGATTGCCTAGCTTTTGCTGCTGCACCCGCTAATACTTTTGCACTCGTAAAAACACATCGTGTTTCGCCCCCCAAATCTAAGCCTGTTGTGGTCATTGCACTTATGCACAGACCCGACACCCAAGAGCATTACTGGGCTGCGGTAGGTACTAACGGTAAGAACGTGGAATCACATACTTTGGAACGTCCCCATGGGAAACGTCTAGCCAATCGGCTAGGCGAACTCAGTGAAGAAGATTTCGTCGCTATGGGTATCAGAGCCATGCGACTGGGAGTAGTGAAATGACTGAATTAGTAAAACCAAAGTTCAAGATGAGCTTTCTGGAAATGCTCAGGTTTAGTCGTGCCTGTGATGAAGCTGCCCGAGAATGCCCTCAGTATGATGGTAGCTGGTCGAAAGAAGATCAACTCCTTGAGGCGTACCTCACAGGTATGGATATTGACCCAAAGGAGTTAGTTAAGCACTGGTTGGATTCTACGGTGCTTTGGGATGCGGGATATAGCCGGGTTTACGAACCTCCGTCAACAATATGAAGAAGAAATGCAGCCCGTTTATCGGGCGCGTGAATTACTGGGAGATAAACCATGAACACTGAAAACCTGAAACGACTAGCCGAAACATCACTGTGGACTGGCCGCTGGTACTACGGCGGATGCGATACCGTGATGGGGACATATTGCAGCGACGACGCTAGTGACCACGATGAAATAGCACACCCCATGCCGCTAGGTGTCGCTGAGTTTATCGCCGCCGCTAACCCTGCCGCTGTACTGGAGTTGATCCAGCAGTGCGATGAGTTGCTGGCGGCGCTTGAGCTTTTCATGGAGCGTGTTGACGAGCCGCCAGAAGCAAATTGCTCGTGCCACATATCTCCGCCGTGCAATGACTGTGTTGAAAACTGGGGTTTGCGTGAGGCGTTTTCTTACGCAAAAGAGGCCATCGCCAAAGCCCACAACATCAGCGAAGTGGTGGTGCTCCCGTAAGCATCGAAACCGGAGATTGCCATGGGCAAGCCGCAAGGGACAACCCAAGAATCCAGCCAGTTGATTACGATGGCCCGGATGCTTGAAGACTCAGAGAGCGAGGCAGACCGCCTCCGTGATGAGAGCAAGAAGCTGGAGGCTCAACTCCTTGAAACCCAGCATGAGTTGGCCATCCGAATGGACATCCTGCACGAATACCCTTGCCGCTGAAGTCGAGCGGCTGAACCTGATAATTTCGCGACTGTCCGTTGAGGGGCAGGACGCGGTGGAGATGTGAGCTAACTACCGTGCATTAACTGGCATAACCCCACAACAAAAGATAATTTGCGTAGTAATTGGATGGGGTTATGTCCGTGTTAAATGCTGAGTTATGCGTCTTTTAATTTAATGAACAGAGTGCAGAGTTAGCTATGAAATTGACAAACCAAGATGTTGAAGATATTGAAGATATTCTTAGGCGTAGAGCAAATGAAATTGCTTCTTTCAAAACAGACTATTGTGACAATCCACACCATTTGGGCAGTGTTGAGTTGGCACTGACTAGAGAAGTGGCACGACTCAGAGCATTAGCCGAGAAAATAAACCCATTAATTGATGTTGATGATGACGCATAACTACCAACGCATAAGGCGCAAGCACCACAACGATAACAGACCTGCATGAGCGACTGGGTGCTTGTCGCACTTAATGCAGAGTTAGGCAGGGGAATTGCGATGAATTTGGAGATGATGATATGAGTGATTATAAGCGAGTTGAAACAAGTCCCGAAGTATGGGCAGTTATTAGAGCTAGACACCCTGAAATGGTTGTTTTTGGCAGTTACAGTGCGCCAAATGGTGATATGTACGGTGATTCATCAATTGGCAAAATGTTTACAAGTTTTGGCTTTAAAGGTCACGATTACCCTGTTGTTGAAGCTGAAACTGCTTGGGATATTGTTGAAGGAAAGCGCACAAACGAAAAACACAAGTATTGGTTGTGCCTGCCTATTAATGATGCCTAACTTGGTTTAGGTGACAACTGTCGCCTAATAATTTATTCCAACAGGAGAGCGTAAATGACAACAACAGCACGCGAAGACCAATATCTAGCCGCCCCCGAACCTGTGCGCCAGCCATACGACACGGTGGCCATCCTGCGCCGGAACATTGCCGACATGGAAGTGGCGCTGAAGCAGCAGACGCACAGGGCCGAAGCCGCCGAGGCGGAACTGGCGAGGATGGCGCAACAGAAGCCAATCAAGTACCTGTACCGGGTGACTGACTGCTTCGGGCATGACGTTTTGCGCGACGATCCGAAAGGCGCGACCATCCTTGAAACCATCCCACTCTACGCCGCCCACGTCCCCGCATCGCACAAAGGCGCAACTCACTGCGACGATTGCGGCCTGACATGGCTGGATGATGGGCTGAACCCACTGCGGTGTCCGTATTGCAAAGTCCCCGTCCCCGTGCCTGCTGTGCCGTATGGCGTTGATGACGAGGCGGCAAATCGTATCTCGCTGGCAGTCTATGACTGGAAAAAAGGCATTAACCCAGAGCCGCTGCTTTATGCGATTAACCGCATTTTAGCGACGGAGGCTCATCCACTGAGCGCTGAGGGACAACGCGCCATGCTTCAATCCTCCCCGAAAGCGCCTGCTGTGCCGGAGGAATGGCGCAAGGTGATGGCGGAATTGACTGCCGATCTTCAAGCAGCTTGTGACGCAGAGCATCCACACCGCGACCAATACCCGTCAGTCATGCGGAAATACAACAATGACATGGAAATTGTTGAGACAGCACGCGCCCTGCTGCAATCCCATCCGCAATCCATTGCCGCGCCTGCTGAGTGGCGGGCGGTGATGGCCGAGCTGCTTGCTAATGATGGAGCCGATGGCGGGCGATACGATGCAAACAAATGGCTTGCTGCACGGGACAAAGCACGCGCCCTGCTGCAATCCGCCGAGCCAAACAACAACGCAGCCGCCGACCGGCTGTTGGAGGGTGGGGAATGATGGATTTAGATGAGGCGCTCAAATACGTGCAAAACGCAATGGAACGAGCATTTGAGGACTGGCTGGAGAGCGAGCGACCTTCCGGCGATTGCGAGTCAGTACACCGACAATGGGACGAGAGCTTTGCCCATCAGGAATTAGCTGATGAGTTGCAGCCGGTGTTGGCGCTGACATGGGAAGTCCGCCGACTGCGCGAGGAGTTGGCGGAATGGAAAGGCGCTGCTGGCGTGGCGGGATTCACCGTTGGGGTGCTGAAAGAGGAAAACGAGCGGCTGAAATCAAACCCGCCGCAGTCCCTGTCGTCATGGCAACCGATTGCGACGGCTCCGAGGGATGGGTCAGAGTTTATCGCCATCGACAAATTGGCAGTTTGCCCAACTCCGTTTGTCGTCTGCTGGACAGATGCGTTTCAGTGTTTTGTTGTTGGCGGTGATTCGGTTATGAGCCTAGTCCTAAATGACGCGCTACACATGGATGACACATGCTCAATCGATGCCACCCACTGGATGCCACTCCCGGATCCTGCGCCATGACCGTCCGCCAACGTATCAAGCGCCGCCCTGTGCGGCTTTACGGATGCGCCTCATTCTGTGGCCTGCATGGGTGGTCTGTTGACTGCCGGTGTGCGTGCTGGATTGATGATCTTGCTTATGTGCAGTGGAGTAAACCGAAATGCCGAAAATAACGCACACCGAAACGCCGATGATTACATCCACCGGATTCATCCCCGACGAAAACACGCGCCGGAATGACGAGTATTTCCGTCAGATGCAGGCGCGGATACAAGCAAAACGAGAGCAGAACCTCGAACTGCTGATGCTGCTGTCAGCACTCGAATCGCACCTGCTGAGTGAAGGGAAATTCATTCCTGAATACCTGATGGTACGAACAGCTACATCTGTTGCGTTACTTAAAGAACAGGTGTTGAAAGACGATTAACCCAGAAACAAATAACATAGTACTCGGAGAATACCCATGGGCTACAGATCAAACTTCATAACACAAGATACATCCTCCCAATGGCCAGAATGGTTTTGTGAAAAATACGCTAGTACTATTTGGTTTCCCCCAAATAGAATAGGCTCCCTGCATTCATTGCAGGAATCAAAAACGTATAAACAATGGCTAGATTTACCCGAGGATATCCAACAGGCTATTACGTGGAAAACCCCCAATGAAACATTCATATTAATTTACCTACATGAATGCAGAGGTATTACTCAGTGCCAGATTAGTAAAGATTCAATAAAATGGAGTGAACCTACCGGGTGGCAGCTAGTAAGAGAAGTAACACACTACTACTGCCACGACTGTTCCTACCCTCAATTCGATACAGAGAACTCCTCTGTATAACCCCGTTTGTTAGTTGATAAGTGTGCCTACACACTAATCAAGGAGTACACCCGATGACTGAGATCGAGAACGCCTACTGGTGGGTAAAGACGTATTGTCCCCACATGGCTACCCCGCAGAGTGACCAACAGACCACGGAGCGAATGACGGAATCCGTATCAGAAGCCAAGCATCATCTAGCCATACTCGATAAAGCTGGCTTGGTAGAGTGGAATGGATTCAAACCAAAAGGAAAAGAACGTCCACGTAACTTCTTCCTAAAACCACTACCTAAACCAGGAGAATAACCATGAGTGGTGGCAGCTTAAATAGTGCTTATTATAAAATTGAATACATAGCAGAAGATCTGCTGTGTATTGCAAATACCAATAGACAACGCTCTATGGTAAAGCACCTGCTTTTAATAGCCAAAGCACTCCATGATATTGAATGGGTGCACAGTGGTGACTATGGCCCAGGGGATGAAAACCCAGCCATTGATGCTGTATTACCAAAGAAAATTCAATTGGAAACTGCCGTAGAGCAGGCTAAGTTAGTTCTTGCAGACTTGCAGGAATTACTTGCACAAACCTAATGGAATACTGGGAGATAATCTTGGTATTTATATTACCTAGCATAGCCATACTAGCGGTATTGCTATGCTTTATATTAAGACCCCTGGAGTAAATCATGGGAAATCGTGTAAATGTATTCCTTGATGTGCTAGCAGTACATGAGGATGTAGTAAGCGAAATAGCAGACGCCTACGGATATACTGATTATGACGTAGATGCTTGGTTTGTCCAGGAAGACATAAGTGTACCTTTGGTTCAATTCACTTTTATGGACATTAATTGGGGACACTTACCTTTTCTTGATGAGTTATTGGCAAAAGGCATCGCTTACACAGTAACTTCTGAAGACGATACAGATGGCGCAGAAATATTCACCAATATACGTTTTACGCCAGAAGGGGGTAAAGAAGAAAAATCGCATCACGCCTCAGATTCAAGTATTTCTACAGGTACTATGCTGTCATTGATAGATGACTATAGTGCACTGAAAGCTCTTATATTGGAGCGTAAAGCGGCTATACATACTATTCCTTGGGCTACCCAACTTGAGTATGGAAAGCTGTATCAAATGCGTCAGTTAATAAATCCCACTTAGGCGCATTCTGCGCTTTCGTGAACTTACACCCTATTGGAGTATTCATATGGAAGCGCATCAAAAAGCCCTAGACAAAGCTAAAATAGACTTAATGTCTAAGCCAGGATCAGTATTCTTTAGCAGCCTATGTCTTAGTGTCGTACACGGCTGGGATGCTAGCGCACCTACTGCATATACTGATGGTAGGAATATCAGGTATAACCCTGAATATTTCATGGGGCTATCTCGTAATGAACGTGTTGGTTTATTAATACATGAAACCATGCACATTGCTTATATGCATTCCTCCCGTAAAGGGAGTAAAGACCACAAACAATGGAATTATGCGTGTGATTATGTAATCAATTTACAAATCACAAAAGCTGGTTTCTCTCTCCCTAAAGGGGGGTTACTAGATACCAAGTACACAGGGCTATCCGCAGAACAAGTATATGAACTGCTTGAGGAAGCCCCAGAATATCATCCTGATGACTTGATGGATATTTCTGAGAAGGGCGACTCAGAGGACGTCCCAGAAGACCTAGAACAAGAAATGCAGGATGCCTTAGTGCGTGCTGTCATGCAGGCTCAGCAGCATGAAACCAGTAAATCAAATATACCGGGTGAAGTGATTGTCTTCTTAAACAAGCTACAGAACCCTAAGTTACCTTGGCAGCGCATTTTAAGCAGGTTTTTAAACCAAGTAGCGAAGACCGATTACACATGGAAGCGCCCTAATAGACGAGCTCCTGAAGGTACCTACATACCCTCATTGCACAATGAAACATTGAGGGATGTTGTGATTGCTTGGGATATGTCTGGTTCAATCACAGATCAAGAAACAACACGTTTCGCTAGTGAATGTGCAGGTATCTTGAAATACATGAAACCAGAAAAGCTAACTTTGATTCAGTTTGATACTGAGATCATTTCAGTAGATAAACTTAAGACAGTCAAAGATATAGCCAAGTTAAATATGCAAGGTCGTGGGGGTACTTGTATTATTCCGGTATTAGACTGGGTTAATAAACATAAACCACAGGTGATCTTGATATTTACTGACGGTTATTTTGATATACCTAAGTACACAGCCAAATCTCAAATAATTTGGTTAATCCATAACAACGAAGGCTTTAGCCCTAAATACGGCAAAGTCATTGAATACAAGGTGTGATATGGAACGCAAAGATGCAATAGCACAAGCTAAGCGCATGGTTAAAACCAAAATGTCTGGTTATATGAAGATCACTATTGGGTACACTACTTTAGTACTTACACATAAAGCAGGTATTGATTTCCTCAATTCTCTGGAAGGCGCAGAGCTATTAGAAGAGCGGTATCAGCAACCTGTTATTATTACTGGGTTAGGCAAAGATAAAATTAGTGCCTACCCTATTAGTGAGACTACCTATACTGCCTATAAGCTTTCCCAACTTATGGAAGTAGACATTGATGATGCTCTCACAATCTTAGAAGGTGCGGGAAATGACTGACTTAGTATTAACACAGGATCAACAGAATGCTGTTGATGCGTTTACTGCATTCTTGCTGGATAACGATGAAACTGTGTTTGTGTTGTCCGGTTACGCAGGTACAGGTAAAACCACCCTAGTTACTTACTTGCTAGATATTACCCCAGCTACCTTGAATACCATCAAGTTACTGGGAATATCTACCATTAATTACTGTGTAGCAGTAACAGCTACTACAAATAAAGCTGCAGAAGTGTTAAGTGAAACACTGCATACTCCTGTATCCACTATTCACTCATTTCTAAATCTTATAGTAACTAAGGATATTAGAACAAATGAATCCAAACTAGTGAGTGCAAGTAACACACTAAAAGAGAATTATATTCTCTTTATTGATGAAGCTAGCTTTATTGATAGTGCGTTATTGTCACTCATCAGCTCTAAAACGCATAACTGCAAAATTGTGTTTATCGGTGATCCTGCTCAGCTATCTCCTGTCAAAAGTAAACATGTACCTGTGTTCTCTGCTGGCTTTAAGGGGGCTGCCTTAACAGAAGTAGTACGTCAAGCTGCGGGTAATCCTATCTTGGATTTGGCAACTAGGTTCAGAGAGACAGTAAGTACTGGCGAGTTCTTTCAGTTTGCTATTGATCATAAGACAGTCAAACATTTGAGTGGTGGTGATTTTGAGATTGCTGTCAGGAATGAGTTTACGCGTCCTGATTGGCATCACAATGATTCTAAAATCCTTGCTTGGACAAATAAACGAGTGACTCAGTACAACAATTTCATTACTGAGCTATTAACAGGAAATCCTGAAATAGCTGAAGGTGACTATGTGATTGTTAATAGCTATGTACGTATTGAGGGTTACTCGTTCTCTACAGACCAAGTTGTTTATATCACAGGAGTAGTTGAAAACACTTCTGTGTTTGGTGTTCCCGGCAAGTTTGTAGAAGTGAACAATCAAGTATCTGTGTTCATGCCAGATGACTGGCATAAAGCCAATAAGACCATTGCTCAATGGCGCAAAGATGAGGAAATTCACAAGCTGCTTGCAGCAGAAAAGTGGATAGATTTACGTCCTATGTTTGCGTGCACTGTTAACAAATCACAAGGTTCTACCTACGATAAAGTCTTCATTGATCTCTCTGATATTTCCCGATGTAACTGTGGAAATCAGATAGCGCGTATGATGTATGTTGCAGTAAGTAGGGCACGTTACCAAGTAGTATTTACTGGAGACTTCGTATGAGCAATTTATTAAGCTCATCTGCAGTGTTACGAAAACAAATCTTAGACATGTTGATGGGTATTCTTTACAGCAAAGCAGACAAAGTATTTCAAAACCAGATAAATGCTTTAGTACTGCTTCACCTAGAAGACACTAAATCTACCATTCCTGGTTTTGTGTACAAAGGTAAAGAATATTGGACAACAGACTTGTGGTATGGAAAGAAACCACAAAGACTCAGTGAATCTTTTGCCCCAATGATTGATGAGATATTGGAGACTAAGTTATACCTGACTGTGACAGAAAGACCCATTATTCTTGGTTTTATTACTAGAGTTTTAAACCAGTCTAAGAACCCTTGGGACTACGTTATGCTACTTCCTGAAGACTTGGCTGCACCCCTCCGTAATGTGCTAAAAAAGCATAACGTGTCCGAATATAACAGTCTTCTCAATCATCAGGTGCTCTGCTTTAAGGAGCAAAACGCAACAGCTCTACTGGCTATCAAAGAGCGTCTGTGTGCCAACTTACTACTATGAGTAAACTATGAAGCACATTCTATTTGCGGAAGCTGCTGCATACCCCATTATCCTGCTCTTCAAGTCTAGCGCTCTACTTAAAACACCCATCATAAATGAGTACATCAAGCCTCTTGAGGCTAGAGGTATTGATCAAAATATGTGTGTGTGCTTCGATCTTGAGTACAACGAAGCAGGTAAAGCCCCTACATCTCTTATAAAGGGATACCTAGAAAACTTGCTAGCAGCAACAACTCACATACAAGGAAAATACTTGTATGTCACAGACGCTGCTTATTTCAAAGTATTGGTAGGACACCCCAAGGCCGACATCTTCATAGGCTACTGCTTACCTTGTGTCATAAAGGGTTATCAACATCTTAAGGTCATTTATGGTATCAATTACCAACAAGTAATCTTCAATTCTGCTTTGCAGGGTTCTTTGAATCGAAGTCTCGATACCTTGGTTTCGGTGGTAAATAACACATACACCGATCCAGGTAAGTCAATCATACACAGCGCACACTATCCAGAAGGCTCTCAGGAGATCGCTGGAGAGCTTTTAAGGCTACACCAGTACCGAAGCCTATCTTGTGACATAGAAACGTTCTCACTGGCCTTCCAGGAGGCTGGCATAGGAACGATTGCCTTTGCTTGGGATAAGCATAATGGGGTTGCGTTTGCGTGTGACTACACAGGGCGAAACCAAGAAGTGAGGGGGCTGTTAAGAGAATTCTTCGAGCACTACCAAGGAACACTCATTTGGCATAATGCCAATTATGATGTGAAGGTGCTGATCTACACACTCTGGATGGAGCATGATCTAGATACAAAGGGATTGCTAAAAGGTCTTGAGATCATGGCTTCTAAATTTGAAGACACCAAGATCATCACATACTTAGCAACCAACAGCACTGCGCGTATCAAGCTAAACCTAAAAACGCTAGCACAAGAGTTTGCAGGTAATTGGGCACAAGACGATATCAAGGATATTCGTAAAATATCGTTACCCCAACTACTGCAATATAACTTGGTAGACTGTTTTAGCACTTGGTTTGTCTTTGACAAATACTACCCTGTCATGGAAGAAGATAAGCAAAAAGACTTGTATTACTCTTTGATGCTTCCTAGTGCAAAGCTCATTATTCAAATGGAGCTAACAGGGATGCCTCTGGATGGGCAAGAAGTTAACAAACTCGAACAAGAGTTAAGCCAACTACAGGATAGCTATCTAGATGTATTTAAGACACATCCTTTGATTGCTAGAGTTAACACTGTAATACAAGTAGCTGCTATGAACGTAGCGAATGCTAAGTTGAAAACCAAACAGCATCCGTTGAGTAAGTTTGCTTCTCTTGTATTCAATCCTAATAGTGGTGCCCATATTGGGGAACTTCTGTATGTTCAGATGGGTTTACCCATACTAGATACTACAGATACAGGATTACCTGCTACAGGTGCAGACACCTTGGAGAAGTTATTAAACCACACAGAAAACACAGACTATAAACAACTGATTACTACGCTTATTGAGTACAGCAAGATAGCTAAGATACTGAGTAGCTTTATACCTGCATTCAATAAAGGTACTGTTAAAACCAATGGAAGAAAGTACTTACATGGTTCATTCAACATTGGTGGAACAGTCTCAGGGAGATTGAGTTCATCTTCTCCTAATTTACAGAACGTACCTGCCAATTCTACCTATGGCAAAAGTATCAAGAAGTGCTTCAAAGCTCCCAAGAAATGGTTGATGGTAGGCGCAGATTTTAACTCTTTAGAAGATTACGTGTCTGCACTAACTACCAGAGATAGTAACAAACTAGCCGTGTATGAGAAAGGTTTTGATGGTCATTGCTTGAGAGCAGCTTACTACTTCAAAGAGTTGATGCCTGACATTCGTCTAGCTAACGAACAAGACGAATGCTACGCGCTCACACGCGACGGAGTAACTACTTATCACATCAAAGGAGACATAGTTCTTATAGATGGGGAAGAGATTGAAGTCTCATCTCTTATAGGTAAACCCTAGCCTGCTTCCCGTGTTTTGTACTCGCTACGCTCGTACACACTTCATCAGGCTAGGGTTTACCTAAAAATTTATAGGTGGGTAGCTATCACAGTAGTGTAGCGAGCGAGGTACGAGCGAAGCTAACGCGGATGGGGTAGCTACCCACCTATGTATATATATATATATAGGGGGAAAAAGAGAGGAAAAAACTCTTATAAATCAAAGACTTAACCCTAAAAAATGTTATGTGTTTTATGATACATTTTTGCTGTACAAAAAACAACCAAAACCCTAACTACATTATAGCAAGTAAAATTCCTTTAGAATCAATGACTTACAACACTAAAAATAACATTTATAGGTTATTTTCCTATACAACGAAATTACCTTCTTTTTTAAAATAACTTTTATAGGTTATTTATCCTATAGTTCCTCCCCATTTATAACCTAATTAGGTTAAAATTAAAAAACTAAAAAATAACCTCTTGGAGTTATCGTATGATTCCTACCTTGGAAACAGTCAGCTTTACCCGCAGCAAAGCTGTACTGCCTATCAACCTGTACCTCTTAGGAAAACGAGGAACCAAGAACATGAAACGACAAGCAGAAGCAGTCCATGTAGAGCACACCGCAATAGACTTCTTTGATGTGTTAAAGGGGCTTACCACAGACCCTGCTATCACTCTCCTTGCTGAAATTATCCAAGCCAAGGAAGCTGTACATAACACCGCTACTCTGGTCTATGGCGAGCTAACCCAGGTAGAACGAAATAGAATTTCCAAAGGCTATCAGCACTTGAAAGAACAACGGCTGGTACATCGAATCAAGAAAGGGGTGTATTTGGTCAATCCAAGGCTGTCTCCGCCCTATGCTGAATATTTTGATACCGTCTGTCTTCACTGGCTTGCTGTAACAGGAAACGTACCATGATAACTGTTGAACCTATTTCGGCTGGTTTGTATAACCAAAAAGTCGTGAATAGCATCAAGAAGAAGTATCCCGATTTAAGGCAAGCGTCCAAAGGCCCAACATTCGCTTTGACTTATCAAGGAACATGGCGAACCCTAGTTAACAATCTTGGTTTGACCCCTGAAGTAGCTCAAACTATTGAAGCTAACTACCATGATCTCTACAAAGAGTCTGATGCCTATGTACAAACTAAGCTAGAACAGGCCAGCAAGGACGGATACGTCACTGTTGCCTTTGGGCTGAGGGTACGTACCCCCTTGCTAGGACAATGTGTCTATGGGGGCTCCAAAGTGCCTTACGAAGCGGCTGCTGAAGGACGTACCGCAGGAAATGCATTAGGGCAAAGCTACGGTTTACTCAATAACAGGGCTGCAGTAGAGTTCATGCAGAAAGTCTGGGATTCCCCCTATGCAGAATGCATCCTGCCTATTGCCTTGATCCATGACGCTATCTATCTGCTGGTACAAGATAATCCTATCATCGTGGCTTGGGTGAATCAGGAATTGATCAAATCTATGCAGTGGCAAGAGCTTCCTGAACTACAACATGACACTGTCAAGTTAGGTGCAAATCTTGATATCTACTGGCCTAGCTGGGCTACCCCACTAACACTTCCCAATGATGTATCTTTAGAGGAGCTTTGCTCCTTGTGTGCTGCCCATAAACTAGAGGTAACTAACCATGAAATTTGAAACCAGAATCAGGGGTAATCCTTACATCTGTACTGTCGTGGAAGGAGAAGACCCTAAATTCACACTACAAAATATGAAGGGTGCAGACAGTCCTATTACCCTAACTGCTCAAGAGAAATTCTGGCTTGCAGAAGAATGGGATATAGCCCTATATGCAGATAAACGTGGTATCGACTACTAGAGTAAAAAATATGGCACGCCCGCTACGTGTATTAGAAATAATGGCTCAACAGGCAGGATATGAAACCAAGACTTTCTTGGCTGATGCCCTCAATAAATATGGCAATGTAGAAGTTACATCTAAGAAATTAGGTGTAGCTCGCTCTACGCTATTCGCTGAGATGAAACGCCTTCACTTGAAGGCAGAAACCTTTACCCGAGCTAGTCTTCTTGATCTGGATGGCTTATCTCTCACTATCCGTGAGCATTGTAAGCGTATCAATAATGGGGTAAATCCTGATCTTGCACGCACTAGACTATCTATTGGATGGTCAGCAGAAGAGGCTCTATACACTCCCCCATTCATTAAGCGGGGAAGCCAGTATGACTCTCCCCTAGCTACATACTTACAGGAAAGTGTAAAAGAAGCAGATGGGGTATGCCGTAGCCTATCCTGGAGGAGCCAACGACGAGCACCAGAGCATCTTGTGATGCTAGGTGGTAGATCGGTATGGGTTTATCTAGGATGCCCCTCAGGGAAGCTCGTAGAGGCTTCTAAGGAGATAATGCTTATGACCCATAAGGGTGGTTGTGACATTCGTGTCCTAAACACACGCACAGATATCTCAAACATGATCGAAGAACTAACCGGAGGTAAATGGTGAAGACTATCGTACTGATTTCATCTGCTACAGGAAGCCAAAGTGGTAAGTCTATTATTGCTTCTTGGCTTGCTCTGCAGAAAGAGAGTTGCCCCTATGTGCTTAGCTTTGCTGAGCCCATCAAGAAGATGCTTATCTCTCTAATGAAGTCTCTTGTCCCTACAGTAACTGAGGAGGACTTAGATCATTGGTTTAGGGGCAGCGGTAAGAATGACGTACTAGAAACTATAGGAGTAACACCCCGTAGACTCATGCAGACCTTGGGTACTGAATGGCGCAACATGGTAGATTCTACCTTGTGGCACAAGATTATGAAGGCTTCCTTAGATAAAGCCATTCAGGGCTATCCCCATAAGCAGATGTTCATCATTGATGATCTGCGCTATGTGGAAGAGTACAACGCTATCAAACAGTGGGCTGCAGAATCAGGTAATAAGGTGTTTCACATCCGTGTTAACCGTAGTGACAACCAAGTCACTGATACTCACGATAGTGAGCAAGTTAGGTTTGTAGCAGAGGATATTGATATGCACCTATACAACTCAGATTCTTATAGTGGTCTAGTGGCTAAGATGCCTAGTGTACTAGACCACATCCTGACTTAGGCTTCGTTAGTGGATACCTTCCCATCTGATCTTAGGGTGGGAAGATTAAACCTATCATCACCGGGATAGATGCTAGGCCATAGATAGGCTGTAACACGATTTCTATCGAAGGGCTTGATGCAAACCTTATCACCTTGGTTTCCACCTAACACCATCAGATGACCTGCAAGGTCTTGCCCTACCACAAACCCTACATGACCACCGCCTTCACGGCTGAAGACTACAATACAGCCATAGGCGGGCCGAGAGAGCTTCACAGGCATGTTGGCGTAAGCCAATGCCCTGTAGTAGTCCTTCGGATAGGGTAACTTAGCAGCTTGTAGGCAGTGTGCTGCGAATACCCCGCACCAAGGGGTAGCATCATCAGACCACCAAGCCTTGAGGTCTAACAACCACCGCTTGATAGTGGTATTGGTCAATGGGCCGGGTACTTCACGCAGGCCAATATGCTTTCTGGCTTCAGCAATCCAAGGTAACTCAGCCATGAAGGTGATCCTCGTGCTTGGATTCTAGGATACTAGGATATTTGGACTTGCCCGTTACGAAGAAGAGAATGAAAGCAGGCTTCAATAGAAAGACAGTGAATGATACTAAAAGTAACAAATGCCCCATTACAGGTTGTCCGGGTGGGATAAGTGCATTACTGAGTGCCCCTACACTCAAGCCAATCCAAACCAGTCGTGTTACCAGAGGGGTTGTCTTGGTCATCCGATTGATGACACAGATAGTCTGCATCACAATCAAGACCGAACAAATGAAGTGGATATAGCTTGCGAGTGTATTCATATCATTTCCCCAGAAGCCTCTTTAAGAGGGCCGTTAAGTCATCCTGCACAAGACTAGAGGCTTTAAGCAGCGCAGGGACAATGTTGATGGCGGTCAAGCCGATAAGAAATGCTACACCCCCATGCACCACCAATGGAATAGTCCAAAGATGAATTGCGATGGGTGTCAGGTACTGAGCACAAATAGCTCCTGTCCCAATGGCAGACATAGCTTGCCACCGAGTCAGAGAGCGTACATAACTCAAAGAAACCACACCGCCGAGGAAACCTGCAATAGCAGTGGAATACTTTAGAGTAAGTGCAGTAGTGGTGATTTCAGCCATGACCGTAAACTCAAAATGAATCAGTACCCAAAAGTTTAACGTATCATGGCGTGATTAACCAATTGCTTACGTCTTGTTGAGAAGCAGTTCCGTCTTTCGGCTACTACCTTGGGTTGAGCCAAAGTAATACGAAACCACGGCCATAAAAGAAGCAGTCAGCGTACCCAGTAACAACATGAGGGGGTCATGGGCTGTCTGTGGAATATCCAAGAAGGTTAACCCTAAGATAGTTACGAAGAATCCCAGTGTGATTAAGCCAGCCAGAACCTGATTGGTATAACCCTTAACACCCATTTCACGTTTACGCGCTGAATCCCTATCTTCATTATCAAGGCTCTGAGACTGTAGAGCTAGCTTCAGGAGTTCTACCTGATTGGCTTGCTCAAACGCATGAGCCTTGCTACGAGCCTCTGTGCTGTCCTCTAAGAGGGCTAAGACCTTTTCAGCGGTATCTGCCTTGGGTTGCCCAATCGCAGACGCTAGGCCTGCTACAAGAGCACCACTACCGGGTGCAATAGCATTGGCCAGTAGAGGTAGCCCTAGCTTACCTAGACGAGTAGCAACATCTTTGATGTTCATGGTTTACCTCAAACGTCAGTAGCCCCAGCAAAATCCTCCTGCGTTTTCAGCCACGCATACGCCAGCCCCATAATATCCCCGCTCCCCAACTCCGAGAGCGGTATATGGTAGCGGCGGAGGTCGACATTGTTCGTGTTGTCGTCGGGTATCGTCGCATAGATCGCTACGTCGATCATTACGCTATGCCCACCCCCTAGCTGACGGGAAACGGCAACGGTGGCGAGTCGGGCGTAGCAGTTGGTAAACCCAACGCCAAGCGGGGTATTTGATACATCAAGTGTAAGTGCCATATTTTCCTCTTATGCGTAAATGACTTCTGTGGATTCGAGGGTGCATACCCAGCGAATGTTTTTGCTAGCCTCACCTGTTGCAGTAACCGCCAGGGTTCCGTTTGTCGTGTCCGCAGTCACTGCGATTGTCCACGCTGAAGCATCAGCATCAGCGGCAATCAGGGTGGGGGTAACAGCGGCCACTAGCGCCGTAGATGCAGCAGTTACCCCGCGCCGGATAACAGCATTAAAAGTCCACATTGCAGTTGAAGTGGTTGATTCGCTGCCCTTGCGTCGAGCAATGACACGGCCAGTAACTGCCATCGACTGGTTATCTACCAACCGGAGCTGGGTTGCTGCACCAGCAGCGCCAGAGCTAGTTGTTAATACAACAGGTGTTCCATCAGTGCTACCTCTAACCAGCGTGGTTGTTCCTGTTTGACAGGCACCATTTCCCACGATAGCTCCGGTTCCTGTGACAATCTTCCCTTCCACATTTGCAACTAGGTAACTGCCACCAATAGTAGTCGCATAGTCAGCGGCTGCAGCGCAACCACTGCCGCCTAAAGTTGCACCGTAGGAGCCTGAGCAATTGTTGCCAGACCCACCCAGAGAGGTGGCCACAGATATACTTGTGGAGTTTTGCCCAAGAACTACAGTGTTATCCCCGCTAGCATTTGCGTTTGACCCTATAGCAACGGAGCCAAGCCCAGACGCTGTTGCTAAATACCCCATAGCAATCGCACTTGTATTGTTTTTTGCACCATACGTTGTCGTGTTGTCGGTGATGGCAATCGCAACGCTATCCTGAGTTGTTGCCCGACCAGTGCCTAGTACAATAGCACTGACACCGCTTGCTGTAGCGCCATCCCCAAATGCAACTGACGATGTTCCAGACGCAGCCGCCGCATTACCGAGAGCCACACTATTACTACCCGTCGCCGCTGCCCTTACAACGTTGTTGGCTGCATTGTCAGAATAAAGCCTGTGCTTTTTAGTACCAGCCGTTTGCCAATTTGTACCGTCGCACAGTATTTCAAATCCCTCACCGCGCCGAATGAGCAGAGTTGTCGCACCATCAATTGTTTCCGACCCTGCCGGATCAATCGTAATCACATGCGACACCGTGTTTGATGTATTCCATACCCAACAGCGAAATCCAGCGCCCAGAGTTGCTGCAGCAGTCAGAGATACAGTAAACGTGCCAGACGTGCAGTTGATGACCGTCCCCGCATCGCCTGCTATGACGGTGTATGCGGAGGTTTTAGCGGACAGGGGGGTGTTGCTACCACTTGCCGTCCATGCCATGTCGTAGTCATTCCCAGTGACCTTTGTGAGTACATACCCCGCTGCGCCACCAGTTCTTACAAGACCATCTGTGCTTGGTGTTGCCCATAATGTGTCATAGTCTGTATATGAGTTTTTAGTGAGTACCTGCCCCGTTAGCCCACCAGTCGCCACCCCTGCTGGCACTGCGGGAGTTGTCCAGCCGGTGTCGTAGTTGGTTCCTGAGTTTTTGGTAAGCACCTGCCCGGACGTGCCTCCGGTTGCTACACCTGCTCCTGCAGAACCAGTAGCTCCTGTTGCTCCTGTTGCTCCTGTAGGGCCAGCATCACCTTGCGGGCCTGTAGCGCCAGCATCACCTTGCGGCCCTTGCGGCCCCGTAGCTCCAGCAGACCCATCAGCTCCGGCTGGCCCTTGCGGGCCTTGCGGGCCTGTAGCGCCAGGCCCTAACCGCGCCACCGAAACCCCATCAATCCGCACCACTGCCAGATCGCCAACAGAAAAATCAGTGCCATCATATGTCCCGGCCACCGATACCTCGTAAATGTATCCGGCAGCCGCTCCGGTCGGCAAAACAGCATCACCACCACCACCAGCAGATGCATTGCCGCACCAATCTAAGCATCCGTAGTCGTGCGCCATGTCAGCAGACGCCGTGACAACCTCGCCTGAAAAAACATCGGACCCGGCAGATGACAAACCATTCCATGTAATACCCAAAACTACATCATCAGTAATAACACCTGATCCAGCCGCCCGCTGTATGCCATCAATGTAAAACCAGCAGTTTCCGGTGGCACCGTCTATTTTGATGCCAGCGCGCTCCAGTCCCGTTCCGAGATACTCATCGATCGTCGCATTGTTGACCAGAAACTCCCAGACGCCGCCGTGATACGTCGGGAAATATGCAACTAAAACAGATTTAAAAATATCTGTTGAGCAAATAACGCCTGTAAGTCCCAATGCACCGGAATCCATCTGCGTGACCTGAATCTCGAACGCCCGAACATCGGTAAACGCAGGATACGGGGTCAGCTGATTTGTGGACGCAAAATATATGGCTCCGCCTGTTGCCGAAACGGTCTGTCCGGTGATCGTCGGGAACGGCTGAAACTCCAGCATCGCAGCGGCATCGCCTGACAGCGTGGCCACACAGGTTGGTGTGGGAGTCGTCATATCCCAATAGCCATTGATGCCGCCCATGGCTATCTCAACATTTGTAGAGGGTGTATTAAATATAGCTGGGCCTACTTTACCTACAGTACTCATCTTACCACCCCCGCAAAATAGCAAACCAAGAGGTAACACCTGCCAATCCTGCAACTGTAATCTTCAAACTGCCTAGCTCAACCCCATCAATACTGATCAGGTCTTCTGTAGCCACGGGCATACTGACAATAGCGTTTTCTGTGTCACGCACAGGAAAGTATCTATCCCCATTCTTGGATTGATAAGATGCAGTTACAGTACCTGCTGTGGGGGTATCTGAACAAACAATCTGTAATTGGTGTGTAGTACACCCTTTAGCATCGGCATTTGCGGGTAGAACTAATCCACTTACATTACCAGTCTGTGGTAGGCTATATGCGGTATAAACAATAGTGCTCATGTGAGTAATACCTCAAGTAAATGGAAACAGTTAGACAGCCCTACGTACATCAATACGTGACATGAGCACTCCAATCTGTGCGTCAGAAACATGCATATTTTTTACCCTTACTACGCAGTAGGTTGATGTAAGCAGAGGTACACCTACAACTGCGATATCACCTAAAACTACGGTATGTGCAGCATACCACCCTAGGTCTGCGGATATTAAGGCTGCTTTATCAGTACCGGAGTTATCGGGAGAAACAAACGCAGTAATGTCTTCTGGGAAAGTAACAGTAATATCTGCTGTTGCTCCCAGAGCAATTGACGCTACGGCAGTATTGACAAAGAACACACCACCTGGGGTATTTATAGGGGTGTTACCTTGCCAAACAGCATTAGGCATAGGCATATGTTTTTTGAGAAGTAAATCTCCATCGTTAGACACTCTATCTAAGTCAGGGTAGATAGGTACTTTTGGGTTACCTTCCCCTACTAACATAACCCGAGAACCCCTGGCCTTATCGGTACGAATAGGGAAATCCAAGTTACCTACTAGAACATTGTTACTAACAACTAAGTATCCCTTTGCGCTTTGTAGAGCAATGTCAGGAGCAGTACCCCCTATATCTATAACAGGAGGTGCTATCGCGTACTCTCCAAACCAGATACCGTAAGCCTGCCGCTTCTCGATAGATCCGCCACCAGTTATTGGGCGGTTATCAGAGATATTACACCCAGTAATAGACACTGTGTTTATAGGGGCATCAAACTTGATACCTGCAGGTTTATTAGGGTAGACATACGTCTTAACCCGAGATATTTGTGTCTCCCCTACACCATAAGTCTCAGTCTTAGTAATAGACTCACTCGTGCCGGTTATGCCCCCATCACCATTATTAGTAAAAGAGCAACCAGTAATAGTAGTATCACGCCCGGATGCTCCTTCAAACAATGCACCATTGTTTGCACACTCAGTGACAGTAACTCCAGATACGGTAATACCTACACCACCTAGATATAAACCATTTCCTCTATCAGCAATCCTAGCGGTGTTTGCTGATGTAGTACGCTGGCACTTACTAACAGTGCCCCCAACAATACTCAGGTATTTAGCAGAGCCTGCCATGTAAATACCATTACCCAAGATGCCAGTGACATTACACCCAGTAATAGAAACATTATTCCCGAGCACTTGGAATCCAGTGATATTGCCAGAGGTAACAGTGCAACCGGCGAAGGTCATTCCATCAGTGTCTTCACTAACATAGAAGCTAGCACGTGTGCATTCACTTGCTACGCAACCTGTAACATTGATGTTACGTTGTACTCCATAGAGGGGTGGGGTATTTTGTCCACTGGTGCCAGTGACAATACCGTTCATACATCTACGGAATACCGTGTTATTGATAACAACATTACTGGTTGCACCAGAGATATCAATGCCACTCCCATAAATAGAAAGTGCAGGGCTACCTGTATAGGAGTAGTAACGCAAGTCCTTACAAATAAGGTCACTGATACGCACATCAATACAGTTATTGAGCTTAATAGCCCCACCGTTATTCTCTTTAAGAGTCCCACCTTGAATATACAGACCACGTGCAAAGGTGAAATTGAGCAGTATGCTAGTAGGGGTAGGCTGCGGAGATGCCTGTGAAGCTATGTTACTCCCGGCTGCATAAAGCGTATTACGCATACGGGGGTTAACAAGATGGATGTTATTGGTTGTATCAAGTTTTCTTACTTGGGCACCCGTAGTATAAGTATCTTTGAGACTCCCCCCTAAGATCAGATTATCATTTACGATATTCTGGATAATTACAATTTCACCTTTCAGGTGTGTATCTACAGAAAGTGCAGCATCACTTGATGTCACCAGTACTGTGTCACCTATTGTAAAATAGGCACCATACCCAGAGCCTAGAACAAGAGTAGAACTACCTAGAGATGCCCCTGAAACGATATCGTATGTACTCCCCGCTGTACCTGTTGAGCGCAAGCCAGCAGACCCAGTACAGATAATCTCCCCCTCACCAACCCACTCCAAAGTAGTGTTTGATTGGATAACCAGAATACCTGTGATAACGTGTTTCTTGGTAAAAGCAATGCGCCCTGCTAAGGCTAGTGCTGCATTCACAGGAACTGTGTCATCCGCAACACCATCACCTACTGCGCCAAACCAGATTGGATTAGCTGCCTGCCCTGTACGTAGTCGAAGCCAACGCCCTGATACACCCACACCAATAGAGGAAGGTTTAACAACAGTACCCCCGTTATGGGTAGCAGTAGATGCGGCATCCCAATACCAATCCCCACCTCCGCCATCTGTGGAAGTAGCGTACCCTCGGGTTCTGTAATATTTTACAATCGCACCCCCAACACCACTTACACCCAAAAGTGCTGCTGCATTATCCAACAATGGTATAGACGTAAGCTCCATAGGAGTAATAGCTAGAAACTGATTCACTAGAGTAGTCAGAGTAGTAATCTGACCTTCTACTGTAGTAGCACGTGCTGCTGTAGCCACAGAAGCAGCTTCTGCTGATGTAATACGTGCAGTCCACAATTCCTGGATTAACAGGATATTCTCAAGAGCGCGTTGTACACCTACTTTGGCATCAATCAGCGCATACACAGAGCGATCATTATGGAGCTTCAACTGTAGCCCCAGATCCACGTATAAGAGCTCTGCAGCTAGAGGAGTAGCACTTTCAGGTACAAACAACTTGTACCCAATCATTTCATCTGTGCTAGAGGTTTCTCGTGTAACAAAGTAAGGAGCTTCTGTAGCCAAAAGAGTTACAGTAGCTGCCCCCAAATTATCAGTGGTAAATGTTGTAGCAGCAGGTACAACTACACCGGGTGCATACGGAGTATTAGGGATACTTGCTCGAATACTAAAAGTAGTAAACGGCATACTTGCCCCGTATTGATCTTTCACATTGAAGACTACGATTGTCATAACAAACCTCGGTGTATTTGTATTACTTTAACAATGCTAGATAGTATAGAGCCATAGATATAAAAAGAATACGTACGTTTTTCCCGTTATACAGGCGCTTCCCGCGCTTTGTGATTACTAAGAGTGTTCTGTTATGCCCAAATATACAAATCGGCACAATGTGCCATTAGCTGTCGCTGCTTTCTTAGCTAAAGACAGCTATGACAAAGGAGAGGCTACTATATCTGCTACAGGACTATTACGCCCTATACGTCAGATAGTACTAGCTGCCCGTATTGAACCAGAGAACCAAACTACAGATGTAAGTGATGTGATTAAGTCACGCTTAGGCACCGCTATCCACGATGCTTTAGAGTACACATGGCTTCACTATCACGAACAGTGTTTAAGCAATCTTGGCTACCCCCCCTCCATGATTGCGCGCACATTGGTGAACCCTAAACCATACCAAATAAAACCAGATACCATTGCCATTTACACAGAGCAAAGGGTCATAAAAGACTTCCATACGTGGAAAGTATCAGGTGAGTTTGATATTGTTATTGACGGGGAAGTGCAGGATTACAAGACAACATCTACATACACTGTAGCCAAAGGGAACAAAGACGCTGACTACATTATGCAGGGCAGCATCTATCGTTGGTTGAACCCTACGATCATTACCAAAGATACGGTGTCTACCCATTTTATCTTAATGGATTGGACAAGTAGTAGAGTCATAAGTGACAGTAGCTACCCTAAAAATCAGGTAGTATCAAAGACTTTCCCTTTACATTCTTTGGAGTACACCGAACAATTTATCCATAACAAACTCAAGGCTATACAGACAGTCTGGGATGCCGAGGATGAGGCTATTCCTTTTTGCACAGATACTGAACTATGGCGTAGTGACCCACAGTTCAAGTATTACAAGAACCCAGACAAGACAACCCGCAGTACTAAGAACTTTGATACACAGCAAGAAGCCATAGCGCGATTCGTGGAAGACGGTAGTGTGGGGCTTATTGTAGAAAAACCGGGACAAGTAACAGCATGTCGCTATTGCCCTGCATTCTCTATCTGCAAACAGAAAGATATCCTCATTCAATTGGGGGATCTGGTTATCTCTTGAGGACACGCTATGAAAACCTTTGAAGAAATGGACTACCACCCAACATCAGAAAAATTAGTGAACATCCTCTGTGGTAAGACGCAGAATGATAATCCCCTATTCTTCCGAGTATTGGTAGGCTATTACTTTGCACTCTTGGCTTCGTCTATGCGAACCATTATTGCTACACATGATCGTGGTGATATCCCTGTAAACCTGTATGCACTCAACCTGAGTACATCAGGTTCTGGAAAAGGGTTCTCCACAAACATCATTGAAAATGAGGTGATCAACCAATTCAGATCACGTTTTCTGGAGGAAACCTTTCCGCTCATTGCAGAACAAAACTTACCTAAGCTAGCCCTAAAGCGTGCTAATCGTAAGTCTACTGACGTAGATGATGAACTCAGTAAGCTACAGAAAGAGTTCGATTCATCTGGCCCCCTAGTATTCAATTTTGATAGTGGAACACCTGCTGCTGTGAAGCAAATGAGACATAAGTTGCTAATGGCTAATGCAGGGTCTGTGAATCTTCAAATTGATGAAATTGGCTCTAATCTAGTAGGCAATGTGGATGTACTAAATACATTCCTGGAGCTCTATGACGTAGGTGCTATCAAGCAAAAACTTATTAAAAACACCAGTGAGAATGTACGTAGTGAAGAGATCATTGGGCGTACACCTACTAACATGCTGCTATTTGGCACCCCGGCTAAATTGCTAAATGGGAGTAAAACAGAAGATGAACTCTACTCTATGTTAGAGACTGGGTATGCCCGGAGATGTTTCTTCGGATATAGTCGAGCACATAGTAAGAAGGGTGAAACCACCCCAGAAGAAGTCTATGACTTGATGACAAACCAAGGGAACAATCAGTACATCCAACAATTATCAGATCAATTGGATAATCTGGCAGATATTATCAATCTCAACCGCAGACTGGTAATGTCTAAAGAAACCAGTTTACTGCTTATTGAGTACCGACTTAAATGTGAACGGGAGGCTCATGCGCTACCAGAACATGAAGAGATTAAGAAAGCAGAAATATCTCACAGGTATTTCAAAGCACTCAAATTAGCGGGCGCATACGCCTTTGTAGACAGCTCCCATGAGCTAACAATGGATCACTTGTACTATGCCATTAAGCTAGCTGAAGAGTCAGGAGACGCCTTCAATAAGCTGCTTACACGCGACCGTAATTACGTGAAGTTAGCCAAGTACATTGCTGCGGTGCGTAGAGAAGTTACTCAACCAGACTTGGTTGAAGATCTTCCTTTCTATAAAGGGTCTGCAGCACAAAAAGCTGAAATGCTTACCCTTGCTATAGCCTACGGGTACAAGAACAATATCATTATTAAGAA
>OFQV01000012.1_pt1 | contig 58195 bp, 64 predicted proteins | sample 1542971 | NCBI WGS metagenome assembly OFQV01 (sample SAMN07774229, study PRJEB24372) | wastewater metagenome | isolation source: WWTP Cannobio (Effluent) | place: Italy: Cannobio | collected 2016-01
TTGTTTTCCATTTTTGAACTTATGTTGTATTTTAACCGCAAGGCATTCGCTGTTCTAAAAGTTTGCTGGCGGGCCGCAGAACGCAGGCAAGACACCCGGCGAGTTCCGGAATTCACCCCGGAATCTGCCCGCGCGTTTGGCCTCTACCTCCCGCGCGTCCATTGGCGTTGAATGTACCAGATTTCCCAAGAACATTCAACGTCTGTTTACTTTATTTAATCTTGTGTTTAGCCCACTGCCGCACGCAGCAGCCGGGCCTCGATGGAAGATAGCTCCAGCAACTGGTCGCCGCACTCGATCTTGACGCTGCCGTCCAGCAGTACGGTGATGAAAACCTCGTCCTCCAGCTCGATGGTTGGGTCTTTCCCGACATTGCCGTGATTTCCCAGGGCCATCTTCATCAGCTTGGCGCTGCCTTGGGTGATGATGATCTGGCGCTCCCCGCACTGGATACGGTGGTCGCCGTTGGCCAGCACATTGATGTAGACCGGGCACTGTTCTCGCAGGGCAGGGGGGTGGCGGTAGAAGCCGTCTGACACCCAGATCAAATCCCCTGCGTCTTTCATTCTTTGCGCGTGGTCCTTGACGATGCTCAGGCTCAGGCCGGTGACTTCGCGGATATCGGCGTAGCTGGCGCCAGCCTTGGGCGAGTCGGTCAGCATCTTGCAAGCATGCAGGATGCGGGGGCGGGCGTCAGATCGTTTCATTCGGGGCTCCTGTTTTGGGGTGGTGGTGTTTGCAGCCGACGCACTGCAGGTCGCTGTATTTATCGTCCAGCGTGTACTGGCAGTCGCGCGTCATCCGGTTGGGGATGTGCAGCGGGGCGTCTCCTGGCCAGCGGGCCGGCAGGGTGTTGAAGTCCAGCAGCGGCGGCCGGTTGAAGCATCCGTGGCTCATTTCCCGCCTTTGTAGTGACGGCCCAGCCGCAGGTATGCCTGCTGGCCTGGCTGGTTGGTAACTCGTCGAAAGGTTGGCTCTGGGAACGGCGGTATAGCCTTTATCGTGAAGGCAGTGTCCAGCGTCCCTAGTTCTCCGCGCGCCAGCATGCACTGCGCCATCAAAGTATTGGAGTCGTCACCGGTGTAGACCGCCAAATCATGTGCGACGCTTGGGGGGATGAAAAATACGTGGCTCACTGTGGATCCTCGAACGGCATCGACGGCCCGGCGAAGTGAATATCCACGCGGCCCAGCGCCAGATTCAGAATGGTGGTGTCCAGCGGCAAATGCTCTGACACGAACCGGCGCGCGGCGCGCTTGGCGTCGGTACGGCCGTCGGCCTGGAAGTTGCCCACCCACATATCCAGCTTGCCCGGGACTTGCACCCGCGCGATCCAGTCTGCTTTCATGCAGCCTCCATGTTCTTGACTCGATTGATGGTCTTCTGGCACGCGGCCTCGTAAGCCGACCGGGCCATGCCCGTGCGCTGGGCTTCGTGGTTTGCGTACAGCACCCGCATGGCCTGCAAACCCGGCCCCGTCATCCCCCAGCGCCCGGTTGCATCGGCCCGTGCTTTGGCATCGTCCAGCGCTACCCGGGCCGCATCGCAGGCCGGATCACTGCCGCCCATGGTCCGGGCCATGTTCATCATGGCCACCAGATCCGCCCACTCCTGGGCGGTAGCATTGCCGCGGGCGAAGGCCTCGATTGCGGACAACTCGCGGAACCGGATCGCATTCAGGTCGGCGCCCGATGTGACCGCAGCCCCGGCGATGGCGTGCTCAATGGGGTTCACCAGAGCCCAGATCTTGCGTCGGCAGACCTTCCTCATGTCCGGCTCCCCAGCCCCGCAAAAGGGTTCGCATCCTCCGCCCATGTCCGCCCGGCGAGGATCATGCTGATGGACTGCCGCGACACTGCGTACTCCTTGGCCTGCTGTTCCGCCGTCTTGGTGCTGGCTCGCACTGCCCTGGCCTTGTCCATGTTCATCTTGGCATCAGCACGCACCCTGCGCGACCGCTTGATCGCGGCCTTGTGCAGAACGTTGTGCAGCAGCCCGCGCTCCACGGATCGCCTGACGACGCCGGCCTTGCTGACCGTCTGAAGGTGCTCATGGTTCAGGCATTGCTCCGTGCATGTCGTGATGATGCACAGTCCCGGCCGGATTTGTGCGGCGCCCTTTTCGATCTGGTAGACCGCCCGGCGCACCGCATAGCGAACCCGGTCGATCTCGACAACCGCCTTCCCCATCGCAGCCGTGTTGTTCCCGGTCCACAGCGTCATTTCCCCACAATCCGGGCACTCTATGCAGTCGCCCATGATCCGCGCCAGGACGCGCGGGCCCATCCCATCGGGTATCGCGCGGGCGATGTTCCCCCGCTTTTCTCTCTGTTGCATCATTTCATTCCTCGATTCGCGGCAGGTTGGCGGGCCACTGGCCCATTGATGTGATCTGGCGGCGGGTGTCTGCGGCCCATGCGGGCTCCAGTTCGCGGCGCGCGGCTTTGGAAAACATGGCGCCCTGGTCGAATTTCGGGTGGCAGCCCTGCACGCCCGGCCGGTCGCAGCACAAGGCAAAACACAGGCGGTCATCGGTCTTGATTCCGGCGCCCTTGCCGGTATTGGGGTGGGCGGCCTGGCTGTAGCCGACCACGCCACATACCTTGCACGGCAGTCCGGCCACCGCGCGCCGGTAGGCTTCGCTGCGCACCGGGGCGTCTTTGGGGATGGCGGCAGCCGGCGCAGCAGACACGCGGGCCATAACCGATCCTTTTTTCATAGCTACCGATGACAGATTGACGCTGGGGAAGTCCTGTTTTGACTCCAAAACCAGAGCCGGCGCGCGGCGGGGCCAGGCGGTGCGTTTCATGGGCGAGCGCTTCATGCCGGAGCCGCCTGGAATGCAACCAGCGGCTGGCGGCGACCGTGATAGAAGTCGCTGGCCTCCAGCTTTGCTGCCTCTTCGCGCCTGTAGGCCTCCCACATGCGCAGGTTTGCCAGGCGAGCGATATCCATGCACTGCTCGGGCTTCAGGCGATAGGCGTCTTTTGCTGGTGTCGCGCGGCGCTCGCAAGACACCACCACGGCAGGCTCGCGCCAGTCCCGTGGCTCGCGCAGCAGCAGCACGCCGCTGGACTTGCTGGGCAGGCAGTCTAAAAGCTCAGGCTTCCAGATTTCCTTCGGCATGGCGTAGTAGTGCTTCCAGACCTTGATGGGGTGCTGCAGAGCGGTCTTCACCTCAATCTGTCTGCGCGACGTGCCCCACTTATTTTCGACGGTCTCGTAATCGCCGGTGTAGTGGCGATGCCACCACTTGTCTTTCTTGGCGTCTGCCTTCAAATCGCTGCGGCTGATCTTTACTTCGATGTCAATGATGCGGAGGTCGGTAGTCACGCCCAGCACGTCGCACTCGTGGCCGGTCCAGTTGCAGTTATCTACCAGCACCACGCACTTACGCGCCAGCGTCTGCAATGAGATAGCGCGCGCTATCAGGGCTTCGCTCCAAATCATGCGGCCTCCAAAATCTCACCCGTCTCCGGGTCAACTTCGTATTCCATCCGCCCCAGAGAAGTCCGGGACCAGTTCACGCCCTGCTCTGCTCCGAATGCGTGGCACAGGTCAATCACTGCCGTCATTTCCTTGATCGTCATGCTGCTGGTGGATCGGCCCAGCCCGATGGATATGAACCCAGTTCCGTCCATGTTGGGCACCAGCTCCTGCCCGGTCAGATGGCCGGTGATGAAGTCTTTCCAGCCGTCCGGCGTCAGCTTCTTGCCGAACCACATCACCTGCTTGCTCAGGTCGGACAGGCAAGACCACATGATTCGGTTCTGCGCCAGGCTGCGTGTGTCCGTGCGGATTTCGAGGATCAGGCGGTGCCCGGCCATCAGCAGGCTCTTGATGTGCAGCCATGCCGCAAAAATCGCCTTGTGGGCCTGGACGGGTTCCCAAAGGGGGATCAATTGGCGGTCGCTCACAGAAAATCCCCCCGGTTGCTGATGCTGTTCGGGTACTTGGCCGGCAGGGACTTGCGCAAGCGCAGGATCAACGCCTTCGGAAGTGGGCCTCCTGATGCCGAAGCAACATCGTTTATCAGTTGGTACAGGTCCGGCAGGATCACCATGCAAATTGCTTGGTTTACCGAGGCCCTGGCCTGGGCTTCTGTCATTTGTGTTGGCAAGCTCAAAGCAGACTCCCCTGCCGCGCGGCATAGGCTGCGGCTTCGGCCTTGAGCTTTTCAGCGGCCTCCTTGGCCTCGCGCTCCAGCACGTCGGCGCGCACCAGCGGCATATCAGGCTCGTTGAACGCAATCACATACCGATGGCCATGGTAGTCCATCCCGCCGTAGTGCCGGGCGATACTGAGCTGCGTGTCCAGCCAGTTGTAGATGCGCTCGGGCGGCATGGCCGGCTTGCCGGAAATCAGCGCGTCGAACTTCTTCAGTTCGTCGATAGTCATGCGAACTCCAATCCCTGCTGCGCCAGCCGCTCGTCCTGCAGCGGGCCATACGCCGGATTCAATTCGCACCCGAGCCAGCGGCGGCCCAGGTTTTGCGCGACCATGCCCGTGGTGCCAGATCCGAAGAACGGGTCCAACACCACATCGCCGGGGCGGCTTCCAGCCAAGATGCACGGCTCGATCAGTGCGGGCGGGAATGTGGCAAAGTGCGCGCCCTTGTATGGCACGGTGGCGACGGTCCAGACGCTGCGCTTGTTGCGTGTTTCGGTGTCCCAATTGCTTTCGTCGCGGTCTGGCATGTGCGTGCCGGCTGATTGGCCGGGGATCACCTCGGATCGCTTGCTGTCTTCGCGTTTGAAACTGTCTCTGGCGCTTCGTCCGCCGACCGCCTTCATGTTCCCGTTGGTCTTGCCGGGCACGCGGTCGCTACCGGCCTGTTGCTCGAGATCCTGATTCCATCTGGCAATGGAAGATGGCGCGGCCTGCTCCTTCACAGCCTCATGGTCGTAAAAATACCGCTCGTTTTTCGACAGCAGGAAGATGTATTCGTGGCTCTTGGTGCACCGGTCTGTGACGCTCTCCGGCATCGGGTTGGGCTTGTGCCAAATAATGTCCTGGCGCAGATACCAGCCATCGGCCTGCAAGGCGAACGCCACGCGCCAAGGGATTCCGATCAGGTCTTTTGGTTTGAGACCGGCAGGGTCGGCGGGCCGTGTATCCATGCTGCGCTGCGGCAGCTTGTCGTCCACGTCGCGTGTCTTTCTCCCTCCGCTGGTGTAGCTATCCCCAAGGTTCAGCCACAGCACACCGTCATCAGCCAACACATCGCGCACGCAGCGGAATACCTCAACCAGCGCAGCAACGTACGCCTCGGGCGTTTCCTCAAGCCCAAGCTGCCCAGCATGTCCATAGTCCCGAAGGCCAAAGTACGGCGGGCTTGTCACGCACATCTGAGCCTTCACGCCAGCAGAAGCCCAGTCGCGCATCGTGTCGCGGCAGTCTCCGAATTGGACGCGGTTCATTCGCCACCTCCGAATTTTGCGATCAGCGCTGCATCTGCCAGCGCCTGCCCCTTGCCCTTCGCAGCCAGATCCCGCCAAGCCGGCCAAAGCTGGATGGCCCGGCTGCGCGCCGCGTCCTTGTCGGTTCCAATCAGGCCCGCGCGCTTCTTCCACGACTGCGGCGTCACCAGCGTGGACGTGATGCGCATGGCGGCCAGCACGCCAGAGACAACGCCGTTGGCGTGGCCGAAGCTGAACATGCTGGTCACCCCCTGCCCCGGCCTCGCGCCTGTCAGCTCCAGGTAGGCGTGCCCGGTGTCGAAGTCGCCCAGCAGGGCGCACAGCTCGGCGCCGTTCACGCGGGCGTTCGTGCCGACTTTGACCGTTGGCATGGGCGCCCACTCGATCAAGTTGAACTTCAGGTCCATGACCACAATGGCGCCGGTTGCACCCGGGTCGATTCCAATTCGATAGCTCATTCAGGTTTCTCCACAGGGATGAAGTGCTGCCAGTACCCATCCAGCCCAGGGCACATGCAAACGGATTGCGGCGTGCGGTCGCCTCCGGTGTCGCGCTCGATGTAGCGGGCGCACTCCTCGCGCCTGGAGCACAGGCCGTGCTTCCAGACGCCACGGCAGCGGGTTGTGTCGTTGGGGAGGGTCACAGCGTCAACTCCCACGCTTTGTGGGCTCGATAGGCGCCAGCGGCATATCGGCCAGCTTCGCCAACCTGCGAATCTCGGCCTCCGGAAACCCCTTCGAGATCCAGACAGCCAGCGCGGAGCGGCAACGAGCCACCGCGATTGACTTTGCAATCTGCATCCTCTGGATGCGCCAGATCGCCCGCGCCCCGCAGTACAGGCACCCCTCGGAATGCATCGTCGCGGCCACTGTCCCGGGCCAGTCCCGGGCATCCTTGCAACAGGGACAGCTCATGCGTGGGCACCCCCAAGCGCAGCGCGCGCGGCCGGCGTCAGCATCCACATCTGGCGCCCATCGCCGCCCCCGTTGCGGTACGTGATCTGGCCGGCAGCCTGCAGGTCAAAAAATGCATCGTTCAACGTCAGGAGGCAGCCGCCCATGATTCGCCAGATTTCCGGCTTGGAAAGCTCGCCCAGGGCCAGCAGCTTGGTCAAGGCTTCGGCGCGGGTCATGCGGACACTCCAATCTTGAGCGCACCGGTGGCGCTGGAAACCAACTGCGTCAGCGTCGTCTTGCCAGCCAGAGTGCCGCCCCGGTACACCGCCCGGGCCGCCTCTACATCACCCACCGCCACCGGCGCCGGCGGAAGAATGCCCTTGCGCGCATATTCGCTGTCCGGGCTGCGGTCGCCCATCAGCCGGCGCGGGTACGCATGGGCGCCGGCCTGTGCATAGGCCTTGTAGGCCGTGCAAAACTGGTGCTGCAGGTAGCTCAATTCATCGCTTGGGTGTCGGCACACCTTCGGCCAGCCGCCCAAGTCCTCGATGACGGCATGGATAGCCGGGTCATCAAAAATCACATCGGAATAGGCGCCGACACTTCCCATTGCCTCGTACACCCGGCCCCAGGCCAGCGCCGCGCGGTCGGTCCGCGTCCCGGCGAGCTGGCGCACGATGTCGGCCACCTTCGGCGCGTACATGCCCCGCTCCCCATCGGTCGCGTGCCCCGTCATGGCCTTGCGCACCTGCTCCATCTCGAACGGCTCACAAGCCGTCCACCAGAGGTTCAACACGAACTTGCTGGCGTCCTGACGGTAGTACGCCAGCACGTCCGTCAAAAGCCGCGCGAATTCAGCACGTTCAGACTGCTTCATAGACTTCTCCTTTTTTTGATTCGGGCGAACCAGCCCACTCGTCGGCAACAGCACGATTGCGCTGCTCCAGCGCCTCCTGCTTGTTTGGCTTTTCGGCAGATCCGGTGCCGCCCGGCGGCGGCAGTGCAGCGGCCAGCCACTCCAGCGGCTGCAGCGGCTTGGCCTTGAGGCATTCCCGCAAGGCGTTGACCACGGCCTCGTCGCCACCGGGCCGCTTGCGCAGCCCGCCGAGGAACGACCGGGCCTGCTTTTCCGGCGTCCCGGCGCTTGTCAGCAGGGGCAACCCGTAGCCAAAAATGATTTCTCCAGGCGTCAGTGCCGAGCCTGCCGAGGGGGTAGGTGGCGGCGGGGCAATTTCCGGCGGCGGCGCAGCGTCGCCAGTTACGTCAGTAACTGAATAGTCTCCCTGTCCCTGTCCCTCTCTCTGTCCCTTGGAGGGCTTGTCCCCGTTGTTGTCCTCGCCTTTTGGTGCCGTGTCCCCAGGGACAGACAGATGGTGTCCCGCAGGACGGCCAATAGACAGCCACTCCGAATATTCAGGCGTGGTGTGGTTTGTCCCGTGCCGCTGGTTGTGTTTTTTCACACGAGCAACCTCAGTGCGGTACCGCTGCTCCGTCTTCGATTGCCATGCGTCCCGCGCTTTTTCTGCGACAACAGAGTGGTACAGGCGGCCATCGCTGCACTCAACCCATCCACGCATCGCGCCGGGGCGCACATCGGACCAAGCCTTGTCGATCTTCCCGCGCAGGGCATATCCGGCCTGCTTTGCAATCCACTTGTCATCGTTCGGGATTGAGGCCGCAGGGATCTGGTGCCACGAAGCAGCCCACAGCAGCACGGCCGCCCAGCAGGCCTCTGGCGTTTCGTTCGATGCCAACTCAGAATCCCGAAGGCGCGCGACATCCAGCGGCATGAATGCGAAATCAGTCAGGTCGCAGTCCGCAGGGGTCATGGGGGGCGCGAATGTCATACAGCCACCCAAACCACAGCCGCATCACCGCCCGCCGTTTTCCGCTCCCGGCCGCTGTCTCGGACCAGCTTGGCCGCCACCAGCTCCACGCGGCGCGGACGCTGCGTGTTGGGGCCCATGGGGATGCCGCGCTGCATTTCCTCGTCGGTGGCGCCTGCCGGGCCACAACCCCGCAGGAAGGCCAGAACCATGCCGCGCTTGGTGCCCACCTTGGGCTCGATGCCCACGGCAGCCGCGCGGCTGGTGCGCGAATGGCGCTGGTAGGGCGCTGGGGCGAAGTCAATGGAAATCTGTGCATTCATCACTGGCTCCTTGCATGGTTCGGCTTGCCGATCAGCTTGGCGCGGTGGGCCATGACGCGCTCGGCGGCTTTGTCCTTGTCGCCAATGCCAGTCAACTGGATGTGCTGGGGCGCCTGTGCGGTGATCTCGGCACGGCGGCGGGCGCGGGCCTCCTTGGCTTCGGCCTTGGTGTTGTAGTCCGCCAGGTACTCGGGCCACGTCGGGGCGCTCTTGGGGGCTACCGTCATCAGCGCGCGCCACTGGTTGAAAGCCGTCGTGGTTTTGCCGGACTCGCTGGCGCGCTGGCTGGTCAGCAGGTGGTCAGCCTTGGCGCTGCGCGGGTGTTGCCAGTTGAATGGTGAGTGCATGGATTTGATGACGGCCGTTCCCGGCCAGGTTGCGGGGTATTTCATGACGGGCTACCCATATCCGGGTATTTCCCTTCGCTGCCCTTCGATGCCTGCACCAATCCCTCGCTGGAAAGAATGGTGTGAAGCACACTGGCGGCATGGATCTCTTTCAGCGCCCAGTTATGAAGCACCTCACGGGTGATTGCGCTCATGTCGCGGCCCGTGGCTTTGTGTGCGGCTTCGAGCACCGCCTCGGTTTCGACGGTGATCTTGGTGCGGTGGTCTGCGAGGGGGATGCTCATTCAGGCCACCTCGCCTGCTGCATGTGCGGGGGCGCTCGGGTGCTGAGTGAGTTCCGGCCAAATCCTTGGCCAGTCGTCAGGCCGAAGATCCCAGCGCATCACCGCTCCATGGGTGACGCGCTCAATATCCACGCACTTTTCAATCGGGATCGGCCTGGACTGGTTGACCCATTGATGCACCGATGGAGGCGTAACCCCAATGAGGCGGGCCAACTCTGCTTGAGAGCCCGCGACTTCGCAGGCCGATTCAATTGGGGACTTGTTTTTTTCCATGCCGCAACTGTAGCACCGCTACACATTCGCAGTCAATCCTAGCTACATCATAATTTAGATAGCATTGCCACATGCACACTGAATGGACGATGGAGGAAGAAGCCGAAAGGCTACATGCGCGATTCGATGCGCTGAAGGCTTCGGGCATTGGGCAGGCGAAGTTCGCTAGGGATTTTCGCGTCCCAGGCGGGGCATCAATGGTGAGTCAGCACATCAAGGGGAGAAGGCCGATCAGCCTTGAGTCGGCCATCGCCTATGCCCATGGATTCAAGTGCGACGTGCGAGACATCAGCCCGCGGCTTGCCAATGAAATAGCGGAAATTTCTCAAATAGGCCGCGCCACCAGCATCCCGCCGTCAGGCCACTTCGGAACCCCAGTGGCGACTGTTACCGATCCGGCGCCCCTGGCGCTGTCGGCTGATGCCCTGGGGCTGGCCCAATGGTTCGACCGCCTGCCGAACGACCCGTTGATCCGGGCGCCGGCAGTAAACCGCGTGATGCAAGTGCTAATTCACGCGCTTGATCTCGCAGAGCAAGGGCAGTCGCTAGGGTCTTTGAGACTTGTCTTCGCAGAGCCTGCTGCTGTGCCCACGAATACGCCCACTCAGCCCGTGAAGCCCGGAACGCAATCCGCGTGACGCCAAGATCGGCTACAGCCTCCGTGTACGCGCACCAGAAATCGTGCTCCATCGCCCCATCGCGGCACACCACTGCGCCGGGCGGCGCCCCGGAAGGGTAGATCTTATTTGGTATGGGCATCACGGCGGCCATCATCAGCGCCGCCTTGTCCAGCCGCAATACCAGGCTGTCAGCATGCGCAGTGGCAGACAACACATCCGCCCGCAGCCCGGTGAAGGTGGATTCACTCATGGGGCCAAGGTAAAGCACCTCGAAGACGCCGTGCCCCAGGTCCGTCACGCGCGCTTCGCTGGAGTGGTGGCGGAATTTGTTGGTCATCATCACCCCCGCCCCCGACAATTTTTGACACATTGACCTACTCGCCCGGACGGTCTGCATCCAGCGCCCGAAGAATCAATTCGCTTGTGGCATTCAACACCCGCACCCTCAGCACCCGGTCGCCGGGCAGCATGTCAAACAGCCGGCCCAGCTCCAAAGCAAGCGCGCTCAGGCCGGGTTGATCAGTGGCAGGCTGCCCGGCCAGCATGTCGCCCACCTCATTGGCCAGCCAGTCCGACGAAACACCCAGAAAGCGCGCGGCGGCGGAATTGTTGGCCGAGTTGAAGGATGCGCTCTCGCTGTCCAGCACCTTCTTCGCGCCCTGGTACGACATGCCGACAGCCCGAGCCAGCGCCGTGATTTTCACGCCCTTGTGCTGCATGGCAGCGGCCAGCCGGTCTTTGTAAAACGTCATTTCGATGGGTCTTCGGTGTTGTGCTTGAACTTGGGTTGTCATTTTAACAACCGCAGTTGCATTTTGCGCATCCATGCCGGCCTTGTTTTTGAGCGCGGGGAAAAAATTCTTGATTTATATGTAGCCATGCTATTGCCTTTTGCATGTAGCGCTGCTACAGTTAACCCACCGCACCACAAAAGCGAAACACCCCAGCCCTGGCGATACGAGGGCGAATGCAACAGGACGCAAAGCAGGGGTTAGGGGATGTTCCTCGATGCAGCGTGGTGCGGGTGGATCAACCCCCAACAGGAGCAAAGATGACCGAACAGACAGCCCCCCTGCAGATCACAAAAGACCTGCTCAAGCCCTGGAGCCCGTGCACCGACGGCTACAAGTGGTTTCTGGACAAGTTCCCGCAAGGCGGAGCCTACCTGGCAGTGCAAGCCGCCCTGCGCGCAGACAAGCGTTTTGATGACGCTCGCTGGCTGACGGACAAGGTGTGGGAAAACGTCATCTTCACGTCTCCAGCAATCTCCAGAGATGTGGCGGCAGACCACAAAACGGAAGCGATTGAAATCATCGAGGCGACCAAATCGCTGAAAGTTGATGCGCCAGACAGCAAAGAATGCAGCGGGGACGCCGCCCGGATCGGCAGCAGCGGGGACGCCGCCCGGATCGGCAGCAGCGGGTACGACGCCCGGATCGGCAGCAGCGGGGACGCCGCCCGGATCGGCAGCAGCGGGGACGACGCCCGGATCAATGCATCAGGCGCAAATGCAATTGTGGCCTGCGCCGGAATGAGAGCTATCTCCAGCGCAGGAGAAAACGGAGCGATTGCGCTGCCCTGGTGGGATGAAGCATCCAATCGTACCCGTTTCGCCGTGGGTTACGTGGGTGAAAACATCAAGCCCGGCGTCTTTTACACGCTGGACGGCGCCGGGGAATTCACCGAGGTGGCCCCATGAACGCCACCCTGCCCCTGTGCATCGCCCAGGCGCTGGCGCCTTTCGCGCCGCCTCAGAGCATGGTGCACCAGATCGTGCGCCAGCAGCGTCTTAGCGACGAACTTGCCGACCAGTACCGCACCGGGCTGGACTGTGCGCTGAATGACGACGAACACGAGGCCCGCGCATGGCGCGGCTGCCTTGGGGGCTGGACCCTGTGAGCACCACCACCCCAGGCCCTGTCGAGGCCCAGTGCCACGGCAAGCAGGGCTTCAGCGATCACGCGCTGGCCGTCAAGGTAGCCCGCAAGGGCGCCCGCTCGAAAGACCGCGCCGTGTCGGCCTACAAGTGCCCGCACTGTCACATGTACCACGTCGGCCAGAGCGTGATGAAGCGCACGCAGGCCGGGGTTGGCCGGGGCATCAAGATTTTGGAGAAACACGCATGAAACACCGCATTCTGAACATCGCGCTTGTGATCGGCATTGCCGCCGCCCTGAGCAGCGCCTACCTGCTGGACGGCCCGGATGACCACAGCGCCGAATGGGCGCAGGCTGAATCCATCGCACTGGCCCAAAAGGCCGCGCAGATCGAGGCCCGCCAAGAGCGCGCCGCCGCCCAGCTTTGCATGAAGCTCAAAGGCCCGAACGCCGGCTACCGCTGGACCGAAGACCAGCAACTTGTCTGCACCACGAATAAGGGGCGCGACCCGGTGTTTGTTGCAAAGGTCGCCCCGTGAACCACGACTGCATCACCAGCCGGCAAGGGCGCGAAGCCTGCACCTGCAGCCGCCTGCACACAGCGAACAGCGATGACACCAGCCCCTACGGCGACCCGTGGGATTGGGTAGATCACGTTTGCGACCGAATTTTCATGGTGCTGACCGCCATGGCCATCGTGACTGTTTTCACAGTCGCCCAACGTCTTTTCAACTGAACGAGGAAATCATGGAAATCGAAATGCTTGATGCGCCCGAAGTGCGCGAAGGAACTGCCATCCAGCAAACCAGCATCGCGCTGGTGCAGGGTGCGCTGACCGAGTTCGACAAGGTAGCCGCCGGCCTGGCCGACCTGAAGGCCAAGTATGGCAACGTGGTGTACGCCGTCGGCACCGCGCCGGGCATGGCCGAAGCCAAGGCCGCCCGCCTGGACATCCGGGCGCCGCGCTACGCCGTGGACCGCGTACTGAAGGCCACCAAGGAGCCACTGAACGCGATCAAGAAAGAACTGGACGACCGCGCCGGCCAGATCACCGCCGCCCTGCTGGAGATCGAAACCCCGATCCACGAACAGATCCGCGCCGAAGAAGACCGCAAGGCCGCCGAGAAGGCCGAGCGCGACCGCATCGCCGCCGAGCAAAAGCTGAAGATCGACACCGCTATCAACTGGATGCGAGATCACGCAATTCTGGCTGTCGGCGCGAGTGCTGACGACATCGCAAAACTCATTACGTCACTGAATAACGTCGAGGTCACGCTTGATTCATTCGCTGATCGTGCCGGCGAAGCTGAACAGTGCCGACTGATGACGCTGGGAATCGTGAATGGGCTGCACACTGCCGTGCTGGCCCAGGAAGCCGCCGCAGCCCAGGTCGAAGCTGCCCGCATCCAACTGGAGCAGGAGCGCGCAGAACAAGCCCGCGCCGCCGCCGAGCAGGCGCGAATTGCCAGCGAAGCCGCTGCCGCCGCTGCCGCCGAAGCCGCCGCCAAGGCAAAGGCAGAAGCCGATGCGGCCAAGGCCGTGCGCGATGCCGAGCAGGCCGAGTTTGAGGCCAAACGCATCGTCTTCCAGCAAGAGCAGGCCGACATGCGCGCCAAGCAGGCCGCAGACCTTGCCATTGCCAACAAGGCATTTGCTGAACTGGAAGAAGCGCGCGCCGCCTTCAAGGCCGAGCAAACCGCCAAGCTGGCCGCCGACCAGAAGGCGATTGACGATGCCGCACTGGCGGCCGAACCCGCACCAGTGGCCATCGAGCCCGCCGCCGGCATCGCTGAAATCATCACGCAGGCCGCATCCGATGATGTTGAGTACATCACCGCCACCGCCATCGACCCCAACGATGCCGACCTGATTTTCTGCGCAGCCGCCGCCGTCGCCAACCAGTTCGGCATGACCTTCGGCAATGCCCTGCACCGCCTGGCCGCAATCGACGACTGGGTTTTTGAAACCGAAACCGAAGGGGAAGCAGCATGAGCGCCGTGTTGGACAACATCACCGATGTCGTAGAAATCGCCCCGGCCGCGCGCCCTGCCGGTGGTGCACTGGCCACGGCCATGAACCCCGGCCAACTGGTCAGCATGATCGTGCAGCAGGGCGGCCCGCTGAACCTGGTGGAGATCCGCGAACTGATGCTGCTGCAGAAGGAATGGGAAGCCGATCAGGCCGTGAAAGCCTACAACGCCGCATTCAGCGCCTTCAAGGCCGAGGCAGTGGTGATTGTGAAGGGCACCAAGGTCGCGGCCGGCCCACTCAGCGGCAAGACCTATGCCGAACTGCACGCCGTCATCAAGGCCATCACCCCGGCCCTGTCCCGCCACGGCCTGAGCGCCGCATGGAAGCTGACCAAGGACGAGAAAGACTGGATCGAAGTGACCTGCACCCTGAAGCACGTCGGCGGCCACTCCGAAAGTGTGTCCATGGGCGGCCCGCCGGATGTGGGTGGCGCCAAGAACCCGATCCAGGCGCGCGCCAGTACAACGTCATATTTGGAGCGTTATACGCTCAAGGCCATCACCGGGCTGGCAGAGGGTGGCGATGATGACGACGGCAACGGCGCCGGCGATGCCCCGGCCCAATCTGCCAGCCGGCTCGAAATCTGGGAGCTGCGCGCCCGCGTAACCAAGACGCTGGCCGACCTCAAGGCGGTTCAGCGCGATGCCAACGCCGACTTCTCCAAGGCCAAAGACCTGGACGGCTGGAACTCGTTCAAGGCCACCTATGCCGACTGCAAGGCCGTGCTGGAAGGTGGTGCAGCATGAGCCGCTACATCGTCTCACCGCACGCCCAAGGAACGGAAGAATGGAAGCAGGACCGTTTGGGCAAGGCAACCGGGTCCGCAATTGCCGCAATCTTCGCCACGGTGAAGACCGGAGAGGCCGCCGCCCGCGCTGACTACCGCATGGACCTGGTGCTGGAGCGCATCACCGGCAACGTGCAGGGCCTGGACTTCACATCGAAGGACATGGAGTGGGGCACCGCCCAGGAGCCCTACTCCCGCATGGCCTACGAAATGGCCACCGACCGCATGGTGCAGGAATCCGGCTTTGTCTACCTGCCCAACGTGGCGGCCGGCTGCAGTGTGGATGGCTTCATCCATGACGGCGGCCGGTTCGGTATCTGGGAATCCAAGTCGCCCAAAAGCAAAACCCACTTGGCCTACCTGATGGGCAAGAAGCTGCCGGCGCTCTACGTTCCCCAGGTCGAGCACAACCTCTGGATCACTGGCGCGCAGTTTGCCGACTTCACCAGCTTCGACCCCCGGATGCCGGAGCCCCTGCAACTGTTCATCGTGCGCTACGAGCGCGACGAGGCGCGCATTCAGGCCCATGAGGCGGCCGTCATGCAGTTCCTCATGGAAGTCAAGCGCGACGAGAAAGCCATGCTGGACCTGATCGCAGAGCGCGAGGCGGAACTCGCTGGCGCCCCCCATTTTTAACCCCACCCCACGAAAGAGAATCATGAAAGCATTTGGACTCGCCCGCATCGGACGCGACGCAGAAATCAGGCATACCGCCAATGGCGATGCCGTCGCCAGCCTGTCTCTGGCCTTCACCTACGGCCGCAAGGGCGAAGATGGGAAGCGCCCGACCCAATGGGTGGATGCCTCGATCTGGGGCAAGCGCGCCGAAGCCCTGGCGCAGTACCTGACCAAGGGCAGCTTGGTCGTTGTGACGCTGGAAGATGTCGCCATCCAGACCTTCCGCAAGGCCGACGGCACTGATGGCGTGAAGTTGGTCGGACGGGTGCTTGACATCGAGCTTGCTGGCGGAAACCAGCAGGCCGCCGCGCCAGTCGCGCCGCCACCGCCCCCCCGTCCTGCACCGCGCCCCGCCCCGGCTGCTGCGCCGGCCGGCAGTGGGTTCGACGACATGGACGATGACATTCCGTTCTGATTTTCGGGGCGAAAGCAGATGCTGGCGGCTGGGGGCTCCCGGTCGAGCGCACCAGTGCAGCGATTAGCCCCACCCCAACCCATCAAAACCCAAACAACCATGATCAAAAACGCCATTCTGTACCGCATCGCCCCTGAATTTGTCATCAGTTCTGACCTGTTGGCCAACAACATGGAGGCCGCGGCCTTCGCCCCCTGTGGCGCCACGCAAGAAATCAGCGCCGGCTGGGTGCCGCCCCGCGGCGAAGCCCATGGCGCCCTGGTGGAATCCATCGGCGGCCACCTGATCGCCGAGCTGATGGTCGAAACCAAGTCAGTGCCCGGCGATGTGCTGAAGCGCAAGGTAGCCGAAGAAGCCGCCCTGATTGAGCAAGCCACCGGCCGCAAGCCCGGAAAGAAGGAGATGAAGGAAATCCGTGAATACGCCCTGCTGGCCCTGCTACCCATGGCATTCCCCAAGCAGTCCGCGCACCTTGTCTGGATCGACCCCGTGGCGCGAACGCTGGTGATTGAGGCCAGCAGCCAGAGCAAGGCGGATGCCGTGGTGACGGCACTGGTACAGGCGATCCCGGGCTTTGGCCTGCAGATGCTCCAGACCGCGCAAAGCCCGCAAGCCTGCATGACGCAATGGCTGCTTGCCGAGCCAGAAGACTGGCCGATCAACATCAGCGTGGAGCGCGGCTGCGAGCTGCGATCCAGCGACGAGGAAAAGTCAGTCGTGAAGTTCACCCGGCACAACCTGGTCAATGAAGAAGTACATCAGCACATCAAGCAAGGCAAGCTGCCCGTCAAGCTGGCCCTGAGCTGGGACGGCCGCGTGTCGTTCGTGCTGACCGACGCGATGCAGATCAAGGGCATCGAGTTTCTGGAAGGTGTCTATGACGGGCGCGATGCGAACGCAGCAGATGGGTTTGATGCCGACGTGGCCATCATGACGGGCGAGTTGTCCAGGATGATCGCGGATCTGGTCGAGGCGCTGGGTGGCGAGCCAGCCCAAGGGGAATCCGCATGAGCACCCTGCAGCCCCACCAACAGCGCGTCGTTGACGAGAAGTCAGAGCTTGACGCCAAGCTCACCAAGCTGGCCGACTTCATTGTCTCGAGCCCTATTTTCAAGGCGCTGCCCGGCGATGAGAAGCAACGGCTCTACCGCCAGCACGTAGCCATGCGCGCCTACTCTACCGTGCTGGGTGAACGCATTAAGGCATTCACAGCATGAAACCCACCATGACCACCGCCGACATTGCCCAACTTGCCGGCGTCACCCGGCGCCACGCCACGGGCCAGATCGTGAAGCGCCCAGGGTTCCCGGCGCCCAGCATGAACGCCAGCCAGCGCCTGCGGGCCTGGCCCACGGCAAAGGTGCTGGCGTACTTCCGGGGCATCGGGCAGAAGATTGGAAGGGAAATGACATGACGAGCACACTGCGGCGCCTGGCGCTGCGGCTGGGATGGAATACCGACTACCACGTAGCGGCGACCTACACCCGCGAAAGCCATACGGGGTTCAGCACGATTTCAATGACGGTGAAGATGCGGCCGTGGCTGCACTGCGACAACTACGGGGCCTTGGTGGATTTCGTCCACAGCCAATGCGAGGGGCAGGCGTCTATGCCGTCGATCATCAGCATCACGAAGCTTGGCGCCTAACGCAGAAGGCGCCAGCATACTTCCGAGACATTGGCAAGGAAGTCAAATCCGCGCCGCGATCTCCCCCGCTGTCTCCCGGTAATACGCATCAAGCAACTGCCTGAGATCCCGGTGCCCTGAAACACGGGCCAGCGTCATCACATCAGCGGCGGCGTTGAAGGAAACGCAGGGGAAACAAAGGCACTGGACAAATTTCCGGGGCAGCCAATCAATACCCGTGACCCATGACGATGTAGCCATGGGATCCGGAATCAAGCCCGGACCGCTGATGTGATGGTGCAAGCAAGGCTATTAGGCGCAGTGAGATAGCCCGCTCGTAAGACTTAGCCAGCGCCCGGAGCCGCTTAGGGCCGCCATCAACCATCCTCCATTTGAAATGTCAGTTGGCTACTTCGGCCAGGCCTCAACCAGCCGCGCATGCCGGCTCTGGCATTCCCGGTAGGCCTCCACCGTCATCAGGGACCAGCGGAACACCGCCCCACCCGTCCCGTCATCGGGCTTGGTCAGGCTGGGGCACGGCTGGCGCAGGTTCGCCGGCGGGCTGCTGGCCGTCGATGGCGCCGGCAAGGATGCGCAGGCCATCATCATCAAGGCACAACTGGCGGTACACAGGCTTTTCAAGAATGACACGTTCGGCCTCTTTGGTGATGGTGATGAACTGGGTGCGGATCTTGGCGCGGTCGGCTTCATGGGCGGTTGCGCCCTGGTCGGCTGCGCGCTCGTTCATGCGCTTGTTCTCGGCGACAGCTTCAAGCCGGGCGACCTCTTTGGCCCCGTGCCGCCACTCCTGCACCTTCCATGCCGTGGTCCCACCAGCGGCAAAGGCCACGGCACACACAGCCGCCCAGATCCACACGGGGACGAGGCCGAACATCAGTCGTCCAGCACCAGATAGCGCACCCGGCGCGTGACGAGGATGTTCACGGGATACTCACGATTGATAGCAAAGAATGACCGTCCGTATCCGGGAAGTGCCGTTTTTTGCTTCAAACTTGTATGCTCAACATGGCCCCACCATCGGGCCGGGTCGCAGCCGCGGGTTCCGGCGCACACCTTCTGGTCGGATCGCAAGCCGCCCAGTCCGCCGTTGTACGCAACCAAGGCCATGGCCAGGCGCTCGCCCGGGTCGCTGGCATCGGTCAACGCGCGGTAATTGCGCCAGTCCATCAGAATCAAGCCGCGCATCTGCATTCGTGGATCGTGCAGGCTGGCCGTGTTCCAGCTCCAGGCGCCCAGCGCATCCGGGAACTGGCTTCGCATTTCGGCCAGCGAATCAAACCGCTGCGCGCCCAGCTTGTCCCAGGTGCGGGTGATCTGGCCCAGTCCGTAGCCTTCTTCACGCGCCGTCTTCAGGCGGGCCTGCGGGCTCCAGCACTTCGGGTGCTTGAGGTGGTAGCAGGTTTCCTGTTCGATCTGCGCACCCAATGCGCTCGGTAGCGGGTGGTCGGGCCACCATCGCAACTGCTCGGCCTTGAGCACGGGCAGCAGCGCCAGCGCGGCGCCAGGCGGCTCCGCGGCACGCGGCGATGTCACCAGCAGCATCAGCACGGCTGCCGCCAGAATACAGCGCCCCAGATAGACCAGCCCGGCCCCGGTGTTGTTGTTCACAATGGCATGCCGGCTGGCCGACTGCGGGTCGATGGTCGGCTGCAGCACGCGCAGCGCGGCATCACCCACAGCCAGCCCCAGCAGGCATAGGCCGAAGCCATAGGCCAATGGTGCCCCGGTCGGACCCAGCAGCAGCGGCACGAGGTTGCTGGCCAGAACCAGCAGCGCGCCGACAGCCGCCAGCAGGGCGATGCGCGCGAAGCCGCGCGACAGGGAGTTGAAGATTGCTTTCACGGCACAGGCTCCTTCGAGGTTGCTTTTTGCGCGACATTGGCCGCCAGATAGACGCCACAGGTGCCCAGCACCACGTCGCGCCAGAGCGTGCCCGACAGGTCGCCAGAAAACAGGGCAATCGTGGCGGCAATCAGGACGATCAGCGCCAGCAGGAATTTCCGGGAAGCGAAGCGGGTCACTTCCAGTACCGCCACCAGTTCATCCACATGGCCCAGGCCATCGGGTTCATGGCGTCCCGCCCCGGTTGTTGTTGCCGGCGCGCTCCAGCAGGCGCAGCAGATTGCCGTCAACCCGCTGCAACAAGGCTTTGGTGTCCAACATCTGGGATTCCAGCGTCACCAGCCGCTCAGACACCCGCTGGTTTTCAATGTTGGTAATGCGTTTGTCCTGCCCGTTCACCTGACTGAACATATTGACGGCCAGCACCACACCACAAAGGAACTGCCCGATCAGCAGATAAACCAGCGCCAACGGCACCTTCCTGTCAATGTGCCAGCGGTGGTCGTCTTCCTGCTGGATTGGGGGGCGTTTTGAATCCATGGCGTGATAGGTCTGATTGATTGGCAGTAGCGGCCATTCTTGCAACGGACTGCCACGCCAGCCAACCCCACGCGGGGGAAAATCAGCCCTTGCGCCAGAGCCAGATGGAGATTGGAATGATGATCAGGCCGAACGGCATGGTGGACAGTGCCAGCCCGACGAGTCCGATTGCGACAGTCAGGCCGGCCCAGTTCATTGCTGGCTCAATGCCTCACGAACCTGTGCCTTCAACTCCCGTGGGGCAGTCTTGGCAATTCGTTCGGCCTTGGTCTGGTTCATGGCGCGCACCCGCTGAAGGATCTGAGGAAATTTTATGCGGATGGGTGACTCAGGATTATCCGCGTTCCACTTGGCCAGATCATCCCGCGCGCCCTGCACTTTCTCCATGTCCTTCTCAAACAGGCCAATCGCCCACCGGTCGGCAATCTCAGTCTCGGTGATCCGGTTCAGGTCAACCATGCGCTTGACCTCCCAGGTGGCATCCTGCTGGCGCTTCACGTCGTTCGGCTGGAACCCGAGCGCCTTCGCCAGAGCATCACCCGGCCCGGTTTCCATGACCTTCTTGCCGGTCTGGTCGCGGTACATGCCCTTGTCGGCCATGTCTGCGGCTTGGAACAGGTTCTGGACGGCCTTCGGCGCTGCGGTGGCAATCGCGCCGTGATTCCCGAGCACATCGCCATCGATCAGCTTTCCGCCCGCCTGGAATGCGCGCTTGGCCATGTCGCCGGCCGGGCCCAGCAGTTCGGCCACATCTTGCGTGTGGTCAGCCTTCTTGGTCAGCAGCCCGGTCGCCGGGATCAGGTTGCCCAGACCCATGCGCCCCGAAATGTCGATGGGCACACCGGCAAGGCCGGACACCCCGCGCTCCATGAACTGTGCCGCGCCGTCGCCCAGGTACTCAGCAAGGAACGCCTTGCGCTTGGCCTTGGAATCGAAGTTGTAGCCCAGTGCCTGCATCAATCCACTGATGATGTCGTCCAGGTCGTCGGCGCCAGGCATACCGCCCAATCCAGATAGCAGCATCAGCACGGCCAGCGCGTACAGCGCGCCCCGGCGTCCGGCCGCGCGTTCTGGGGATCCAGGCGCCCCGGTCGTGGCCATTCTGTGAAGCATTTCGACGTAGGCAACGGAATACTGCTTGAACGTGAACAGGGTGGAGCCCAGCGCGCCGCGCGCCCAGTCCGGCTTGTTGCCCTTGTTGTAAACGCCTTGGGTTTCATGGATGGCCCGGCGCGCGAATGCGTCAGGGTTCTTCATGCCCTGCTCGATGGCCGTCCGGTAGGCTGCGATGAAGGTCGCGCGCCGGTTGAACTGCTCGGCGGTGCTGAACAGCTTGCCCCAGCCGAACCCGATGCGCGAAACCACGTTCTGTGCGGTCGCCGCGGCGTTGCCAAGCTTGGTTCCGTCGCCTGACTTCAGGGCTCCCTTGCCTTGGGCCTGCCGCATCAAATCGTGAACTTCCTGCGGGCTCACGGTGCCATCTTCTTCGCCGCGCTTGAGCGCAGCGTCCAGGGCCTTGTCGCCTGTGGTCTTGCGAAGCGCGTCCCTCACGCCTGCCGACATCTGCTTACTGGCCTTGGCCAAGCCGCCAAACTGCGTCAACCACGGCATCGTCATGGTCAGTGGCTGCGTCATGTTGACCATGGCCGACGCCACCGATCCGCCGATGTATTGCGCGAACAACAACCCGCGAATCCTTTGGGCTTCTTCCACCGGGTTCTTGATGTACTCGACCAACTGGGTGGCCTTGTCCTTCAGTTCGCCCATCCCCTTCGGGATTTCGCTGGCCGCCTGAGCCATTTCGCCGGTGTGCATGTTCTGCGAGGTTTGGCGCGCATTGGAGTACACGAACCCAGCCAGCACCCGGCCGGCATCCTCCGAGAAGCCAGCGATGCCTTTGCGCTCGATCAGGCGTTTCATCGCGCTGCGCGTGCTCTTGGCCAGCTTCAGGTAGTCCTGGTAGGCCCCGTTGTCTTCCAGGCCCAGCATGTCGCCGAACAGGGCCACAGTCTCAGGCGACACGCCAGCGAACAGCTTGTAGCTTTCCTCTGACAATGTGCCCTGCTTCACCGTGGCGCCCGGGTACTCGGCGGCCATCTGCTTGGCCATCTTGGCGGACTCGAAACGCGACTCGAACAGGCCGAAGTAAACCCGCTCACCATCTGCATCCACCACGTCCAGGGTGTAGGAGCCAAACCGGGACAGGGGCGCATACCCGCGCGCCATCAGGCCGGCCGCCCGGTCGCCCTTGTCGATCATCTTGTTGGCGGTGGCGATCAAGGTTTCCGCATTGCCAGGGTCAATTTCAGCCATGGACAACAGGTAGTCGCGCAGGGTTTCCGCCGCCTGCCCCACCGAAGTGGAATCCAGTACAGCCTCCCGGATGTCCGCCACATCCTTGCCGCCGAAGTACAGCATGTCGCTGATGGCCAGATTGGTCAGGCTCTTGTCGGTGGACGCGCGGAACTCTTTGTAGAGCCCGATCTGCCCGTCGTTCAGGCCGAACTGGCTCTTGAGCTCGGCATCCGACCAGACCAGACCACCCTTGAGCATTTCCTTCTCGTACTTGCCGTCGATCAGGGCCTCGTACTGCTCCATCGGCAGTCCGCGCCACATCTTCAGCACGCCTTCGCTGATTTTGTCGTTGCGCAGCAGGCGCTGGGCCTTGCGATCCGACGACATCAGCGCCGCCTCGTCCTCCAACTGCTTGACCTTCATCGGCCGGCCGGACTCATCGCGCGCCCAGATCAGCGTGCCCTCGAAGATCGGCGCCGCAATGGCCTTGGTGTCTTCTCCAGATACCGGCGACTTGGCGATGTCGCGCCAGGTGTCCAGCTTGGGCAGGATCTTGGGAGCCAGGTCGGCCGCCTCGGTGGCGTAGAAGCTGACATCCCCGATGAAGTCCTGCACCGCGTCATAGACCCGCTTGAACTGCGGGCTGCGCTGGGCGAGGTTGTACTGGGTGCCGACCGTCTTGTGCCACCAGTTCACCTTGCCGGGTGTGTTGGTGAAGACCCTGACAGCCTCGGTCGCCTTCTGGGTCAGGTCACGGGCCGTGGCTGCGCGGCTGAAACGGATGTCCGGGTTCTTCGGGTCAAAGTCGCCGTTGTTGCCGATGGCGCTCTTGATCTGCTCGGGGCGGAAGGCGATGAAGTAATCGCCTGGGGTGCCAAGCGTTGCCGCCCCCTCAATGATTAGGCCATCGTGCCCGCCCGCTTTCGCATCGGCGATTGCGGCGTCGTACTTCCGTGGCGCCCACTCGCCGGGGATCTTCACGCGCAACGGGTTTTGCATAGACAGGAATACCGGCATCACGCTGCCGGTCATGTCACCGCTTTCCCAGGTGAACTCGGATGCCGCCTTGCCATTTGCTGCGAAGAAGAACCCTTCGCGCGCATCAGAAACGCCCGTCTTGCTGCCGCGCTTGGCCGGGTCAAACGCGGTGAAGTCGGCCGTGGTCCCGTGATACACCACCAGCGGCTTGCCATCAGCATCCACCACTTTTGACCCTGCAAACCACCGCTTGAACTTGTCGGTCATCGTCTGGTCGGCGCGGCTGAACATGGGCAGTCCGCCTGCCGCCTTGGATTGCTGCCCACGCTCAACCCAATTTCTTGCCGGAATCAAATATGACCGGATGATTTCGTCATCCGTCAGGGCCAGATCCTTGAAGCCTGGCACGTTGGTGCGCAGCCAGGTGCGGATAGCGGAGATCGCCCGGGTGACAAAACCGATGGTCGGCGTGGTCTGCGCCATTTCGGCCAGCACTTCTTCAGCGGCCGTCAGGCGGTCCAGGTTGCTCACGCCACGCAGGCCATATTCCTTGACCTTGGCGTCCACCTGGGCCCGGCGCATGGTCACGATCTGCTGCAGGATCGGTTTCAGCGCGCCACCGAACGCATTGCGCAGGCCATGGTGCCCCAGCGCCTCATGGAACAGAACGCGCGCCGTATCGTTGGGCGTGTTCAGCTTCGAGGACATCAGGTAAACCGCGCCCTTGTAATAGAAGCCCTCGGGCGTGCCCACGGCGCCGCCGCTGCGTTGCTTGAGGTCTTCCTGCCGGATGCGCTCGGGGATCCGGGCGTCCTGCATGTCGAAGGCGACAACGATCTTCGGGCCGTTTTCCCAGCGTGCGGCAATGCCGTTGGCCAGGCGCTCGACCGCTTCCGTGGCCTGAGCCTGGGCGCGCTGGCTGAAAGCCTGCTTGGCACGGGAGAATGACACATCGGCATCGCCGTCGTCCGCGGCGGCGGGCGCCGCTGCAGGGGCCGCCGGACCAGAGGTTGCGGCATTGGCCCTGGCTTGCAGTTGGCCCTGGATGTCGTCCAGCCTGGACACCGCTGCATCAAGTTCATCGGCCTGCTTGAACTTCTCTTTGACGGCCTCTTGGTACGTCGGTATGTTCACCTTTGCTTCTTCGAGATTCCGCTCCATGGAACTGATCTCGTAGGTGTCTTTGCCAATCCTGTCGATTCTTTCGGCCAGCCGGTCCACCACAACGCGCAACGAGGAGGTCAGCACCGGGACCGGAGTTCCCTTCTTGTGCTTGTCCGGCGTGATGTCCCATGATGCGTTTATGTGCTCGATGCCGCCGCTGTACGGGATGTCAACGGCCAGGGTGACGTACTTGCTGCCCGCGTACCCGTCACTGGTCGCCATCCGCAACGGGAATCCGTACAGGCTTCCTATTGGCGTCGATGGAACCTCTGTGAACTGATCCCCAATGACCCGGCGCATTTCCCTGGCAACGGCCGTCCTGCGGATTACCTTTTCCCCAGCAATCTCCGCGACAAACGGGTCAACGTCACCCAGCTTTTGGGCGATGGCATCCATGACGCCGGCCTCTGATGTGTAGCTTTCCCCATCAATGTCCAGCGCAAACGCCTTCTTGGTGTCGCCCTCTTTCAGAATCTTGATTGCCTCCGTGGCGCTGGCCAGAGCCAGCTGCAAAAAGCGGAATTTTTCGCCGCCGATTGTCACGCTGCGCTGAGATTGGTCGAGGTTGGCGTCCTCGATGGCCTTGCGCGCCGGAACCATCAAAGCCTTTGCCTTGATGATCTGACCGGGGTATGTCTCGACAGTGCGCTCTGCCTGGCGCAAAGAGTCTCCAGCCGACTCAATGCGGCGGTTGAATGAGCGCCGCTTGCGGTAGAGTTCCTCGATAACGGTGTTGACCTTGATGCGCTCCAGCATCAGAGGGTCGCCAGAAGCAATCGCCGCGATCTCGGCCATGTCAATGGCAGCATCGTCGTCGAAGTCCATTTCAAACTCGCCATCGTAGTAGCGAATGCCGTTCACCATGCGCAGCTTGGTCGAGTTCAAATCCCACATCTTTGCGTCAATCGACCGCTCGGTGACGTAGGCCATGATCTCGACTTCAAAATCAGCCCGGTACATCGGATTTGGCTCGCCGTCGATGTCGGGCATGAAGAAGTAGTTACCCTGGCGAATGATGCGCCCCTCACGCTGCTCAATGTCGCTGGGCTTCCAGGTCACATCAACATGGTGCAGACCGACAAGACGCTCCTGCACGTTCATGCCGGCGCCCATGCGCGCGCTGGATCCGAACAGGAACCGAATCGCGCCGTCGTTGACCGCCTCAAACAGAGCCTTCTTTTCCGCGTCGGTGTTGTAGTTCTGGATGAATGCGATCTGCTCCTTCGGCACACCTTTGGCGATCAGTCCGTCCGCCATGTGCTGATAGGCGTTCCACCCGCCAGCCTGGGCCGCACGCAGTTCATCAATCTCCTGGGGATCAAACTTCTCCAGCGCCTCGATGGCCTCGCGCTGGCCCCTTTCGTCATCTTCGGCCACGGCCTCGGCCATCTTGGTGCGAAGGGCGTCGTATTCCTTGATAAGCCTATCGTCCCCTTGAGCCTTCGGAACGCTCCTGTCCAGGAAAATAAGCTGCGTGCCCTTGTCCGCCTCAAACGCCTTGTAGATCCGGATTGCCTCGTCAACAACCATGTCCAGCTTGCCGCCCGGCTCGTCGGTAAGACTCTTGTCCCAGACCTTTGCGTGAAGCGCCAGCTTGCGCGCCCGGTCCATCAGGCGCAGTCGCGTGGCGTTGCGCTCCTTCATGTCTTCAATGTTCGGAAGGTTGTTGTACCCAGCGATCAACTCGGCAATCAGCGACTCCTGGGTCGGCGTTGGGATTGCCTTGACCGTCCGGCGTCCGCCGCCCTTGACGTTCGGCAATGGGAATACCTTGCCCGGGTTGTCTTCGGCAAACCACTTCTTGATGTCGTCGTTGGTCACAACGTCGGCCACAGAGTAATAGCCATCCATCAGTGACCGCATGTTGGACCAGTTCCGCCCAAGTCGGTTGACGACTTTCAGGCCATCGCCGGCCTCTGTGGGCTCTGGCTTTTCTGATGCCTCAACGAACTGGGCCCTGAAGGCGTCGAAATGCTCCAGCCCACTGTCTCGCAGGACATCGGGCGCCAGGTAGCGCATGATGGTGTACATCTCCACCGCGCTATTGCTGATGGGCGTCCCGGTGAGGAAAGCTGCTGATCCGCCTGTCTCATGCAATATCCTCATCTTCGTGTAGAGGTCGAACGCTTTTTGAGATCCGGCCGCCGGCCCCAGGCCGCGAACGTCGGTCAGCTTGGTGGTGTAGGTCAGGTTCTTGAACTCATGCGACTCGTCAATGGTCAGATCGTCAATGCCCATTTGCTCAAAGGTCAACAGCATGTCTTTGCCCGCCCGGCCTCGAACTGTGTCCATGCGGTTTTCCAGCTTCACGATCAAGCCTTCGGCCGCCTTGACCGACAACGGCTTGAATCGCTGCCCTGGTTCGGCGTCGGCCTCGGCGTCGGCCAGCGCCTCGCGCGCAACGCGCAATTCATCCTCGATGAACCGTTCTTCTGTCTCTGGCGCGATGGATATGAACTTGAACGACGAATGCGGCAAGATCACAATATCCCAGTTCCCGGCGGCAATCTTGGCGAACAGCCTGCGCCTGTTCTTCGGCTCCAAATCCTTGACGCCGGCGGCCAGTATTTTTGCGCCAGGGTACAGGCGGTAGGCTTGGGTTGACCACTCGGAAACAAGGTGGTTCGGAACCACAACGGTCGGCTTGTTTGAGAGGCCCATGCGCTTGCGCTCCATCGCCCTGGCAATGCCGGTGAACGTCTTTCCGGCCCCTACGGCGTGGTCGTACATCACAAAATCGTCCACGATGCCGCGCCAAACAGCGTTGGTCTGACTGCGCCGGAACTCGATGATTGAATCTGGCACCTTGCCAGGGAAGACCATGTGAGCCCCGTCATACTGCCGGTTGACCCTTGTGTTGTAGAGGTCGTTGAACAGGCGAACAAGTTGCTGCCTGCGGTCGCCGTCCTTGAAGACCCAGTTATCGAACTCCTCGATGATCTCCTTTTTCTTGTCGATGGCGCTCTGGGTTTCTGTCTCGTTCAGAACACGCGGCTCGTCGCGCCCGCCGCCGTCATAGACGGCCACCCGGCGGCTGTTCAGAATGAGATTCAGCAGTTCCACGGCCGGAACGCGCTGGGTTCCCCACCTTGATACGTCAACGGCAGATTCACCCCGCGAAGAAACCTCGAAGGTGTTCGTAACAGCAGAGAAGCTGACGGACGCCTCACGCCCAAGCAGCGAACTCACAAAATCCGCGTAGATCGCCGGGGGAACCCATGACGACCCCATGTGCACAGTCACCTTGTCGGAGGACCAGGCTTCAGGCTGCACCTTTTCCAGGGCTGCTACGTTTCGCTTCAGCCCCGCCTCTTGCGCGGCCAACAGCTTCTTCCTGACGTTCCCGGAAAGGTATTGGTTCTTCTCCGTTACCTCGTTGGTTTCAGGGTCCATGTAGGAAATTGGAGAGTCCCCGTCTGTCAAGGCCGAAAGGGCGTCATCCTCGGTTTTGCCAAGAAGCTCTGCAACGCGCGCCACATCAATGCGCCCAGACTCTCCGAGCACGATTGCAACGGCGTCGGACACGCTGGCGGCACTGTCCTTGCGCCCAGGCGGGATCGCAACAGCTTTGGTCAGGATGGCGTTTTGCTGCGCGCTGGCGGGCCTTGGCTTGATCCCGCGCTTGACGGCTGCTGCCAGGTTGACCGCAGGGCGGAACTTCAGTTCCAGCGATAGCATCAGCCCTTCATCAGGCATTTCCGAAATGATCGACGCATTCTTTTGTTCGCTGATATAGCCATGGTCGGCCACAAACGCCTCGTAAGCTGCGCGAAGTTTTTCCCTGTTCGCCTCCATCTTCTCGGTCGTTGCCGCGTTGGTTTCCAGGTTGATCTGCTCTACATACAGTTCCCGGATTGCTACAAGTTTCTGCAGCTTGGCAAATCCGACCTCGCCAAGGCGCATCCCTGCCGGGATGTCTGCAGTGTTCTCGAACACTTCCCGCACATAGACGTTTCTTCCCTTCGTCGCCTTGAGGGTCTTCGGGTTGATCTTGATACCGACCTTGACCTTCTCGCCCTTTTCATCCAGTTGAGCAACCTCCTTGAACCACTTGCCCTCCATGTTCATGGACAGTTGCGCTGACCAGGGCGTGCTGGCGTTGATGACATTTTTGGATACGATGGTTTTCCCGCCCAGCCCGACGCGCTCGACAATCTCGGTCAGCGCCCCGCTCTCGTCGTAGTAAATGCTTCCGACTTCGCGCCCTGACGCCATGATGGAAAGCGATTCCCCAAGCGCCTTGTGCATGGCCTGCGTGCGCAGATCGACTTCTTCTGATGCCGTTATTGGCTCCGTGCTCGGAAGCATGTCCAGCAGGGCGTCCAGCCGGCCTTGCAATTCTGATGCCGGCAGCTTTACGTCGATGTCTCCGCCGAACTGCATCGAGCCAGACCGGTCCATGACGCCGGCCACCATGCCAGGGTTCTTGGCGAAATACTTGCTGATGATCATTGGCTCACCACCAAGCGGGTCTGGAACCGACGTTGTTCCCGTCCAGTCCAGCGCATCCCGCAAGTTGGCGGCGCGCACCTGGCGCTCGGCGCGGTCCCCGTAGCTCTCTTTTGCAGGGATCTTGGCGCCACGCTCGTTGAGCGCAAACAGCAAGGCTTTTGCATCTGCCTCGGTGCGCTTTTTCAGGAAAAGGATGTCGGTGACAACATCGGTCCCTGCGTTCCCCTTGAAGGCGGACCCAGGAAGGCGGATAGCGCCAATGAGTTCGGCCTGCATTGCCAGGGCTTCACGGGATCCACTCTCCTGCGCGTCCATCAGGTAGCGCGACACCACCATGACCTGCAGCCCGCCGGGTTTGACGGCATCCATGCTGCCAAGGAAGAACTGGTTGTGGATGCTCTTGCCGTTCAGCTTCGGGTTGTACTGAAAGCGAAGGTCTATCTTGCCAAATGGTGGGTTACCGATGGCCAGGTCAAAAGTGTTCTCTGGAAGCGGCAGCTTCTCGAACCCTGATTCAACGATGTTGGATTGCGGGTACAGCGCCGCCGCGATTCGAGCGGTAATGCTGTCCAGTTCTATCCCGGTGATGTAGCTACCCTTGCGGGCACTCGCCGGCATCAAGCCAAGGAAGTTGCCGGACCCCACGGACGGCTCCAGCACCATGCCGCCACTGAACCCCAGCCGCTGCGCCGCGCGCCACATGAACCCGGTCACGGTTTCGCTGGTGTAGTGGGCGTTGGGCGTTGATGCTGACGCCGCCTTCAACTCCTTCGCCGTCAGCAGAGATTCAAGCTCCGCCACTTCGCCGGCCCAGTCAGCCTTTACGGCGCCGGTAACGCGGTTCCTGAACGCATTGGCCAGGCCGCCCCATCCGACATAGCGGGCCAGCGTGCGCTGCTCGTCGGGCGTTGCCCGGCGGTGTTCAGCTTCAATCAGCTTCAGCGTGCGGATCGCCGCGATGTTGTCTCTGTACTTGACTGTTTCCCCGCCAGAACCCAGCTTGAGGTCGGGCGTTATGGTGAAGTTGGCGGCCGGGACCGCCGCAGGGACTACTTCGCCGTTTTCTGTGAAAAGGCTTGGCGTTCCTGGTCGTGGGCCTCGCTTGCCTCCCGCAGGTAGCTTGACATCGGGCGCCCCACTGTCCGCTGGTATTCTTCCTCCAGATCCAGCGACTCCTGATCCTCCTCCTGGCTCTCCGGTGGAAGCAGTATCAGTTCCGGCAGCACCACTTCTTCCGCCTCGTCCTGACGCGCCCCGGCCGCCATCAGCCGACGAATTTCCTTTTCTGCGGCTCTTGCTGCCATGTCGAGTTCCGCGTCCACCCGGTCCTCTGACACCAGGCTCGCCCACTTCTGCGGCAGGTACTCCATCCAGTGTGCCGCCGCCTTGCTTTTCAGTTCCTGGATCATTTTGCGTGTCCTTTGCATCAGTATCTGCCTTTTGGTCAGTGTATTCAAGTGCGAGCTCATCCGTGATCTGCTTGGCAAGCTCCATCAGGCCGGGCGTTCCCTCGGGCGCGCTGGCAAATAGGGCGTCTGCCACGGCTATTTGAACCTTTGCCCGCGTCGATTCCTTTGCAGCCCAGTCAAACAGATCCGCTGCGGCCTCGGCGCCTGCGGCCTTGGCGCCATCGCGCACCTGGGCGCTGACTTCGGCCGGTGCCTGCTCCTGTGCCGGACCAATGTCGGCCAGTGACTCAAACTGCATGACCTCCTTGCCGCTGGTGGCGCCCTGGTCCTTGTACTTGCGCGCGGTGTGGATGTAGGCGCCCTGAAGCGTCTCGAAGGGGATGGCGTCGGCGGTTTCCTGGTCAAGGTTGGACCCGATGAACTCTCGCACGTAGCGCACGGCCTTCTGGAACGTGACTGCGCCAAGCTCCATGGCGCCATCGAACAACTCGATCACGATAGGAAGCAGTTGCTGTTCTTCTTCCGGCGTCCAGTTCATCCGGGTGTTCTTGGATGCCAGCGCGGCCAGCTTGCCCAGTGCGCCGAACATCTTCGCCTTGGCGGCCTTCTCGCGCTCGGTCAGGGCGTCGGGCTTGGCTGCTTGCGATAGCTTCTGTTTGTCGTCGGCGCGCGTCTGTGCCGTCAGCCCTGCCTCGTATGCCTGCGTTTCTGAGTCCAGTTCGTCGTTCTGCCCAAGCATCGACCGAATGGCGTCATTTGCAGCCGGGAACAGGTCGGCGTGCTTCTCGAACTCGCTGGCCTTGCCAGTCTGGATCGCCTTGATGGCTGAGTCTTCAGCGTCAAACACGCTTGTACGCATCTGGCGAAGGGCTGCCTCGGCCGCCTTGGTCTTGGTCTGCGCTGCCAGCCTCTGCTCCAGGTTCAAGCCTGGAGCAGATTCCTCAGTGTGCCTGCGCATGACGCGGCGCTTCTGTTTCTCCATCTGCTCCTGGATGGCCGCGCCAATCGCTTCGGGAACCTTGACAACAGATTCCGGCTTCGTGCCTGCCTGCTGGCCTTCTTCCAACAGGCGCTCACTCCAGCGATTTTGGTATTCAGGAGTGATGCCGCGCTTTTTCAGGATTCGCTCGATGGTCTTTGCCTTGGGCTCGTCACCGGCGTATTTGAATGCGCGGTTTAGTTCTTCGGCCACGTCGATGTTGTCGTCAACGGCCTTCAGGATTTCAGGGAAGTCCTGTTCTGCAATCTGCTTGCGAATGGCGTCACGCTGGGCGCGTGTGTTCGCGTTTTGAACTTCCCCTTGGCGTTCCAGTTCAGCATTCAGTTCGGCCAACTGAGCGCCTAAGCCGTTCTTCTTGTCCAGAGCGGCCTTGATCTTGGGGTTCGCGGCGGCCGGAACCGAATCAGACACATCGTCAGATACTGCCTTGTTTGCCGCAATGGCTGCGTCCTTCGGGTCTGCAACCTTGAACGATGCGATCTGCGTGTCAACCGTATCGACCAGCACCGTAACTTCCATGGAGTTGGTCCACGGCGTCAGGATAGCGGTGTAGCGGTCCTTGTTGACCCGCTTGATCCAGATCAAGTTCCCAGCGCCAGCCACCTCTGCGCCCCAGCCTGCGGATGCCATGGCGTCCCGCAGGGCAGCGCCAGGCGCTACGCTGTCGGCTGCGGCTGGTTCTTGCGGTCGTTTCGCTTCTGTTTGCTGGGTTTGATCGGCTTGAGGCTCACTGGTGGCTCCTTGGGTTGCTGGTTGGGTTTCTTGTGAAAGTGGTACGTTCTTTGGGCCGGCCTTGACCCAGGTGGAAAAGTCGCTGAACGACATGGGCGTTAGCGCCTTCATGCCCTTCCAGCCCTTGGCATAGTTGGCGAAGTACGCTTTTTTGGCCTCGGCCTCGTTGTCGAAGCCCACCATTACTTTGTGCTCGTCGAAGCGCCCGTTGTGCGGGTGGATCTGGTCGATCACAAACACCTGGCCAGAATAGTCCAGAGGGGTTTCAGGCTTGACAAACAGATCGACATGATCCTTGTCGTTGCCCATGGTCCCCTTGATGTAGCCGTAGTGGTGCTGAAGGGTGTTTGTCCACGCCTTTCCGTCCTTGTCGGTCCCGCTGCGCTCTGATCCAGCCGGGTTCTCGATGGACAGATCAAGCCCGCCCAGAATGACATGGCCCTTTGCGTAGTTCCCGGCCTTCTTCTGGCCATCGGTAGGCTGGGCCAGATCGTTGTTCGGTGATGTGGCGGCCTGGTGTGCGGCGTCGTCGATTGTGTTCGCCGTTACTGCGGCGACATCCCAGCGTTTTCCGTCGCTGGACTTGACTGCCTTGTGCGTGTCCTTCAGCCCGTTCTTGGCAATGAACTCCTGCGCCTTGGGCCCGCTTCCAAACCAGCCCTTGCCGGCGGCAATGCGTGCGAGTGCAGCCGCGCGCTTCTGGTCCACGCCAAACAGGTGTTCAAGGTCCGCTTTCTTGAGCGCAGGCGTTTTCCCAGAATCAGCGGCATTGGCCTCAAACTCTTTTCGATATTTCGTAAGGGTGGACTTTTCGGATTCTTGTAGACCATCCCACTCGCTGGCTGTGCTTTTGATGCCGGAATGATTCAAAAGCAAATTTCGACCTTGCAAATCTAAGGCATTCCACCAATCAGGCGCTACGCTTTCAGTAGCAGGCTTCTCAATGTTGGCGGGGACTACGGCTTGTACGGCACCACTTCCGGCTCCGGGTAATCCTTGGGCGGCGGAATCATTGCCTCCTGCATCCGCAGGCGCTTGAGTTGCTTGGGCTTCAGGGGTTTTGGCTCCACTGGTTGCTGGTGTTGATTCTTTGACATTTAGCGCAGTGTTGATGGGCTGGGTTTTGACTAATAACTCAATGCCATCAGTTCTTTTGGCTTTGCTTGCAATGCCTTTGTCCAGCATTGATTGCCAAAATGCAATCGCCTCGCGGGAATCTTCTACAACACCATCTGTGACAACGTTGCCAAATTTCTTTTTCAGAATGCTAAGAGCCTCGGTCGCTTCGCCGGTTCGCTTATTACTTGATGTAATGTTGAACACGCTTGCCGTGCTGCCGTTTTGCTCAAAATCAACTTTCACACCTTTGTATGTAAGTCTGTCCCATTCGCCGTTATCTGGGCTTGGTTCTATTTTTACCCCATCTAGTGCATTGTTGACGGGCTGGGCTGCTTTGGTGTCAGGGCCTTTTGTGCCCGCGCCATCTTCAGCCAGTGCCGGATCAGCTTTGCTTACTTCATCGGGTAGCTCCTTTGCCGCCTTCATCGCCTTGCGGATCTGGTCGTTGGCGGCCATGAGGTAATCCTCATGCGGCTTTCCGTCGGTCATGCGCGCGGCATCGCCGTGCAGACCATCGGTGTCGAGCCCGAGCGCATCGGCCTCTTGGCGCAGGCGCTGGTTGGTCTTGGACAGTTCGAGACCGAGCGCAGACAGTGGGGCGTCCATCGGACTGGTCGGGATCTGTGCCTGGTGCGCTCCGGTGTCCACGGCGGTAATCGCCGCGTTGGTGATGGACGGGCCCACTGTTGGCGCAAGCCCCATGGCCTCGGATGGCTTCACGGGTTCTTCAACAGGGAGAGCACTCCAGAGTCCGGCTTTTGCTTTCGCATCGGCTCGGCTTTGGTCAAATGCTTCGACCAGTTCAGGCGGCAAACCTCCTAGCGCAGCCTTCTCAAGGCGGTTGTTGCGCTGCATGTCGCGTACTGTGGCGGCGCCGTTGGATGATTCGCTGTTGAGAACAATGGAGCCATCCGGGAAGACTGTGTGCGTTCCAGCCATCGGGTCGTGTTCAAGTAACGGCGGCGGCTGTTCTGGTGGAGCTTGGTCTACCGGCGCATCGACTGGCGGCGCTGCGGGCCGGGCGACTGGTTTCGGGCCGCCAGCCATGGCTCCAAATCCAGCCCCCGGACCCGCAGACGCCAAACCTTCAAGCGTGGCGTTGCTGGCCACGTTGTCCCATGTCCCGGCTTGATACCCGGCGCGCTGTGCGGCAAGGTTCGCGGCCACCTGCTCTTGGCCGCCCTGTGCGGCTTCCAGCGGCATTTCACCCAGGGCTCCCATGCCCATGCGGCCAACGATCCCGCGCTCACTGCCTTTGGCCAGCGCCTCAATGACGGGCTTGCCAAGCGCCTTGCGGACCATCCCGCCGACAACCGGCGTGACGCCCGTCAGTGCATCGGCCACACCCAGCGCGCCACCCAGTGCGATCTGGTCGGTGTTGACGCCTCCGTATTCCTGCGCCTTGATGGCATCTTCTTCAGTGCCGCCGCGCTTCTTGATTTCGTCGTAGATTGCGCCCTTGGCCGTGCCGGCGCCCATGGCAACGCCCGTCGCAGCGCCTGCAGCCATTGCCGGCAGTGCCCCGCCACCGGTGGCCGCGGTTGCTGCAACGATGGGAACGACAGAGCCCACGCCGGAAACCATGGTCTGCAAAGGCGCCACGCCAAACGCTTTGACGCCCGCCTTAACCCCTTCGTACAGCCCTTTGCCCTCGGCGTCCTGCATGATGCGGGACTGCTCGGCCTTGTCCGCTTGCGCCTGCGGACTGAGCCATCCGTCCAACCCCTTGCCGGCGTCATCCAGCAGGTTCGAAGCGGCATTGCCGGCGCCTGCGGCATCGGTCAGCGCCTTGGTTGCGCCGACTGCGCCACCAGCGAACCCAAGGCCCAAGTCGGCGGCCTTGCGGATGATGCCGGGGGATTTCTCCGCACCAGGCTCCGTGATCGTCCCGCTATCCCAATCAACCTGCGAATCAGCAGGCGGCGTCATTGAACCCTTGTCCCAATCTGTACCAGCCATGCTCAATCCTTATTGTGGAATCCACTTGGAGCCGTCCCAGACGGCCCTCTTCCCATTGACCTCGGAAACAGTGCCCGGGGCGCGCGCCGGCTTTGCCGCCTGATCCCCCACCGGAACCCGCGTCACCGTGCCGTCCGCGTTCTCGCGCAGCACCGCCTGGCCACCGCTCAGCTTCTGGAACCCATCCGCCGACATGGAATCGGGGAGATTCACCACCTGCATCCGGCTCTGGTCTTTGCCCATCAGGGCCGCAAGCCGCTTGTTGGCCGCGGCCTGCTCTTCTGGTGTCTTGGCGCCCATGACGGCCTGCTGTGCGGCTTCAAGCGACTGCGCCGCGCGCGTCTTGAAGCCCTGGGCGGTTGCTTCCAGCCCGAGGCGCTGCTGGTCAATGGCGTTACGCTGTCCATTGGCCATCATCTGGGCGGCAGTCTGCGCGGTCACCCCCTGCAGGCGCATCGCATCACCCTGCATGGCTGCAGCATCCCGGCCGCGGGCAATCGTGCCGGGGTCCGCGCCCATCATGGCGGCCCGGTCCTGCCCCACGGCGTCGTAATAGGCCGCCTGCGCCGCGCTCGGGCCGCGCCTGTCACCCTTGTTCGTGATGCTGGACGCCGACACCTCCAGATTGCGCAGGTTGTTCCGCGCCTGCCAGTCGTTGCCAGAGTGCCGCGCCTGGGCCGGCTGGAATCCGCCTTCTGCCGGCGCGCCGCCGTTCATCAACTGTTGGCGCAGCTTGATCGACTGCATGTTGATGTCGTGGGCACGCTGGTCCATGGCCATGCGCTCGGCCGACGACAGGTCGCCGGGGTTGCCTCCCAGCATCGTGACCGTGCCGCCAGCGGGCTTTCCGTTGACGGCGATGTCTCCTGCGACGTTGGTTCCGCTGTAGCTGTCTCCGCTGCGGGCGACTTGGCCCAGCACGCCAGTGGCCGAAGAAGGCCCGAGATCAACCCGGCGCGGGTCGGTCGCAGCAAATGAGGCAGAGCTTCGGCCCGCGCTGATCGGGGCTGGCGCGGCTGGTGCGGATGGCGCGGCTGGCGCGGCGCCGGGCTGCGCGGCCCCCGTCAAATTCAGCGCCCCAAATTGGGCCGGGCTGGAATCGCCTGTTACAAATGTCTTAACCGCGTTTGCGGCGCCTTGGAAAATGGGTTGTGCAAGCCCAAGCGCTGGGCGAAGTACATCTTCTGCAACTGCCAGTGGCATTGCAGCGGTGGCACGGCCAAGCTGCCCGGCAAGGGCGCCATACTGGCCCTTCGCCATCATGGTCTTTGCATCGTCAGCAAAACCAGACATGACGGCGCGCGTTCCCGGCATCATCCCGTCCTCTGCCCCCATGGGCTTCACTTGGCTTGCTGACTGGGCCGCGCTTGCTGATCGAACCTGCTGCGCATCCGCACCTGTCGCCATGGCGGACTGCGCGCTGGGCTGGCGCGGCGCGAAGTCGCCCGGCTTCCCGAGCATCGCACCGGGGCCAATGAATTCCGGTGACGCCATGGGCACCGGGCGGGCCATCGCGCCAGGCGGGTTGATAGCCATGACGCTGGGCTGCGGGTTAGCTGCCTGCGCGCCAGCAACGTACATGGCCGTCTGGTTGGCCAGTGGGCTCTGGGCTTGGGGCTGCGATGGAGTTGAGGTTGTAGTAGGCGGGAGTGCGCCAAGTCCAGGCGCCATCGCTGGGGCCTTCTTTTCCATCGGCGTTCCATCGGGATTGACCGGGAAATCTCCCGGCTTCCCCACCTTCAACTGCGTGACATTCGGGTCAGTGGCCGCGGCTGCGGAATCGCCAAAACTGGCCTTCTTTTTCTTCGGGTCTTCGAGCACGTCGGCCATGGCAAATCCTCCGGGCGGGTTGCCCGCCGCGCCATTGTCAAGATGGCGCGGGTCCGGGGCAAACCCTCGCGGGGGTTTAAATCGACGTGACCGTCGGCGCCGCGCTGGTCGTGTCGTTGCTGTAGCTGTAGCCTACCGACATCCCGGCGCTTGCGGAAACGCCTGCACTGGCATGGATCATGCTGTACGCCGAACTGGTCAACTGCGCATACACCTGCGCGCCCACCTTGCTGGCGTCCAGCAGGCTGGCATGGCTGAACTGCATGGCGTCGTTGTTGATCTTTGCGCTCTGCAGAATGATCTGTTGCCCGGCTTCGTAGTCCTTGATCTTCGTCTCCCAGACCTTGGTCTTCATGCCTGCTTCGGCCTCGATGGCTGCAGCGCTGGCCTTGAAGCCGTCCAGCAGCGCGCCCGACTGCGACGCCAGAGCCGCCATCCGGCTGCGCTCGACATCCGCCTTGGCCTTGTAGCCATCCCACTCCATCGACTTGACCTGGGCCAGCGCCTGGTAGCGCCCCAGTTCCAGCCGGGCCACATCGGCCTGCGCGCTGACGGTGGACGCGAACACGCCGGCCTTGGTCTTGTAGACCTCCAGCTTGGAGACTTCGGCGTCCACCCCGGCCTTGTAGCCCTCGACCTCGGCCGTGAACCCGTTGATCTTGGCCACGTAAGCCTTGATCTGCTCGCCGGCCGCTGCAATCTTGATCTGCTCCAATTGCACCAGCGCCTGCGCGCCGCCGATCTCGGCCTTGTAGATCTCCACGTAGGACATCTGGGCCTCAATTGCAGCCTTGTACTGCTCAACAAGCGCCTTGTTGACCTCGGCCTTGGACAGCTCGGCCTGCATCTGTGCCTTGTAGGCCTCCACCTTGGCCAACTCAGCACTGATGATGGTCTTGTAGGCGTCCGAGTAGACCTGGTACACGCTCAGCAGCGCCTTGTACTGTTCGACCTGCGCGTTATAAGACTGGATGGCGTTCTCTGCTGCCGTCTTGGCGCTCTCGAAGGCCAGTTGCTCCAGCTTGAAGCTGTAGTCGATCAGCTTGCCCTCCAGGTCCATGCCCGCGGCAATGGTCTGTTTCAGGTTCTCCTGCTCCAGTTCGGCCTGCTTGATGCTGATGTCGCGGCTCAGGCCGGACAGCTTGTCATAGTAGGCCTGCTGCGCTTCGCGCAACTGCGCCGCCAGCACGCCGGTCGGCAGCATGAAGCCCATGGCCTCGCTGTTGCGCATGATCTCGGCCTCGTTGGCCAACCCGATCTGCGTCTCGCGGCTGCGCGCCCGGTCCCACAGGGCCTGCTCCACTGCCGGTGCCAGCCCGGTGCCGCCGGTCAGCCGGGTGGCCAGCACCGCCTTCAGGCCCGTCAGCAGCGCGGATGCGTACTCGGCGCCCGGCGCGTAGCTGTAGGGGGTGGGCGCCACCAGTGTCAGCGTCGGGATGGTGTCGAACTTGGTCAGCCAGGCCTCGTGCAGGTCCACACCGCCGAACGTCGGGATGTCCAGCGCCAGGTAGGTCGGAACGCCGGGGAACGACAACGCGCCCATGGTCGGCAGCGCCACATCCGCGGCAGACGGCACGGTCGGCACGACACCGAAGCTCGCTGTCGGCGCGGCCGGGAAGGTCGTCGTCGGCGCAATTTCGGCGAAGCTGTCGATGGTGATCGTGGGCTCGGTGATGGCGAATGCCGTGGGCTCGGTCGGCGCCGCGAACTCGATGGTCGGCAGCGTCGGTGTGGCTGGCAGGCTGTTCAGCGTAGGCTCGGTCAGTGAGGTCCATGTCACGCTGATGGTCGGCGGGGCGTAGAGGCTGTCGCTCAGGGCCTGGGTGAAGCTGGCCAGCTCGGTCTTGGCGTCGTTCGCGTAGGTCTGCGCCAGCGCAAAGGACGAGGTAACGATTTCGTTGGGGGTGGACATGGTCAGATCCTCCGGGTTTTTGCTGGGTTGGTCGGAACCTCAATGCGGTCCAGAGTGAAGTCGGCGCCATCGGTGTTGCTGTAGCCGAAGGCCAGGTAGTTCTCGCGGATGCCGCGCCCCGGCTTGGCACGCGACACGCCGGTCGCACGCACCGGGAAGGTGTAGGTGTTGCTGGTCGCCTCGCCCACCACGGTCAGGCTGCTGGTGCCGCTGCCCTTGAGGGAGAAGTACACCAGGTCCAGGAACTTCTTCAGGCTGGCGCCGAACAGCGTCTTGCCGGTGGTGACGGTCGCCACGATGGGTTGGTCGATGTCCAGATTGCCGCCCAGCGCGTACAGGCCCAGCACCGAGCCGGCATGCGTGGGCGTGATCGCGTGGAAGGCGAAGCTGTCGTATTCGGACACTGCGCCGGTCAGGGTGTTGAGGATGATGGCTTTGGTCATTTTTATACCCGATAGAGTTTGATCTGCCTGTCTGCTGCGGGCGTCCCGGTTCCGACCGGCGCGTCATCAGACCAGTTCGTGATAATTCCGTCCCTGACCTCGATGTGGCGAACAACATCAAGCGCGGCTTTGACCCCGGGCATGTAGTGCCACAGCGGGGCAGGCTCGCCCCCGACCTCAGGGATGTTGTTTAGCGGTGCATCGCATTTCAGATCTCGCAGTAACCAAAGCGCGTCGGAGAGATCCGAGAGCTTGAAAGTGCGGGCGTAGAGCTGGCCAAAAACGAACTTGCGCGTGGGGTCAACAACACCGCCAGAGACAGACGAGTACTCGATCCCCCGCGCGCTGTAGAACGCATCCGAAAACTCTACACTCGAATAGGTGTCCGTGACGGCGATGTGAGGGTTCACGCCCTGATGCGTCGCCATGATGCGTAGTTGCTTGGCCGCATCTTCTGTGAAGACCGGTTGGGGGGGCATGCGCATGATTACGTCATATTCGGAAGATTGCCCCGCAGGCCACAAGAAAGGGTTTGCAACGCGGTACTCGATGAACTCGAACCCCGGGCGTGTGCAAGTCTCCTCGATCAAGATCTGCTCCGCGCCCACCTCGCCCCACTGTGTCTCAAACACGATCTTCACGACGTAAACTGGCGGTGAGGTCTGTATAGTGATGCCGCGCGCCGACCCTGGGGCCTGCTCCCATTTGGCGCCAGCGCACTGCACCTCGACCCTGATGGCGGCGTAGAACTTCCCCTTGTGGTCGTAGTCGATCAGGTATCGGCTTTTGAATGTGTAGTTCAGTACGTTCAGGGCGGAAGCGTCTGCAACGACCGTGGTGTGCCACCCGACATTCGCCGCGATGTCTAGCAGGTAGGGCTTGATGTTGTTTGCGAGCGCGTTGGTGTAGTAGGTCGAATCAGACGTAAAGATCTCCCCCTCGACAACAGGAGGGAAATCCGGGGTTGGCCCAGGAGTGTCGTTAGGTGTCACGTACTCGGGGTACGTGATGTCGTATGCCCCTGAAAGCATCCTGACCCCGTTGTACTTCATGTCGGTGTAGAGCTTGCCATCGAACGATCCGCTGACACTCCCCTCAAGAAGGTAGAACGGGGCCGGAATAGTGGTACCTCCAGACGGCGGCGCCCTCCATGGGAGCAGTAGGTCGATGGTCGGCTCGTACTCAATCCACCGCTTGCAGTCCCGCCGGGTTATGGTCGCGTTGGTTGGGCCGAACCCGGTGTAGCTGGATGTAATCGACCAGTTGAACCCGTAAGTTTCGCTCCCTGCCCGGATGAATTTCGTGTAGGGGTACTCAAGATGCAGCGTTAGCTTGGTACTGTCCACAGCATCCATCATCGGGAGCTTCAGGACGTTGAGGATCACGCGGTCTTCTGCGCCGCCGCGTGGGGTAGAGATGTTGCGGAACGCGGTCCGGCCAGTTAGAGTGATCTGGCCCGAGGGGGCATACCTGGTTTCGGTGTAGCCGGAATACCCGGTCGTGAAGACCCGCCACATTGGGTCCCAGTAGAGGATCCGCCCTTCGAGCGGCTGGTTGTGCCATCTTCTTCCGACCCACTGCCCGTAGTGAAGGCCGATGTTGTGGACCGCGCTGATGCGCATGTAGTAGACATGATCTGTAGCAGATTCCCCCAGCGTGTCGTCCGCCGTAAAGTCAATGAGCTGCTGGCTCGCCGCGGGGGTGTCGAACGTAGCCTCGGACGGCTCACCCACAACACCGTAGTTCCAGTCTGGGGCCACCCTCTGCACAGAGACAGCTTTGAATTTGTGCCGCAACACTGTTGACATCGGGCTGAGGTAGGCGCACTTGTGAAACTGGAAGATGAGGGTTTTCCCGTCCGTCGTCGTCGCCGCCGGGAGGTGTACCGTCGTCTCCAGCGGGGAGAATTCCGGGATACCGGCGACCCCGATGTGCGGCGAGTCCCCAAAGCCAACGGACATTACCCTTCCTTCGCCACCCGCTATTGTGGCGAAGTGCACGTCGTGCGGCGCGGGGGCTTTGGACCCACGGGGTATCCAGAACGGGATGCCGACACCCTCCATAACGGAGCGCGCCCGGGATGCCAAGAAGCTCCACACCCGGAAACCCCCTGAGGACTTTACGTGTACCCACGGGATAACGAGCTTGTTTACCGGGTCAAAAAACTGGTTGTGCCCAACAATCTCGTTCAGGGCCTGCGGCACAGGGTCCGGGAAAGCCTTCCATTCCGGCGGGGAACCCAGGTGTGGGCGCCCATAGATGAAGGGCTTCGTCCAGTTCGTCACGACGGCAAAGCCATGAGGGAGCTTCGCGGATTCGCCCCCTCCGGTCGGCCAGACATGCACCTGATGCACCCCGGAAATGGAGGTCATCCGTACTTTGGTGCCGTCCGTCAGTGTGCGGTTCTGGACGTGGTAGCCGCCCGGGAAGCTGGAGACAGTTACCGCGTCGCAAAACAGCTTGTAGGCGTGCGCCACCGCCCCCTGCTGCTGGCCAGTCAGCACGACGCCTGCATCCGCATGCACAAGGGTCTGCGTCGGCGTCTTCCCAGTGAGGGGGTCGCCTGCGAAGCCGATCCAGTTTTGGTTGGACAGCATCATTGCGGGATGGCGATGTACTGCGGGGTCCGGCCCAGCATGCGGAAGGTCGCGGCGACTTCAGTCACAGCCGTGGTAAACCGGCCATCGGTCATGCGGACGACAAGCCCCCCTGAGAAGCCCGCCACCAGGACGTTATCTGCTATGCAAACCATAGCAGCACCCTGCCCAACGCCCTGCCCTTGCTGAATCAGCTCGCCACGCGCCGCCACGCCGGAGCCCAGCACGGTGGGGCCAGCCACTTGGCGGTAGGCCAGCTTGTCGAACTCCGTGCCGGACAGGAAAGCCAGCTCGGTGGTCGTGCCGACATAGATCCCATCGTCCACTGGCTGAATCAGGGTGATGCCGCTGGTGAACTGCTTGAAGTCGCGGCGGAAGTCGAACAACTCCCACTGGTTGGTCTTCGAGGCGTAGAGCACATTGCCAACCGCCGTCAGCACGCGCCCGCGCCAGAACGCCGTGACGATTCCGGCCGGCGCCGGGCTCAAGTTGCCGGTGCGGCACGGCAGGGTCAGCGCGTCGTTCTTGCCGGTGTAGCTGAACAACCCGTTGGCCGTGTTGCCCGCCAGAAAGGCCTGGTCGCCGTTCGCACCGGTCAGGTAGACGTTGATGCTGTGGCCCGCCAGCGCCGGAAGGCCGGACAGGAACATGCCGCCGTCCGCGATGGGCAGCGGGTTGGAGTAGAGCGGCGCGCCTTCGAGCCCGTCACTCAGGCGCACGTAGGTCAGTTGGTACTGGTAGTCGCCCGGGTCCAGGTCGCCGGCAATGTCGGTCAGCGCACCCAGGCTACCCGGCGTCGGCACGCCCCAGGTCGTGGCGGTGGCGCCATCCGTGATGCCGCAGATCAGCCCATTGCTGAAGGTGGTGCGCCCGTCAGGCAGGTTGCAGTACCAGACCCGGTTCACGCCCAGCGATGGGTACAGCGTGATGCGCGCGCCGCCAGCCGCGTTCATGGCCGTCAGGTCGCCGCCGTCCACCGTGGCCAGCAGGAAGCCGTTGGCCTGGTGCAGGTTCTTGTGGCAAGTGTCCAGCAGTTCGCTGTAGCCCGCGCGCCGGCTCAACTCGCCGTCCATGCCGACATCGACGTTGGTCGCCGCGGCCAGTGGCGTGACGCCTGACTTCGGGTCCGGGGTCAGCCTATGGCTTGGGAGCACGTTGTTCAGGCCAGAGAACTTTTCGAAGGTCAGCATTGAGTGGTCCTCTTGAGCAGCGCCCGGCCAAACTGCGTGCCCGGGGCCAGGTGTGTGACGCGGTGGCGCTCGTAGCATGCGGGGGTGCCGAAGGCAGTCAGGCGGAAACCTGTTGCCGGCCGGTTGTGGCGGCAGGTTGCCGTGGGTTGGCCGAAGCGCCCAGCGACGTTGATGCCGTAGACCAGATATGTGTTGCTGCGCTCACTGGCCGGCAAGCCGAACCGCGCCGGCCAAAGGGAGCCAGTCGCCGGCAGCGTGATCCGCGCGGTTGGTGCACCGAACGTGGTGCCCCTGAAACCGACGGCCCGGACCGTGCATCGGGCCAGCGGGGTGCCGAGCACCGTGGATGCGAAGCCCGCCGCGCCCTGGACCATGACCCCGCGCGGCGCCCCGACCGCGCCGGGGGCAAACCCAGCGGCCAGCGCTGTCTGGAGCCAGCCAGCGGATGGTGAGCCAAGTGCCGTCAGTCTGAACCCAGTTGCGCGCCCAGTCTGAAGCAGGTTGGGCGGCAACCGCTTGAACACGGACGGAGCGCCAAGATGCACCGGCCTGAACCCTGCCGCCAGTGCGGTGCGGTTGGTTGGCGTCGTTGGCGTGCCGAAGCGGGTGACGGGTGGCCACGCCACCATATCCCAGTGCTGCTTCCCGGCCGGTGTGCCGAACTGCGTCGAGCGCAGGCCGGGGGCAACGTGGAACGGGAACAGCTTGGCCTGACCGAATGTTGTCGGCTTGAACCCAACCGCATGGAATGGGTACAGACGCGGTGCGCCGAACTGCGTGGATGTGAACCCGGTCGGGCGCTGGGTCTTGAGGCTTGCAGTAGTGCCGAACTGCGTCGGAAAGAACCCCGCTGCAGGCTGGGCGCGACCTGAAGCCGGAGCCCCCAGTGCGCCCACCACAAACCCGGCGGCGCCGGCAAACTGGTTGTAAGCTGCGATGGGCGCGCCGAACGTGGACCCAGGCGCGAGGCCTGTCACGAGCCGCGTCGAATTGAGGTTGAGTGCAGGAGTGCCGAAGGCCGTGGGCGCGAACCCGGACGCTGGCTGTGCTCTGGACGATGCTGGGGCGCCAAAAGCGGACGACGTGAACCCAGTCGCCGGGTATAGGTTCGACTGGGCGAACGATATGTTTACAGCGTTGCCCGCGGGGGGCGTGTACGCAGCCTTCCCCGACCACGAGAAATTTACAGCGTTCCAGGCGGGGGCGGTGTAGCTCACTGCGCGACTACCCGGTCGTACGCCAGCACGTTGTAGGCTGTCCCGGCGTCGTCATCCAGCGCGATAACGGTGTGCTCACCGGCGTAATCGGTGATGATCGAGAAGTTGCCCGTCGTCCCGTCGCTCACTGTGCTTCCGGACAAGACACCCGTGTCGCGGCGGTAGGCGCGTACTGTGCGGGCCACGTTGGCATTGGCATCATTTTTGACATTGCCAGTGATGTACACCTGCAAACTGGCGAAAGCCTCAGTCGGCGGCGTGAACGAGGCCGTGTAGCGGGCTACACCTTTGGTGATCCGCACATCATCGAAGTAGGCGGTTGCTCCACTCGCACCTGTGTCGGATTCGGCTCCGACGCGGGTTTTCGCCGCGCCTGTGTTGAGGGTGGCAGCGGATGTCGTCGTCGCCTTCTGTACACCATCAACGAATAGATAAAAATTTGACCCGCTGCGCACAAAGGCGATGTGTTGCCACGTCGCGGAAACCAAGGTTGACGCAGCCGATACGCATGAAATGGAGCTACTCCCGGTGTATGCGTAGGCGCCGATTACGCCCGACCCATTGCACTGGATTACAAACGTGCTAGTGGCCGAGCTAGTAGCGTAATTGTTCAGGAATGCTTGCGTCGTTACTCCATCGGCCCGTACCCAAAACTCGATCGTGAAGTCGCCCGCCACGAAGTCGCAAATATTCGTGTCCGCGAACAGGACGCAGGAGCCGCCTGGCGTGCGGATGGATGCGCCACCCCATTTGCTCTGCGTCGTGCTGATCGCTGCCGTGCCGTAGCGCGTTGCCGTGTGCACTGCGCTGCTGTTATCGGTGAAGGTGGTCGAGTTGTTCGCGCCGTCGCCATGCAACAACAGCGAGACGTTGGCATAAGCAGCATCGGCAGCCATACCGACCCCTTACAGGCTGAAGATCTTGTAGGCGCCGTTGTCCCACTGGATCGTGATGTCGCCCCCGTTGGTTGCCAGCGGGAAGCCGGTGATGGTGTCGATGTAGGCGATCAGGGCCGAGGTGCCGGCCGTGCCGGTGTCCTTGTAGATCACCACGGCTTCGAGCGTGTCGCCCGCTGTCACGGCGGTGTTGGTCGCGTCGCCCGCGTCGAAGACGCCCAGGGCCACCGTCTTGCTACCCATGGTCTGGGGCGTCCCGACTACGTAGGCGCTGATGGCCGTGTACCACTCGTCGGTGGACAAGTTCTGCGGGTAGGTGTTCTTGACCAGCGCGACCTTGATCGTGTCGGAAACGAGGTTGATGGCGCCGGAGAGAATCTTCTCTTTTCCGAGTCCGTAGAGTGCGTTGGCCATGGTGGGCTCCTTGGTCTGTTACCAGACGGATTTATTGAACTGGGGGCGGTTGGCCTGCTGGGCGCGGCGCAGGTCGGCGTCAGGCCGGCGGCCGAACATCTTTGAAAACTCAGCTTCTGCGCTGGCCGACTTGCCGGGGTCGCGGGTTTCGCTGTCCGGCCTGGCATAGGCGCGGTGCAGCATCCAATGCACCAGGTGGCGGTGATGGACCGCCGCAATCTCTGGAGTGCTGGCGTCGGCCGCCATGTCGTTCATGGGCAGCCGGTGGACTTCGAGCCTCAGCGTGTAGCTTGCATCCGGGATGCAATCAACCTCGATGCGGCCGTCGTAGCGCACCAGTGCGCGCGGGGTGCGGGTTTCGTAGCGCCAGTCGGGGCGAATGCGCTCCAGCTCGATGCGGTCCAGAATCGCCAGCTTGGTCACTTTCCCGGCTGCGTCGATGATCCTGGCGTGCTCCACGTCGTGGACCTTGGCATGCAGCGCATAGCTGGTGGTTCCGGCCACGATGGCAATCTGGCACACAGCTTGCGTGCTGGCGTCAAACAGCAGATTGGCGCGCAGCGCGGCCTCCTGTTCGGCTTCGTTCGCCCAGCGCGTCAGATCCGGCGCCGACCACAAATAGGGTGACACCAGATCATCCGCATCCGCGCGGAACGAGGCGATCAGTTCGGCCAGCGTCATTTCAGAGCACTCCGAACTGGTCCACCAACTGCGTCACCTTGGCGCGCAGGGTTTCGACCGATGGGTTGCCGTGGAACTTTTGCTGATACCGCTCCCAAGCCATTGCCTTGAGGGAATCCTTGTCCATGATGTTGATCTGGTCGCGGATGTCCTGCGTGTCTTCTTCGGCTTTGGCCGGCTTGGGCTCGACAGCCGGTGCAGCGCCTTCGTCGTCGCCCAGCACATACTGGTCAGCGTGGCGCAGCATCTTGACTGCGATGTCGGCATCCACCATGGCGGTTTCGCCCCGCACGAATGCAGTCCTGGTGCCATACATGCCGTCGATGTAGGTCGGGCGCTTGCCGACATACTTTATAGGGGTGAGTTTGCTCATGGTGCGTCCTTTGGGTGCAAAAATGGGCCAGCCCCTTGTGAGGACCGGCCCACCCGATTGCCGGCTACCGATCAGGGCGCGCCAGTGTGGACGCCTTCAATCACGACATCGACGCGGCCGGCTGCAGCACAGGCCGCACCTGCCATCGTCATGGTCACGTAGGCGTCCTTGGGCAGCGTTTCCGGCTTGACGGCCACGTTGTCGGCCGGGTAGCGGCCCTGCGTGGCCAGCGTGATAGCCGAGCCGAAGTAGTCGGCGTCCTGCGGAACGGTCGTCGAATCGACGCCATCCACATAGGCAAAGCCGATGTCTGCCGTCACCAGTGCCGTGAAGGCATCGCTGACGAGGAACAGGGCGTCGATCATCTTGAAGCCGGCAGGCAGCACGCCAATGCGAACCACGTCGCCAATTTGCAGGGCGGTGGAGAGGTCGCTTGAAACCAGCACGCCGGAAGCGTTAACCTCAAGCGTGAAGGTGGCGACGGACTTGTTGCCGCAGCCGTCGCTGGTGAAGAAGGGGTCCTGGCGGATGGCTTTTTTGTTTACGGTGCTCATGGTGTTCTCCTGGGAGTGATGGGGGGGTGAGTGGGGCCCGGCGAACCAGGCCCCGCTTCATCAGACGCCGGCCAACTTCACGGCCGTGTCAATCGCAATCACGCCGTTGTCGGTGAACTGCTTCTGGTCGCCGTAGTCGATCTCGAAGCGGACCTTGGACTTGCCGGACATCATTCCGATCAGCACTTCGAGCTTGTCGTCGTGGTCCAGCAGCTTCTCGCTCCAGAAGAACGGGTTGCCGGTGTGGCCGTTCTTGCCGAAGGCTTCGGCCAGAGCCTGGCCGCCCAGCAGCAGCGCACGGTCCACCGCGTAGCCGGCTGCCGCGAATGCTGCAGGCACGAGGTCGGTGGAGGTTTCCGTCTCGCTGGTGTAGCTGGCGCAGTAGCGCAGGCTGTCGCCGCTGTAGAAGCGGATCGGCTTGGGCATCTTGACAATCAGGATGCCGTTAAAAATTCCAGCGTCGCCCTGGAACAGCGGGTGCCCACCGGCCATGCTGGAGCGCGCCAGAGCGTTGGCCTGCAGGGTGCGGAAGTTAGTGGACTGCACGAAGCTGGTGTACTGCTCAGACGACACCAGCAGCACGCGCAGGGGCACGTCGCTGGCCATCTTGTCGCCGTCAAAAATGACGGGCGGGGGCGGCAGGGGGATCGAGTCCAGCAGCGTGCGGATGCCGTCCACCACTTCCATGTTCAGGACATCGGTCGTGGCAATCGTGATCTCGTTGCCGGCGGCCTTGATGCCTTCGATGCCGGTGCCGGTGCTCATGTAGTGCCGGTTCTTGGTTGGCGCCTTGACAGCGTTCACGCAGATTTCGGCGAAGTCTGCATCGCTGGCCAGCGGGAGCGCCCACTCGATGTTGTTGTGAAAGCCACGCGCGCCGGCCAAGTGGGTCAGCGTCAACTGGTCCTGCAGGCGGTTCATGTAGCTATCACCCAGCGCGCGGGCCAGCTTGCGCAACTGGTGCGGGGTGCGCTGCTGGGTCATCATGCCGCCGCCGCTGATGGGGTAGCGGGTCTGGTTGATGCGCAGCTTGTCCTGGCTGAATGCCATCGCGCGGCCCAAGCCCTCGGCGTAGCGCTCACCCATCACCGGCTTGCCGGACATGGGGTTGATCAGGTCGAAGGTGATTTCGTCACCGGCGCTCTTGGTCAGGTCCATGCAGCGCACGATGGGCAGGTCCGAGCTGGACTGCTGGCGCAGGTTGGCCTCGGCGTCGGCCTGCTGGGGCAGCTTGCCGGTAAGGCGGTTCAGCGTCGAATTGCGCTGCATGTGCGCGGCGAAAAGGCCGGCGGATTGAATCTTCAATGCCTGCGGCGAGCCGTAGGGGATGACGGTTTGACCCATGATGGATCTCCTTTAAAGGACTGCCTCGCTTCACAGCGATGCGTGTTTTTGCTACTGACTCAAACCAACTGGTCCAACTGCGCCAAGATCTTTGAGGGATCGGACATCGAGCCGAACTTGGCCATCAGGCCGCCATTGGTCATTTCCCGGATTGCATCCGCCTCGTTGTGGTGGGCCGTAGACCCTGCCGGAATGTCCGTCAGGCTCGTGGTCCGCACGCTTTTGGCGTTTGCAATCGCATCCTTCGCCTTCTGTGCCGCAGTGGCTGCCGTGCTGGCGGCTGCTGCTGGCTGTCCCATCCCTGACTGGCTCTTGAAAGTGGACACAAGCTCGATCACCTGGGCGGCATTGCCACGCTCGAACACGGCCTTGTACTGGTCGCGCACGAACGATGGCTGCTTTTCAATCCAGTCCTGCAGCGGCTGCCCGCTGACGATCTGGTTGTGATCCGGGTTGGCATCGGTCAACGCCTTGAAGTGGGCTTCCAGTGCGGCGGTCTGCTCTTGCGCCTTGAGGGGTGCAAGTGCCTGCTCGAACTTGGCGTTGATGGCCGCGACAGCTTTCGCCACCTCGGCACTTGCAACGGCCTGGACACCCTTCTTCATGTCTTCGTCGCTGTAGTCGCCAAAGGTCACAGCTTCGCCGGTGGGCTCTGCTGGTACTTCGGCGCCAGGTTGAGTGGCTGGCGCGGTTGCGGCCATGAGGCGCGCAATCTCGGCATCCTTCTCAGCCGCGATACGCGACCAATGCTGTGCTTGCTGTCTCGCTTCTTCCAGCTTCTCGAAAGGAATGGTGTGAACACCATCCTTCGCCAGCACAACAGGCTCGGGCTGGGGTTGTGCGGCTTCTGCTGGCAGAGTTTCAGGAAGGCTTTGTGCTTCTGCTGGTGCTGCGTCGATGTCGGGCACATCGGTTTCCGGCAACGGGGTGCCGGTATCGCCCTGCTGGTCCAGCGTCAACATCTGGGCCATCTGCGCATCAGTCAGGTTGCCATCGGCGTCCTGGTGGTCAAGGTAGAACTGTTCAAAAACGTCCATCGGGGTCTTCCCGCCACATATCGCCGTGGCCGCATTGGGTTGATCGCCGACAAAAGGAAAAGGGGCCGAAGCCCCTTAACCATCCATCTGCGGGACACGCGACGCTTCACAGCGTTGCAGCCCCGTTTGTATTTGTTTCGTCCTGCGATTCCAATCCCACGCGGGGGAATGGCCTGGTTACTCTGGCTGCTCGTCAATCCAGCACTTGAGCACGTACCCCAGCAGAGGCCATACTTTTTGCGCCGCGTTCGCACGAGCCACCTTGCGCCCGATCTCGGCATCGAAGTTCTCCGGGCTGGCGCAGGCTGACTCGCCGGTCACGGTGAATCCGTTGCGCAGGACCAGCACGCAGAACGTCAGCAGCCCAAGTTCATCGGGGATGTCCTCGTCAAGGGTTCCGTACACCGTCGCTTTCGGGTCAACGCCCTCGACGCCGTTCAGCGCCGTGAAATAGTGCTCGCTGCGGATGTGCCCCTCGATGTCGTCCAGCGTCACGCGCGGCGCAGTCTTGCCCTTGGCCTGAATCTCGGCCTCGATTTCTTTGTCTGTGCTCATGGTTGCCCTTCTGGGTTGATTAAAGTTGTCGTGAGAAATGCAGAACACTCCGCCTTTCCATTGACGATACGCGGCGGCTCCGCAAATTTGGCACGGTGGCATTGGTGGGTTCATACGCTTTGTCCGGTCGGCGCGCTGTCCTGGCGCTGGGTTTCAATGCCCTGCATCGGGCTGCCGGGCTGCTGTGGCACCGGCGGGAACTGCGGGCTGGTGTTGGTCTGCGCCTGCGGGATGCCGTCCACTTGCGCGGCTGCGGCCGGGTCTACCTCCGGCATGGATTGCCCCGGCATCGGGTAGTTCGGGTCAACACCGATGGGGTTCGGCGTCTGGTAGCCGGCCAGCTTCATGACCATATCTGCCACCGGTGAGATTTGCGGCGTCTGCACGATGGCGCCCGCGGTCTGGATAGCTGCAAATGCTGCCTTCACCCCAATCTCCACCGCCTGGGCGCGGATCAGCGAGTCCTTCGCCTCGTTCGCGCCGGCAGGGTACTTCAGCGCCAGCTCCTGCTGCTTGATTTCAAGCCCGGCTGCCGTCACGGCCTCCTTGATGCGCTTCTGGATCTGTTCTTCGTTCGGCTGCTGCGCCACCTGCTTGACGCCCTCGATGATGTCCGCTTTGTTTGGGATGTTCATCAGGCTCAACAAGTGCGGCAACACCACGGGCTGGTACTCCTGCCCCATGCTCTTGAATGCCTCGGACAGCGCGCCCAGTTGCTGCGACTGGAACGACGGCGTGCTCGGCGTGTCCTGCAACGCCACCTTCAGGCGGGTGCGCTCCACATCGTTGTTCAGGGTCTGGATGCCGGTTTCCTCGTCCACCACGGGCGTGTTGAGTGCAATGGTCTTGTCGGGCTTGATGCCCTTGCCGTCAATCTCGATGGTTTCCGCAACGCCAATCGTGTCCTTGATGATCAGCGACATCAGCAGGTCGCCCACTTGTGCGCGTGCATCGTCGAAATTGTCGTTGATGTCGGCCAGCGCCTGCACACTCTGCTCCACCTGGGTGGATTCCTGCACGCCGCTGGTGGCGCTCCCACTGCGCCCCTGAAAACTGGGGGTGATGCCGGTCGTGCGCGCAATGGACGCCCGCGAGTCGCCCAGCATCTTGTACTGCTGCTCGGAAAGCTGGAAATCCCGCTCCACTTTGAACATCGCGCCGGGCTGGCTCATCACATCGGCATTGAGCACGATGTCGGCATCCACGCGGGAGATCTGCTGGCGGAACTGCTCGTCGGTCCCGGCATAAGAGCCGTGCGTGCGGATGGTCCGCACCGACGACAGGCCCCAGCGGATCTTGCCGGTGGTCGCATTGATGTTGTCCTGCTGGTACATCATGCCGCGGATCAGGCCGAACGGGATCATGGTCCGGTCTTCGCGCTGGCCCCAGAACGGCACATACGGGAATTTGTGGTGCGGGTAAGGCGTGGGTCCGTCCGAAAGCCGGTGCGGTCCCATCCACATGGATGTCCGCATCTTTGGCAGTACGACCCATTGCGGCTTCGCCACACCCATGCCGATGGCGATCAGGTGCGCTTCGCTGGCCTGGTCAACCTCGATCACCCGGCCGTCCGGCATCTTCATCACCAGCGTCCGCACCCAAACCCGATACCAGACCTCGAACAAGCAAACCCTGCGGCTCTCGATGTCGCGCCACTGCATTTCCTCAATGCTCCAGCCGCGCTCGTCAGAGTACGACCGGGCCAAGTCCGTGCTTTCGCCGCCGTCGTGCCCAAGCCCGAAGTCGATGCCTTGCCATCCTGTGGCGGAATGGCGGATCAGATCCACCTTGTCCGGGAACATCAGCTCGGCCTGCTCGCGGTCGGTCCAGCGCCGGCGCACCAGGTAGCGCGACTTTTCAAGGTCCGGCTCGGTGTCCAGCCAATCCCACCAGATCTCATTCCGGTGAACGAAGCTCGCGCGATAGGGGTACTTGAACGGGTTGGCTTCGCGCGCCACCTCGACCCAGCCCAAGCCAACACTGATCTGGTGCCGGTAGGCTTCTGAGCACGCGCGGTCGGCCTTGCTGTGGCGCTCGGCTTGGTTGAGCTTGTAGTTCAAGGCCTCGGCCACCTCGTCGCCGGCCTTCGGCGTATCGGGTATCACACGCCAGTCCTTGCGCATCTTGACTTCCATCCCGGTCACGGCCGCAATCGCCGGGGAAATGACGTTTTCAATAGCTGGTGGCATGCCGGTGCTGGCTTGCATGCGCAGAATCTCGCTGTCCAGTTGATTTCCGTCGCAGTAGTCCATTTCCCGGTCCGCCTTCGAGCGCCACGCGGGCTGCTGGTCAATCTCCACAATCATGGACGTGAACTTTTCGAGCGTGATCGCGTCCTTGTCTTCGGCCTCGGTCGATACGGGGGCGCCGGCTTCTTCGGCCTGCATTGCGTTGTTCATCATCATGGGGTGTCCCTGTTCACATCCGCCAATTCGGCGGGGGTTGTGGCGTTGATTGCTGGCGGATGGCGGACGGGATGCCTGACACGAAGGTCATCGCCACAGCATCGCCCTTGTCTGGACTGCGCCCGATGGCCGCCCGGATCTCGTCTTTGTCGCGGATCTGGATTGCGGCTTGAGAGCCCATGGTCACAATCTTGTACCGCGCGGCGCACAGGTCGCCCAAAAGCTCCTGGTCGGGCGGGAGTGCAATCGGGTCATCGAGCGTCGGGTCCAGCGCCTCGCGCAGCCGCCAGTACATTTCCGCGCGCTTGTTCCGGAACCGAAGTTGCCCGGCCTTGTCTGAAAGTCCACTTGCTGCAGACCCAACGACGGGGAGCACAAGCAAATTCAGCCCTTTGATGAAATCCAGTGCGCTCGACCCGATACCAATCGAGTCCACACACACGCATGCGCCATTGCGGATCAGCGGGACGATAAACCCGGCCGCCGTCGGGCCATCCACCGTGACAGCGCCTGGAGCCGTCACCAGCTTGTCAAACCACTGGCCGTGCCGTCTTGCCGCGGTGCTCTTGTCAACACCGCCACGGGCCGGATCAAATCCAATGGCCGTCATTGGCCCCTTCACATCCTTCTCCACCCATCGCGCCTGCGCGGCCTTAACCCATGCGGTTGGGATTAGCTGCCAAGCTGGATCGCTGGCGCCAGCGTGGAAATCTCCCCGCAGCATCTGCGACCGAAGCGGCTCAGGCAGGGACTGCAGGGTCGCCTTGTAGCCCGTGGTGCTTAGGAATAGGTTGTCATCCACGCTCGATGGGATGAATGTCCGGCTTTTTGGGGTGAACCAATCCGGGCCGACTTTCACCGGGTCGCCGCTTGGCACCTCAAAATCATCGCCGTTTTCGTCGCTGACGTACCAGCGAAGCTCTCCTGGCTTTGCCGGGTTTGGGTGCGTTGGGTCCAGCCATGCAGCCCAGAATCGCTTGACCCACTGCCCATCGCTGGATGTTGGCGGGTTCCCGGCGCAAACAACGCGCTGGCGGACATTCGGGTCATCAGATCGCAGCCACCCAATCAGAGCGCGGAACTGCGACTCCAGAAAGTGGCAAATCTCGTCGAAAAGCTTCGCGTCGTGGGCCCGGCCCTGGAATTTCATCCAGTCTCCCGGCTCCTTGACGCTGCCCAGCTCCATCACCTTTCCACCGGGCAGCCGCCAAACGCCCGTCTGGCTGTTGTAGCCCTGCCGCGTCCCGGTGATCGTGGTCATCCGTTCTTCGATGCCAATCAACTGGACAGCTTCGCGGCGAAAGATGATGCTGTGCTGTTGTTTTGTCAGCGCAAGACCCAGCAGCAGGTCAGTTTTCCCGCCGCCAGCAGAACCGCCATAAAACAGGATGTCAGCTTCGGATTCAAACGCCATCTTCTGCGGCCCTGCCTGCGGCGTCCAGCGCGGCATGGTGTCCAGGACATCATCAAACGCGGCCTTCTGCTCGGCCGTCATCTTCTTGATCGTGGCAAGGGCGGATAGAGCGTCGGTCATTCTTGCGCCTTTGCCTGGCCCATCAGGTAGATCAGCTTTGCCGCGCGCTCGGCGTCGGTGTAGCGGTCATTGCCCTTGTTGTCGGGGTCTTTCTCTGGCTCGGCATCAATGCGGAAGGCCTCGCGCTCACCCTTGCGCGCCTTCTCGTCCACGTCGGCCAGCTTCTTCAGGTCATCGACCAGCGCTGACCGGCCCATTGCCTTGCGCAGCGCATCGTTCGCGCGGTCCATCCCTTTGTCATCTGGCGCGCGGACCATCTCAATGACCTCGGCCAAATCACCCATGTTGTCTACAGCCTGCTCGATCTGATCCATCAGCTTGCGCTTGATCTCGACCAGCCGGGCCAGTCCCGTTCTGTGCCCGAGAATGACCTTGATGTTCTGTTCTGCTGCAGCAAGAACCACCGTGCTGACTTTTTGCTGACTCTTGTCAACCTCTTTGCTGACTGCCTCGGCATCCAATCGCGCGCTTGTCGCCTTTCGGATTGCATCGGCAAGGTCTTGGGTCCACCCTGCGGCCTTGGCCTTGCGGGAGATCAGACCATTGTTCGCGCCATGCTTTGCTTCGAGCTCCCGGAGCGTGAACTTTCCCGTCCGATAGTCGCGCTCAACCGCCTCCCAGTCCGTCCTGCGCTTTGCGGGCTTGGGTGCGTGTGTGTTGCTGGGTGCTGGTTTCTTGGCGCTCATGCGCGAGGATGATGCGCAGTCCGGGCCTTTGCATCAAACCTGCGCGGGGGATTGCTGTTGCGATCCTGTTTCTGGTGGGCAATCTGCCGCTGGGTGATGCAGCCGCTCAGGCCGGGATCACGCTACAGGGGGCGAGTCAGGCCGTGCTTGCGCTGCGTCGGGCGCTGGAGCTGGCGCGGGTGGCATCTGGTGGAGGCGTATCCCAATAGGTGTTCCCGAAACGTGCTTCGGGAACATGGGGGTTGATGGCGCCCGGGAACCCCCAGACCGACGCACGATAGGTTACGGTTTCCCGTGTCGCGCTTTCACGCCATGCGTTTGACCATCACGGCGGCAGACTGGCGGGCTACTGTGCAATACATGCACTTTCCGAGACCCTTGCGGGCAATCTGCCTGCGTGATGGAGCCGGTTACGTCAATTCCGGCGACAGATTTTCGCACTGCCCGTCTATGTGCGCGAGGCCAGCTTATGGCGCTGTGCCCATGCCTGCTACCTGAAATCAGAAAAACCGGGTGCGCCTCGGCCTTGTCTGTGCATTGTATGTGCTCGGACCGGTGTTGGCCAGGTTGATCCATCGCTGGAATAGTTCGGGTCTAGATTCCGCCCGCGCGTTGGCTTCCGTCTTGAGTGCGTCCAGCTTGGCCTGGTCCGCTGCCCGCCGCATGACCCTCTCCTGGCGCGCGGCAAGCTTGGCCTCGAAGTATTGGCGCTCTGCGATGCGGGCCTTCCATCCGGCCTTCATTTCGCGTCCTCTTGAATCGGCCCGTACCAGCGCGCCCCGCTGCCGCTGAATGTACCCTGCGTGATATTCTGGGTTGAAATTTGGCGGGCGCGACCGTTGATGTTGTTGAGCCACAAACCACCGCATGTCGGGGCGTCGTGCCATGCTGGTGCTGGCCTGATAGGCCACGCATCTCCGATCACTTGCCGACCGCAGTGCCCACATTGGGATTGGTGTGGCTGCGCAACTGCCGAGGATTCCTCGGTAGTTGGCTGTGGCGCTGCTGCGACCTCAAGCCCGCGCTTGATCGTTTCCCGCAAATTCTTCAGTGCTTCGCGGTGCTCCCGCTGGTGATCGTTGTCAGCGTCGCACTGCAACTCTGTGTAAACGTCAGCGTATTCAATCGCGGCGTCTTCTATGGCTCGCGCCCAGTCAATTTTAAATTCAGCCACCATAGACCCCATTCCATCCTCTGATGAGATTTGCGCATTCCTGCGCGCCTACTTTTGCCCCATGACGGCGGCCGCTGTCGCAAATCTTCGCCCACTCAATGCAGAGTCGCGAGTGCCGTTCTTCAGCGTCTCGCTCTGATGCCACCCATCCACCGTATGCGGCATCTGTCGTGCTGACTGAGTAGCCGCCCTCGTCATTTTTTCGTGTGTCCCAGCCTTGCTCATGCGCCCACTTTTCAAAGCGTAGTTGAGTCGTCATAAGCGCGGCTCCCCCATCCATGTCGGGCTCTCTCGCTCATGGATCGCATTCATTGCCTCGCGGTATGCGCCCAGCGTTTGCATGGCCGCGTCCCACCACTTCCCAGAGTAGTCGGCCAGCACGCACTCAAGATCGAGCGCAAGTTTGTGGGCGTAACGGTCGGCTATCAGGTTCATGTCATGCGCCGTCTGATCCATCATCACTGCCCGAGACAGAGATTCGCATTTTGGGCATGGCTTACGCTCTGGCTGCGGTGCTGGCTGCGCCTTCTTCCCCGCTTTGTACCCTTCAATGTAGGCGCTTCCATCGCGTCCAAGCCACCCATCATCAGTGCCAAAGGCGGCAACCCAAGCGTCCTTGATTTCCTGATCCGCAACGGGCTTGCGCTCTGGCTGCGCTGTTGGCTTTGGCGCTGCTGCGAGCATGTCCTCCCGCACAATAAGCGCATCAATGCAGCCGTCTTCGCAGGGGATGTTCCTGCCAAATATTTCGTAGTCACCCGCATCTCCTGGGACATCGGGGTCCGCGTCGAACCAGTGATATTTCACTCGCTGAAGAATGGCGGATTCCGGCACGCCCCGAGCCGCCCGCAGATTGCTGATCGTCAGCTCATAAGCGGCGAGTTCTTCGGCGTGGCGGGCGTCTTGATTGGCGCGGTCTGCTGCGATGACTGCGCGGGCGAACACCACAAAGTCGGGCAGCACCCGAGGCCGCATCATCAAGTCGAACTCGTCAGCAATCTGTTTGTCTGTCAGTTCGGTCATGGTGTTTCTCCTTTCATGGCGGCGCTGGTTTCATCGCACAGCGTCTTAAACTTTTGCTGTGTCACATCCGCTTTAGCGTGGTAGCTGGTGTATTCGCTGTCCGCCTGTTGCCAATACGTTTGCCCAAGCTGCCATGCTTTGCGAAGGGCGATTACCGCCGTATCTGCGGCGTTGTCAGCATCCGCCCGCAGCCGCTCAATCTCCCTCATCGCGCATTCGTAGTGCTTCGGCCCCCATGTGTGGCATCCCGGCCCGTGCGTGCTGATCGTGCTGTCTCGGTCGTCTTGGTAACGCAGGGCCTTGCGCAGCCGCTCAATCTCAGCCGCCTGCACGTCGATGTGCGCAAGTACGGCGATCATTGCTGTGGGGTTGCAGGCTGTGATGTAGTTGGCGTCGTCTGTTTCAGTGCAGTTGCAGATCGTCGCCGAGCTGTCGTCGTGTTCAAATTCTTGAACCACGCAGTCCAGGTAAGCTGGCATTGGCTTTCCGAATGACGGACCTGCTCCAATCCACGGACCCGGCGTAGGCTCTGCCGCCAGCGCAGCACGGATGCGCGCTATTTCTTGTGTGTCGGTCATGCTTCAATCCTCCGAAATTCGATAACCCAGACCCAGGGATTGGCATCCCAGCTTCCGGGGCCGTTGATGGATTCCCAGAGGCGCCGGTAAAGCTCGATTGCTGTCGGCGCATTCCATGAGACTTGACCAGCACAAGCACCGCTGCCCATCCCACGCAAAGTAAAGCGATTGGGGCCGCTCCATTCGTGCGGAGACGGCGGTGGAGACAATGGCTCGATTCCCTCTTCTTTGGCATCCGCCTCGCTGATGTCCTGCAGCCGCTCAACCCGCACGCCGGTGACTTCCAGCGTGATCCGACTGGCCCAGCGGGGCATGTGCATACCGGGGCGCAGTCTCCCGGCCTCATTTGACTGCGGAGGCGTTACAAAATCGCGCCACTCCTGCGGCGTTCTGCGCAGTCCATCAGCTTCAAACTGGATCGGACACCACGGCTTCGGGTAGCCAACGGTGATGGCTTTTTCTCCAATCTCGGATGGGGACAGGTGATCGATAGATTCTGGGAATCGGAACGCCTCCCGCACCCAAAGCCTGTCGCCGGGCTTTCCGTAGGGGAGCGGTCGCTTGTCCCACTCTCCGAGCTGGTGCGTGACGGGTTGATCCATCCAGGCTTTGTGGGCGGGCTTCACTACCCGCCGCGTCTGCGTCTTGGTCCCGGCCAGAATGGCGCGCACCATCGGCGCGGAAAACAGGATCGGGCGCTCTTTCTCCGGCCCCACCGGTGTCTTTTCATGGCCAGATTCATCCGGCCACCACGGGCAATTTTTGTTTTCCATTTTTGAACTTATGTTGTATTTTAACCGCAAGGCATTCGCTGTTCTAAAAGTTTGCTGGCGGGCCGC
>OFQV01000014.1_pt1 | contig 56915 bp, 65 predicted proteins | sample 1542971 | NCBI WGS metagenome assembly OFQV01 (sample SAMN07774229, study PRJEB24372) | wastewater metagenome | isolation source: WWTP Cannobio (Effluent) | place: Italy: Cannobio | collected 2016-01
CGCCCGCGCGCGGCGGAGGACAGCCGGGATCAGCCCTGGCATCAGGACTTCGTGACGCTGGAAGACCTGATCGAACGAGACGGCGTGCGTCACGGCACGCGCCTGTTCCTCGAATCGGTGCGGGATCAGGTGGAGGCGCGGCAGGCCCCGATGACGGCAGGGCAGCGTGAGAAGGTAGAGGAGATCGAGGAAGCATTGGACACACGGGGATGGCGATGAGCGGAGACCGCAGCGCGCAGTACGAGTACGAGTGGTACCCCACCCCTCGCCCGTTCATCCGATGGCTGGCCCAGCACCTGCCAGATACGCGCGAGGGGCAGGCGGTCTACGCCGAGCCCTGCGTTGGGGATAGCGTCATCCCCACCGTCCTCGGCCCCGCGCAGTGGATCACCAACGACCTCAACCCGCAGTGGGCGGCCGACACGCACCTGAATGCGGCGGGGCCGGCGTACTGGGAGCAGCTGCCGCGGACGGTGGAGGGCATCATCACCAACCCGGCGAACTCGATCGCCTGGTCGATCCTGCAGTGGGGCATGTCCCTCCCGCAGACGCCCTTCATCGCCCTGCACCTGCGTCTCAGCTTCCTCGAGCCGCTCAAGACGAACAGCTGGCAGCGGACCATGCTGCGGGACTTCCCGCCGTCGATGATCCTGCCGCTGCCGCGGTTCCCCTACCAGCGCAACAAGCAGGGCGAGTGGGCGCAAGACACCGTGAGCAGCTGCTGGGCGATCTGGAACCCGGCGAGTGACGCCTTCCAGATGCGCGTGACGCAGATCATCGGCCCGAGCGAGCAGCTGATGCAGGAGACGGCCAAGGCCGCCCAGGCACGCCGCCTGGGGCTGTCGGAGATGGATACCTAGATGGCGGCAGTACGCCCCCGTCCCTGGTGGCGTCGTCTACGCTGCTGGTACGGGTACCATTGGCCGGTGTTCTTCAATAGCCGGTGGGATGGGCAGTACTCCATCATCACCACCTACACCTGCGGAGACTGTTTGCGGACGATCCGCACAACAACCCGCCCCATGCCGTCGGAGTACTAAGCACGTATGGCCGCAGTCACCCGCTACCAGAAGCCCTCCGGCTGCGCCGGCTGCCCCCTGGAACATATGGGGTTCGGCTTCGTCCCCGGCTCCGGGCCCGCCTCCGATCTGCTCTTCCTCGGCGAGGCCCCAGGGTACGACGAGGCCGCGATGGGCGCCCCCTTCGTCGGCGCCGCCGGCGGCATGCACACGCGCATCCTCCGCCGCAACGATCTCAGCCGCGAGGCCCACCGGCACCAGAACGTGCTGCAGTGCGTGCCGCCGGATTTCGAGATCAAGAAAGGCTGGGCGCAGGCCGCGGCGGATCACTGCCGCCCGTACCGAGTACAGGATATGGCGAACGCGAAGGTGGTCGTGGCGATGGGCGCCACCGCCATCCGCGAGGCCCTCGGGCTCTGGCAGTACGACGTGGACGACGTGAAGGTGAATAACTTCCACGGGACGGTCCACGCCAGCCCGTACTTTTCGGGGCAGAAGGTGGTCTGCACCTTCCACCCGAGCTTCCTGCAGCGCGGTGCCCTCAACCTCCTCGGTGTGGTCAGCTTCGACATCCAGGTGGCGCTCGAGGTGCAGGCCGGCACATGGCAGCGGGACGAGATTGAGACGATCATCGACCCGCCGCTCGAGTGGGTGGACGCCTACATTGACGAGTACGAGTACGGTGTACGGTCGAACCCGGGGTTGTGGCTGGCGACCGACATCGAGACGCCCGACAAGGAGAAGGGGAAGAGCGAGGACGAGCTTGATGAGACGAGCCGGTCGTTCCAGATCGACCGCGTGAACTACGCGTACCACCCGGACCAGGGGGTGACGTTCCCGTACGAAGGGCCGTACATCGCGCGCCACAAGCGCCTGCAGGCGCTGGCGAAGATCATGGTCATGTGGAACGGGGACTACGATCTCCGCCGGCTGCTCGCCGCCGGGCACCAGCTGCAGTCGGAGCTTGAGATCTTCGACGGCATGTGGCTGGGGCATCACCTCAACAGCAACATTCCCCTGGGGCTGGGGTTCTGGGCGCCGTTCTACTCCCGCCACGGTGCGTGGAAGCACCTCTTCTCGCTGCAGCCGGGGTACTACGCGGCGTGCGATGGCCCGCAGGAGTTGCGCACGACGCGCGGCATTGTCGCCGACCTGCAGGCCAACCGGCAGTGGGACGTGGCGCGGCGCCACACCGTGACCTACATGCAGCGAGTGCTCAAGCCGGCACAGGTGCAGGGCATCCACGTCGATCGGCAGACGCTGGACGATTTCGAGGAGCGCCTCTCCGGCGAAGTCGAGTACCGACTCCGCCGGCTGCAGGAGGTCGTGCCGGAGCAACTGCGGCCGCTCACGCCCAAGGAGGGGCTGACCAAGGTGCCGGTGGGCGAACACCCCAAGGCGCGGTTGACGAACACACGGACGGGCGCCGCCCTGGCCGATGCCGAGGACCGCGACCCGCTCAAGATCGCCCTCTACAAGACGGCAGTACCGGTCGCGCGGACGGTCCCGCGCAAGGTCATGGTCTGCTACGGCTGCGGCGAGGTGGGGATCCAGGCCCGGCACCGGTGCGCCGACAAGACCCAGGTACCGAGTATTGTCCTGGAAGAACGGGAGGTGACGCGGTACTTCTGGCAGGAGCCGTTTAACCCGGACTCCCCACCACAAGTACTGGCGTACCTGGCACACAGACACCATAAACCCGGGCGCGACAAACGCAGCAAGAAAGAGACGACGGATCGTGATACCCTGCAGCGGCTCAGGGCGAGCACGAAGGACGAGTTCTACTCGCTGCTGCTGGATCTGCGCGCGTTGGGCAAGGTACGCGGCACCTACGCCATCGGGGTGCGGAAGCGCCTCGATGTGCTCAGCCGCTTCCACCCGACCTTTACCCTGCGGCCGAGTACCTTGCGCAACAGTGCCGTGGCGCCGAACATTCAGAATGTGGTGTCGGACAAGGACGAAGAGAGCCTGGCCGCCGGGTTCCGCGCGTGTATCACTGCGACGGACGAATTGCCCGAGTGGACGAAGGACTGGACCCCTGATCAGTTGAAGGAGTACATCTGATGACGATCGAACGCACCCTGGAATCGGAGCACTACAAGATCACCGTCCGCGTCGAGAGCCGGGAGACGCCGGCCCACGCGGTCCTCACCGATCATGTGGAGGACGTGCGGTACTTCGCCGGCGCGGTGTCGCGGGATCTCAGCGATCGGATCGAGCGGATGTACCGGGAGCAGCAGCAGACGAGTACGGTACGTCCCGCCGCCGAGGTGCCGGCGATCTCCCGCTATGGCGCCCCGCCGCCTGGACAGGGCTGATGACCCTCCGTGAGCTTGCGGAGATCGTCGCCGCCTCGCCGTTGCCGGATGAGGCCGAAGTCGTCGTCGCCGGACACGGCGCCCTGCACGGAGTCACCCATGCCTACGCCGAGGAAACCGGCCGGCCAGTACTCGTCTGCTACGTCGAAGAAGTACAGCCTGGCACAGCAGGCGCGGCGCGCGGCGATGAGCCCACTGGCCCTCGAGAACTTCCGGGAGGTGCGGCGGGCGTGGCATCAGCGGAAGAAACTGCAACGGACGCTGCAGGCGGAGAGGAAGCGCAGTAGATGACCGCCCACAACGCCGCCAGCAAGCTGCCGCAGGTGAATCACTACACCGGCGAGATCACCCTCCTCTGCATCCGTTGCAGGACGAACCAGGTGACGATCAGCGCATTCACCTGGGCCACGATGGTGCAGGGCCGCGGCTACCCCTGCCCGGCGAACACCTGCGCAGAGTGTCAGACCTACACGCCCGAAGTACGAGTACGGTGGCGGCAGGAGGAACAGCAGTCATGGCATCTGCCCGAGTAGTAGCCGCGAATCGACGCCGCGGGGAGATCAGCCCCTTGTGGGATCGGTTCTGGGCGCAGGTGGACATGTCGGGCGGGCTCCTGGCCTGTTGGGAGTGGACCGGCGCCCGGACGAAGAAGCGCAGCGGGACGCAGCGCGGGCACCTCATCGTCGGCAGCCGCTGGCGGGAGGGGGACCGGCGTCGCTTCCTGCTCGCGCACCGCGTGGCGCTCTGTCTCGCCGGCGAGGGGTTGAGCGAGTACGGTCGGCCGGAGGTGGCCGCGCACCGCTGCAACAATCGGCTGTGCTGCAACACCTACAGCCATCTGTACTGGGCGACGCACGAAGAGAACCGGCAGGACCGGATCCGGCATGAGCGGGAGATCTTCGTGCCGCGCATTCTTCGGCAGCTGGTACCTGCAGGCGAGCGCGCGGCCTTGATCCTGGAGATCGAGCGCGCGGGGATGCTGGGAGTGGGGCTATGATCACCGCGCTGACGTACCAGAACACGGCAGGGACAATCAAGGTGGAGATCAACAGGATCCACCATAAGCGGTGGTATCTACAGGTGTTCCGCCGTGTGACGACGATCGAGACGACCAAGCGTACCGGGCCGATTGCCGTCTACGCCTGGCAGGAACTCACCAACAAGGAATGCAAGTCCCTCACTGCGGCGCAGGCACGCGCGCGCGCTGCCGTACGCTGATGACATCCGCCCCTGCCATCCTCCGTACTCGTCTGCTCGAAGTCGATTTCTCTGGTATCGAAGCCGTCCTCGTCGGCGTCTTCGCGCGCGATCCGCTGATCTACCGCATGGCGAAACTCGGGCTCCACGCCTACGTCGCCTCGCACCTGGTCAAGGAGCCGGTGAGTCTCGACGCCAGCGACGGCGATCTCGCCAAAGCCTTCAAGGCGATCAAGAACGCGCACCCCACGCCGTACACCAAGGCGAAGCGCACCGTCCACGGCACCGGCTACGGCATGACCCCCCAGGGCATGACGCTGATGTTCCCGGAGCTGTACAAGTCGCTCGCCGAGGCCAAGCATGTGCAGGAGGTGTACTTCGCCGTCGCCCCCGGCGTGAAGCCCTGGCAGCACGCCCTGCAGCGCCGAGCCCACGATCAGACGTACTTGGGAGGGCCTACTCGCCCCGGCTTCACCTTCCTGCAGGATGAGAACGCGCACCCCTACGGCTACCGGCATTACTTCTACGGGGTGATCACCTACAAGCCGATTGACCCGAGCACGGCGGCACGGCTGCAGCGGCAGCACATTCCGACGATCGAGATGAACGATCGGTGGTACCAGATCGTCGCCGGCCCGGACAGCAAGTCGTGCATCGCGTTCTATCCCCAGAGTACGGCGGCCGGCATTCTCAAGGAGGCGCTGCTCGCCCTCTTCGCCGACCCGGATCGGGAGCACTACATCGGCGATGCGTGGTTCGGGCAGACGCCCCTGCGCGCGCCGATCCACGACTCGATCCTGCTCGAGGTGCCGCCGCGGCAGTGGGATCGCGTCGTCGAAGCGGTCTACACCGAGATGCTGCGGCCGGTGGAAGAGATCCCGATCCCGCCCGAGTGGGGGTATGGCGACTACGCCACCATCGGCGTCGAAGGCAAGGCCGGCCGGAGTTGGGACAAGATGGAAACGATCGCCAGCCCGCCGATTGGGATCCCGGCGATCTACAGCGATCACACGCAGCAGCTGCCGCAGGAGATCCCGGCGGAGCGCACCTACTTCCCGGCGACCGAGGCCGAGGAAGAGGATGTCATGGACCTCAGCGTGCGGCTGCTGGGCGACAGGGTGAAGGTGGTGGCGTAGTGGGGCTGAGCTTCTTCCCGAACTTTCCAGGGCTGGCTACGCACTTTCGCAAGCCGAGCGGTATCACGGCGTGCGGCCGCATCGGGGCGATGTCAACGCGGCAGTCCTGGGAGCGTGTGAACTGCCGTGCCTGCCTGCGGACTACTGCGGCGCCTCGCCCTCCGGTTCGTCCTCCGGCAGATCCGGCAGCTGCTCCTCCGCCTCAAGCCCGTCCGTCGTCGTGTCCTGCAGCTGCTCTTCCTGAATCAGCTGCCACAGTCGCTGCTCGCGCGTCTTCCGACGCCCGGCCTCGGACCCCTCGCGCGCGACCTTGATCCGATCCGCGCCCGCGTCCATGCCGGCGAAGGCAATCGCGGCTTTCTTGAGCTTCGCCAGCCGCGGGCTGAGATAGTCACGCCGCAGCGCCGGCGAGTCGCGCTGCTGGTACTCCTCGGAGTCGAGTACGGTGGGGACGTACTGCTGCACCAGGCGCGCGTAGTGGTACCCGATCAGGGTGTCGAGGTACTTATCCCCCGTCTTGCGGATGTACACACTCGGCCCGGGCAGGCCGATGTCAGCGATCTCGCCGGTGACGCGGTTCCACTGCTGCGCGGTGACACCGCCCACACTCCGCAGCAGCGGCATGTAGGTGTCGAGCGGCTTGCCTGTCAGCTGGTTGTACGTCTCGGGGATCACCGCCGCCCCCACGAAGGGGATGTTCCCGAGCGCCTGGGCCATGCCCGTCACGCTGTAGTCCTCTTCGGTGTCGGCGATGCGCGCCATGCTCTCCCGGTCGTCGTAGAGATCACTCACGCTCTTGAACTGGCCCATCGGGATGAAGTACCGCGCCAGCATCTGCCCCATGGTGTTCGCCATCAGGTTGACCACCTTCTTCGGCGAGGGCAGGCCCTGCTCCGTGATGTCGAGCACGGCATCCACGAGGGAGAGGGTGGTGCCAGCGATCTGTGAGGTGCTCACGGCCACCTGGGCGAGCTCGCGTCCCAGGCTCGCTGCGGTGTACTTCCCCTCGTACCGGGCGTAGATGGAACTCGGCGCTTCGAGGATGTCGTGCATCCCTGCAGACAGGAGCGAGTACGCCGACACCAGCATGTCATCGGCGCTGTACTGTCCGTCGTAGCGCCCGCCGTTGAAGAAGGCTTCCCCGATGTTGTCGTAGGTGTACTTGTTCAGCGACAGGTCTTCCCACACCCCCGCCCAATCAGTGTAGTCGTGGAAATCCTGCAGCACGTCGGCGACGAAGAGGTACTGGACGAAGGGCGCCATCGAGCGCAGGTCCAGCTGCACCTCGCTGTTCGGCAGCTTGTACTTGTACCAGGGCGTGCCCTTGTCGCGCTGGTCCGCCCGCATCATCATGGCGAGGGGCAGCATCACCGCGGCGCCGGCCATGTTGCGCGCGAAGAGCGTCTGGAAGTCCTCCGGGGCATTGGCGCTCGCTGCCTGCGTCACGGTTTCCTCGAGCGTGCGCTTCTGCGCTTCCAGCCCCTTGAGGATGGAGTCGGCATCTTCATACCGCTCGAGGTATACCCCTGCCTGGGTTTCCAGCTGATCGAGCGCCAGGCGGTTCGCCTTCACCCGCCCATCCACCTCCGGCAGGCTCGCTGCTTCCACGGTGAGGCGCTTGTGCTGCGCCGCCAGGCGCTTCCGGGCGGTGATCTCATCCTTGATCGCCGTCCAGCCGGTGAGTGCCTCCTGCATGACCCCACGCGCGTCGGCGATCTTCTGGTTGGCCTCGGGGATGAGCGCATCGCGGAAGGTCTTGCCCTGCTTGCCAAGGTGGTAGCGGCCACGCTTGCCGACGGCCGAGTACAGCGGATCCACCAGCAGCCCGATCCCCGAGTGATCCCAGAGGTAGCGCGGCGCCGCACTCAGGTTGAACTTCCCGAAGGGGTAGCCCTCGCGGATCACCGGGATCTTGTTGATGATGTCGATGATCTGGGTGTTCACGCCCCCCGTGGCCTGGTGCGTGCCCTCCGCGCTGCGGCCGAAACCGCGGCGGATGAGATCCCCGGCGAAGGTGAAGTCCATCGACTCGCCCACGGCACGGTCGAACACCTGCGTGAAGCCATCCTCCCCGAGCAGCTGTCGCAGCGCCGCCGGCGGCAGCATCGACGCCTTGGCCGGGTTCAGCCCCTTGAGGCGCAGCTGGTGGTTCATGCTGACGTGGAACATCGCCGACCGGATCGTGAACTCCTGCGCCCGGTTGAAGAGCGTAAGCGTGTTCTGCACCTTCGACGACGCCAGATAGTCGAGGACGGCACTGCCGCTGGCGCCGCGTCGCAGGTCCTCGCCGAAGTTAGTGCCGCCGATGAAGTGCGCCGCGCGCTCCGGCATCGAGGCCAGGGCATCGAGCAGTGCCTTGCGCTCTGCCGGTTGTGCCGAGAAGATCGCCCCGCCCTCCGAGAAGATCTGCTCCCACTCGGCCTGTCGCGCCTTCCACGGCATGACCCAGGTGTCCGGGCGCAGCACCGGCGCGTAGCGGATCAGATCCCCCGTCTTGCCGAAGGCGGCCGCGGCTTTGCGCCCGTTGCCGCTCATGGTGTAGGCCATGCCCTGCAGGGACGACACCACCATATCGGCGCCCCAGCGGGCGGTGGCCGAATAGACGTTGCGCAGGGCTGTCGCCCACTGCGCCAGCATGAAGCCCCGGCTCGCGCGGCCGAACTGGTCGAACTTGCCGATTTTGCCGGGCGTCAGCGTCTGCGCCAGGATCACCTTCTCCCAGCTGTTCTTGGGGGCCAGCAGCGCGTCGAAGGTGCGTTCCGGGGTGAGCTCGCTCAGCCGGCCGACCTTCCGCCCCTTGCCGATCACCTGCACGTCGCGGATGCTGCCGTCGGCGCCGGTGATGCCCTCGATGCGCTGGATCGCCTGCCCGTGCGCCCGCTTCCAGGCGGAGAGCGAAGCCAGCACCCGCGCCGACTCGCTTACCACCCCTTCGAAGTGCCCGGCGGCCTGCTCCGGACTCACACCGAGCGCGCGCATCGCCTTGAAGCGACCAGGGGTGAGCATCATCTGTTCCGCCGTCTGCCGGAACAGGCGCGTGGCCGACACCTTCGTCGGATCGTCCACGATGAGATCCGGGTCGAGATCCTTGAGCACCTCGTTCACGACGGCGAGCGACATACGAGTACGGGTCGCGTTGTCGGGGAGGGCCGCGGTCGGCGAGGGGGGACGGAGCACGCCGCCAGGGCCTGTCGTCACGCCGGTGTCGGCGAGGGCCGGCGGCAGGTCCGGGGACACCACCAGGCGCCCCACGCCCTCCACGTAGACCGTGCGCCCGTTGTAGAGGGCCCACAGCTGCCCGACGCCGCTCTGCGCCGAGCCGCGCTCGAGCGAGGCGATCTGGTCACGCAGGGCCAGGGCCTTGTCGGGCTCCGTCGCGGCGAGGCGCCCGATCGCCTCCTTCGTGGCATTGCCGTAGGCCACCTGCCCGATCTGCAGTTCCAGCCACGCCTTGCGCGCGTCACCGGCCTCGTACGCCGCCTGCGCCTTGGCGAAGAAGGGCTCGTTGCCGAGCTCGTCGGCGAAGTCATCGAGGTAGCGCCCGATCGCCGGCGCATCGCCCATCGCGCCGCGGAAGGTCGGCATCTTCCGAATCGCCGCCTTGATCGGCCGCACCTTCGCCGGCAGCCCGGCACGCGGCGCCGCATCGGCGAGGGAGATCGTCCCCTCCATGAACCGCGCCTTGCCCTGCGGCTGCCACACGCCCACGTCACGGACCTGGCCTCCCTTGGTGCCGACGATGAGCATAGGCAGATCCGCGACACCCCCGCGGAGGTCCGCCCGGCTGGGTTCGGACGATCCGCCCGGCTGGCTGTGGAAACTGCCGAGGAGCTCGAGGCCGAGATCCTTCGCCCGGCGCTGCGTCTCGGCGATCGTGCGCGCGTCGATTTCGAAGGTGCGCGACGGATCGGCCGCGACGTTGCGCGTGATCACCACCCGCTGAATCTGCCCGTCGGCCGAGCCGAGGAGCAGCCCCACGGCTTCGCTGTCGCCGGCCTTGGCGACGGCATCTTCCAGCTGCTTGAAGATCGTGCCATCGACGCGCAGATCGCGCGGGGCGCCGGAAGTACCCGCCATCTCCTTGAGCGCCTTGGCGCGGGCGGTCTTGGCCCGGGCGACGTTGCCGACGGCGCCGGTTTCGTCGAAGAGTGAGGACATCCCGGGCGCATCTGCCGGAGCCGCAGGGTCAGGCGGCAACTCGCCGAACCCTTCCGGCATCGGGTCATCCGGCACGGCTGGTCCTTCCCGCTCCATCGCCGCCAGTTCATCCCGGGCCGCCGCGCGCGTGTTCAGCGCATCCGCCGCCGCGTCTGCCCCCTCCGGCGTCCCCAGCGCCTCATCCAGCTGCAGCACGCGCCGACTCGGCGCCTCGGGCAGCATGGGCAGGAGACGATCCGGTGCGACACCGAGCAGTGCCTGCCGCGGCCGCGCCAGCCCGCGATCCTCCATCGCCTGCGTCACCCACTGCCGATGCGGGGCCGCATCCGGGCCCATGCGCTGCAACTCGGCGTGCAGGTCGCGCACTTCCTTGTCGGAAAGGTCCGCCAGGAACTTCGCCATCTGCGGCGGCGGCTCCACGCGCGTCACCGCCTCCGCAGCCTCCTTCGCGGCCACCGGAGCGCCCTCGGCGAGCAGCGCCTGGCGCTCGGCCAGCAGGCTCGGCGCGAACAGCTCAAGGATGTCGTCCGCCTCATCCGCGGCGAGCGCCATCGACGGCGGCAGGTTTGGGAAGTGCAGATCCCGGAAGCCCACCCCTGTCCCGCGCAGGTCCGCACCAGACAGGCGCCCCTTCTCGAAGCGGCCGGTCGTCGGATTCCACGCCTTCCGCAGCAGCGCGGCGTAGCGCACAGCCGCCGCCGCCAGCTTCCCAGGCGCCGCCTCCCGCTTGCCGTTCAGGAAGGTATCGATCTGGCTCCGCAGCTGCCCACGGTTCATGCTGTCGGGGTTGGCGAAGCCGGCCATCTTGGCGATCGTGCGCGCCATGAACGTCCCAGGGACACGCGGCGAGGCACGTTCCTTTTCGAACTCGGTACGACCATCCGCCCGATCATCTGCCCGCATGGCGTCGGTACGCCCAGCGCCTTGTTCGAAGCCGAACTCGCGCACGTCGGCCTGCACGAGGCGCAGCAGGGCCGCTTCCTCGGCGGAGAGGCTGCCGTCCTTCACGCGCGGCAGGGTGTGGACCCCGACCTTCGGCGGCGGCGGTGGAGCGCCGGCAGCCACCGCCACGTCGCCCCGGGAGGGATACATCGGCGGCTTGGGCTGCTTGCTGCGGGGCGTGCGCTTGGGCAGCCCCTCGGCCACAGGAGGCACGCCGGGGAGATCCGGGGTCGTCGCCGCGGCCAGCTTCCCGGGAAGCTCTGCGGCCTCCTGGGCAGCCCGGGCGGCGGCTTCTGCCGCGAGCTCGTCGGGCATCTTCGACTGGCGGAAGTCCACTTCGGGAGGCGGGGTCGAGGGATCCCCCGGCCGCGGCACGCGCGGCTCGCCCGACACATCCCGCAGCCGGCCGATGAGACGGGGCGTGCGGGTATCCACCCCCACCGTACTCGGTACTCGACTCTCGAGCGACGCAGGACGGGCGGCCGGCGGTAGTTCCACGATCCGCCCGGTGGCCGAGTCGTACTCGTAGCGGGGGAGATCCGGCGGTGTCGCCGCGGCCGTGCCCTCGTAGGCAGAGCCTTCCCGCCGTGCGCCGCCCTCCGCATCGACGACGAAGGGGACGGTGGGTCCGGTGTACTGCGGCGGCCCCGTCTGTACCGGATCCACTCCCAGCCCCCCACGCTGCGGCTGGAAGTCGGGGTCGTAGGGGACATCCGCCACCCGCTCGATCCCGTCCGGGCCCATGACCAGGCCGGGCGCGGTCTTCGGCGCCGGCAGGAACAGCTGCGGCTTCGCCGCGTCGGCCACACGCCCGGCGGTTTCGATCCCGGCGAGCGTGCGCACGACATCATCGACGCTGCTGGCGGTCAACCCGTCCTGCTGGATGCGCTGCAGGAACTGGTGGGCCACGTCCAGGCGCGCGCGCTCGCCCATGGCCGGGGCCTGCTCCGCGAAGGCAGAGAGGAAGGCGGCCGCGCGCGCCTGCAGGTCGGCCTGCTTGTTGTTGTCGAGGATCTGGATCAGCCGCGCGTTGGCGCCCTTGGTGCCGACCGGATCCAGCCGCTCGGCTTGCTGCAGCACCTTGACCACCTCTGCGGCCAGGGCATTGCGTCCTTCCAGCGGGAGCACGCCGGCCTGCTCCGCCGCATCCATCGCGCCGTGGGCGGCGCCAATGTACTTCTGGCCTCGTGCCTTGCGCGCCTGCGTCACCACGGCGCCGCCTGCCGGCAGCGATCCACCGAACCCCGCGCCGATGACCGCAGACGCCCCGGCCTCTTGCGGGGAGATCAACCGGCCCTGCTCGAAGCCCACTTCCAGGCCGGTGCCGGTGACACCAGTGACTGCACCCTCTACCGCGCCGCCGAGCATCCGGGCAGGCAGGGCGGTGGACCGGGTGGCCTTGACCGTGCTCGCCGCGAGTGCCCGGCGTGTGCCGCCCTTGGCCGCGTTGGCGCCGACCAGCCGGGCGGCACCGCGTACCCCTGCAGCCGTACCGCGCGCCACGGGTACCGTGTTGAGCGCCCCCTGCGCGACGATGTTCAGAGGGGAAATCTCATCTGATACGCCGATCAGGCGTTCGTAGCCCTGTGCTGCCGCTTCGCCTGCTGATCCGCCGATGAAGAGGCCCGCCGGGATCGCCAGCGGGTTTGCCGTGGCAACCGCCACCGCCGTGCCCGCTACGCCGCCCCCGACCGCACCCGTGACGCGCATTCCTGTGGTGATTGCGTTCTCCACCGAGAAGAGCGCCGGTTTGCGGTTGTTGAGCGTTGCGCGCCGTTCTTCCTCCGTGCCGACAGGCATCGGGGGGTTGTCTACCGATTTCGGCACCCATTCGCCCTTGGGTGTCTTCGTGAAGTCGGCCGATCGCCGCGGTCCCCCCTGATCCGGCGGCAGGATCTCCATGCCGGCCGAAGCGCCGTCGAGTTGGTCTTTCAGCTGCGGGTAGACCTCGAGCACCACCTCGGCGAGATCGCGCGGGCTGGCGTCGTCGTACTTCCCCGGCCACGCCAGCCGCACCCCTTCCACCAGGTCGGCGTAGGTCAGCTTGCTCGGCGGCGCCGGCTGATTGATGTTCGACGGCAGCGGCGGCGCGGCCGGAGGCGGAGTACGAGTACGTACCCGCGCCGGTGTGGTGGGAGTACTCGCCTGCGGCGAAGGAGGGAGCGGCGGAAGCGGCCGAGCCATGCGGGAAGTGTAGCGCAGGGACTCGGGGAGAGCTACGGGCGGGGGCGAGTACGCCGTGCCGCCAGTGCCGCGTCGATTGCGCTCGCACCTTCGGGGGATCCGAACGCAGGGGGACCACTCGCGCCGGCAGCCCCAGGCGCGGCAGACCCGTCAGGCGCCAGCCCCTGAATGCCGCGCTGCAGGGACTCGTAGGTGCGGTACTGCCCGCGCGTCACCTCGTTGGTGAGGGCGTCGAGCCGGCCCGGTGGCAGCGCCTTGGGCGCCGGATTCATCGGGTTGGTCAGCTTGGTGAGCTCTTCCTTCATCCGCGCCTGCAGGGTGGCGTAGTACGCCTTGGCCGTGCGCGCGGATTCGGTCGTACCCGCCGCCGGGGTGCGCGTGCTCTGTGGCGGGTTCTCGCGCCCGACCTCCACCACCTTGCCGTCGCGCGTGGTGCGGCCGATCTTCCCGCCGCCGAGATCCACGTTGCCTCCGCTGAACACCGGCGGGGTATTCACCGGCATCCCCGCCTCGATCAGCTGCTCTACGCCATTCACCGTCACCACGTCATCGTAGATGCCGGTACCGGTACCATCCGGATTCATCCGCTGGCGCTTGGTCTTGATCGGTGCCCCGGGCCGCTGGTTGATCGGGCGCACGTCACCGACAGGACGCACGCGCCCCACGCCATCCACTTCCACGGCGCCGTCGTCGCCCATCACACCCACACCAGACGCCAGCATCCCGGTGGTCGGATCGATGTAGTCGAGATTCACGGCCGTCGGCCGCAGCTGCGGCAGCGGGGCGCCGTTGATCCCCATGACGAGGCGCTGTGCCAGCGGGTCGCTGCCGGCCATCTGCAGCCCGGCAAGCGCCGCCTGGTACTTCGCCATCAGCCCCGCCATCGCCTGCTGCTCCGCCGTCTCGCGCGCACTCGGGAACAGCCGCGCACTCTTGGCGGCGGGTGTTTCCGGCGGGGCCGGTAGTGCCGGGCTGCCCAGCGTTCCCAGACCTCCAGGCGGTCCCGGCGGCACGACTCCGCCAGGGGCACCACCGGCCGCCGCCGGCTGTTGCGGCAGGCCGGGGCCCGCCGAACTCTCACCGCCTGTCTCCGGCGCCGCCCCAAAGTCCGCCTGGAATCGGCGAAGTCCTCCGTACGCGGCCGGCGGCATCGGCGGCAGGCTCGCGCCCGCCCCCTGCGCCTTGGGTTCCACCGGGCTCCCCGGCGGCAGCGCCGCCCCGCCCGGCGTGCCCGGCGTCTGGGGCATCGTCGCCCGGCGGGCATCGAGCACGCTCTTGATCCCCGGCAGGAAGCTGCTGCGCTGCGCAGTACCGAGGAAGCCCTGCAGCCCCTTGGCGCGGCCGATCTTGCTGTTGCCGGAGATCGTCTCGAGCAGGCCGGCGCCGGCGAGCGCGGCGATCTCGGGGTCGTCGCCCTGTGCCAGCTGCATGAGCAGGTTGGTTTCGAGGCCGCTCAGCCGATCTTGCTCCGCGCGCGAGTCCGCCTCTTCCTTGGCGCGGCGCTCGTTGAGGCCGCCGAACAGCCCAGCGACGTAGCTCATGCCCCGGCCCCCGCGCCTGCACCCTTCTGTCCCTTGAGCATGTCGAAGATGATGTTGGCGAACAGCTTGCCGATCTCCGCCTGATTCGCCGCCCCGATCTCCGCCCGCCGCGCCTCGCCGCCGTAGATGGCGCCGAGGGGACCAGACGCGGCGCCGTACGCCCCGAGGCCCGCCGACGAACTCTGCAGCCCCTGACCCGTCAGGTTGAGCCCCGCCTGCTGCCGACCCTGCGCCAGCTGCGCCAGCCCTGCCACGGCACCCGGCCGCTGGGCGATCACCAGGTCGCTGATGCGCCCGGCCTTCTCCCGGCCCATCTCCGCCTCTGCCACGTCCCGGCCGGCACCGCGGATGCCGCTGCGATCCAGCGACGACTGCGCGCCGCGATACGCTGAGGTGATCTGCCCGATCTGCGGCGCCACCGCCGCCGTCGCCGCGGCGTTCCCGCCGTTGACGATGCTCCGCAGGTAGCCGCCGGCCGCATCGAGATCCGCGCCGCCCTTGTTGAACTCGGCCATCCCCGCGCCGCGCATGGCCGTACCGCCGGCGAGCAGGCTCTGCCCGGCGCCCTGCAGCGCCCCGGCATTGCCGAACAGCCCGGTCTGCGCCTGCCCGCCCTGCTGGGTGAGCGCCGGGGGCTTGCCGAGCTTCTTGGAGAGGAAATGGCCGGCGAGGGCCGTGCCGCCGACCTTGGCCGCTGTGATCGCCGCCGGGAGTGCCGCTGCCGCCATAGGATCACACCTTCAACGTGTAGAGATTCCCCGGTGCGCGCACGAAGCCGAGGCGTTGTGCCTGGGCCAGGCTGTCAGCATCATCCGCCAGCATGGCAAACGCCAGCGTCACGCCGTTGGCCTGTAGCGTAGCAAAGGCGGCCTCGAGAAGCGAGCGGAGGGCGCCGGGGTCGGCCGCCTTCACCGCCTCGTCAATCCAGATGCCGTCGATGTGGACCGCCTGCCAGATGGGCCAGTAGCCGATCAGCTGCTTCTGGTGCGGGTCCGCCAGGTCCGGGGTGTAGAGCGCCAGGATCACCGCATCGGCGTTGCGGGCGAGTACCTGATCCGCCAGCGGCCCGGGCGGGGTGGGCCAGAGGTGGAAGAACTCCGCGGGCGAGAGTGCAAGGACAGGCATGGCGAGTACGGTACCTCGGGAGACAGGGGGGACGGGCACTTAGAAGCCGATGGGGTCCACGTTGTAACCACGGATCTGGGAGAAGGCGACGTTCGGGAAGCCGACAGGGACCAGCACCCCTTGGGTGAAGGCGTCGCCGCGGACGGCGCCCCAACCCGCACTCACCGCCGGGAGCGGGGCCGCGCCGAAGGTCATGGCGTAGGCCGTCCCCTGCGCGGTCGTGCGCCCGAGGAGGCCGGTGTTGGCGCCGCTGTTCGGCCAGGGACAGGGCCCGAAGGCCACCCCACTCGGCAGAGCCGCGAAGAGCGTGCCGCCCTGATCGGGCGAGGGGTAATTCTGCCCGAAGATCCACGCGCGCAGACAGAGTTCGTCGGCCTGCCCGGCGCCGGGGGCGTACCCGAACAGCCCAGACTCGTAGTGGAACGTGCCCGACCAGCCCATGAGCCGCCCCATCACGCCGAAGGCCCACCAGTACTGGTGATCCGGTTCGTGCGCGCCGTAGGCGGCGTAGCCGGCGTTGATCGGCTCGTCACTCACGGCCGGCTGCGTGCCGTTCATGATCGTCCGGTTGCCGTAGTGGCGGATCAGCCAGGAGTACGGGAAGGGCGTCTGCACGCGGTCGATGTGGACCGTGCGGTAGACCGAGGGCGCCACCCCGTAGGTGTCGTCGTTGTCGGCGCCGCCATCCGGCCCTGAGAGCGTGATGATCCGATTCGGGTCTACCGTTCGGTAGGCGTCTGCAATCTCCACCAGCTGCCCGACGCTCGTGAAGCCGATGTTCCGGCTCTCGTTGGCGACCTGGATGAAGCACCCGCGCAGATCGAGCAGCTGGCGCGCGACTTCCTTCGCAAAGGTCGTGCGATCGGTCTGCGTCCCGTAGCCGCCCGCGCTCGCGTCGCCGAAGATGACGAGCTCCGGCATCATGCCGAGGCTGTTGCAGTAGCGCACCAGATCCCGCAGGCCGGTCCAGTAGCTCGGGAACTCGGGCTGATACAGCCGATAGCCCTTGGGGTACCAGAAGCCGGTCGTGTTGTTGGCGTCGGTGATCGTGAGCAGGATGCGCGGGACGGTGCAGCCCTGGTACTGGAAGTACTGCAGGGTCCGGATCGCTTCCGCCGCGTTGGCCGGCGTCAGTGCGTCGAAGAGCAGCGTGAAGGCGGTGAAGCCTTTCCAGAGGAATCGCTGCCCGTTGTTGCTGAACCCCCAGCCGAGGACACCAGCCGTCATCGTGGTGGTGCCTGGCGGAGGCGGAGGCGGCGGAGGCGGCTGCGTGGCGACCGTCACCGTTGTCTGCAGAATCTGCGTGCCACCGGCGCCTGTCAGCCGCAACTCGTACTGCGTCGTCTGCGCCGGCTGCACGGTGATGTTCCCGGCGGCGAGCGGTGTGACCGTCCCGATCCCCGGGCTGATCGACGCCGCCGTCGCGTTGAGGCTGGTCCACGACAACGTGCTCGCCTGCCCGGGCGCCACCGTACTCGGTATCGCCAGGAAGGTACCTGTGGGCGCAGGCGTTGCCGGAGGTGTCGCCGCGACCGTCACGGTCAGCTGATAGGTCGTCACCCCGCCCGGGCCGCGGAGCGTCAGGGTGGTGGTAAAAGAGGTGGTGACAGGCGCCACGATCGATCCACTCAGCGCCAGCGCCCCATGCAGGGAACTCTCCACCGTATCGGCGTACTGCGTCGTCCAGTCGAACGTGACATTGCCCGGCGCGGCCAGGCTGCTTGGCGTCGCGGTGAACGTCCCCACCGGCGCGGGGTAGGTCGCTGGCGCTCCGGCATCCTTCGTCGGACGGGCCGGCACGCCACGTTCCACCTGCAAGGTCGTCTGCACATACCGGCGCAGCGTCTGCAGGTTCACCGCATCCGTCCCACGCTGCGGATCCGCCAGATCCTTGATCCGCTGCCCGTAGGCCTCCACCGGCGAGCCTGTCTTGAGCACGCGCCCGTCAAGATCGCGGAAGAGTGTCTCGAGGGCCGCGAGCCGATCGCTGAACAGGCGTAGCGCCTGCTTGATCACCGGATCGGCGACTCGCTGGACGTAGGAGAGCAGCCCGTCAGCCACGCGGCGTCTCCGTACGCAGCCCGTTGTTCGGCGTGCTCGCAATGCCGCTCGCGTTGCCCATCGCGCGGTTGTGATCGAGATCGTCGTTGCCGAAGGGCGCGGCCAGCGGCGCCGGCGGGCCGCCATCCCAGGGGATCACCTGAATCCGGCTGCCCTCGCGGTAGAGCCAGAACGGCTGGGCCGCCGTGAAGCGGTACTGCCAGAGCACGGCACGGCGCGCACGTAGCCCAAGCGTCACCTTGCGCTTGCGGCCACCGGTATCCACCAGCGGGTAGTCATCTTCGAAGATCTCCTGCCCCTGCGCGTCGAACCCCAGGATCGTCAGTGTGACGAGACTGACGGCGCGGTACTCCACCGTCACTTCGTACACCGAATGCCCCTCGGTCTGTCCATGATCGAGCGGCTGTGTCTCCCAGCGGGTGAGGGCCAGCGGTTCCTCATCGAAGATCCACTGCACCGTCCACAGACGACTCAGCTGCGTGTCCGTCGGCAGCAGGCGCAACACACGGCCGCGGAACTGCGGGAAGCTCAGATGCACGACCTGGCGGCCGAGCGCACTCACGCTCAGCGTCTGCTGCAGCACGCCGTCGGCTTCCACGCGCACGCTCTTCGCCACGCCGCCGGTGTCACACTCGAGCAGCACGCCCTTCACCCACTTGTCGGTGAGGGTACCGGCCACTTCGAAGTTGCGGTTCCAGTTGGCCTGCTCACCAGGCACCGCCTGCACCTTCCACTCCCACTGGTACACCGTAAGTGCCGCGCCCGGCTGCGCCGTGAGGTAGAAGCGGTACACATGGCCGTAGCCCGGGCCGAAGGTCACATGCACCAGCTGCTTGCCCAGCGCCTGTACCGTCTGGTTGTGGATCAGCTGCCCATCGACGTAGCAGGCCAGACTCGCCGGCAGCCCGCCGGTATCGAGGACGAGATCCAGCCCGGTGTAGTACGTGTCGCCGAGCGCCTCGTCATTGCTGTCCCAGCTGCCCTGTCGCGCGGGCTCCGCCTGCGCCTGCCATTCCAGGTGGTAGAGCAACCACGGCGCATCGTCCTGCGGGACCAGCCGCACCTGATCCGCGCGCACGCCCGCCCATGAGAGGTAGATCGTGCGGCGGCCCTGGCTCGCATCCACCTCGAAGGGACCGAGCGCCACCGAGGGCCCACCCCCGCGAGAGTACTCAACGAGTACGGTACGGCTGTTGGCGGGGGCGGCGCCGGCGCGTGCGGGGAGGACGTGTTCCCTGGTGTCGCAGGTGATCGCCACCCCGGTGAGGTAGGCGCCGCTCTGGCCGAGGGGCTCCCACTGCCCGAGGCGCTTGAAGGTTTCCTCGGCGAGTGGGAAGGCACTCAGCTGCAGCTGCAGGATCTCGAGCGGCGGGATCGTCGCCGGCTGCGCGGCGGAGATGTCGATTGAGGCTTTCTGGAAGCGCCGCTCCTGCCCGCCGCTGGGGTCGAGGATCTGGCGCTGCGCCACCAGCCCGTTGCCGACCAGCGGCACCGCCGGCAGCGCCGTGTTCCAATCGAGGTACGTCGTGGCAAGCACGTTGGCCGCCGGCAGGTAGCTGCTCTCGATCACCAGATCGCCCAGCTGCTTCTCCTCGCGCGGCCGCTTGAAGTCCGTCGGCGGCGTGCTGAGAAACGCGGTGATCCCGGTGATGACATCCGAGGTGCCGTCGGTGCCGAAGACGAACCCATCCGCCGACGCCCCAAGGAACACCGGCAACTCGGGATGCTCCCGATCCACGTACCCGCAGCGCATGGCGTAGGCGTAGACATCGCGGCTCCACACCCGGCGCTGCTGGTCGTACACCAGGATGTGATCCGCCAGATCCGTCCCCTGATAGAAGAAGAACACCAGCCCCTTGCCGATGGTGATCCGCAGCCGACTCGGCGCGCTGAGGTTGATCGCCACCGCGCCCGGGAAGCTGCGCCCCTGCCACAGCGGACGGAGATCCTCGCTGATCGACTGCGCGGCGCCGCCGCTCGTCAGGTAGATGCCGTCGTCGCTGACGAAGATGCAGCCCTCGGGACCGACATCGAAGGCCCATCGGCCCGCCAGCCCCTTCTGGCACGGCGTATCCTGCACGGTCATGGACCCGTTGATCAGGTTCGGTGAGATGACGAACAGCCGCCGGCGGCTGAACACGAAGCCCTGCCCGCCGTAGAGCCAGCCGTGCATCAGTTCTTCGCTGGGGCTGCACACCTCGATCGAGAGATCCGGCGGCCAGGATCCCGGCTTGCCGGTCTTGCTGCGGTACAGATGCCCTGGCCGGTATGTGTCGCCGCAGCCGTAGATCGCGCCCTCGAGCGGTCCCCACACCGCAGGAAGCACCGCGGCGAGGACGGTGTTGCCCTGCACGTCGATCGTCGGGACCGGCTGGTAGTTGTCGAGCTGTACGGTGTCGGCGGCCGCGATGTCGAGATCGCTCAACGTGTCGATGAACTCGGCCCCGTTCGCCGTGTTTTGCCCGACGTAGCGCCAGTCGTCATTGAGCAGCCCGCCGCGCCGGTAGAAGCGCTGCCGCACGCGCGCGTTGCCCGCGCCGGTGTAGGCCGCCGCCGGCTGTACGCCCACACGCTGTCGCACGGGCCGGAGCCGCACCCCTTCCGCCTGCAGCGGGCTCGGGTTGCCCTCATCGCCGGTGTCGAGATGGAAGTGCGTGCAGCGATAGTCGTACGCCTGCGCGCCGACCTCGGTCGAGTCCAGCCCGTAGCCGCCGGTGAGATACCAGTCGTCAAAGGCCACCTTCACCGACTGGTTCACCGCCGTCTTCACCACAATGACGATCCCGGTGATCGTGTCCCAGCCGCGGCCGGCCGTGCTGCCGATGCGGGTGAAGTCCCCACGGCGTAGTGGGCGCCCGGCCACCCCGTACTCGGTCCACACATTCCGCCCCGGCGCCAGCGACTCTGGCAGCGTGGTGTTCGGCGCCGGATCCGGCCCCTCCGGGTCGCGGTTCTCCGGGGTGGACGCATCGCCGCCCTGGGCGTCACGTACCTCCTGCGACCGCTGATCGAGGTAGTCGGTAATCACCTCGGTGGCCTGTGTCGTCTGCGCCGCCTCGCTCGCGGTCTGCTGCGTCTCGAGGAACCCGGTCAGGTCGCTCGGCTGGAACGTCTTGACGAACGCATCGGTGTTGAGTGTGTCGTTCTGCCCGGGGATGACATTGGCCGAGAAACCCGACGCGCACACGAGGTACACGCGGATCTCCTCCACCAGGCCGGGCCGGTTGATCCGCAGCCAGCCGTGGATCATGTCCTCGGCCGACGCCTCACGGAAGCCGGCCTGCAGCGTCGTCAGATCCATCGTCCGCGGCCGCCCGAGGATCGAGAGGTAGCCCTTGGCCGTGCTGCCGGGGTTGGTCGTGAACTCCACACAGTCGCCCTGCAGCCCGACGACATCCGACGCGGTGGGCGTTCCAGCAGGCACCGGCACATCCGAATCGTCGAAGCCACCCGTGAGCGTCCAGGCGCTCGCGGCATCGACACCGTGGAAGTCGCAAATCTTGGTCGTCAGGATGTCCACGATCCGCGTCGTCGTCGCGGCCGCGGGCTCCGGCAGGCCCAGGAGCAGCGCTTCCCCCGTCGGCGGTACCTGGCCGAGCACGCTGCTATCGCCGACGATCATCCACGGGTCGCCAGAGAGCGCCGGGCGGTAGGGCAGAAACGTGAGCGGGTTGCCGCTCAGCGTCGTGGACACCGGCGCGTACGAGGCGGGGTTAGAGCCGCGCCAGAGGATCGTACCCGTGCCGACGTAGCCCATGTAGGTGCCGGCGGACGGCTGGGCCAGGCGGCTGATGCTGTGGACGCCGGCGACGGTGACGAGGGCGAGGGCGGTCTGCAGCCCAGGCCGCACGCGCAGCCGGCCCGCATCCGACACGCGCCAGTTATCCAGCCGTACCGCCGCCTCGGGCGGGAGCAGGCTGACATCCGCGGCGAGGACCAGCCCGCGGATCCCCGGACGGAAGGCTACCAGGTCGGCAGCAGAGGGGCGGTACCCCGGCGTGTCCATCGGCGGCTACTCCTGCGGGTGCAGGCGGCCCGCGATCTGTACACCCAGGGTGAAGAATGCCGCCCCGGTGGCCTGACGAGACGCATTGTACGCCGGCCCCGGCTTGCCGAACATCCGGGCGAGGACGCCTTGGACGAGGAAGGGCACCCAGAGATCGCCGACGAGGAGCGGGTCGCCGAGGCCGGAGTACGTCTGCGGCGCCGGCACGACGATGAGGTGCAGAGTCCCTCCGGCTGCGGCCGGCGGCACCAGCGTGACCTGCGATGTGCCCTGATCCTGCACGAGAAGGGCGTAGGGCCGATCCTGCGTCCGCACCCAGGCGGGGAGCAGCTGATCCGCCTCATGCCGGCTGACGATGACCACCGGCGTTGACCGGCCAGCCTGATCCGCATCGGCGTGCAGGATCTGCTGCACCTCGTGCGGGAGCACCACCGTCGGCTGCGCCGGGCCGTAGTCCACCTGCTGCCAGCCGCGTCCGACCGCGGTGTGGCGGAGAAACTCCCGTTCGACATCGCCGAGGTAGCCGAGCACTTCCTCCCGATCCCAGAGGCCGGAGGCCCAGGTGCGGCCGCCGTCCACCACCGGCTCGAGCACGTACCTCTGGATGAGGGAGAGTACGGTGTCGTCCGTCATGCCGCCCCACCTTCACTGCCCGCCGGGGGCGTCACCGGCTGGGGCACCCGCTGCGTCGTGCCGGCGCGCGCGAAGGTGAGCCCGGCAAAGATCTGCGTCGCCACCTGCGTGCCGAGGTAGGCCGAAATCCCGGCCAACGCCCGGTCGAGATGCGGCTGGTACTGCTGCTGCATCCCGGCGCCGCCTTTGCCGGCCGCCCACCAGGTAGCGAGATCGAGCACCGGATCCTGCCACTCCGGCGACAGATCGACGGTGCGATCCATCCCGTCGCGCGGGTCGATGGCCGGCGGCAGGGCGAGGCCGGTGCAGGTGATGTAGGAGATGCCCGGCGGCGTCGGCCAGATCGCCACGGTGGTGAGGCCGATGGGCGCCCAGTACGTCGGCGAGGAGAGCATCCCGGCGGTGCCGGCGACCTGGCGCCGCCAGTCGGGGGAGAGGAAGCCGAGCTCCTGCACGGTGGAGGGGATGAGCGGCTTCTCGTGCCACCGCACGGCGAGTACGTGCGCGAGACCAGGGACCGGGACGTACGGATCCCCTGGGATCGTCTGGGCATTCACCGTACTCGTCACCCCGCCCGTCGCGGCATACCAGAGTGCCAGCGCCATCCGCAGCGCATCCGCCCGGTCGTAGAGCGTGAAGTACGGGTGGTCGTCCAACCGCTCGCGCAGCCGCTTGTCGAGGACGCCGAGGGTGAGGACAGAAAGCATGGTACGAGTACGGTACTACTTGGGCGGCGCCGGTGCCGTGGGTGCCGCGGCGTCGGGGGGCGTACTCGTAATCGTGGGAGCGCCGGTCAGCTTCTGCAAGGCCACCTCATGCGCCTGCAGGACCTGGATCAGCTGCGGGTAGGTGGCCTTGAGCGTGCGGTAGGCCTGCAGTTCCATGTAGGCGGCAGCTCCGGCGGCGCCGACGAGGAGCACCAGGACCACCACAGCGAGGACGAGAGCAACGAGACGAAGGGGTGTGCGCATGGGGCAGATTCTACTGGATGATCAGCGTCATGTCGCAGCGGATCTGCATCAGGTTCGTCTCGAGCGTCCAGTTGGCCGCCGCGGCATTTTCCTTGTAGATCGACACGTAGGTGTTGCCGGCGGTGGCCTGGTAGAAGCCGTCCCACCGCGCGCCGGTATTGTTCAGCCCCAGGCAGCTGCCGGAAGTAGTGGTGGCGATCGTGCGGCCATTCGGCACCGTTACGCGCAGTTCCGGGTTCGCCACGCCGCCGAGGGTGGACGTGGCGATCGTGAAGTTCAGCTTCTGGGTCTTGCCGATCTCGGAGTAGGCGAAGCCGAGGACATCCCCAGCGTCCACCGTCCACGTCATCGTGCCACCGGCGGTGAAGATGGCTGCCGAGAACGTCGGCACGGTCCACTCGCCGACCAGCTGCGTGCGGCCGCGCTCCACCATGCCGTCGTCGAAGCGGGAGACGCCGGCATCGACGAAGAGGCCGTAGTTGTTAGTGGCAAACGTCGGCGCGTTCTGCACGTAGACGGTGGCGGCCGTCGTGACGGTGGCCGTGCCCGACACGCTGCCGATCAGGAACTTGGCGGCGGTGAAGAGCGGGTGAGTACCGGCGCCGGCGCGTGTGCTTTGGTTCTGCACCAGCAGCGCGTGGCTTTCGCGCCCAACTCCGATCGTGTCGGTCGTGTTGCCATCGACGAATAGCGCCGCGTCGAGCGTGCCACCCCGGCCAAAACCGCTCAGCCACGTATTGCCCACCAGCTTCACGCCGTAATCGGCCACGCCGACAGCGGTCGCCAGGGTGCCCTGGTTCGTGTTCGCCCCCACCGCGTTGTAGGTGTCGATCGCGTTCACGTAGAGGTTGCCCTGTGGCAGCGCGATGCTCGATCCATCCACCCACGACGCATCCGTGCCGTTGCTGCGCAGGAAGGTGCCACTCGCCCCGATCGCCAGCCGGCTCCACTGTGGCACGGCCGAGCCCACGATCAGGTCGCCCCGCACCACACTCGCCGCCAGCGTATCGGTATGCACCGCACTTAGCAGCGCATGGCTCGCCCCACCCGCCGAGCACCCAAACGTGTTGGTCGCCGTGTCGTAGGTCAGCCCGTTGGTACAGGTACTCAGCGCCGCCGCCGCCCAGGCCGCGCCCGTGCTCAGCAACACCGAATCGTCCGCCGCCGCATTCAGGTTGGTCCCGCCATTCGCCAACGGCAGCGTACCCGTCACGTCCGTCGTCAGCGTGATCTGGCTCGCCGTCCCGGTCACGATCCCCTTGTTGTTGATCGTCACCTTCGGGTAGGTGCCTGCCGCGGCCGCACTCGTCGGGAAATCGTTGTAGACCAGGCTGCGGAAGGTCGGCGCCGCCGCCCCACCAGAACTCGGCCCGGCCCACACGAGGTTGGCCGTCTGACTCGCCAGCGTGGCCGCCAACGTCCCGCTGCCCGTCACCGGCGAGCCGGCCACCGAGAAGATCGCCGGCATCGTCAGCCCCACCGATGTCACCGTGCCGCTGCCCGGCGTCACCGTCGAGCAGATCCACGCCGACCCGTTGTACTGCGGGTACTGCCCACTCGTGCAGCCGTTGTCGGCCCAATCGGCGAAGAGGATCGTGGCGTCGAGAATCTCCGCCGTCTGCACCGAGGTGCCGAACAGGCTCACGTTGGCCGAAAGGCGCGCGTCGGCCAGCGTGCCGGAGGTGAGATCCGCCGCCGACCGGGTGGTGAGGTCGGCCAGACTCGAGCCGGCCTTGTCGAGCTTCGTCCAGACGATACCGGCCGCGGCGTCGATCTGCGCGTTGGTCAGCGCCGAGATCCGCGCCAGCGGCACGACGCCACTCGCCAGCGCCGAGGCATTCAGTGCCGTCAGGGCCGATCCGTCCGTGCCCCAGCTGACATCCGTGCCGTCGCTCCGCAGGAAGGTCCCGGCGACCCCCACGGTCAGCAGCGTCCAACTCGGTACGCCCCCCTGCCCGGTGATGAGCCCGCCGCGCGTGACCGAGGCCACGGTGGCATCGCCGTGCGTGGCGCTCAGGATGTTGTGGACCGCGCCGCCACCCCCGCCGGCCACCACGAGCGCCCCGTTCCAGTAGAGCGACCCCGAGATGTTGTAGAGGCGGTAGTTGGTGTCCGACGGCGACCCCAGGCCCAGCCGCAGGTCCTGGAAGGTCTGCGCGGCCGTCCAGGTGTTGATCCGCGCCAGCAGCTGCAGCACCTGAGAACTCAGGGTCTGTGCGCCTGGCACCGCGACCAGCAGGCCGAGGACGAAGACGGTGAGGACGAACAGGAAGCGGATGCGGGCCATGGGAAGCCTCCCGGCGCTAGGCCGGATCTTCGAGCAGTACGTCGGCCCAGCTGTAGCCGGTCGCGCCGGTCTTGCTGATCACGATGTCGTACCGATCGTTCTGGGCGTAGAAGTGGAAGTACCCCGTCACCGCCGCCGAGGTCATCGGGTTGGCCTTGGGCGTCGGCGTGGGCAGGTTGTCGGCGTAGATTGCCGCAAGCGTCAGCGTACCGGCCTGGTAGACCGACACCGTGGCATCAGGCAGCGGGGCGCCGGTTTCGACGATGATCGAGAAGTCCTGGAAGCGCTCCATGCTGGGCTCCTAGCCGCCGTGTGTCGGGTCGATCCCGAGCTCGATCTTGATCTGGTTGGCACCGCCGGCGCTCAGCGCACTCCGGTTCACCAGCGTCATGAAGATCCGCCCGGTGTTGTCGTCGCTGGCGATCGGGATGTCCACCGCCCGCTGGTAGTGGAAGAGGCCGGCCGCCGCGATCTGCGTGCCGTCCGCCACCTGGAACGGCGCGCGCCCGAGGTAGCCGCCCACCCCGATCGCGCCGTTGTAGTCGCTCGTGCGCCAGAAGTACACCTCCCAGATGAGGTTCTGCACGGCGCGAATCGACACCGTGACAAGGCGCCCGCGCGCTCGATGTCCGAGCGCCTGGCCGATGTCGAGCGCCAGGTTCGCCCCGGCGTTGGTCGCCAGTGCCGTGATGAACTGCGTGGCGGGGTCGGTCGAGAAGAACATGAGACGGCCAAGCTGCGACATGATGAGATCCTCGAGAAAGGCTGCGTCAGGTCCGCAGCAGGGTCGCCTCGGTGGCGATTTCGAGTACACCGTACCCGCGCCACACCTGCGCGTCCGACAACGTGACACTGTTCCGCAGGGTGTACACCTGCCCGGCCGTGCCGCCGCCGAGCAGCACACTCGTCTGCGTCCCGGCGCCGTCGATCGCTTCGTTCGACTTCACCAGCGCACCATCGCCGCCCACGATGTCCCAGACCGAGGCGCTGATCGTCACGCCCGGGAAGTGGGCAAGCCGCTTCCGCCAGTCGCCGGTGTAGTACTTGTTCTCCGCCGGCTGCTTCGGTTCGACATCCTGATTGAGCGTCATCGGCTAGAACTCCCAGGTGGTACGTCCCGGAGGGAAGAGCCACACGACGACAGTATACGGAGCCTCCAGATCGGTTGCACCTGTGGGGCTGCTCCAGGCATGCCCCGCCGGCAGGTCGAAGGTGAAGGCGGTGTCGCCGGCGAGGTACTGCCACCGCTCGCCCTGATGGAAGCTGGCAGGGACGACCAGCGGCCAAACGAGTACGGAGAGGGGCGCGTAGGGGCCGAGCACCGGGAGGCGGAGGCGAGTACGGTACGCCAGCGCCTGCGGGTCCAGCCAGGTGAGGAGCGACACGACGGCGATCGGGGCGGCCGGCCGGAACACCTCAGTACGAGTACGGTACAGCCCGAGTCGGTGCCGGCGGGTGTGCTCACCGCCGTACTCGCCCAAGACCTGCGTAGTCAGGCCGGGGGCGGCGTAGGGACGCAGCGGCCAGACGGAGAGATCGAGGCGCGGGCGCTGTGGGCGGCGACCGAGGGACGGCGGGAAGCCAAGATCCGGAGGGAGGAAGGCCGCGAGCCGGATGGCGTCGCCCCGCTGGATGTCGCCGGGGAGGTGCCGCGCGCGCGGGCGGAGGTAATACTGCACCCCGTCCACGAGGGAGAACGTGGGGGCGGCCGCCAGGAGCGGCTGCGCCTGTCCACTCGTCACTGGCGCGAGCACCACGCGCCCGAGGAACCGGGCCACGCCGGTCTGCGCCGGATGGCTACGGAGATCCAACGGATCCACCGACACGGTGAGATCCTGCGGCCGCACCTCCGGCCGGAGTCGCGCCCAGAAGGACGCCTCGGGGAGGAGGGCGAGCGCCGGGCCCACTGCCAGATTCGCCTCCGGCCACACACTCAGGTCGGTGAGCGGCGGCCGCGCGCGCGGGACCAACGGCAGGGAGGCACCGCCCTCGGCCAGCGCACCGAGCGTGAGCACGTCCAGCCGCTCCCAGGCAGCCTGGGGCACACGGCGAGGCAGCAGGCGCGGTCGCCCTTCGGACACGTCCGGGAGCAGGCCCAGGGCGCCGAGGAGGGGCCAGGCGAGATCGACGGTGCCGCGTTGTAGCCGCGGGCGGAGCGTGGGCCGGTAGGGATCCGCCTCAGCAATTCCCCCCATGCTGATGCGCGGGATCGGTCCCACGGTGTCGCCGACCAGCCGGCGCCGCGGCAGGAGCGGATGCGGACTCGGGACCGGCGGCAGCGGATCGAGCGCGGCCACGATCAGCGGTTGCGGCGAGGCACCGGCGTCTTCTCGACTCGGAACCGCGCCGGCCGCGCGCGGTACGCGTACCGCGTCGTCCCCGCGCCAGCCCCCCATGCTGAGTCGTGGGACTGGCGTGACATCCTCGCGCGGCACGGTGCGCGGCGCCAGACGCGGTACTCGGGCTGCGTCGTACCCGATCCAGGCCGGCGGGATGCGCGGGATCGGCGTCTGCGTCTCGCCCCGGGGCGTGCGCGGCCGCGGCGGCGGGAGGCGATTCTCTGCCGGAGGCTGGGCGGCCAGGCTGCTCGCCACCAGCGCCGGATGGATCTGCGGCGCGACCGGGGCGAGGACGGTACGTCCGCGGAAGCGCGCGACCCCCGACTGAAATGCCGTACTCGTCACCACCGTGAGCAGTGCCCCGGGGTTGTCCACGCGCAGCGCCTGCCGCGCCGCGCGCGTCCCCGCAGCCAGCCGCTGCTGGCGCAGGAACAGCCCCCCAGGCGGCGGATCCGCCTGCCAGGGTGCCGCACTCTCGAGCGAGGGGGGAGGGGCCGGTGGGTCTTCCAGCGGGAGGCCGAGCTCCGCCGTCGTACTCGAAATCGCCGCCTCAGCGCCGCGTCTACCCCCGGCGCGCCTCCAAACCTTTGCCCCTGCCAGTCGCAGGCGGGACATGTGCTACCCCCTGCCGAACAGCAGCGAGCCGGTGTGCGTCGTCGCCGTGGTCGCGCTCTTGAGCACTTCGAGCAGCGCGAGGCAGGCGTCATCGAAGATGCGCACGAGACGCCCCGGCCGATCCGTGACGTCCCACGGCGTCGTGAAGTTGGCGAGCGCGCAGGGCATCCACGCGATCGGATGGCCGATCACGAAGTCAATCGCGCCCGTCGCCACCGACGCCGAGCACTGCATCTGCGTGAGCGAGTCAATCCCAGAATCGCCCGAGGCCAGCGGCGCGAACCACGTGCCCGTGGGCTGGTCGAGACGATTCACGATGTTGCCGCTGTTCCCCGTCACGCTCGGCAATGTGGCCCCGGTGTTGCCGTTCTGGTCCACATACGTGCAAGTCGTCCAGTTGTGCGCCGTCGCCGCGAGTACCGTGCCGCACTCGATGAACAGGAAGTTGCCGACCGCGCTATCCGGGTCGGTGTCGGTGTTCGACGTGTAGCGCGTCGGCACGCCCGTGACCGCTTCCGTCGCCGTGCTCGCCATCGTCTTGGCCACCGAGAAGAGGCGGTCATAGAGCAGCAGCGTCTGCGCGTTCACCGTCGCCAGCGGATCGGCCGCGACGAGATACTGATAGTCCGGCGTGACGTCCGCAATCGGCAGCGCGCCGGTTGTGGCGTTCGTCGGCACCGTGCCGCCGGGGGCCGCCGCGCCCGCCGCGCCCGCCGCAGGCATCGAGCCGACACGCCAGAGGCTATTCGTCGCCGCCACGACGCCCGTGGTGCCCGCCTTGTTGTAATTCACCGGCTGCACCTTGCCCGCCGCGCTCATCTCACTGATGAAGTCCGACAGCGACGAGAAGCCCGCCGCCGCCTGCCCCATCTGCCCCACCGCCCAGCGGTGAATCGCATCCTCGGCGCGATGCCGGCGCCGGCGAAAGCTGTCTTCCATCCACTCGCGGCGGGATGTCTCGGCGCCCCCGAGTAGCGTACCCACGAAGTCGCCATCGGAGGTGGCGTACACGCGAGAGCCATTCGGCAGGCCGAGCACCGCGATCGGGCGCCCGTACCACCGCTGTCCTGGCCCACCGCCTGCCCGCATCGCCTGGGAGATCTGGGCGACATGGGCGGCGCCCAGCCAGCGTTCCAGCCGTGTGCCCGACACCGATCGCTGTTGCAGGAACACTCAGCCTCCCAGCTGCGCGCGGAAGCGCTGCTGCTGCTCGTAGCGCGCGATGCGCTCTTCAAAGGGGGTACACCGGCCGTCCCGCGCGCACCGCGGGCAGATCAGCGACTGGCAATTCCCGCAGGTGCCGCCCAGCTGCGCCGGCGCCGCCCGCGGCGGCACCGGCACCACCCGATTGCAATGCCCGCAGGTGAACGTGTCGCACTCGCGCACGACCTTCCCCGAGACACGATCCGTCTCGACGAGGTACCCGCGCGATCGCGTCGCGTACTCCGGCATGGCCGGCCGCCTACCGTCCCGGCGAGGACGGCAGCGACGGGCGCAGAGCGTCTGCTTCGCGCGCCATCTCGGCGATCTGCGCGTCCAGCTGCTGCAGCCGGCGGAACGCGTACTTGTCGATCTCCACCACCGATGCGACACGCGCGCCCGCGGCGATGACCGTCCGCGTGACCTCGTGCTTGAAGTTCATCTTCGAGCCCGAGGGCGGCTGTCGCACGTCCTCGTCCTCGGCGTGCGCCTGCGCGGCGACCGCATCGGGCGCCGAGACGTGGATCACCTGATCGTTGTCGAAGATGACGCGGAAGAACTTGTTGTCGGCCATGATCAGGGCTGCCTATTCCTCGTCCACGTGGACCATGGCCCGGATGCTGACCGTGGCCGCGGTGGGCGTGTCGAAGCCGATGCCGTTGCTGGCGGTGGCGGGGATAACGATCTCGCCGTAGGGCGGCGCGTACCACTGCACCGTGCTGCGCTGGTTGAACGCCATGGCATGCAGTTCGGTGTTGGAGGTGTAGGTCGGTTCGACCGTGTGGTTCTCGCCCGCGTCGAACTCGGTCACGGCACTGGCCGGATCGAGCGCCACGGGCGTCACCGCCGTGTTGGTGCCTCCGGCCGTGATCCGGCGCAGGCGCATTTCGAAGGCATTCTCGGCGGGCGTGGCGCCCGAGCCGATCATGCAGTAGTAGAGCCGGATCCGGCGCGGTCGTGTGGCATCGGCCGTGATGCTGCCGAGACTCGCCGTTGGGGATGCCGTGCGCGTCAGTTCGACCGCATTCTTCGCCATGGATGGACCCTTTCCTAGAAGGAGACTGCCGGAACGCGCGCAGGTAGAGTGTAGCCCCAACGCCGGGGGAGCACGCAAGCCCCCAGGAAGGCGACAACGCGGCCGGGGTCGAAGCGGGCCACGCCCACCCCGTCGCCGATGACGGGGTACGGCGTCACCGGGCCGCCGCCACCGCCGCCGGTGGTGACGAACGACGCATTCGCCACCGTCACGTCGAAGGTACCCCCCAGGGACCAGGAGGGATCCTCGGCAGCGCTGACGTACTTGTGCCCGATGTAGCTGCCGTAGCTGATGCCGCCGACATGGGGGTGGGCCTCATCCAGCGTGAAGCCGGCCGTGCTCAGAGTGGCAGACACCGCCGCCGATTCTGCGCCCAGACCGGTGATGACCAGCCGGGAGGCCGCACCGATCGAGCCGCCGGTGGCCGCCGAGACGCCCAGCCGCTGCGCGCCGATCTCCGTGTCGTAGACGCTGCTGACCGCCACCGCGTCATGCGCGGCGAAGCAGGCGGAGGCATTCGTCCCGGAGCACGTGAAGTTGTGCCCGGTCCCGACCGTCGGGTTCTCCACGTAGAAGAGGCGCTGCCGGTGGAAGGTCGGGAAGCTGCCGCCGTAGATCGTCGGCACGGCTGTCCAGGTATTGCCCTTGCTGTCGCTGATCGTCGGCACCCCGGAGTCGGCGACGCCGTTGGCGATCAGGAACGTCGCGCCGGTCGTGTCGATGTTCGGCGACGTACCTCCCGCGCCACCGCCGGCCGAGGTACTGACGAGGAAGGCCACGACAGTCCTAGAGCATCCCGTGCCGACAGCGGGACAGGATCAGCCGTTGCCGGGCACAGAACGGGTCACACGTCCCGGAGACGAGCGGTGCCAGCTGCCGGGTACCGTACGCTTCCAGCTTGATCACCTGGCGCAACTCCCCGTCTACCTCTACGAGATCCCCGAGACGGGCAGAGGCAAGCGGCACGGCATCGGCGAGGGTCGGAGGTGTCGGAGTATCCATGCGCGTAGTCTACGGGATCTGGACCGTCAGCGACAGGAACCCCAGCGTCGGCACCGTGACGATCACCCGCGTGTCCCGCGGCGTGCCGCTGTAGTAGCTGCGATCCACATCGAACACGGTCCCGTTGTACGGCAGGCCGTTGACCAGGACACGCACCGCCGTGCCGATCGCCGGCGAGGGCGCGGCGGCTGCCACCTGCAGGGTGAGCCGCAGGCCCGCCCCCACCAGCGACTGCGCACGGATGCGTCCGCTGAACTCGGGCGTCGGCGCCGGCGGCGGCGGCGTGCAGGCCTCGATGCGGGAGCGCGTACCGGTGGTTGCCGGGCAGGCCGCGCCGTTGCCCACCGGCGCCACGTCGCCCGTGCGCACCCACGACTCGTTCACCGTGCGCGTCGAACCCACGCAGGCGGTGGCGCTGACGAAGGTGTAGGCGGTGGTGCCGAGGACGCAATCACTCGAGACAGGCGGCGCGGCGACACCAGCCGCGAAGCCAGTGTAGACGTACATCGTGTTGACGCCACCGCCGACCCCGCGCAGGAGGTAGAACTCCCCCTTCACCGGGTTGTAGGCGCCCGAGGTGACGAACTCATTGGCGCTGCTGCCCGGTAGGTCGATGGTGGCGTACTGCCGAATCGTCCAGGGGTTGCGCGTGCCGTTCTTGACCTCCACCAGCTGATTCAGGTCGTAGAGCTTCGCCACCAGGCGGTAGGGATAGCCCTTCGGGCCCTTCTGGTCGAGCGGGTCGCTCAACGAGTAGCAGTACTCGGCATCCAGGTACGGCACGCCATCGAGCGCCGGGTTCGTGGTGGTGTACCCGTAGCAGGTGCGCCCGGTGGACTCACGCTCGATCGACACCAGGGTACGAGTACCAGGCACGATGAACATGCCGCCGCTGAGCTCGCTGCCGTTGTAGTCGTTGCTGGTCGGCGTGCCGTAGGTGTTGCAGCCCGGGTCGGTGTGCCGGCAGCCCAGCAGGTACTGCATCGGGAAGTTGTTGCCCGTTACCTGCGTCGGGTCGAACACGCTGATGCTGGCGCCGTAGCTGCTGCGGCTGATGATCGACGTGTACCCCGCCGTACTCGCCACCGGGCCGCCGAGCGTCGTGCGCCACACCGAGGGGATCACGAACATCTGGCTCTTCACGAGCCCTGGCGACACGCTGCCCGCGTACGGTCCCGCCAGCGTCGTCAGGCTCGTCCCGCACCAGTGGCTTGCCGTCGTCGCGCCCGTTGCGTCGTAGCTGATGTAGCCCACCACGCAGATCCGCCCGCCGTACTCGACCACCCCCCCGAGCATCGGCCGGAAGGCATTGGGGTCGGGGTGAATCACGGCGATGTCGGCCTTGCGCGGGCCGAGGCACGGCTGCACCACCGTCATGCGCGCGCCGTTGCGCGTGGCCGGGAGCGACAGCTTGGCGATGCCGCTGTGGTCGCTCACGCAGCTGATGTAGACGTAGTTGCCGTCCTCGCTGACGCCGAGCGCGCCGCCGCCGTAGCTCAGATCCCCGCCGGCGCCGTCGGGCCAGTCCCAGGTCACGGTACCCGCCGTCTGGACGCCCGCGAGGTTCGCCAGCGGCAGGGTCGTCGGATCCTGGGCACTCACCGCCGTACACCAGCCCATCAGGATGAGCAGGGCCAGCACGCCGTTGCGAATCGTCAGCTTGAACATCGGAATCCCCCTAGAGTTCGATTTGAATGGCGATCTTCACCGATCGCACCTTGCGCGTCGCCAGCCCCACCTTGGCCGACCCTTCCAGGGTCCAGCCCCGCGGGGTCAGCCAGGCCGCGCCGATCTCGCCGTCCTCGCCCTCGAAGGTGCCTTCCACGCGGATGCGATGCCCCGCTGGGAGCGGCTCCTGCGCGAGCGCCTTGGCGTGATCGAGCGCCGCGCGGATGAGGGCGCCTTCCGGCGTACGTCGCTCTTCCGGGGGAGGGGAAGCGACGCCCGGAACCGGCACCGGAACTGGCATGCCGTCCACGTCAGTCTCGCGCCGGAGGTGGAAGTATCCTCCCGAGACTCTGGGCCGGTTCGTCCTCTTCCTCCGGGGGCAGCGGCGACTTCGACAGGAAGAGCGCCGCACCCACCGCCGCCTGGACGAGCGCGCCAATGCCGACCGCCTTGACCAGATTGGTGAAGCCAGCCCCGAAGTTGAAGGTGGCAGGATCGATGACGACCACCGAGAGCCCGGTGCTGAGCGTGTTGGCGCCGGCAGCAATCGCCGCGCCCACCCAGCCACGCAGCCAGCGGCGTACCGCCTTGGACATGAGCGCCATGGGGAGGGGGCTCCGGTCCTAGGACTTGCCGAAGGTCATGCCGGCCTTGTGGTGGCCGATCAGGTCGAAATCGCTGCCCTGGCCGCCTGACGGCGCGTCCTTCACGTTCGTGAGGGTCGGCAGCGTGCCGATCGTGGTGCCCGGCGTTTCCTTCCGGCCGTCGCGGATGTCATGCCCGCCGCGCGTGCCGTCGTGGCCGCCGCGCACATCCGGCGTGGGAGCGATTGCGTCAGTGAAAGTGGTGTTCATGGTCCGTCTCCTGCGTCAATAGTACCACCCGCCCCACGATCCACCACCGGGGCTGCCGGCGGAGGCGTCGGAGAACTGGTAGGCGGCGTCACTGCCCATGCCACGGCGGACGTACGACCAGTCGATGTGGCTCACGACTTGGCTCGGATACTGGTCGTCATCGACGATCGCCAGGTCTTTCCGTCCCACCGCAAAGGCCGTCGCGTGCTGCTGCGACAAGGCCAGGTTGAAGTAGGGGTTCTTCTGCTGGGCCGTCCCCGGGTAGGCGGCGCATCGCGCGAGCACGCCGTCCTTGATCACGAAGGCGCGGTCTTCCAGCACGCCGGGGAGCGCCGTCTCCTCGTTCAAGCTGCTGGTCTGCGGCCCCGCGAGGTACCACACCTCGTACGTGCCCCCGGTGGTGTTCCGCGGCCAGTACTCGTACGCCACCCGGGCCGCCCCTCCCGTACTCGGTACCAGCGCCTGATGCGCGATGAGCGCCCGAGGCTGCCCGCTGATCTGCCGGCCTGGATCCCAGAGCCGCACCTCTTCCAGGCTCAGGTCCGTCGGGATCGGCTGGTGGTGGACCAGATCCGTCATCGACAGGAACTGCTGGAAGCCTGCCGGCGGCTGGTAGTAGGCCTCGATCACCTCGGCCAGGAGCACGGTGGTACGCGTGCCGGTGTACGCCGAGGCCAGCGTGAGGCTACTCGTGCTCGCCACCGCCTGAATCGTGAGCAAGGGATCGCCCGCCCCCACCCACAGCTGCTTCCCGACATCCGCGGCCAGGAACAGCGCCGTGCTCGCCACCGTCGCACTGCCCGGTGTCAGGGTGATACTCGCCAGCACGCGCGCGGCCGCGGGCCGTACCGTCACCTGCTGCCGCTGCCACCCCCACCGGCTGCCCGTGAGCAGCTGCGCGTAGGTGTCGAACGTCCAGGCGCGTACAAGCAGCGGCGGCACTGCGGCGGCCGTCAGCTGGATCTCACGAATGACATCACCCAACGTCGCTGCCACAGTACCGCCTCAACTCCGCCCCAGAGGGGCAGGGCTACTCGCCCGCCGCCTGCTTACTTGCCGATGACTTCGACGTAGCCGATGTAGGCCGACAGGTTGGTGAGCGCCGCGACTTCCGCGCCCGCCATATCGAAGTACATCAGCTTGCCGGTCGCCTTGTTGTGCCAGGTGTTCAGGCACACCGTGCCGTTGCTGACGATGGTGCCCGGCCAGACGTGGATCTGGCTGAGGCCGAGCTCCGCGCCGCTGATCGGGTCGCCGCCGGTCGCGTACGACGCGGGGCCGTTGAACTTGAGGGTGCGCCGGCTGCGATCAGCCGACTTGTCGTGCAGCGGAATCGCGCTCGCCGTCTTGTCGATCGTCATGGTCCTGTCTCCGGAGAAAGGCTTGGAGCGGGAGGCCCGAAAGCCCCCCGCCCTCTCACCACCGCATCGCCCGAGGCGCGCACACGCAGGGACGGTAGCGGAGCGGTGGCGCCGCTGGTCAGCTGACTACCAGGCCGCGCCGATCGTGAGGAAGACCGGGGCGTAGTTGCCCGTGGCCGTGCCGACCGACAGACCCAGCTGCGGATAGGTCGCCGCCGTGCCGGCCGCGAGGCAGTCCGCCTGGCCCGCCGTCGCCGAGGGCACCACGACGAGGCCCGCCGCCGAAGCCGCCGCCGTCGGGGCGCCGATGAGGCGCACGCCGGGGTGCCGACCGCCGACCTGGATGAAGCAGACGCTCGAGACGCTGATCGCGGCCAGGAAGACGCCGGCGACGCGCCCACGGCTGGTCGCCAGGGTCGTCACTTCGAAGTTGTCCTGGTCGGACCACCACGCCACGCCCCCGTTCTCCGGCGCCGTCGCCAGAGTCGCGTTGGTCTTGACGAGCATGAACGTCTTGCTGCGCGTGACACCATCCGCGTCCTTGTAGAGCGCGGTGTGCAGCGTGCCCAGCTGTCCGGGGTACCGGAAGCTGGCGAGCGGAATGTTGGTGTCCTCCGGCTTGCCGCCGTTGGGCATGTAGGGGTTCTGATACCGGATGTTGTTGCCAGCCATGGTCACTCTCCGCGGCGGTCAGGCCCGCGCCACACCGCCCGAAAACCCGACTCAGGCCCAGGCCACAGTCGGGGGTCGTGCCGAACGAGGGGGAGAAGGCAGGAGATTCCCGCCCTCCCCCACCGTACTCGTCCTAGTTGGTGATGCCGTGCAGCGCGCGGTGGAGCCGCGGCATCCGGTTGGTCATCGTGCCGGCGAACAGCGTCTGTCCGACCAGCGTGTTGTTGTCCTGCGCGCCCTTGAAGCCGGTGAAGCCGAAGGCGAACTTGGGCGAGGCAGCGATCCACAGGCGGATGTGCGCGTCGTCGCCCGAGGGACCGAAGTTGAGCCACCAGAACGTCTCGCCCGCGGCGTTGTAGTTGCCGAGGTTCGGGTCGTCCACGCCGTCCTGCCCGGGGCAGTACTGCGACTGCATGATGGTCGCGTTCTGGAACTTGAGGCCGGGGAAGGCGATCTCGGGATCCTTCGTGTCCACCAGCTGATGCGGCAGGAAGGTTTCCGACATGAACGCCATGCAGCGGTTGGTCGTGATCGCCGTGTCCGGGTACTGGCTGCCCAGCACGCAGCTGTTGTAGCTGTGCGTGAGGAGCCGGTAGCTCATCTGCGTCTGCAGCGGGTTGCTGATGAAACCGGTCGGCGAGTTCAGCGCCCCGGAGACGCCCGTGCGGACCTGGCCGCCGTAGCTGGTGAAGGTGTTGCCCGACCAGGTGGTGTTCGACCCGTCGGTCATCGCCTCTTCGAGGCCGTTGATCTCGAGGCTGCGGTCGTTGGCGCCGCCGAGGTTCTGGCCGTGGCGGTAGGCCGCAATTTCGAGGATGGCCGACATGGCGAGCGCCGACTCGCGCAGGTCCTGGCGCACCACCGAGAAGGCCGCCATCTCACCGGCGAGCTCCACCTCGATGTCCTCGAGGTACTCCACCGTCGAGATCTGGTAGTAGCGGGCTGAGAAGAGCAGGCCCGTCTTGGTCTGCTTGCGGATCTGCGGCCCGAAGTTCCCGCCGCGCGCGTAGGCGCCGCCCTTGGGCGCGTCGTACAGGAAGTTCTCCTGGATCTGCGGGCCGTTCCAGCGCCGGGTGTACCGGCTCTTGAGCTTCGCCATCAGAGGGCCCGACTTGAAGTAATTGTCGGCCACCCCCGGCAGGATCTGCTTCTGGGTGACGGTGTTGAGTTCGTCGAGCTGGGGTGCGAGCGGCATGGTCGGAATCTCCTAACGAGTGAGCCGGCAACGTGCCTGCCCGCCCGGGGTGGATCAGCGTGTGCTGACCAGCTGGCGATACAGCGCAGCCGCCGCTTCCGGCGTGTACTGCGCGGGATCCTTACCCAGGTGGTCGAGTGGCGATGACCCGTCCCCGATGGGGTACGGCAGTGCGGAATTCGTGCCCTGTTCGGCCAGGAGTTCCTCGCGGACCTGCCGCTTGAGGTCGTCCCGCGCCTTGTCGGCTTCCGCGGCGGACTTCGCCGCGATCTTGTCTTTGTGCAGATCCCGGTACGCACCTTCCAGCTGCAATTCGCCGAGCTTGGGGTGGGCCAGGATTGAGTTGATGTCGAGCACTTCGCCGAACTGCTGGAAGTGTCGGGTGGCAAGCAGCGTCGCGTCAGCGACGTACTTGGCGAAGTACACCTCGCGCCGACCCATCTCGCCCTGGAAGAGCTCGAGGGTCTGCTCGCGGGTCAGGCCGCCCGAGGCTGCCGGCGTGGCCGCCGGGGTCGCGCGCGGCGCCGCCGTCATGTCGGTCGGGGTCGTCGCCCCCTGATCCACCGCCCACTGCTGCAGCTGATCACGCCACTGCTCGAGGGCCGTCTTGGTCTGCCGCAGGCCGTCCATCTCACGCGAGAAGGCGTCCTGCCGGAGCGTGCCGTCGCCGATCGTCGCCAGGACGTTCTGCGCGTTCTGGTCGCCGGAGGCGAGGAAGGTTTCAAACCCCGCTCGAAGGTCGTCCGGGAGGTGCTGGGCCACCTGCGAGAAAAACTCGCGGCCCTTGGTGATGCGGTCTGCCATGGTCGTGCTGCTTTCCCTGATCGACGAGCGCCAGAGGCTCTCTCGCTACCCCATGAGGCTCACCGGCGTGGCGCCGGGGAGTGGTCCGGACATCGGACCTGGGGGCGTGAGGCCACCTCCTGCTGTCATCAGCTTGGCGAGCGACCGCTGCAGGAGGTCTTTGCATCCTGCGAGGTCCGCTGCAATGTCGGGCGCCATCTGCGCCATCGTGTCGAGCATGTCGCCGATCGTGCTGCCGGTCTGCAGCAGGCCGAGGACCGCTTCCTGGGGGAGCGCACGGCCGGCAGGGACGCCAGCCATTCCGCCGCCCATGCCGCCTGGCATCGGCGACTGCATCTGGGGGTGCGGCGGCGGGCCGTCAAGGATCGACGCGGGGCCGGAGCGTCCTGCCTGCTGTGGAAGTGATGCCGGTCCCATGGTCGTTACCTCACTGCGAGTCGCGGGCGGGCCGTACATGAAAATGGCCGGCACCCCCCTGGAGAGGAGTGCCGGCCACGCGCTGAATAGGCCCGCCCAGGCCACGCAGCAGAAAGCCACCGAGTGCGGACAGCGTGACTTAAACCGAGTACGGTGTCAAGAACCAGGCGCCGGCGGAGTCCCCTTGGTGCGCGGTTTGCGGAAGTGCAGCCGCTCCGGCGTCGCCACGTCCGTCGCCAGCGGCACCCCGTTCTGGAAGTGCATGACCACGATCAGCTGCCCGGAGTAGCGTTGGGCGTACACCGTCTCGAGCAGCGCCGGGAAGGTGCTGATGTCCTCGGGGGCGAGGGTCAGGGGCGTAGCGGCCATCTACTTCTCGCTCTCCGTCACCGTCGTCCGACTCCCGCCGTCCTTCTCTTCCACCTTCGGGCTGTCCCCGCCGCTGGCTTTGCGCCCCGCCGGGTTGGCCGTCATGCCGATCATCAGCTGCTGCTGCGCCATGAGCCGTTCGGTGATCGTCGCCGGCACCCGCATCTCGGCCAGCTGCCCGCTCATCGGGTCCATGATGTACTTCCCGAGCATCAGCCCCTCGGCCAGTTCCTGCTCGTTCTGCGGCGGCCGGCGCGGCGGCAGCGGGATCGGCGGCGGCTCGCCCATGTTCGGGCGTTCCAGCCGCTCCATCAGCGACCAGATGTCGAGGTAGCCCATCCGCGCCAGCTGCAGGTCGAGCATCTTCTCTTCCTGCGCGTTGAAGGCGAGCACCGAGTTCGGCGCCACCACAAACGCCATCAGCTTGTTCATCGCCTGCGCGCGCTCGTCCCGCGGCTTGTTCGCGTCGAACATCGGATCGTACTCCGGGTTCGGCACGTCCATCGTCATCCCCGTGAGCGGATCCATCTGCGGCGTCGTCGGTTTGAGCGACGGCACCAGCGAGCCCGGGTCGTAGTCGAAATCTTCCAGCGCCGCGCCGGCATCGCCGAGCAGGTGGATCCGCCGCGTGCTTGTCATGAACTGGAACGTGTTGGAGGCGATCTGGCTGCTGGCATCGCGGAGGAACGCTTCGAACATGCGCCCCTCGAGCCGCAGCTGCGGCGTCATCGCCTGGTAGAACCGCTCGATCGTGTTCTCGGCGGGCATCTGCTTCATCTGCGCGAGCGCCTCGAGGTTGCCGGTGCCGGCCAGGGACTCGAAACGGTTCACCAATTCCTGCAGGGTGGTACCTGCAAGGGCCAGCACCTGCGGATTCGGCCCTTCCAGCTTGCGGAAGGCCTTTTCCGGGTCCACCACTTGCCCACGGATCTTGATCTGCTGCCCCGGCGCCCGGCTGTTGTAGCGGCGCGCGGCCATCTCGCCGACCACATTGGTGTCGATCACCGTGCCCTGGTTCAGCCACTGTTCCAGCCCGAGCAGCACGCCGCGCCCGAGGCGGTTGATCGCGTCCTGCACCGGACGCAGATCGGCCAGGGCGCTCTGCCCGAAGAAGAACCACGGCAGCTTCCACGGCGTGAAGCGCACGAAGGGGTACTTCCCGTGGAAGTACGGCGCCGGGCCGTCGTAGATGATGACGTGCTCCGTACGCAGGATCAGGCGCTTCCGTGGGTAGAGGAGTGCGCCCGGCTCCACCATGTACGAGTACGGCTTGGTCGGGTCGCCTACCACCACCGGTCGCGGCCCGATGTTGCGCGAGCGATCATTCAGGTAGCAGCGGTAGAAGAGGACGTCCCCGCCGCGGATGGGGCCGGCGCCCCGCGGCATGCCGCCCAGGCCCGCGAGCGGGTCACTCGGCGTCTGCAGCTTGGGCGCCTGCCGCACGAAGAGCCCCTTGACCGAGGCGAGCAGCCCATCCGCCGTGCTCTTGATCAGGTGCGCATGGGCCGGGTAGGTGTCGCGGAGCACGTTGACCGAATGCACCTCGCGGAACACCACGCCCTGCCACGCCTGCACGCCGCCGTACCGTGAGGGCCGGATCGGCAGGGTGTCCCGCGGATCCTTCGGGATGATGCGATGATCGCCGCCGTCCCCCGAGGAGCCGTCCCACTCGATCATCATGTCGGCCGTACCACCCGCCCAGGCGATCTTCATCACATCGCCGAACGTGACATCGGCCATCTGGTTCAGGTACCAGGCGATGGTCAGCTTGTTGAGCAGATCCGCCGTCGGGCCGTACTTCGGATTCATGCTGCGCCAGCCGAACGTCGGCTTGAGGTCGGTGAGCGCACTGACATGCGCCTGCACGGCGCGGCGGCAGAGATTCAGCGTGAAGGCTTCGATGTCGGCGGCGGCGCGCACCCCGTCCACGCCCGGCTTGTGATCGCCGGTGACGTACGCCATGCCCTCGGCCATCTTGTCGTAGTTCGGATCCTGCTGGATGAACCCGTCGCCCTCCGCAATCGCCTCGTCGAGCCAGCCGATCAGCTTGGCGTTGTATTGCGGGTCGCCGCCCCGCAGGGCAGCATCGGTGAGCGTCGGGAACTGGTAGAACCCGGCAGGCGAGTACGACATGGTTAGACCCCAGGGTCCATGGGAAGGGCTGAGGCAAGATCTTCGACGGCGCCGGGACCCAGTTCCGCCCCGTCCTCGAGTGTCGGTGCCTCGTGTGAGGTGATGCGCACGCGCGGCTTGCCATCGCGGCCAAGGCGCGTGAGATCCGGCGCGGCCACATCCGGCTCGCCGAAGGTGTTCACCGCCATGTTGCTGCGGTCCTGGGAGTAGCCGCGGATGCGGTAGGGCTGTCCGATCCCCTCCGCCGCCAGCTGTTCGCTCTGCTTTTCGAATTCGCGCACGGCGTGCAGCGACTCGAAGTACATCCCGCCCTCCCCGATGGGGACGTGGATCGGGTTGGTGTTGCGGAAGTCGATGCCCGGCGCCTGGCCGAACCGCGGCGGGGGCGGATCCTTGATTGTCATGGTCCGCCGCCACTTCATCGGCTGTCCGCAGCACACCGGCGCATCCTCGGCACTGTGCGGCCGCCGGCGCGCGGTGCTGCAGGTCAGGCACTGGTGGATCTGGAAGAGGCCGTCAGGCATTGGGAGGCACTCCCTGCGTGGCGCGCAACAGGGCATCGAGATCGTTCGGATCGGGCAGGTTGTCCGACGGCAGCAGTTGCGGCCATTCTTCCCTTGCCGGCACCGTGCGGAAGAACTGACTCGTGAACGTCTTGGCGACCCGCAGGATGTAGCCGGCGAGGGGCTGCTTCTCCCGGTCGGCGAGCCGCTGCAGTTCCTCGATCTGGCCGATCGAGAAATCGAGCGCCACCCCGCCGAAGGTAATCGCCGCCCGGCGGTGGACGTAGGCGAGCAGATCCTCGAAATTCCGGGGGTTGATCCCGCGGCCAAGGGCGGCGGTCAGCTGATCCAGCTGGCGGCCTGACAGGAGCAGGAAGTGTTCGCCGCCGGCCAGGTGCTCGGTCGCGCGCAGGCGCCGTTCGATCTCGGCGTCGAGCGTCTGGTTGCCGCGCAGCTGACTCACCAGCGTCTCGTGCAGGTCGTCAGGAAGGGTCACTCGCATGATCGGCTCCGTGCGCGCGGCTGACTACGCCCCGCCGAGGGGGCGGAGGGCGGTGTGCGCGACTTCACAGTAACACGGCTGTCGGCGGGCGTCGGCCTGGAAGCCCCGGAGCCGCAGGAAGGTGGAGTTCTGGTCGTGCATGGGGTCGATGTATACCCAGCCGCGAATCGCCTGGTCGGAGAGGATGAAGCAGGGCAGGAAGGGGCGAAACACCCCGTCCACGTCGATCAGGCACATGACACCGACCTGCGGGGTGAAGGGCTTGCCTTCGAAGACCCGTTTCCGCATCCCGAGGTTCTTAGAATTCGTCATACACCGTGCCTCGCAGGTCGTAGAGTTCCTCTTCGAGATCGGGATCCAGCCGATCGCGCTGCCCGCCCTCCATGGCCGTCATTTCCTCCACGGTGAAGGGCTGCGTCTGGAAGGACGCGCCGCGCGCATCATACGCCGAGAGGGCGGCACGTCGGGCGTTGATCTGCCGCAGGCGGCGCCGCTTCTCGGCGAGCGGCTCGCGTTCTCCGCCGGCCAGGCGCCAGCCGATGTAGTGGCCGATGGCGAGCGACATCAGGCAGTCATCATGCGCACCGGCAGCCGCTTCGGCATCGGCGAGGAGGCCGTCGGTCTGGAAATCGTGCAACTCGGCCAGGGTGTGCGTCGAATTGATGATGAGATCCGGCTCGCCGGTGTGCGGGTCGTAGGTGGTCAGCGCCTCGTACAGGTGGTCGAGCACGATAGGGCGAGTACGGGAGGTGGTGTACCAGCCCTCGCGCGGGGAGGCGTGGCCGCGGCCGGCCTGCAGGTTCTCCCAGATGTAGAAGTGCCGGTACCCGAGGTGCAGGCGCAGGGTGTCCTGCGTGCTCAGCCCGTGGTTGTTCGTCTCGATGCCGGCGAGCGCCTCGTACCCCTCATCGTCCACGTACATGTGCCCGAGGGCGTCGATGATGAAGGCCGCCTCGCGCGGCTTGATCCGGTCGGAGAGGTAGTGCCCCACCTGTTCCACCGGCCGCTCCACCGTACCGAGGCGGATCACGTCGATCGAGGTGCGATCGAGCCCCAACCCGTCGGCAATGTCGGCGGAGACGATGTACTTCGCCCCGCGCAGGGGCGGCTCGTACATCACGAACAGCCCCAAGCCGTCAGCGTGCGCCCCGCCCTGCCGCAGATCCTGCACCTGCAGCGGATAGAAGCCGTAGCCTGCCGGGATGAGGGCGAGGTCATCGGTGACACGCGCCACCTTGCGAGGCAGCGCCGGCAGACCGCGGCCAGGCGCCGCCATCAGTCCACCTCCGCGGTGTGGGCCGGGATCTCGAGCTCCATCTCCAGATCCGCCGGCGACAGCTTGTGATCCCGCAGGTCGGCGATGAGCGTGGAGGGGAGTACTCGATACACCAGTCGCGCCGGCCGCGCCCGCTGCCGCAGGTAGTCGATCTGCGCCGGGGTGAAGATGCTGCGGCCGGAGTACTGAAACGCTTCCTCAGGCTCGGCCGGGTACTCTTCCAGGAACTTGTAGAGCGTGCCCTTGTCCTCAGCGGCGCGGCGCTGCAGATGGTACCAGTACAGCTGTTCCTTGCTCAGCCGGTACTCGCTCCCGCCCATCCACTTCGGGCCGTGCTCGGCCACGCGCGCGGCGTACTGGATCACCGAATCCGGGGGGATCCACCCCGTCGGGCAGGGCGCCCAGTACTTGCTGCGCTCGGCGTACCAGGGAATGAAGATGTTGAAGCTGCGGCCGTTCCCCGCCTGCGTCGTCATCCACTCCTTGTGCCACCAGTTGTGGCGCCCCTTGGCCGTACTCTCCTTCGCCATGAAGGTGCGCGGCGTCATCGGGATGGCCGGCATCAGCGCATCGTCGATCTGCCCGGCGTTCTCCCAGGTCGAGATCTCGGACAGGTGGGCGACCGAGTACGTCTTGCTGCGCCCCATCTGCCCCTTGCTGCCGCCCTCGTCCTGCAGGCCGCCCTTCATCGACTTGCCGGATTCGACGATCACCGACGAGGAGGTACTGAAGACGATGTGCTGATCCTTGGTGTGGTACTTCTCCGACGGCTTGAGCCACCAGGGGATGTGCGCGACGGTCAACTCGAGCATCCCGAACAGGCCGGCGCTGCCGGAGTTCTGCGGCACGTCGGAGGCGATCAGCCCCTTCGTGAAGGTCTGTGTGGTGATGCGGTGGGCCAGGATCGACTGGCAGAGCGTACTCGCCCCCAGCTGCCGACCCTTGAGGATGTTGAACAGCAGGCCGTCGGGGTGCTGGGTGCGCTGTCGTTCCTCCTCGACTTTGCCGATCTGGTCGAGGATCAGCTGCTGCGACATGAACAGCGGGAAGATCGGCGTCAGCCCCTTCGCGGGGTGAATGATGTAGCTGTACCGCTCGGCGAAGTAGCGGTAATTCACCTTCGTGAGGATGCGCTCGTTCTGCACGACCGCCTGCTCTTCCTGCGTGAGCGGGCGGGTGCGCTGCTGCTTTTTCGCGTCCCAGATCGGCGCCAGTACGCGCGTCCAGTGCTGCGCCTCATCGACCGGGATCGGCGCCGGCGCGCGCCCGAACGTCGCGATGAAGGCCGCCCCGAGGGGGGAGGCGATCAGCTGCGCCAGGCGCGCGTCGGCGGTCGCAGCGGAGTACATCGGGAGACAGCCCCCGAAGGGTCAGTTCTGGCCGTCGGGGGCCAGCTGCCGCGGCTTGGGTTTGATGTCGCCGGTGAGGACGCCCCGGTAGCTGAGCGCCGCACGTATGCCGTACTCCTGCGTCTCCATCCCCTGCAGCTGTTGCGTCGCACGCTGCAGCACGCCTTCCACCGCCACCAGGGCCGCATCGACCGAGGAGAAGCGGGTGGAGATGGCCGCGGCGAGCTCGCCGAGTTCCGGCGCCGCCGGCGGAACGACGACGACCGGCGGATCCACAGGGGTCGGCGGCGTGATCTCGATGCCGAGATGGTTCACCGCGGGGATGTTGTCGATGAAGTGCTGCCCGCGGATGTCGTCCTGCACCGGCACCCGCACGTCGGGGACGATGCGGAAGCTGACGAGGCCAGTCGTGGTGCGGCGCGCGATCGAGTGATCCGACGGCGGCCGGGACGGATCCGCCGCCTTCATGCCCCAGCCCTCGCCGGGGAAGGAGTACACGAACTGCTCCGCGCAGAGGCGCACGTAATCGCGGTCGGCCAGCTGCGACTTGGGGTCGAACTTCCGCTGCAGCTGGGTGAGCAGATCGGTGTGGACCGTCTGCCAGAGCGGCGTGATCGGCGGCGCGGTAACGGCGCCTTCCTTCGGGACCGGCGGCGGGTAGACGTTCTGCTCCGGCGGCAGCTTCCCGTCGAAGTTGGCCTGGAAGCTGTACCCGTCAGCGCCCGCCCCCGGGATGCAGTCCCAGAAATCGCGGCTGGGCATGAGCACGATCACATCGTCCGACTGCGGCCGTCCGTTGCCGCCGTCCTTGATGTGCCAGCGGGGGTCAGCTACGACGCCGTACTCGACACTGCCGTGAAACACCAGGCCGACGATGCGCGCCCACTCGCGGTTGCGGCTGTCGCGCGTGCTCGTGCTCCCGAAGTTCATGCGCTCGCGGTCGTGGACTCGCTGCGCCAGCCCGATGATGTCGTCGATGGTCATGTCTGTGGCCCTCGTGCGCTAGGGGTTGCCAGGAAGAAGCTCAGCGCCCGCGATTCTACACCCTCTTCGTCGGAGGCTGGCAGCTGCCCAGCATCCTCCGTGGCGTCGATCATGTAGCTCCGGGCGGCCACGAGGGCGTCGTTGACGAGGGCCAGGGCCGGGCGCTGCCCGATCTGGCGCGTGTCCAGCTGTTGCAGGACGCGGATCAGGGTGTCGGAGGGCGGGTACTGGCCGGTGGCAGGGAAGCCGAGGATGCGCTCGAGCCACCGGGAGGCGCGCTGCGGCCCGGAATTGACGCCGAAATCGACCAGTTGTGCCCGGAGGGGGGCGTACGGCACCCGATCCCACCCTGCGATGTACTCGCTCCGGTAGATGTCGGAGGCCTCCGCAGGCGTCAGGGCGCGTACTTCCTCTGGCGTGGCCGGCCGGCCGAGCTTCCGCCAGGCGCCGAGCGTACTCGCTGTGATGCCGAAGTTGGTAGCGCCGCCCCGATCGCCTGGTACGTGCCGAAATCCGCCCTCACGCCGCAGAATGTCGGCGAGGATCGCCTCCTCCGTCATCCCGGCAGCCCCCCGAGGTGCTGTATGAGGGCGTCGAGCCGGTTTTCCAGCCGTGCGAGCGCTTTAGCGTTCTCCCGCCCCTGTGCTTCGACGCGGACGAGCCAGATGATGATGAGCACGGCCGCCGTAGCGAGGGAAATCGCCACCGCCATCTCCTCCGTGGTCATCGAGAAGGCTACGAGGCTCACGCCGGCGCCTGCGAGGGGTTCCAACCAGCCCCGGAGGGGGATTTCGAGGTGCTGCACCATGCAAACAGGCTCCGTACTCACCTGGGGGTGAGGTGCGGCGACCACCCGCGGGGTCACGCGGAGGCCTCCGGGGGTGTGGGGAGGATTTCGGCCTCGAGATCGGGCCCGGCCGCGGGGGTTGGTGCGCCACCCGCCCCGTACAGGATGCGATCCATGGCTTCCTGAAAGAGATCCAGGTCGCCGGTGCCGCCAGCCACCACCGCCAGCTGGTTGTTCGTGTTCGTGATCGAGATCCCGCCGGTCTTTGGGAGCATCCCGGAGAGATCCAGGGCCAGTTTGCGCGCGTCGGCGTCAGCCGGGTACTGCAACGCGCCGGTACCGAGGCACACCGAGCAGGGGCCTGGGGAGGGGTTGGGGGTCGTCTCGGTCGGATCGGCGGTGATAGACCCGGTGCCTTGGCATTTCTGACAGGGATCCTCGTACGGCGCGCCGAGTTTCATCACATCGGCGACGACCGCCGGGGTACGCGCGGCGATGTGGACGCGCGCGCGGAGTTGACTGCCGGAGGTCAGGCCCGCTTCGACCCAGCTGATCACCTGCCCGGGGCGGAGTTTGCTCTCCTGGATCAAGGCGAGGAGGGAAGATCCGCCGCGCTCTGGGTCGGACAGCAGGTTGAGGAAGTACTTGCCGTCCTTGTTGAGCGGGGCGAGGGCCAGCGTGCCGATGAGTACGTCGCGTCCGCCGAGATCGGCCTCGAGTGTGGCGAGTTGCTTCACCGCGGCAGCCGCGAGCGGGGCCAGCGGGGTACGTACCGTACTCGTCAGCGAGCGATCAGCCATGGTAGCCCCCGCGGGCGGCGAAGTGATCCGCTTCCAGCTGCGCCGCCTCGTCTGCCGCCTGCTGCCGCTGGATCTCCGCGTCCACCTCTTCGTCGGTCGGGATGCGTCCGAGGTTGGTGGCGAGGCTGGTGATCAGGTCCTCGAGCGCCTGGAGCTCCGCCGGCTTGTACTCGGCCACGTCGATGTCGCCAGGAGGGACGGCGGCTGCAGCGGCGGCGGCCTGTACCGTACTCGCGTCGATGCCGAGGGCGATTTCGCCGAGCTGTACGAGGCGCTCGAGAGCCGCCGCCTGGCGTACCTGGGCGTCCACCAGCCGTTCCACGTCGGCGGGGCCGAGGAGCGCGGACAGGAGATCCCGGAGGGCGGGCATGGGCAGGAGTATGGGGCGAGTACGGTACGCAGCGCAAGGGGGCGAGTACGGTACTGGGCGCAGATTCCGTGCAACCGGGGGCGAGTACGACGCGAGTACGGTACCTAGGTACGCTGATCTCATCGTCTCAAGTCGTCTCAATGAGACGAAGTGAGCAAACGAGTACGGTACGTACGTACACCCAGAATTTCAAAAATTTGCAGAAAAATTGGGGGTGAGTCCTAAGCGCCCTCCCGCCCTCCCCAGGGCCTGCCTCGCGGACAATGACCGGGGCGCACAATCGAGCACGTACCCATGCCGGCAGGGCATGAGCGAGTACGTACGTACCCAGGCGGACTAGCGAGAGGCGAGTACGGTACACGGTACGCAGTCAAGCCGAATCGTACGGTACACGCGTCGAGCCCCTCAGGTACCGTACTCGCTCCATCCCGTGATCCCTGTTGACACCTACCCCGTGATCGTAGATCCTAGGTACTCCATGTACGTACGCACTGCACGACAGACGACAGCGGCGCCGGGGCAAAGCGCCGCCCACACCTCGCCCCGTTGCGCCTGTACTACTGCGCCGGCCGTACCGTACTCGCCTCAGTACCAGCAGAGAACCGCACCCACCGCAGCCGAGTACGGTACGCAGCCGTACGCAGGAGATCCGACCATGCCACGCCCGCCCGCCCACTACCGGATCACCGGGTACATCACCCTCGCCCCCGGAGCACCGCCCGTGCCGGTACTCGCCATCCCCACCGTGACCGAGGCAGCGCCGGCAGCGCAGCCCGCGCCGGCAGCCGTCCCCCAGGTATCGCCCCGGCAGCCCTTCACCGTGGAATCGGTCGCCATCACTGCCGCCGCCCTCGCGTGGAACCTTGCGCACCCCGCCGACCCCAACGCCGACACCGCAGCACAGGAACGGCTCAGAGAAGCAGCCGGCGACTTCGGATCCCTCATGGAAGCGATCACGCACGCCGCGCTCGCCATCGAGGGAGGAGTGGCAGACCGTAACCTGCAGTGGGGCACCGATCTGGAGTGGTACGACGCCCTCGACGCCGCCAGCGCCGCCATGCAGACCGCCGCCGACACCCTCGGCCAGCTACCCGAAGCCCTCACCATCGTCCGCGCCGCCCTCGACGGAGGCCAGCAGTGATCGCCCGCGCCGCCCTCGCCCCGCAGGCCGGCCCGCAGCCCGCCGGCAGCAAGTACCAGGCACCGACCCTGCCCGCCCCCGTGCGCCCCGAGGAAGCCATCATCAGCGCCACGCTGCAACACGCCAGCGGCAGCCGCCCGGCCGTGCTACTGACCCGGCAGACGGTCTACCTCAACACCCGCACGCGCCAGATCGCCACCGGCAACGGACTCGTTTACGCCCTCGCCCCCGGAGCGCCGATCATCCTCGCCCGTCGAGACGCGCTCAGCACTGGCGCGTGGCGCCGGATCCTCACGCAGCAGCCGGAAGGCACGGAGTAGCCACCATGCGGATCCAGCTGCACCCCGACACCGCGCCCCCGAGCCACGCCGCCACGCTGGCGCTCCTCGTGGCCGGGATTGCCGCCCTTGCCGTACTCGCTCGCATCGCCTGAACCGCCCACGCACCACAACCACCAGACCGCAGACCAAAGGACACCGACACCATGAGCAACCGCTACGACGCCGCTAACCAGTTCGCCACCCGCCCCGCCGATGAGAGCTACGGAGACAAGTACGCTTTCCTCGCCGCACTCCGCGACCAGAAGCAGCGCAGCCGCGAGCGCACCATCAGCGCCCGCGACATCACCGCCAACCCCGCCAGTGACGGCAGCGTGGTACTCACGACCGAACGCGGATCGGCACGCTTCACGCACTGGAGTTTCTCCCAGATGGCCCGCACCGTCTCCGCGCCGGCAGGGTACTTGCGCACCCTCCCCGCCGACATCACCGCCGCCGCCCTGAACTACGGCAAGAGCAGACTTCCCCACGGTACCGACCTCGTGATCCTCGCCAAGCAGCCGCCGACGCTCGCCGCGTCCCTCGAATCCCCCGAGGCCGGCCCGATCCCGTCGATCCCCATCATCCGCGCCGTGACGAGCACCACCTACGGCCGCGTGTGGGACGCCGACCTCTACACGGACGTGATCGACGCGACCCACCGCGCCGGATTCGACTTGCCGCCCGTCTGGCCCGACCTCGACAAGCACGGGACCGGCAAGGCCGGCGCGTACGCCAGCGACCGGGATAGCTTCCTCATCCTCGCCAACGGTGGATCCCTCGTCACCGACCCGAGCGCCCGCGCCGCCACCCTCGGAGGCACGCGAGGCACCGACAGCAACGGCAACGACGGATCCGCGATGTACCGCGCCATCATCGTGCGCAACTCCGAAGTCGGCGCCAGCAGCATCACCATCGAGGAGATCCTCTACCGCGTGATCTGCGGGAATCACATCATCTGGAACGCACAGACCGTCAAGAGCTACAAGCGCCGCCACGTAGGCGCCAACGCCCACCGGGACGCCGTGCGCGCCATCGCGGATCTCGCCTACCGCGTCAGCACCCGCAGCGCCGAGCAGGATCAGCAGATGATCCGCTTGCTCATCGACCGCGAGATCGCCACCACCCGCGAAGGCGTGATCGACGAGTTGCGAAAGATCGGCATGACCGAGACGGACGCCGCCGCCGCCTACGACGCCACCGAGATGCAGGAGAGCCGCACCACCGCCGCCCCGCGTAGTTTTTGGGGCATCGTGCAGGGCATCACATGGACGGCGCAGCAGACGCAGCACGAGGATGAGCGTTTCGCCCTCGACCAGATGGCCGCCACCATCCTGCAGCGCGGCGCGAGGCTGGTCGCCGCCTAGCCGGCGAGATCGTTGCACAGGTGCCACGGACGGCCAGCCCCCGAGCCGCCCGTGGTACCGATGGAGCGATACCCGCCCCGCCCAGGTACCCAAGGCACAGAGGAGACACAGACCATGACGATCCGCATCACGCCCAACGACAAGGGATCCCCCGTCGGGAAACTCGCCGACGCTGAACTGCACTTCACCGACGGCCCGTTCGCCGGCCTGAAACTTCTCGGCTTCGCCGTTTGGGAACGCCGCAACGGCAGCGGCCGTAACGTCACCTTCCCGAGCCGGCAGTACTCCGTGAACGGTGAACGCCGCAGCTATGCACTGCTCCGCCCCACCGTGGACACCAAAGCACAAGACCAGATCCGCGATCTCGTGCTCAGCGCCTATGCCAAGCACGAGGCCGAGGCCGAGAACCCCACCAACACCCCCGGCGAGTACGACCCGACGCAGTACCAGACCCTCGCCCAGATGCAGGCCGCCGCCCCGAGCTACCAGCCGAAGCCCACGACGCCGATCCCCGACGCGGACGATCTCCCGTTCTAAGCGCCCAGGTACGCCGCCCCACCGCCCGCCCAACCGCCGAGGATACGCCCATGATGCCGCAGCCGTTCCCCACCGCCGACCCGCAGCAGCCAGACGAAGATCGCCGGCAGTACGGCGCGCGCATCTTGGCGCGTATCCTCGCCGACCCCACGCCCGCGCCTATCGGGCCGGTCCTCGCCGGCTTCACCGATGATCAGCTCTACGAGGCCGACCGCGCCGCCTATCGCACCGTGACCGCCCGCGACATCGAGCCACGCGCCGTGGACATCATCGCCCACGTCCGCCGCACCATCGCGCAGACGCAGACGATCCGCGCCGCCATCGACGCCGAGGCCCGCGAGCACTTCGCGCAGCAGCTGGCGCAGCCGCAGCAGCCGCAGCAGCCGCCCCCAGGTATCGGCGGGAGTCGCGTACCGACGCCCACGCCGCCGCCCACGACGCCGCCGAACGACGGACACGCCCTGACCCCGCCCCGCACCACGCCGACCGCCTACAGGCCCGCAGCGAGCCGGTACGTGACACAGGCCGAAGACCTCGCATTCTAGGAGGCTACGCACCATGCGCACCCTGACCCATTACGTACGCGAAGCCCGCGTCACATGGCAGCGCCGACGCGCCGCCGAGCCCCTGCCCCGGAAGGTCAACACGCCGGCAGCGGCCTACGAGTACGCCCGCGAGATCCTCCCCCTTGACGACCCGCGCGAGCACTTCGCCGTGATCGCGCTGAACACACGACATGAGGCCCTCGGTTACTACGTCACCAGCATCGGCACGGCCGACGCCGCACTCGTACACCCCGCCGAAGTGTTCAGGTTCGCGCTACTCAGCCACGCGGTATCGGTCGCCCTCGCACACACGCACCCGAGCGGAGATCCGCAACCGAGTACGGACGATGTACACCTCACGCGCCGCATGGTCGAGGCCGGCGCAATCCTCGGAATTACCGTACTCGACCACGTGATCATCGGTTGCCCGACCACCGACGCGCCGCCCAGGTACCACGCACTCCGCGAGTCAGCGCCGCAGCTGTTCCGCTGAACCCGACAGGCACGGCCGGCAGACCCGCCGACCGTGCCGCCCCCGTACTCGATTCAGGAGCCACCCCGATGATCTGCTACGTGCTAATCCGCGAGGACCAAAGCGAACACGGTTTTACCGACACGTCTATCGTGGGCGTCTACGCCACGCGCGCGCTCGCCGAGAATGCGCGCTCGGAAGAAGAAGATCTCGCCCGTACTGCTGGATTGCAGATCGTTGGCGAGGAGGAGGAGGAGGGGGATTGGGATGCGGGATTCAAGGTGGAGGAGCACCAGATCCGCACCAATCCCGATCTCAGGTACGCCACCGATGTACTCGGCCCGATTGCGGCGCAGGAGATCAGGCAGCTGTCTTGGCAGCAGAAGGGATTGAGCTACACCGCCACCGGCTACGGCGCCGCCATCCCCACGAGCCGCATGATCGCCTTCACCGAGAAGAACGGAAAGCTCGGCCGACCGCGACGGATCTACTGCACGGTCTACAGCAACAGCGGAACCTGCTGGATCCGCTACGGCAAGCAGCGCCTCATCGTGCGCGAGAGCGACATCCCTTAGTACGAGTACGGTACGCCCCACAACGCCCAGGGCACCAAGGAGCAGAGACGCCATGAGCACCACCGCCAGGAAGTACGGACGCAGGAACTACCCGGACGAGCAGCGGCGCAGGAATCACGTACGCCGGATCATGCAGGCAAGCGCCACCACGCACACACACGCCGGCCCGTGGTGGGTGGCGCACGAGCGGATCATCGTGGACCTGCTGCACGACTACATGCACCAGGCCGAAGCCACCGCGCCGTACAACGACACCGCGCCGCGCGTCATGGCCCTCGTCGGGCAGACGCTGGAACGGTTCTACCGCGAGCAGGGTAAGGCCCGCCTGTCACACGCAATGGATCACCTGCACAGCCACGATCCGCGGGACGTGGACGGGTACGAAGCGGCCAAGCAGCACCTGCTGAACAAGGTACTGCCCTTCCGGCCGGCAGCCGGCGACCCCGACGCCGACGACGAGTAAACACACAGACACCGCAGCAGCCCCCAAAGGAGCCCGCCCATGAGCACCACACAGCACGCACGCGGCAGCAGCGCCGCCCACCCGATCCCGCTGGAAGAACTCGAGCCGTTCGATCTGCTCGCCACCATGAGCGGAGGCCCGAGCCGGCACAGGGTGTACATCTTCGACCCCGCCGACCGGCAGGTGTACGCCTTCCGCGCCGACTTCGATCTCGACAGCGGCCCCCCGTGGGAGAACAGCGACGGCCACGGCCCGGTCAGCGACTGGACCACGCGCAGCCCCAGGCCCGGCGAGTGGATCCTCGCCAAAGACGGACAGTCCGTCCGCTACTACGACGCCGGCGAGGCCACCGACACAGCACGGCGGGAAAGGTGGAACAGCGCCGAGACGCCGGAACAGGTCCAGGCAGCCGTGTTTGCTGACTTCCAGTACCTGCAGCAGTGGTGCCGCAGCGAGTGGCAGTACATCAGCCTCAGCGGCGCATGGTACACGCCGAGCGGTGAGCACTTCATGCAGAGTACGAGCGGACTTGAGACGAGCGACGATGGGAAGTACTTGCTGGATGTCGTGCGCGAGCTCATCGCCGAGATCCGCCAGGAACGAGGTACCACCGTACTCTGTTCCTGTTGCCAGGGGATCGGCATTGCCTCACCGCCGCCGGCCGCACCGCCGACATGGCAACCACGCACCGCGAGCCAGAGCAAGGCACACACGCTGCACCACAGCGGAAGGTACCGCATCAGCCTGCACAGCAAGACGCCGAGGGTGTACATCATTTATCGCATCGACGACGCTGGCAACGCGAGCTATCAGGGGCAGTACGACACCCTCCGCCGCGCGAAGAAGGAAGCCGAACGGTTGTATGCGCTGGATGTGGATCGCGTGCGCGAGCAGGTACGCGCGACACAGCGGCAGCAGCTGCAGCAGCAGGAACAGGAGTAACCCCATGCCCCACTACCAGACCGACGCCGACGGTCGCATCACGCCCGCCGCTGCCATTCAGCTACTGCGCGACCTGCAGACCGCACACGAGTACTGGCAGCAGATCGGCCCTACGACGCACGACAGCGTGATCGATGGACGCCGCACCAGGCGAGGTGAGGCCCTCAAGGCCGCTGTTACCGTGCCCCTGCCCAGGATCCCGTACGTCGTCACGTTCCTCGGCCGCATACGCGGTGCCATCGGCACCACGTACCGCATCACCCACACCGTAGACGCCGCCACGCCGCAGGATGCCATGCGCCGGCTCTACGAGACGCACGAGCACATCACCGTACTGAACCGGCCCGTGCCGGTAAGCCGGGTCACTGGCACACACACCGAGACGGGAGAGGAGTAACCACATGGACCCCAACGCCAACCTGCAGGAACAGCAGCGGATCATCACCATCCCCTTTGCCGAGCGCACGAAGGAGCAGAGCGCCCGGTTGATCGAACTGCGCAAGGCCCTGCGCAGCTGGATCGCGGCCGGCGGATTCGAGCCCACATGGCACAGCGCCCCCAGGGCAGCGGAGTACTACTTCCGCTGGATCGGCACCGTCGGCATTCGGATCACCGCCGCCCCGACAGGACGCCAGATCACCGCCGTCTACAACGTGATCGAAGTGGAACCGGACAGCGAGTTTCCCGCTGTGATCATCGGCACCTACACCACCAAGGAGGCCGCCGACGCGCATCAGGCCGCGCGCATCGCCGAGTGGGAAGCGGAAACCGGCGACGCGTACGACGATGACGACGACTTCGAGGTGTACGTGGAACACTGCGCCGTGCTGCTCTCGTACCCACTCGCATAATGGCGAAGATCCCCCACCCCCGCACCTACGCGGATCGGTTCTTCGCCCGCGTCCAGGCATTCACCGCCGAATGCCCGCACTGTGGCGCGGTGTCGGCGGTACGTGCGGCCAACCAACACGGCAGCACCGCCCCGGCGATCTACGACCCACGCACCGCACGCTGGACCTGCCGCGAGTGCGGCCGCACGTACGTCGTCGGCCTGCTCGCATGGCCCTGTCCTCGAGGCCAGGGCGCCCAGGCACCGCCCGACGACCAGATCCCCGGCCCCCGGCAGTTGCCGCAGTTGCGCGCTGACGGCGGCAGCTATTGGCTGCCGGAGGAACTCAAGACCACCGGCCGGATGGATGTGAGCAACCTCACCGGCGAGGAGGAACGACAGGATCCTGAAGATGCGCTCGATCTCGATCTCGCCTTGCACCCGCCCGATATGACGAGTACGGATTGGCGAGGACACCACGATCCGGCGAGTACGCCCAAGACCTACGCACCGAACCCGAAGTACCAGAAGAAGCCCAGGAGATAGATCACCATGAGCCAGACACAGGACACGCCGCAGACCGCACAGCCCGCGCAGCCCGAGCCGCTGGTACGCTTCCGTCCCACCACCGAGACGCGCGCACAGGCCCAGGCCCAGGACGCTGCACGACGCCGGGAGAACTACACCACCGTGATCGCCCCCACCGGTTGCCGCTTCAAGGGCCGCAACGGACACGCGAAGATGGACAGCGCCCTCGTGTGGCAGCTGGACGGCATCATCGGCCCGCAGTGTGCCGGAGCGCCGCCCGTCGAGCCCACCAGCGAGCTGTACGTGGAAATCCGATCCAAGCGCCTCAGCGGAGAGATGGCCCCCGCCTACCTCGCCGGCCCACCCGCCGAGATGATCACCCTGCTGGAAGGACTCCTCACCGCCGCGTACTCGGTCGCCGGCATCGAGCCGCTGGACCCGAGCGATCGCGCCTACCTCGATCCCCCGTCCGACGCGCCCGATCTGCTGTTCCAAGCGTTCGACAGCATCACCCGTACCGCCGCCAAGTCTGGCGCCGATGCCATCGAGCGACTCGCCGAGATCCTCCCCAAGCTCGCCTCAGCCGTCGGCATCGAGATCATCGTCTGCGCCCACTGTGGGCAGCCGATCAACGAGGACAGCACCGGCGCATGGATCGACGCAACCAGTGAAGCCCCCTGCCCCGAACACGAGATCGACGGCATGACCGCCGGCCACGAGCCAGAGCGAGTACGGCGGTAAAGGCGATGCGCCCCTACGGAGAACTGCTGTTCTACCTCGGTGCGATCCTCGGCATCGGTGCCGTCATGTTCGACTACTGGATCCCGGAACCTAAGCTGATCGCCCTGCTCGCCCTGATCGCATGGGCAAACGGGATACGACTCGGCTGGGAAGTAGACGCCCGCAAGCAGGGACGGCAGCCATGAGGAAGCCCCCGATCCTCGCCCGCCTGCTCACCGCCGCCCTCGTGGCGATCATCCTCGCCAGCGGCTACGGTGCCGCCTGCAAGGCCATCACCGCCCGAGGCAGCCTCACCACCGCCGCACCGGCCCCCAGCAGCCCCTAGCGGCGCCCAGGCCCCCTAGCACACCACCTCGCCGGCCGGCTGTAACCGAGTTGTTGCAGCCGGCCGACCTGCGTACGAACAGCCAGACAACAGCCAGACAGCAGCCCAGGAACCCCACCCCCAGGCGAAACCACCCTTCCGTACTCGCTTAGTCTGGCCCCGCCTTGAATACCCTCGCGCGCGTAGGGGGGATGAGACGATGCACTTTCGCCCTCTATCCTGCTGTACCTGCTCGACTTAGCTACTGATCTTCGCCCGTGAGACGATTTGAGACGATGAGACTGCGGTCGTACACCCTAATTTGAGACGATGAGACGAT